>Ga0066658_10000024_pt1 | contig 48487 bp, 44 predicted proteins | sample GraSoiAngelo_107_FD_75174 | JGI IMG/M metagenome (GOLD analysis project Ga0066658, IMG submission 75174) | Grasslands soil microbial communities from the Angelo Coastal Reserve, California, USA - 14_0903_09_30cm | ecosystem: Environmental > Terrestrial > Soil > Grasslands | place: USA...
CCGCCCCGACTTGATGCAGGCTGACAACCTGCATCCGATCGAAGAGGGCGCCGACTACCGTGCCCAGCTGATCGCCCAGGGCGTCCAGGGCTGCCTCGCCTACGGAGAGGCGGTGGCGACGGCACCGCCCGAACCGCGCACCGACGTCGAGCCGATCGCGACTGTCGGCAAGCTGCAGGCGCGCGAAGAGGCGGTGATGGGCGAAATCCGCTCCGACGTCCTGCGCCAGGCCGCGGCCTCGCTCCTCGCCGGCACGCTTCTCACCGGCGGCTGAGGGCCGCCGGGCCGAAGTGGCAATCTGTAGGCATGGAGCTGCCACATGAGTGAGGTGGTGATGCCCCGCCTCTCGGACTCGATGGAGGAGGGAACCATCCTCACCTGGCTGAAACGGGTCGGAGACGAGGTCGCCGTCGGGGATGAGCTGGTCGAAATCGAGACCGACAAGGCGAACATGGCCTACGAAGCAGATGAGGCGGGGACGCTTACCGAGATCTTGGCCCAGGAGGGAGAGACGCTTCCGATCGGGTCGCCGATTGCGCGGATCGGCGAGGGGAACGGGCAGCCGGCGGAGTCGGATGAGGGACAGGCCGCTGGGCCCGCGGGTCCTGCCGCCGCAGGGGACCCACCCCCAGCTGCAGAGCAGCAGGGGGTCCCCCCTACGAAGTCACCCACGGCAGAGGCGGAGGAGATGGATGGGGAGCGAGTCAAAGCGTCGCCGCTCGCGAGGCGCCTTGCTCAAGACAAAGGTCTTGACCTCAAGGCTCTTCATGGGTCGGGACCTGGAGGCCGCATCGTCAAGCACGACGTGGAGGAGGCGGAGGCTCCGAGTTCAGCCGCACCTGCCCCCTCTACCCAGCCGGAGGGGGCAGGTGTGGCCTCCTCCGCGGGAGGCACCGCCAAGGGCGAGGTCGAGACGCGGGACCCGAACAAGCTGCAGCAGACGATCGCTCGCCGGATGGCCGAGTCGAAGGCGACCGCGCCGCACTTCTACCTGACGATCGAGGTCGATATGGGGAAGGCGGTCGCGGCGCGGGGGGCGATCAAAGCCGGCTCGAAAGAGGGAGATGTCGTGCCCTCGTTCAACGACATGATCGTCAAGGCCTGCGCGATCGCCCTGCGCGAGTTCCCGAAAGCCAACGGCGGCTACCGCGACGGCCGCTTCGAGCTCTACTCGCGAATCAACGTCGGCGTCGCCGTCGCCGCCGAGGAAGCGCTGGTGGTGCCGACCGTCTTCGACGCCGACCGCAAGGGCCTGCGCCAGATCGCCGCCGACACCCGCGCCGTCGCCGCCAAAGTCCGCGACGGCTCGGTCACCCCGCCCGAACTCTCCGGCGGCACCTTCACCGTCTCCAACCTGGGGATGTTCGGGATCGACGAGTTCGACGCGGTCATCAACATGGGCCAGGCGGCGATCCTCGCCGTCGGCGCGATCCGCGAGGTCCCGGCGGTCCGCGACGGGCAGGTCGTCCCCGCGGAGCTGATGAAAGCGACCCTCTCCTGCGACCACCGCATCCTCTACGGTGCCGAGGGCGCCGAATTCCTCGCCCGCGTCAAGCAGCTGCTGGAGGAGCCCGTCTCCCTCGCCCTCTAGCCCTCGTCGGGGTAGTCCGCCTGGCCGCCGCCGAGCTCGGGCGGCAGCGCCTTCGGCCCTTCGGGGTACATGTGCCGCAGCTGCTCCTCGCTCATCTCGAGCGTGCTGGTGATCTCTTCCCGCGGCGCCCCGACGACGAGCCAGAGCTGGTCGGCGTCGGTGTCGTTGAAGAGCTGCCGATCGGTGTCGGGCTCGACCAAGAGCGTGTCCAGCGGCGCCAGCGTCAGCACCTCCTCGCCGATCCGCACCCGGCCCTCGCCCTGCAGCAGCACGTAGAGCTCCTCCTGGGTGAAGTGCCGGTGGCGCGTCGAGGCTTTCCCCGGCTCCAACCGCCACATCCGCGCCCCGATCTGCGAAGCCTCGAGTTGCCCGCCGAGGTCCGTATTCGGCGTCTTCATCTGATTCGAGCGCCGCCAGTAGGCGTCGGCGCTTTTCAGCAGCCGGTAGGCCAACTAGGCCTCGAGCCAGGTGCCCTTCGGACCCAAGTTCCGGACCGGCGTCTCGCCGATCTGGCTCTCGCAGCCCCAGGACTCGTGGATGTGGCCGCAGACGGCGAGGCGGGGGCGCTTCTCCTCGATTGCTCGCAGGAGGGCGGGGCTGCCGAAGTTGCCGCCGCCCCCGGCGGAATCGCAGTGGTCTTTGGGCGGGGAGTGGAGGACGAGGACGGCGCCCTCGGGGCAGGCGGCGAGCCTCTCGGTGGCGGCCTCGTCGTCGAGGTCGAAGCTCCAGTCCCACGGCGTGACCGGAATGCCGGCGCCGAGGCCGAAGAACTCGGTGCCCTCGATCGTCGTTCCCTCGCCGTGGAGGACGGTGGCGGCGCCCCAGTCGGCGGCCGCCTCGCGCAGCGCGTCGACGGTCTCGTTGTTGCCCGGGACGAGGACGGTCGGCTTGACGATTTCCGAGAGCGCGCCGATCGTCCCGGCGAGCCCCTCGTGCATCGAGGCGAAGTCGCCGGCGCCGATGACGACGTCGGCCTCGTCGGACATCGCGACCAGCTTCGCCGCCTGCTCGAGGTCGCAGTGCAGGTCGCTGAAGGCGAGGATCTTCACGCCTGAAACCTAGCTGGTGGCCGGGCTCGGACGCAGGCGCCGCAGCAGCCTCCGCTTCTGGACTGGTTCCTCCTCGGCCCGCACCTGGAGGTCGAAGTAGAGGAGCGTCTGGCCGACGGCGACGTAGGGGATGAAGAGGGCGAAGACGACCGAGCCGAGGAGGTTGATCCAGACCAGGTCGAAGCCGGTGAAGATCAGCGCGAAGCCGAGCAGCGGGCCAGCGGCGACGCTGAGCAGCCAGAGGACGCCGGCGACCCGCACGGTGTGCCACCAGCGGCCGCGGACCAGGGCGGAGCTGCCGCGGAACGCCTCGCGAATCGACTTGTCGGTGAAAAGGACCTCCTGCTGGACGAAGAGCCAGCTGACGTATTTCCAGGCGGCGATCGGGATCCCGACCACGGTCAGCAGGAGCAGCAGGAGGGCGAAGGTGACCATCAGCTGCGCGGCGACCACCCGCCAGAAGCGCGCCAGCATCCCCCGGACCGAGTCGCGGACGCCGGCCCGATGGCCGCGGGCAAGTTCGCGGACGAAGACGATCACGATCGCGGCGACGAGCGTGTAGGCAACCGGCGGGCCGAGCGTTTCCAGTAGGTCGGCGAAGGCGAGGTGGACTCCCGCCCGCCCGGCGGTGTCGTCGACGCCGCGTCCGTTGGCGACCGCTTCGCCGAGCAGCTTGACGCCGCCGACGATCGGGAAAGCAATCAGCCCGATCGGGATCAGCGGCCACCAGTGGTGGCGGTAGAGGCGCCGCGCCGTCCGCAGGATCTGGCCGAAGGCGCGCCGCGTCCGCAGCTGCGTGAGGTCGATCGGCCCCCAGCGGGTGAGACCGAAGAGCAGAACCAAGGCGAGGACGATGCCTGCGACAACCCCAATCGCCGCCGCCCGCGACTTAGTCGCCAGGTGGGTGAGGTCGGTGGCGGCGACGACCGCGCCGCAGAAGGCGCCGGTGACCGGCCCGCCGACGACAGAGCCGCCGGGGAGGCGGGGGCTGGTCGAGCGCTGTCCCTCCATCCAGGCAAACGGTTCGCGCCAGACGGTCTTCGTCACCGGCCCGGTCGGGCCGTTGTTGTAGCCCTTTTCCCTTTCGCCCCAGCGGCCGCGGTAGCTGAGCCACTGGAAAGCGCCGCGTTCGGGCGCCGTTTCCGGCAGCAGCACCGGCCGCAGCCGCAGTTCGCGCAGCGGTTCGGAGGTGTTGTCGCAGCCGACCCCGGACCCGTTCTGGCCGTTGCCGAGGTAGACGGCGGAGTCGTAGAAGGTCGCGTGCGAGCCGGCGGCGGGATAGACGACCGGGTGGGTCCCCTGCTTCTGCACCTTGCCGTCCTCCCAGTCGGCCCGCTCGCCGCCGGCGTGCTGGAAGACGATCACCTCGCTCGGCTCTTCTTCCAACGCGCCCGCCGTCGTGTTCGACTCGAAGGTGATCTGCATCCCCTCCCAGTCGCCCTCGTGGAGGTCGTTGAACTGGTTGAAGTACCAGTAGAACCAGAACTGCAGGGCGAAGCCGTCGTGGTTGGGTTCGCGGGCGACGTGGGCGTAGGTGATCGCCGGCGCCTTCCCTTCGGCGACCAGCTGACGGAAGGCGCGGGCGTAGACGCAGGTGTCGCCGAGAACCTTGCCTTCGTAGTCGAGGTAGTAGCCGTCGCGGAGGCCGGCGATGTCGGCTGCGGTCGGCGCCTTCTCCACGTCGACGAGCCGCCCGTCGGGTTCTTCGTGGGTGAGGGTGACGGTCGGGTTGCCGAGCACGGTCTCGACGCTGGTCGGCTGGTACTGCTCCTCCTTCTTGTCGCAGGGAGGGTCGCGCTGTTCGCGCAGCATCGTGATCGGCACGTACTTCTCCGCCAGCCGCTGCGCCGCCGGGTCCACCGGCGGCGCCTCGGTGACGGCCGCGCCCGCCGGTGCCGCCAGCAGCGCCAGCGCGGCGGTGCTGAGCGCGACGAGGCGGCGGATCACACCTCTTCTTCTACCTTGCCGCCCGGCATCCCGACAAGGGAGACGAGGAAGGCGACGACCATCACCCCGGCCATCGCGTAGAAGACGGTTCGCGACGCGAGGGCGAAATCGTGGGGGATGCTGTCGACGACCTTCTGCACCTTCGGCGGCAGGTGCTGCGGCGATTCCCCGGCGGTGCTGCCCTGGCTGATCGCGTCGGCGATTTCGCTTCCGACCTGCTTGGGAATGCCGCTGGAGGCGGCCGTCGCTTCCAGGTTCGAGCGGTTCTCGAGGATCAGGATCGAGCCGAGAACGGCGAGCCCGAGGCTGGAGCCGAAGTTGCGGACCGTCTGGGTGATCCCGGTCGCCTCGCCGTAGCGCTCCCGCGAGACCCGGTTCAGGGCGTCGGTGTTGGCGGGGCTGAGGACGAGCCCGACCCCGGCCCCGGCGATGACGATGTAGTACCACTGGTCGGAGACCGAGAGCTCGGTCAGCGAGCGGCCCCAGAGGAAGAAGCCGACCGCGGCGACGGCGCAGCCGAGCACGACCGAGGGACGGGCGCCGACGCGGTCGAGCAATTTGCCGCCCCACTGCGAGGCGGTGGCGAAGCCGGCGAAGAAGATCAGCAGGTAGAGACCCGTTTCCGAGGCGCTTTCGCCGAGCGAGATCTGCGCGTACATGCTGGCGAAGAAGAAGAGCGGGACGAACGGGATCATCAGCAGGAAGAGGACGACGTTGTCGATCGCGAAGGCCCGGTCCTTGAAGACCGCGAGCCGCAGCAGCGGGTTGGCGACCCGGAGCTCGTAGCGGACGAAGGCGGCGAGGGACGCCAGGCCGGCGGCGAGGCAGATCCAGGTCTTGGCGTCGCCCCAGCCCCAGATGCTCGACTGCTGCAGCGCCAGCACCGAGAGGCCCATGCCGAGGGTGATCAGCCCCGTGCCGTTGTAGTCGAGCGGGGCCGGGTGCTTCTCGTCGTCGGGCTTCGACTTGGCGATCAGGACGAGGGCGATGATCGCGACCGGGATGTTGACCCAGAAGATCGCCCGCCAGCTCCACTCGACGAGGAAGCCGCCGGCGAGCGGGCCGACCGCCGTGAGGCCGCCGGCGGCGGCGAAAAAGATCGCCATCGCCTGGCCCCGCCGGCTGACCGGGAAGGCGTTGAGGACGATTGCCAGCGCCGCCGGGAACATGATCGCGGCGCCGGCGCCCTGGATCACCCGGAAGACGATCAGCCAGGGCTCGTCCAGGGAGCCGGTCGGGGTGGCGCCGCAGAGGGCGGAGGCGGTGGCGAAGATGACGACGCCGGTAACGACCATCCGCCGGTGGCCGGCGATGTCGGCGAGGCGGCCGCCGAAGGCGAAGAGAGCCGAGAGCGAGAGCAGGTAGCCGTTGATGATCCACTGCACGCCCGTCGCCGAGAGCGAGAGGTCGTCCTGGATCGTCGGGATCGCGATCGCGACGATCGTCTGGTCGATGAAGGTCATCGCGACGGCAAAGATCATCGCCGCGAGGATCAGCTTGCTGTTCTGAGTCGCGGGGGCGGGTTCGGCAGATGACTGGTTCATGCCGCCGCTTTTGTCGTTCGCGTGGCGATTCCTCCCCGCCTTCGGGTATTCTCGCCGCCGCATGCCCCCCGTCTTCTGGCTTGGATTCGGAATCGCCGCCGCCTTCGTTCTCGTCGGCGCGATCTCCGGCGCCCGCTCGCGCAGCGCCAGCCTCGGCAGCGGCGCCGCGATGGGCGCCTACCTCGGCATGATGGCCGCGTTTCCGCTCTTGGCCATCGGCCTAGCAACCTCTTAACCAAGCGCACCTCTACTGGCGCATGAACGGGCTGCCCCAGGGGTAGCCGAGGTCTCATGACGAATGCGACCGATGTTCCTGTCCTGACCCTGCACGACGGTGTCGAGATCCCGCAATTGGGATTCGGGGTCTTCCAGATCCCACCGGAGGAGACGCAGGAGGCGGTCGAGGAGGCGCTCGGGGTCGGCTACCGCCACATCGACACCGCCGCCGCCTACGGCAACGAGGCCGGGGTGGGGGCTGCGATCGCCGCGACCGGAGTCCGCCGCGAGGACGTCTTCGTCACCACCAAGCTCTGGAACTCCGAGCAGGGCTACGACTCGACCCTGCGCGCCTTCGAGAAGAGCCTCGAGCGGCTCGGCACCGGCAACGTCGACCTCTACCTGATCCATTGGCCGCGCCCGGACGCCGGCCTCTTCCTCGAGACCTGGCGCGCCTTCGAACGGATTCAGTCCGAGGGTGGCGTCCGCTCGATCGGCGTCTCCAACTTCCGCGTCGAGGACCTCGAACAGCTGGAGGCCGAGGCGGAGCGGCGGCCGACCGTGAACCAGATCGAGCTGCATCCGCGCTTCCAGCAGGCCGAGCTGCGGGCCTGGGACTCCGAGCACGAAATCGTCACCGAGGCCTGGAGCCCGCTCGCCCAGGGCGACCTGCTCGAAGACGGCACGATCGAGACGATCGCCGCCCACCACGACCGCACCCCGGCCCAGGTGATCCTCCGCTGGCACCTGATGATCGGCAACGTCGTCATCCCCAAATCGGCGACGCCGGAGAGGATTCGGGAGAACTTCGAGTTGTTCGACTTCGAGTTGAGCGAGGACGATTTGGCGGCGATCGAGCGACTTGACTCCGGCGAGCGGATCGGTCCCAACCCGGGCACCTTCAGCGCTGGGTAGGGGAGGGGGCGGGCGGGGTACCCCCTCCAGCCATCGCTGATTACGCTCCGGTCATGGACCGGCGGGTGCTGCGGAAGCGGGGGGTGCTCGTTGCCGGGGGAGAAGAGAAGGGGCGGGCCGACTCGGCGACCGCTCGCCGGTTGACCAGGATCAATGCTGTGGCCGCTACGGCCTTTGTCATCGGTGGCTCGTTGTTCTCGATCGGGGCGTTGTTGGCTCAGGCGCATGTCGGCGGCCCGCGCCTGGCTGCTGCGGTCTTCATGGTCGGTGGGGTCTTCTTCACGACGGGTGGGTACGCCTCGGTGCTGCAGGTTGCGAACGCGCCGCGCGGGGCGGATGACGATGGGGTGGTGCGGGTGGAGCCTTGGCGTTGGTGGTCGACCGAGCCAGGGCGGCTGGACTGGGCTAGCGCTGTCGCCCTCTTCGTCGGCACCCTCTACTTCGGCGCCAGCCTCGCGGTGGCTCTCCTCGGCGACCTCACCACCGCCCAGGAGCACCGGCTCGTCTGGAGCCCCGAAGTGATCGGCTGCGTGCTCTTCCTCGTCTCCGGCCACCTCGCCCTGACCGAGATGCACCGCGACCGCCCGCCCGGGGCCCGCGCCGACCTCGGCTGGTGGATCGTCGTCGTCAACCAACTCGGCTCGGTCCTCTTCATGGTCTCGGCCGTCGCCGCCTTCGTCCGCCCCTCGACCGGCGACGAGCTCGCCGTCGGCCTCGCCAACTGGGCTTGCTTCACCGGCGCCGCCTGCTTCGCCATCGCTGGGGTGATGCAGGAGTTCGAGCGTCCCTAGAGCCTGAAAGGATTGGCTACGTGGCCAGTGATGGACGCGCGGAGGCGCCGCGGACCGAAAAGTTGATGCCCGGGATCTGGCGGCTGCGGCTGCCGCTTCCCTGGCCGGGGGTTCCGCACGGGAACGCCTGGGCGGTTGAGAGCGACGGCGGCATCGTCATGTTCGACACCGGGATGGGCGGCAAGGGGCGGCTGCGGCAGCTCGACCTGGCGCTGGCGCAGGCCGGGTTCGGGGTCGAGGACGTCCGCCTCGTCGTCTGCACCCACTCCCACACCGACCACTACGGCCTCGCCGGCTCGATCGTCAAGGAGGCCGGCTGCGAGCTCTGGATGCACCCGCGCTGGGAGCACGTGAGGCCGCTCGCCGAAGACTCGGCGGCGGCGCTGGAGGCGCGGATCGAGGTCGCGCGCCAGAGCGGGGTGCCGCCGGCGTCGCTGGAGCGCTACCGCGAGCGCCGCCAGGAAGACGAGGAGACCGGGATCGACATCCTCAAGGAGCCTGACCGCGATCTCGTTCCCGGGGTCGAGGTCGAGACCAACCTCGGCACCTGGCAGGTCTACGAGACCCCCGGGCACGCGCCCTCGCACGTCGTCCTCCATCAGCCCGAGCGCAAGCTGCTGATCTCCGGCGACCACCTGCTGGGACGCACCGTCCTCTTCTTCGACCACGGCCACAGCCCCGACCCGGTCGGCGAATTTCTCAGCAGCCTCGATGTTGTCGAGGGCCTCGACGTCGGCCTCGTCATCCCCGGCCACGGCCGCACCTTCCGCGACCCGGAGGCGAAGATCGCCGAGTCCCGCCGCCAGGTCGAGGAGCTGCTGGGGAAAGTGCCGGCGGCGCTGGCCGGCGGCGAGGAGAAGCCCGCCTTTGAAATCGTCGAAGAGATCATCGGCCCAGAGATGGTCAAAACCCCCGCCAGTGCCTGGGTCCTGCAGATCGTCCTCTCCTGCCTCGATCACCTGGCGCTCGCCGGCAAGGTCGAACGGGTCGAGGGCACCGACCCCCAGCGCTGGCGCCTCACGTAGCCTGTCGGCGATGGCGAGCTTCAGATACGTGCGCCAGGTGGCCGCCCCGCCCGAGGTCGTCTTCGACGTCCTCACCGATCACCGCCGCTATCCCGAGATCACGGCGCTGCGCAAGGCGGAGCTCGAGCGGGAGGGCGAGGCCGAGCCGAACGGGCTAGGCGCGATCCGTTCCCTCACCGTCGCCGGCCCGCCGATGCGCGAGGAAGTGATCGCCTACGAGCCGCCCTACCGCTTCGCCTACAAGCTCCTCTCCGGGCTGCCGGTCCGCGACCACGTCGGCACCGTTGAAATGCAGCCCTCAGGAGGGGGGACCGAGGTCGTCTACGCGGTGAAGACGACGCCGACGATCCCGCTCGCCGGCCCCGTCTTCATGCTCGGCCTGAAGAAAGCGATCCGGGACCTGATCGGCGGAGTCGCGAAAGAGTCAGAGCGCCGCGCCGCCGATGCGCGTTAAGCGCTTCTTCGAGCACCACCTCCAGCATCGCTCGAACCAGATGCTGGCCGTGGCGCTGCTGGTGCTGGCGATCCTCGTCAGCGGCGCGATCTTTGCCTACGAATCGCTGAAGCGGCCAGGGGACGTCCACAACGAGCAGGCGATCGAACAGTTCAAGCCGCAGAAGCCGCCGCCGCCGAAGGAGCCGAAGACGGTCAACTGGCCCTTCTATGGGCTCAACCCGGCCCGCACGCGGTACCTGCCGGTGAAGGGGATCAAACCGCCCTTCGACAAACTCTGGCGCTTCACCGACCGGCCGCTGCTCGAGTTCCCGCCGATCTACGTCGGCGGCAAGCTCTACTTCGTCAACAACAGCGGCTACGCCCACGCGCTCGACGCCGACACCGGCAAAGAGTTGTGGAAACGCCGGATCGGCCGCCTCAACGCCTCCTCGCCGGCCTACTACAACCACCGCCTCTACATCGTCAACCTCGTCCCCGGGCACATCGTCAAGCTCGACGCCAAGACCGGCAGGGTGATCTGGAAACGGAACCTGCCGGGACGGGCCGAGTCCTCGCCGGTGATCATCGACCGCACCATCTACTTCGGCTGCGAGAACGGCGAACTGTTCGCGATGAGCACCGGCAAAGGGCAGGTCCGCTGGTCGACCCCGCTCGGCGGCGCGATCAAGTCGGCGCCGGCCTACTACGGCGGCAAGCTCTTCGTTGGCGACTACGGCGGCTACATGAACGCGGTCGATGCCAAGAGCGGCAAGCTCGTCTGGCAGAGCGGCTCGCTCGGCCCCGGCTTCGGCGGCTCCGGCGCCTTCTACTCGACCCCGGCCGTCGCCTATGGGCGCGTCTACGCCGGCAACAACGACAGCCGCGTCTACAGCTACGACACCGCCAACGGGGAGCTCGCCTGGTCCTACTCGACGGGCGGCTATGCCTACTCGGGCCCGACCGTCGCCAACACCAAGCACAGCCCACCGACCGTCTTCATCGGCTCCTTCGACGGCAACGTCTACGCCCTCGACGCCAAGGACGGCAGCGTCCGCTGGAGCCGCTCGGCGGGGGGCCAGGTGGTCGGCTCGCTCTCGGCGGTAGGCGACATCGTCTACGTCGCCGAGTTCACGAACAAAACGACGAGCGGTTTCATGATGCGGAGCGGCAAGCGCGTCTTCCGCTACCCGAAGGGGACCTACACGCCGGTGATCTCCGACGGCCGCCGCATTTACCTCACCGGCTACTCCTCGATTACCGCGCTCCAACCCCACCGGGGGGTGGCGGCGGTAGGTGAGGCGCGCCCCGCGCGTAAGCCGGGAAAAGCCCGGAGTGGAGGCGGGCGCGGAGGACGTCAAGGCTAGATCCGTAGTTCTGGATCCGGTAGCTGTTGCTGTCGCCGAAGTCCTGGTAGTAGACGAGCATCCGCGTGCGGCGGTGGCTTTTCAGCCAGGCGAAGAGCTTGTCGACGAAGGTCGGGTCGTCGCCGCTTTCGACCGCCCACTCGGTGATCGCGAAGGGCTTGCCGGAGAAGCGTTTGTAGAGCCCCGTCAGCGCCTTCCATTCCGGGTAGCCGGAGTAGAAGTCGGTCCCGGCCCAGTCGACCCAGCGCGAGCCTGGGTAGAAGTGTTTCGGCCGGTTCTGGGGGACGGTGGGGGAGCCTGCCGGGAGCGGGCTCCAGATAATCGCCACCGGAGCCTTCGGCATCGCGCGAACGTTGACGGTGAGCGGAGGCAGTCCGGCTTCGGCGAGGCGGCGGTTGATAGCGGCGCGCTTGCCGCCGCCGTGGACGACGACGTAGATGCGGCGGAAGGCCTTTTTGTATGCACGCGGGCTGTGCTCGGGGCCGCGGGAGGCGCCGGCGCAGTCGTAAGCGGCCCAGACATTGAGGCAGCGGTTCGGCTCGCCGAGCGGCCGCACGTAGGCCCGCATTTCCTTTTCGTAGAAGAGCTTGTTGAGGCGGATTAGGTAGCGGTCTCCGGCGCCGGCGGCGATCTGGGCCGGCGTGATCAGCTCGGCGCCGGTGTTGTTGTCGGCGGTCGAGAGGTGGATCATCGGCCGCGCCCGAGCCGTCTGCCAGCGTCGGATCACCTCGTCGAAGTCGGTGCCCCAGGTGCGGAAGGACTGGATCACGGCGGGATGCTTGTCGAGGTCGTTGGAGAACTGCCCGAAGTCAGCCGGGTCACCGGTGTCAGAGACGCCCCAGTAGACCTTCTTACCGGGTGGCTTCAGAGCGCTGAAGGCGAGCGCCGGCGCAGCGAGCAGCACCAGCGAGAGCGTGCTGGCGAGGACGACCGCAAGTGCGGCGCGAAAAGAGAGCGGGCCGGGCACCGAGCGCTCCATGGTGGCAAGCGAGGGACGCCGCCCCGCCCCCGCGAGTGGGGGATGCAACCCGGTTTGCGCTCAGGCGGCCAGCTGCTGCTGGTGCTCGGCGACGATCGCGAGCACGTCGGGCGCGTACTTTTCGATGAAGGCGGGGCCGACGCCGCTGATCGCCAGCAGCGTCTCCTCGCTCTGCGGCCGCGCGGCGGCGATCGCGGTGAGCGTTTTGTTGCTGGCGACGGTGAATGCCGGCTTGCCTTCGGCGGCGCCGAGGCGCCACGTCTTCAGCGCCTCGAACAGCGGTGCGTCGGCGGGGGAGAGATCGGGCGCGGGGGCGGCCGCGGCTTTGGCGCGGGTCGGCTTGCGAGTGGGGATCGTCTCCGGGTCCGGCAGCCAGTCGAGCATGTCGCAGACGTCGCAGCAGCGCTCCAGCGGCGCGCCGGCGGTGCGGTCGGAGAAGTGGTCGAGGAGGGCACGGCGGCGGCAGTCGGTGCCGTAGATGAAGGCCTTGATCGCGTGGTAGGCGCGCCAGCCGCGCTCGCGGGCGATCGCCAAGTCGTCACCGGCGCGCTGTTCGTTGAAGCGGACGAGGCGGCCGAGGTCAGACTTCTGCGCCAGCATCACCGCCCGCGAGGGCAGCCCGTCGCGCCCGGCGCGGCCCGCCTCCTGGTAGTAGGCCTCGACGCTGGTCGGGATCGTCACGTGCCAGACCGAACGTACGTCGGCCTTATCGACTCCCATCCCGAAGGCGTTGGTCGCGCAGATGACGCCGCTGTCGGTCGCCATGAACCGCTCCTGGATCGCGGTCCGGTGCTGCGGTTCCAGGCCGGCGTGGTAGGCGACGGCGGCGACGTCGGCGTCGCGCAGGTCGGCGGCCACCTCTTCGGTCTGCTTGCGGGTGCCGCAGTAGACGATCGCCGGCAGGTTCGCCGGATCGCGCAGCCCGTGCTCAAGCATTGCCTGTCGCCGCGCCGTCGAGCCCGTGCCCTCGAAGGCGATGACGTCAAAGGAGAGGTTGGGGCGATCGAAGCCGGACCGGACCTGAAGCGGGTCCCGCATCCCGAAGCGGGAGGCGATCTCCTTCGCGACGGGGACCGTCGCCGTCGCCGTGCAGGCCATCACCGTCGGCCGACCCAGCCGCTCGACTACCTGCGGCAGCCGCAGGTAGTCGGGTCGGAAGTCGTGCCCCCACTCAGAGACGCAGTGCGCCTCGTCGACCGCGATCAGGTCGACCGTGCGATGGGAGAGCGCTTCGAGGAAGACGTTGGAGGCGAAGCGCTCGGGTGCGCAGTAGACGATCCGCGCGTCCCCCCGGACCATCTCCAGGGACTCGGAGACCTCCCAATCTTCCATCCCCGAGGTGATCATCGCGACGCGGTGGCCGCCGGCGTTCAGCTTCCCCCACTGGTCTCGCATCAGCGCGATCAGCGGGCTGACGACGATCGTCAGCTCCTCGCTCGCCAGCCCCGGCAGCTGGTAGCAGAGGCTCTTGCCGCCGCCCGTGGGCATGACGATCAGCGAGTCGCGCCCCTCCAGGGCGGCGATTACGGCCTCGCGCTGCCCGTCCCGCCACTGCGCATAGCCCAGCTCGTGCAGTAGCGCATCCGCTCTTTCGCCTGAAGAAAGCATGGGCCGGTCAGCCTAGGCGGCTGACCGGCGCCCCGCTTCAGCTGTGTTCGCTACTTGCGATCTCCGCCGGGACCAGGCTCAGCTTCTCGGCCAGGGCGTCGATCGCCACCGCGAGCTTCTTCGTGTCCGCCTTCGTCAGCTCGGTGTAGAGGACGAACCCGTTCGCGGTCCGGTAGGCCTCGAGCGAGTTGAAGACCATCTTGAAGTCGGCTTCGATCTCGCCGGAGAGGTCGGGGTCGCTTTCGTCGAGCAGCGACTTCACCGCTTCGAAAGCGGCCTCGGAGCCTTCGACGTTGGCCTCGAAGTCGACCAGGTCGATGTGGGAGTAGCGCTCCTCCTCGCCGGTGATCTTCGAGGCCGAGACCTCGCCGAGCAGCGCGTTGGCACCGTCGGCGATCTGCGTCGGGGTTAGTTCGACTTCCTTCACCTTCCCGGCCAGCGCTGCGACGTCCCGCTTTAACCGCAGTGCTACCGGAGCCATCCCCGCAGTCGTGCCTTCCTCCCAGAGCGCCTTCTCGATCCGGTGGAAGCCTTCGAATTCGCCTTCGGCAACGTCGTTCTCGCGCGCGTCAATCCTCGGGTCGAGACTGCCGAAGGAGTCGGCCACCGGCTCGATCCGCTCATAGGGAATGCGGGCGGGGGCGTAGCGCGCTTTCGCTTCGGCAGGATCGCCGGTGAGGACGGCGAGCACAAAGGGATTCGTCGTCGCGACCAGCGCGTCGGCGTTCTCCTGCAGGTAGGCGCGGTAGTCGGCGACGGCAGCCTCGGCCTGCGGGCTGCGTGTCTGCGCCGCCTCGGAAGTCTCGGTCGAGTCGTCGTCGCCGGAGCCGCACGCGGTGACGGTCACGGCGATGACGCCGAGAACCGCTGCGCAGAGCAGGGTGCGGACGAGGTTTCGGTGCATGTGGTGCGTTTCTCCTTTGTTCTGTGACTGGTGGCTGATCAAGCGAGCAGCGCTTCGCCGACGTAGCCGCCGGGCGCGGCGCCGGGCGGCACCGCGAAGAGGGCGCTGCCGACGTGCTTGATGTACTCGTTGAGGGCGTCGAGGGAGCCGAGCCGTCGCTGGATCGCGACGAACTGCTCCGGGTGACGCTGGAAGCTGATGAAAAAGAGCCCGGCTTCGAGCTCGCCGAGGCTCTCGTCGACGCCGTCGGTGAAGGAGTAGCCGCGGCGGAGGATGCGGGCTCCGTCGTTTTCCTTCGCCGAGGCGAGGCGGACGTGGGCGTCAACCGGGATCACCGGGTGGCCGTTGCGATGCCTATCCAACGGCAGTGGGTCGAACTCATCGTGTCGCCCGAGCGGGGCGCCGCTGTACTTGTGGCGGCCGATCGTCCGCTCCTGGTCCTGCAGCGAGGCGCGGTCCCAGACCTCGAGCAGCATCCGGATCCGGCGCGTGACCATGTAGGTGCCGCCACGCATCCAGGCCGGGCCATCGCCGCCGACCCAAACGAAGCGCTCCATGTCCTCGGAGTCCTCGGCCCGGATGTTGGCGGTGCCGTCCTTCATCCCCATCAGGTTCCGCGGCGTGTCCTGGCTGCGGCTCGTGGAGGCGGTGCGCCCGAACCCGAGCTGGGACCAGCGCATGGCGACGACGCCGCGGCCGATCCGGGCCAGGTTGCGGATCGCGTGAAAAGCGACCTGGGGATCGTCGGAGCAGGCTTGGACGCAGATGTCGCCATCGCTTTCAGACGGGTCGAGCTCGTCCCCCGGCAGAGCCGGCAGCGGCCGCAGCGCCGGCGGGCGCTTCCCGGCCAACCCCAGTCCAGGCTTCTCGAACAGGCTAGGGCCGAAGCCGAAGGTGACGGTGAGGCGGGAGGGGAGGAGGCCGACGGTCTCGCCGGTGTCCTCGGGCGGCGCCAGCGGCACGTCGTTGACGCTGCCGACCATCTCGCCGGCGCTCGCTTCGGCGGCCGCCACCGTCCAAAGCCGCATCAGCTCGCGCAGCTCCGCCGGGTCTTCACTCAGCAGGTCGAAGGCGGCGACGTGGAGGCGGTCCTGGGCGGCGGTCCCAATCCCCGCCTGGTGCTCGCCGTAGAAGGGGACGCTGCCGGTGCCGTCGTCTGCCTCGGCGATTCGATGGCCTACCAGGAGCCCCCCGCCCCCGAAACCCACCGCCGCGGCGCCCACGCCGGCGGATGCCAGCAGGCGGCGACGGGAGATCTTGGTAAGCGGAGGCAAGGGGTCCTGGTGACTGGTGTTAGGCCACCCTAATTAGGGCGCCCGAAAACCTAGCAGGACGGTAGGGATTAAGGCGTCAGGGCAACCAGGGCTGGGCCCACTGGCCCGTGCCGTGGACCAGCTTCTCGGCCTCTTCCGGTCCCCAGGTTCCCTTCTCATAAGGGTGGACCGGGCCGGGCTCGTCGAGCAGCGGCTGCACGACACGCCAGGTCTCTTCGATCGCGCTCTGGCGGGTGAAGAGCTGGTGCTCGCCGGCGATCGCGTCGCCGAGCAGGCGCTCGTAGGGCTCGGGGTCCTCGCCCTTGACCCGCTCGAACAGCACCTGTAGGTCGGCTGGTTGAAAGGCCTCCTCGCCGGCTTCCTTCGCGTAGAGGCGAATCCGCGCCCCCGCTTCTGGCTCGATCCGGATCGTCAGCTGGTTCGGTTCCGGCGTCTTTCCGGGCCCGACGCCAAGCCGCGGCGGGCGCTTGAAGAAGACGGAGACTTCGCTCACCTTCACCGGCAGGCACTTGCCGGCGCGGACGAAGAACGGCACCCCGGCCCAGCGCCAGTTGTCGACCTCGAGCTCGACCGCGGCGAAGGTCTCGGTAGTCGAGCCCGCCGCCACGTCCTTGACGTCGAGGAAGCCTTCGTACTGGCCGCGCACGTACTTCTTCGGGTCCGCCGCCCGCATCGCCTTGAAGAACTCGAGCTTCTTGTCGCGGACGCTGTCGGGGTGGTTGCCGGTCGGCGGCTCCATGCCGACGATTCCCAGCACCTGCAGGGCGTGGTTTTGGATCACGTCGCGCATCGCCCCGACCGCGTCGTAGAAGCGTCCCCGGTCGTCGACGCCGAAGTCCTCGGCGATCGTCATCTGCACGTGGGAGACGTGCTCGCGGTTCCAGACCGGCTCCAGGATCGCGTTGGCGAAGCGCAGGTAGGTGATGTCCAGCACCGGCTCCTTGCCGAGGTAGTGGTCGATGCGGAGGATCTGCTCCTCACGCAGAACCGAGCAGAGTTCCGAGTTGAGCTTGCGGGCGGACTCGAGGTCATGCCCGAAGGGCTTCTCGATGACGACGTGCGCGTTCTCGGTCAGGCCGGCCTTGCCGAGCCCCTGGACGACGGTGGCGAACAGCGCCGGCGGGATCTCCAGGTAGAAGACCGGCTGTTTCGCGTCGCCGATCGCCTCGCCGACCCGCTCGAAGGTCTTCGGGTCTTCGTAGTCGCCCTGGACGTAGGTGAGGCGCTCCGCGAGGCGGCTGAAGACGTCCTCGTCGGGGTCGCCGACGGTGGCGCCGATCGCGTCGCGGGCGTGCTGTCGCAGCTGCTCGTCGTCCCAATCGTCGATCGCGACGCCGACGATCGGGCAGTCCAGCTTGCCGCGCTCCTCGAGCTTGTAGAGCGCCCGGAAGGTCATTTTCTTCGCCAGGTCGCCGCTGATCCCGAAGATTGCCAGCACGTCGGCGGCCTGGTCGGCGTGGTTGGCGGCGCCCTTGCCCATCGACCGGCAGGCTATCGTCCGCTGGTCCCTGCATCGCCACCCAGCGGAGGTCGTGAATGGAACTCGGAATCGTCGGTCTCGGCAGGATGGGGGCCAACATGGCCCGGCGCCTGATGCGCGACGGCCACAAGATCGTCGCCTATGACGTCAACCCCGACGCCGTTTCGCAGCTGGCGGGCGAAGGCGCCGAGGGCGCTTCCTCGCTCGAGGACCTGGCGTCGAAGCTGAGCGCACCGCGCTCGGTCTGGATCATGGTCCCGGCCGGCGAGATCACCGAGAAGACGGTCGAGGATGTCGCCGCCGTTCTGGAGTCCGGCGACGCGATCATCGACGGCGGCAACTCCTACTACCGCGACGACATCCGCCGCGCCGCCAAGGTCGGCGAGCAGGGGATTGACTACGTCGACTGCGGGACCAGCGGCGGCGTCTTCGGACTCGAGCGCGGCTACTGCTTGATGATCGGCGGGCCCGACGAGGCGGTGCAGCGGCTCGACCCGATCTTCGCCAGCCTGGCGCCGGGGGTTGAGGCGGCCGAGCGCACGCCCGGCCGCGACGGCGAGGTCGCGCCCTCCGAGCAGGGCTACCTCCACTGCGGCCCGAACGGGGCCGGCCACTTCGTGAAGATGGTCCACAACGGGATCGAGTACGGGGTGATGGCCGCCTACGCCGAGGGGCTGAACATCCTCAAGAATGCCAACGCCGGCAAGGTCACCCGCGAGGCCGACGCCGAGACGGCGCCGCTCGATCACCCCGAGTACTACCAGTACGACCTTGACCTGCCGGAGGTCGCCGAGGTCTGGCGCCGCGGCAGCGTGATCGGCTCCTGGCTGCTCGACCTGACCGCGGCGGCGCTGCAGGAATCAGGCGACCTCGAGGAGTTCACCGGCCGCGTCTCCGACTCCGGCGAGGGTCGCTGGACGGCGATCGCCGCGATCGACGAGGGAGTGCCGACGCCGGTTCTCACCACCGCCCTGCACGAGCGCTTCTACTCGCGCGGCCTCGGCGACTTCGGCGACAAGGTCCTCTCGGCGATGCGCAAGCAGTTCGGCGGCCACGACGAGAAGGCGAGCTGAGCCGGTGCCGATCGAGCTCGAGGTCGCCGGCGACGAAAAGGCGGCCTCGCGCCGCGCCGCCGAGCTGATCGCCGCCGCCGGCGGGGAGGCGGAGCGAGAGCGCAACCACTTCACAGTGGCGATGAGCGGCGGCCGCTCGCCCTGGGCGATGCTGGCGATCCTCGGCGAACTGGAGGAGATGCCCTGGGACAAGACCGAGCTCTTCCAAGTCGACGAGCGCGTCGCCTCGCCCGGCAGCCCCGACCGCAACCTCACCCACATGGTCCTCGGTCTCTCGATGGACCACCAGGCGGCGCTCCGCCCGATGCCGGTCACCCAGCGCGACCTCGAGGCGGCGGCGCGCGAATACGAAGCCTCCCTGCCCGACCGCTTTGACCTCGTCCACCTCGGCCTCGGCCCGGACGGCCACACCGCCTCCCTCGTCCCCGGCGACCCCGTCCTCGAGGTCACCGACCGCCGTGTCGCCCTCACCGGCGAGTACCAGGGCCATCCGCGGATGACCCTCACCTATCCGGCCCTGAATGACGCCCGCCGCATCGTCTGGCTCGTCACCGGCCCCGACAAGGTTGAGCCGCTGCAGAAGCTCCTCGCAGGCGACGAATCGATCCCGGCTGGCCGAGTCCGCAGCGAGAACATGATCGTCGTCGCCGACGAGGCCGCCGCAGGCTAGTGCAAGAATCGTTGTAAGCGAATTCGAGAACGTCACCGTAATCGATTTCGCTAACATTTTTGTATGTCAGCCGCAGCGCTGGTCGCAGAGATCCTGGAGAAAAGCGGTCTTACCCAAGCCGAGCTCGCACGCCGCGCGGGCCTACAGCGCTCGGTCCTGAACGCGTATCTGCGCGGCCATCGCGAGCCCGGAGCCGATGCTTTGCTGCGGATTGCCGGCGCTGCCGGAGTGAAGCTGGAGCTTGAGGAGCGGAAGCCGCCGGTGGATCCGCAGCGCGCCAGCTACATCCTCAATCAGGTCTTGGGCCTGGCCGAGGCGCTGCCCTACCGCCCGCGAGCCGACATGGCGTATCCGCCGCTGAAGGATCGCCTCGCGAAGCCGGCCTCGGCATGAACGCCGAGCTCGTCGAAAAGCTCTTCACGATTCATCAGGCGCTGAAGGCGCGCTCGCTCCCGCACGCCTTCGGCGGCGCCATCGCCCTTGCCTACTGCGTCGAGGAGCCGCGCGGGACTCGCGACCTGGACATCAATGTCTTCGTTGACGCGACGCGAGCCGACGAAGTGCTCTCCGCGCTGCCCCAAGGGGTCCGGGTGGGAGAAGCCGACGTCGACCAGGCGAAGCAAAGTGGGCAGACGCGGCTCTTCTGGGATGGGGTGCCGGTCGACATCTTCCTCAACAACCTGCCTCTGCATGAGGAGGTTGCGAACGGTGTCACCTGGGTTGAGCTGCAGGGAAAGCAGATCCCCGTCCTCGACTGCGCCTCCCTCGTCGTCTTCAAGAGCTTCTTCGCTCGCGGCAGAGACTGGGGCGACATCGAAGAGGTTGCGGCAGCGACCCCGAAGGACGTCGAATCCGCGCTTCGGACTGTCACCGCGCTCGTCGGGGAGGACGATCCGTCCCGCTGCAAGCTCGCCGATATCGCGGCCGGCCGGACTCCCTAGGCAGCCGAATCCAGCGAGACCGCGTGGTTACCGAAGATGCGGCCCTCGGGGTCGTACCTGCGCTTGACCTCGACTAGACGGGTGCAGACCTCGGGCGGGAGGATGGCGTCGGTGTCGCAGGGGCGTTCGGCGAAGTTGAAGTAGCCACCGTCCGCCGCCCAAGGCTCCATCGCCTCGTGCATGCGGTCGAGGCCGGCGTTGACCGCTTCGCCCATCTCCGGGCTCATCACCATCCCGACGCCGTACATCGCCCAGCCGGCGTCGAGGTGGGAGAGAGCGCCGCCCTCGGGGTCCGGCCGTCCGAGGGCGCCGCCGAGATGGCGCAGCTCGGTCAGCAGCAGCGGCGTGTCCGCGTCCGGGCCGGCGATGCCGACGAAGGCCTCGATCGCATCGTCGGAGAGCTCGCGGAGGACCCGGTGGTGGCCGTTGCCGGGAACCGGATTCTCGGGGTCCATGTGGATATGACAGAGGCCCGGCGCCGGGATTTGGCCGAAGGTGTCGAGGATCGGCTCGCCGATCTCCCGCAGCGGGGCGATCGCTGCTTCGCCCGCCGCCTGGTCGCCGATGCAGGCGGCGTCGACGACGAAGAGCGCTTTGCCGCGCAGGAACTCGGGGACGTCGGGGATGTCCGGCGGCCGCAGGAAGCGGACGATCGAGGTGACGTCCTCGGAGACGCCTGCGGCCCAGTCGCGGTAGGCGCGCAAACCCTCCGCCCCGACCTTGGCCGGGAACAGCAAGGCCCCGGCGTAGACGTCGGCGAGGGGGATCAGGTTCAGGTGCAGCGCGGTCACCACGCCGTAGTCGCCGCCGCCGCCGCGCAGCGCCCAGAAGAGATCGGGATCGGACTCGGCGTCAACGGTCCGCGCCTCGCCGTCCGCGGTGACGATCTCCACCGCCCGTACCCGGTTGCAGGCGAACCCGTAGCGCCGGCCGAGCCAGCTGAGGCCGCCGCCGAGCGTGTACCCGGTGACACAGACATCGGGAGAGGACCCGGGCAGCGAGCTGAGGCCGTGGGCGGCCGTCGCTTCCGCCAGCTCCACTGAGAGCACGCCCGCCTCGACCCGCGCGGTCTGCGCCCCAGCGTCGACCTCGACGCCGCGCATGCGCTCAGTCTTGACCAGGATCGTCTCCTCCGAGAGGCCAAGCGACAAGGCGCCGTGCCCGCTGCCCTGCGCCGTCACCCGCAGGTCGCTACCAGCGGCGAAACGGACCGCCGCGGCGACGTCGTCGGCGTTCTCGACGAAGGCGACGGCAGCCGGACGCTGGTCGGCGGCGAGGTTCCAGGCTTGACGCGCCGCGTCCCAGTCGGCGTCGTCGGGGGTGGCGATGCGGCCGGCGATCGCCAGCCCGCTGAAGTCGGTCATCCAGGTCTCCTTTGGGGTCAGCTGAAACTGGTGCGGTCCACGGCGTCTCCCCTTGCCACGAAAACCGCGCTCACCATATCCGGGGGGAAGAGCCCGTGGGCGGCGACGCCGGGGTCGGCCTCGAGCCGCGCCGCCAGCGACGCTGGGTCGTCCAGTCCCGGCCCGCGGTAGTCGGCGATGACGCCGCCGTCGGGGCTGCGCGGCGCGTCCCGCAGCTCCACGTCGGCGCCGAGCCGCTCGAGAGTCGAGGCGGCCCCGAACCCGAACAGCTCCAGCGGCACAGGACCCCGCAATGCGTCCACCGGCTTGCTCGAGTCGCCGATGACGATGAAGCGCTCGGCCGCCGCGGCGACGACCTTCTCCCGCAGGTGGGCGCCGCCGCCCCCCTTGATCAGCCAGCCGTCGGGCGTCACCTCGTCGGTGCCGTCGATCGCGATGTCGAGCCGGGTCAGGCTGTCGAAGTCCTCGACCGGAATCCCCAGCTCGCGCGCCTGTTCCTCAGTCGCAACCGAGGTCGCGACGCAGCGAATTCGCTCAAGCCCGCGGCGAGCGATCGCCGGCAGCAGGTGGGCGACCGTCGAACCGGTCCCCAGACCGACTGTCATCCCGCTCTCGACCAGCTCCGCGGCGGCCTCCGCCGCCAGTCGCTTCTCGTCGTCCGCCGAACTCACGATTGGCACGCTACCTTTCTCCAATGACTTCAAGCAGCGCAACCGCAACCGAAACCCAGGACTACAAGGTCGCCGATATCGGCCTCGCCGACTTCGGCCGCAAGGAGATCTCCCTCGCCGAGGTCGAGATGCCCGGCCTGATGCAGACCCGCGAGGAGTTCGGCGCCGCGCAGCCGCTGAAAGGCGCGCGGATCACCGGCTCCCTCCACATGACGATCCAGACCGCGGTCCTGATCGAGACCCTGGTCGCCCTCGGCGCCGAGGTGCGCTGGGCGAGCTGCAACATCTTCAGCACCCAGGACCACGCCGCCGCCGCAATCGCCGCCGCCGGCATCCCCGTCTACGCCTGGAAAGGCGAGACGCTGGAGGAGTACTGGTGGTGCACCGAGAAGGCGCTGAACTGGCCCGACGGCGAGGGTCCGAACATGATCCTCGACGACGGTGGCGACGCCACCCTGCTCGTCCACAAGGGGGTCGAGTTCGAGAAGGCCGGTGCCGTCCCCGATCCTGCCTCGGCCGAGTCGGAGGAGTTCCGGATCGTGCTCGAGACCCTGCAGCGCTCCCTCGCGGAGGACTCGCAGCGCTGGACCAGGATCGCCGCCAACGTCAAGGGCGTCACCGAGGAGACGACGACCGGGGTCCACCGGCTCTACCAGCTGGCCGAGACCGGCGACCTCCTCTTCCCGGCGATCAACGTCAACGACTCCGTCACCAAGTCCAAGTTCGACAACCTCTACGGCTGCCGCCACTCGCTCGTCGACGGGATCAACCGCGGCACCGACGTGATGATCGGCGGCAAGGTCGCGGTCATCTGCGGCTACGGCGACGTCGGCAAGGGCTGCGCCTCCAGCCTCCGCGGCCAGGGCGCGCGGGTGATCGTCACCGAGATCGACCCGATCTGCGCCCTGCAGGCGGCGATGGAGGGGTATGAGGTGCGCAGGCTCGAGGACGTCGTCGATAGCGCCGACATCTTCGTCACCGCCACCGGCAATAAGGACATCATCACGCTGGACCACATGCGGCGGATGAAGCACAACGCGATCGTCGGCAACATCGGCCACTTCGACAACGAGATCGAAATGGCCTCGCTGGAAGAGTCTGAGGCCGAGCGGGTCGAGATCAAGCCGCAGGTCGACGAGTGGAAGTTCCCCGACGGCCACGCGATCATCGTCCTCTCCGAAGGGCGGCTGCTGAACCTCGGCAACGCGACCGGCCACCCGAGCTTCGTGATGTCGAACTCGTTCACCAACCAGGTGATCGCCCAGATCGACCTCTTCGGCCACCGCGATGACAAATACGGCGGCGAGCCGGCGGTCTACGTGCTGCCCAAGCACCTCGACGAGAAGGTCGCCCGCCTGCACCTGGCAGCGCTCGGCGTCGACCTCACCGAGCTGACCCCGGAGCAGTCGGCCTACCTCGGCATCCCCGTCGAGGGCCCCTACAAGTCGAACCACTACCGCTACTAGCGACCACACCGAGTTTTAGTCTCGGGGCATGGACCCGAGGCTCTGGATCTCCTCCAGCGGTGAGGCGCCGCACTCCGTCGCGCTGACGGCGGAGCGGACGGTGGTTGGGCGTTCGCCCGAGGCCGACGTCGTCCTCGAGGACGAGGCGGTCTCCTGGAACCACCTCGAGATCGAGCGCCGCGGCGACGTTCTGATGGCGACCGACCTCGACAGTCGCAACGGCACCGCGCTGAACGGTGAGCCGCTGGACCGGCCGCGGCGCCTGCGCGACGGCGACACGTTGATCGTCGGCGGCCACCGCCTGGAAGTGAAGACGGGATCGGTGACCCCGGTCGGTGCGACGGTAGCCGCCAGCGAGCCCGCGGTGGCCCTCAGCGAGGAGGAGCGGGCGACCGCCGCCGCCCTCGTCGCCCCCTACCGCAACGAGGGCGCCTTCGCCGGCCGTCCCGCCACCCGCGCCGAGATCGCCGCCGAGCTCCACGTCTCCGAGCGCACCGCCCAACGCCGCCTCGACGCCCTGGCGGCAAAACTCGACGTCTCCGGCGAAGCCGGCCGCGACCGCCCAAGGCAGATCGCCGCCCGGGTAATCGAGCTCGGCCTCGATAGACCTCGCTGAGCATCCACCGGTGGATCGGTAGGGAGGGAGGGGTGTCCCCTGACCTCCCTGGGTTCCTCGCCGGACGCGTGGCATCTCTCTATGCGTGAATAGGGCGAGGAACATGACGCCGGTCGGCCAGGGGACACCCCTCCCTCCTGGCGACAGTCTCTGAAGATTCGCTTTTCACCGAGTCCGCGAAAACGGCTCTTGAGGGACGGTTTTCGCGGACTCGCGAGAGAGTTCGGAGCAGAACCGCTGTCGCGGAGGGTGCCGGTGGGGGTCCCCTGGGCACTTAGCACGAGGCGGGCCAGCCACGATCGGGCGCCAGCGACAGAGCGCCGACCCGCTGAGCTGCGCCCAGGGGACCCCCACCGGCACCCTCCCCAACTGACCCGCACCGAGCCAGAGCCGTCCCGGTAGGTGCACTCGCTGTCGTTGGCTGGCACGGCTCCAGATCCGAGCATGGGTGCATCGACTCACTCACTTGCTCGGAAAGGAGCACCTGATGTTCAAGAAGACCCTGATCGCACTGTCCGCGCTGCTCGCCCTCGTTCTGCCTGCAGCGGCCTCGGCGGCGTCCACCACGGGCGCGGTCGTCTTCTCGAAATCCTCGAAAGTCGGGGACGAGCTCAAAGGCGGGCTCTTCGCCGTCAAAGAGGGCCGGCTGAACCAGCTGACCGAAGACCCGACCGACACCGAACCGAACTTCTCGCCGGATGGGCGCACGATCGCCTTTGCCCGCGGCGGCGACATCTACTCGGTGCGGCCTGACGGCTCTGGGCAGCGGCAGCTGACCAGCGGCCCCGAGGTCGACTCGCTGCCGAAGATCAGCCCCAACGGCAAGTACGTCGTCTTCGAGCGCCGCGGCGCCCTCGGCGGCGCCTCGAGCCTCTACACGGTGGGTGCCACCGGCGGCGGCCTGCGGGCGCTGACCAGCGGCGGCGATGATCGCGAAGCGGCCTTCGCCCCTGACGGCAAGACGATCGTCTTCGTCCGCGCCACCGCCCTCAAAGGCGACGCCAACGATGACGTCTACTCGATCCGCCCGACCGGCTCCGGCCTCACCCGGCTGACCAAAACCGGGACGGTCGACGAGTTCGCGCCGCGCTTCTTCGCCGCCGGCGTCATCTTCAGCCGCGGCGAGAGCAGCCCCGGCCCGGCAGCCTACGCGGACATCTACACGATGCGCCTCAACGGCACCCGGGTCAAAGAGCAGGTCCGCGGCGTCGGCTCTGCCTACGTCGAAGACGTCTCCCCGAACGGCAAGATCCTGATCTTCCGCCGCGCCCAGGGCCTCTGGGTGAAGAAGATTGGACCGACCAAAGCGCGCAAGCTGAGCGAGCTGCCCGACCAGTCGGACACGACCTCGGTCTTCTCCTCTGACGGCAAGCGCGTCGCCGCTTTCGTCACGGTCGAAGAGCGGCAGCAGCTGGTCTCGATCAACGTCGAAACCCGGCGTCAGACCGAGCTCGCCTCCGGGCATGACTTCGACGAAGGCGAAGGCACCGTCCTCGGCCCGGTGATCGACTGGCAGCCGGTGCCGCAGCAGCGCTAACAGCAGACGACCAGTCGGCGTTTCCTTCCCCCATCCGGCTATAACGGCCGGGTGGGGGATTTTTCTATTGGGTCCGAGATCGCCGGCTACCGGATCGAAGAGCAGATCGCGCGCGGCGGCATGGGCGTCGTCTACCGCGCCACCCACCTCGGCCTCGACCGGCAGGTGGCGCTGAAGGTGATCGCCCGCGAGCTCGTCGACCGGCCCGGCTTCCGCGAGCGCTTCCTCCGTGAGAGCCGGCTGGCGGCGCGGCTCGAGCACCCGGCGGTGGTCCCGGTCTACGACTCGCGCGAGGTCGACGGTGAGCTGATCGTCGCGATGCGGCTGGTTAAGGGCGGGGACCTGCGGCGGCTGATCGACCGCGACGGCCCGCTGCCGCCGCAGCGGGCGATCAACCTCCTCGCCCAGGTCGCCGACGCCCTCGACGCCGCTCACACGGCGGGGATCGTCCACCGCGACGTCAAGCCGCACAACATCCTCATCGAAGGCGACCGCGCCTACCTCTCCGATTTCGGCCTCGCCAAAGCCGTCGATGAAAGCGGCGCTGCCTCGAGCGCCTCGGTCGTCGGCACCGCCCAGTACATGTCGCCGGAGCAGTGGCGCGGCGACTCGATCGGCCCCGCCGCCGACATCTACTCGCTCGGCTGCGTCCTCTACGAGGCGCTGACCGGAATCGCTCCCTTTCAGCGCGCCGAAGAGGAGACCGATCCGCGGATGCCGCACGGAGTCGAGGCGGCGATCCGCCGCGCCGTCGCCAAGGAGCCGGCCGAGCGCTACGCGACCGCCACCGCCCTGATCGCCGCCGCCCGCGCCGCCGAGGGCTCGGAGGTACGGCCGACCGCTGTCCTCTCCCACGACCACAGCGAGCGCACCACCGTCCCCAACCACTCGCAGAGCTTCTTCGGGCGCCTGGGAGGAAGGGCGACTGCCTGGCTGGCGGGCGGGGCGTTGATCGTCGTCGCGGCGATGGCCGCCGCCGTCCTCTTCCTGCTGCTTGGGGACGACGGCCCGGAAGTCTCCGATCCGGTCAAGGTCGGGACGCCGCCGCTGCGGATCGCCGCCGGGGCGAAGGCGGTCTGGGTGACGAGCGAAAAGGACGGAACGCTGACCAAGCTCGACCCTGAAACCGGAGAAGTCCTCGGGGAGCCACGCAACCTCGGCGCGGGCATTGCCGGCGTCGCGATCGGCAGCAACTGGACCTGGGCGACTAACTCCCAGACGGGCAAGCTGCTCCGCCTCGACCCCAAGAGCGGCCGCGTCCTCAAGGCGATCGATCTGCCGGGCGAACCTGGCCCGCTCGCCCTTGGCGGCGGCCGCGTCTGGGTCGCCGATGAGGGCGGCAAGGGGATCACCGCGGTCAACGCCGAAGCCGGCGAGGTCTACAAGCGGGGCCTGCCGCCGCAGGCGCAGCAGTTGCGGCTCGCCTGGGGCGCCCAGGGCCTCTGGGTGACGATCGCCGACGCCAACGCGCTCCGCCGCGTCGACCCGCGCACGCTCCTCGCTGGCGAACCGATCAGGGTCGGCCGCGGCCCCGCCGGGGTCACCGTCGCCGGCGGCTTCGTCTGGGTCGCGAACAGCCGCGAGGGCAGCGTGACCAAGGTCAACCCCTCGCTGCGTGCGGCCGACGACTCGATTTCGGTCGAGGGCCATCCCGGCGGCATCGACGGTGGTACCAGCGCCGTCTGGGTTGCCGACCGCGAAGCCGACGCGGTGCGGAAGATCGACCTCGAGAGCGGCGAGGTAGAGGGCGCCCCGATCGAGGTCGGCCCCGAACCAGGCGCGGTCGCCGTCGGCGGCGATGCGGTTTGGGTCGCAAATAACGGAGATGGCACCGTCACCCGAATCGAGCCCTGAACCCGGCGGCCTGATCGGAGGCCGCAAATCTCTAGGATCGGGCCAATGACCCAGGACATCGATCAGCTCGCAATCAACACGATCCGCACCCTCTCGATGGACGCCGTCCAAAAGGCGAACTCGGGCCACCCAGGGACGCCGATGTCGCTGGCGCCCGTCGCCTACGAGCTCTGGCAGAACCACCTGCGCTACGACCCAGCCAACCCCGTCTGGCCGAACCGCGACCGCTTCGTCCTCTCCGCGGGCCACGCCTCGATGCTCCTCTACTCGATGCTCTTCCTCGCCGGCGTCCGCAAGGTCGACGAGAACTACAACATCACCGACGAGCCGGCCTGCGGCCTCGACGAGATCGAAAACTTCCGCCAGCTGCACTCGCGCACCCCGGGCCACCCCGAGTACCGCTGGACGACCGGCGTCGAGACGACCACCGGCCCGCTCGGCCAGGGCGTCGGCACCTCGGTCGGGATGGCGATGGCCTCGAAGTGGCTGGGCGCGACCTACGGCGCCGACCTCTTCGACTTCGACACCTACGCGGTCGCCGGCGACGGCTGCCTGCAGGAGGGGATCTCCCACGAAGCCGCCTCCCTCGCCGGCCACCTGAAACTGGACAACCTCTGCTGGATCTTCGACAACAACCACATCTCGATCGACGGTGACACGGCGCTGGCCTTCTCAGACGACGTGCTCAGCCGCTTCGAGGGCTATGGCTGGAATGTGATCCGGGTCGGCGACGCCAACGACACCGGCCTCCTCGGCAAAGCCTTCAACGCGTTTAAGGCCGAGACCGGCCGTCCGACCCTGATCGTCGTCGACAGCCACATCGGCTGGGGCTCGCCGAATAAGCAGGACACCGAGTCCGCCCACGGCGAACCGCTCGGCGAAGAGGAGATCGAACTGACCAAGGAGGTCTACGGCTGGCCGAAGGACGCCAAGTTCTTCGTCCCCGAGGGTGTCCGCGAGCGCTTCGACGAGGTGATCGGCAGGCGCGGCGCTGAGCTCAGCTCGGCCTGGCAGGAGAAGCTCGACGCCTCCGAGCACAAGGCCGAGCTGGAGATGCTTCAGCATCGCGGCCTCCCCGACGGCTGGGACGCCGACCTGCCGAGCTTCGAGGCCGACGAAGAGAAGGGGCTGGCGACCCGCAAGGCCTCGAACAAGGTCCAGAACGCGATCGCCGAGCGGGTGCCGTGGCTGATCGCTGGCTCCTGTGACCTCACCGACTCGACTTCGGTCCGCCTCAGCGACGCCGACCAGTACGAGCCGGGCAGCTACGACGGCCGCCAGGTCCACTTTGGGATCCGCGAACACGCTGCTGCCGCCGCCTGCAACGGGATGTCGACGGCGAAGCTGCGCCCGCTCTGGTCGACCTACCTCACCTTCTCCGACTACGGCCGCGCCGCGATCCGGCTCTCGGCCCTGATGGAGCTGCCGGTCGTCCACCTCTTCACCCACGACTCGATCGGGCTGGGGGAGGACGGGCCGACGCACCAGCCGATCGAGCAGCTGATGGCGCTGCGGGCGATGCCGCACCTCGACGTGATCCGACCCGCCGACGCCAACGAGGTGACCGAGGCCTGGAAGATCGCCCTCGACCGCACCCACTGCCCGGTGGCGATGGTGATGACCCGCCAGACCGTGCCGGTCTTCGACCGCTCCAAGTACGCCTCCGCCGAGGGCGTGCAGCGCGGCGGCTACGTCCTCGCCGACGCCGAGGACGGCGACCCGGAGCTGATCCTGATCGCCACCGGCAGCGAGGTCCAGCTCGCCCTCGGCGCCCACGAGCGCCTCGCCGCCGACGGCATCCGCAGCCGCGTCGTCAGCCTCCCTTGCTGGGAGATCTTCGAGAAGCAGGACCAGTCCTACCGCGACGAGGTGCTGCCACCGGACGTCGTCGCCCGGATCTCGGTTGAGGAGGGCGCGACCCTCGGCTGGGAGCGATATGTCGGTACGGAGGGCGCGATCATGGGTATGAGTACCTTTGGACAGTCGGCACCGTTCGCGGACGTCGAGGCCGAGTTCGGGTTCACCGTCGACAACGTCACCAAGGTGGCGCGCGAGGTCGCCGAGCGGGCGGCCAAATCAACGACTTAGGAGGCTCGAGATGAAGCCGACGCAGCGCCTGCACGAACTGGGCCAGAGCCTCTGGCTGGACAACATCACCCGCCCGATGCTGCGCGAAGGGGTACTGGAGGGCTACATCCGCGACCTCTCGGTCACCGGCCTGACCTCCAACCCGTCGATCTTCGACAAGGCGATCGGCGCCGGCGACGCCTATGAGGAGCAGATCGCCGAGGAGGCCCCGAAAGCCGCCGCCGGGGAGGGCGTTGGCGCGACCGAGACCGAGAAGATCTTCTTCGAGCTGGCGCTGGCCGACCTGCGCGACGCGTGCGACCTCTTCGCCGACGTCCACCGGCGCACCGCCGGCGTCGACGGCTTCTGCTCGCTCGAGGTCTCGCCGCTGATCGCCGACGACGCCGCGGCGACGATCGACGAGGCGAAGGCGCTCCACGCCAAGGGCGAGCGGGACAACCTCTACATCAAGATCCCGGGCACCCAGGCGGGGCGCGAGGCGATCGAGGAGTCGATCTTCGCCGGCATCCCGATCAACGTCACCCTGCTCTTCGACGACAAGCAGTACCTCGGCGCCGCTGACGCCTACATGCGCGGAATCGAGCGCCGGATCGAGGCGGGGCTGGACCCGCACGTCCCCTCCGTCGCCTCGCTCTTCATCAGCCGCTGGGACGTCGCCGTCGGCAAGGACGTCCCCGACAACCTCGTCAACCGGCTCGGGATCGCCGTCGGCGGCCGCGCCTTCCGCGCTTACAACGAGCTGCTCGACTCCGACCGAATGCGGCGCCTGATGAACGAGGGCGCGCGGCCGCAGCGGCTGCTCTGGGCGAGCACCGGGACCAAGGACCCCGACGCCTCCGACACCCTCTACATCGAGGCCTTCGCCTCGCCGCTGACGGTCAACACGATGCCGGAGCCGACCCTACAGGCGTTCGCCGACCACGGCCAAGTCACCGACCTCTTCCCCAAAGACGGCGGCAACGCCGAGCAGGTCCTGGCCGAGTTCGTCGAGGCCGGAATCGACGTCGCCGCCCTCGCCGCCCGCCTCCAGGAGGAGGGCAAAGAGAGCTTCAACAAGGCCTGGAACGAGATGCTGGAGACGATCGAGTCCAAGAGCGGGGTCAAGGCCGGGTGAACGAGCCCTCGGCGCTGCGACAGGCGCCGGCCTGGTCCCAGCTCCAGTCGCATTTCGAGCGGATCCGCGGCACCCACCTGCGCGACCTCTTCGCCGAGGACCCCGAGCGCGGCGAGCGGCTGCGGGCCGAGGCTGTCGGGCTCTACCTCGACTTCTCGAAGAACCGCGTCACCGACGAGACGCTGATGCTGCTCGGTGGGCTGGCGCAGCAGCGCGGGGTCTTCGATCGGCGCGAAGCGATGTTCGCCGGCGAGCACATCAACGTCTCCGAGGACCGCGCAGTACTCCACGTCGCCCTGCGGATGCCGCGGGAGCGCTCGCTCGTCGTCGACGGGGTCGACGTCGTCAAGCAGGTGCACGAGACGCTCGACCGGATGGCGGCCTTCTGCGAGCGGGTGCGCTCGGGCGAGTGGCGCGGCCACACCGGCAAACCGATCAGCGCCGTCGTCAACATCGGCATCGGCGGCTCTGACCTCGGGCCGGTGATGGCCTACGAGGCGCTCAAGCACTACTCAAAGCGCGAGCTCACCTGCCGCTTCGTCTCCAACGTCGACGGCACCGACTTCGCCGAGAAGACGCGCGACCTCGATCCGGAGACCACCCTCTTCGTGATCTCCTCGAAGACCTTCACGACGCTGGAGACGATGACCAACGCGCGCACCGCCCGCGAGTGGTCGCTGGCCGGCCTCGGCGGCGACGAGGACGCCGTCGCCAAGCACTTCGTTGCCGTCTCGACCAACGCCGAGGAGGTCTCGAAGTTCGGGATCGACACCGAGAACATGTTCGGCTTCTGGGAGTGGGTCGGCGGCCGCTACTCGATGGATTCGGCGATCGGGCTCTCGACGATGCTGGCGGTCGGCCCCGCCCGCTTCGCGGAGATGCTGGCCGGGTTCCACGCGATGGACGAGCACTTCCGCGAGGCACCGACGGCCGAGAACCTCCCGGTGATCATGGGCCTGCTCTCGGTCTGGTACGCCGACTTCTTCGGCGCCGAAACCCAGGCGGTCCTGCCCTACGACCAGTACCTGCACCGCTTCCCCGCCTACCTGCAGCAGCTGACGATGGAGTCGAACGGCAAGCACGTCACCCTCGACGGCGCCCGCGTCGACTACGACACCGGCCAGGTCTACTGGGGGGAGCCGGGGACCAACGGCCAGCACAGCTTCTACCAGCTGATCCACCAGGGGACGCGGCTGATTCCCTGCGACTTCATCGGTTTCGCCAACTCGCTGAACCCGCTCGGCGACCACCACGACATCCTGATGTCGAATGTCTTCGCCCAGGGCGAAGCGCTCGCCTTCGGCAAAACGCCCGACGAGGTGCGAGCGGAGGGGACGCCGGAGGAGGTCGTGCCGCACCGGGTGATGGAGGGCAACCGACCCTCGAACACGATCCTCGCCGAGCGGCTGACGCCGGCGACCCTCGGCTCGCTGGTCGCCCTCTACGAGCACAGCGTCTTCACCCAGGGGGCGATCTGGGGGATCGACTCCTTCGACCAGTGGGGCGTCGAGCTGGGCAAGGTCCTGGCGAAGGCGATCATCCCCGAGCTCGAGTCCGAGTCCGAGCCGGAGCTGCGCCACGACAGCTCCACCAACGCGCTGATCCGGCGCTACCGCGCCCAGCGCCAGGCGTGACCAATTCCCCCTGACAGCGCCCGCCTGCGGCGCTAGCCTCAGGCCCATGCCACTGCTCGACCTGCTGCCGCTGGCAGCGTCGGAGTCGAACCTGCTCGCCGCCCGCGAGCAGATGGCCTTCACCCTCGCCTTCCATATCGTCCTCTCCTGCATCGGGGTGGCGCTGCCGGCGACGATGCTCGTCGCCAACTACGTCGGCCTGAAGAAGGGGGACGAGGCGGCGATGGAGCTCGCCAGGCGCTGGTCGAAGGCGATCGCGGTCACCTTCGCCGTTGGCGCCGTCACCGGCACCGTCCTCAGCTTCGAGTTCGGCCTCCTCTGGCCCGAGTTCATGGACCGCTTCGGGGCGGCCTTCGGCGTCGCCTTCGCGATCGAGGGGATCTTCTTCTTCGTCGAGGCGATCTTTATCGCCGTCTACATCTACGGCTGGAAGCGCCTCAGCCCCTGGGCGCACTTCTGGTCGGGGGTGCCGATGGTGATCACCGGGATCGGCGGCGCCTTCTCGGTCGTCGCCGCCAACGCCTGGATGAACCAGCCGCAGGGCTTCACCCTCAACGGCGCCGGCGAGGTCGTCGACGTCGAGCCGCTGAAGGTCCTCTTCAACCCCGCGACCGGCTACGAGGTCGCCCACATGATCCTCGCCGCCTACATGGTCGTCGGCTTCCTCGTCGCTTCTATCTACGCGGTCGGGATGCTGAAGGGCCGCCGCGACCGCCTCCACAAGCTGGGGCTGGTGATCCCGCTGACGATCGCCTGCATTGCCACCCCGGTCCAGCTCTTCGTCGGCGACACCGCGGCGCGCGGAGTCGCCGACCACCAGCCGGCCAAGTTCGCGGCGATGGAGTGCATTCAGGAAACCGGCACGGACCAGACCGAGTACCTCGGCGGCATCTGCACGGATGATGGGGTGAAGGGCGCGATCGGCATCCCCGGTCTCGATTCCTTCCTCGTCGGCTGGAGCACGGACACGGAGGTGACTGGGCTGAACGACATCCCGCCCGACGAGCGGCCGCCGGCCAACACCTTCATCCACCTCTCCTTCGACACGATGGTCGGGATCGGCTCGGCGCTGATGGGCCTCGCCCTCTGGTTCGGGTTCGTCTGGTGGAAACGCCGGGACATCCCGCAGACGCCCTGGTTCCTGCGCGCGGTCTCGGTCTCCGGCGCCGCCGCGATCGTGGCGCTTTGGTGTGGCTGGATCGTCACCGAGGTCGGTCGCCAGCCATGGATCGTCCAGGGCTACATGCGCACTTCCGAAGCGGTGACCGAGGCGGAGGGGATCTGGTTCACCTTCGCCCTCGTTCTGCTCCTCTACACGGGCCTGGGGACCGGGGCGATCCTCGTTCTGCGGGCGATGTCGCGGCGCTGGCGCGAGAAGGGGGCTGAGGACGTGCAGAGTCCGTACGCGCCGCAGACCGAGGAGGAGACGGCATGAGCAAGGCTGACGGCGCAGCGGCGATCCTCTGGGTCGGAGCGACCTTCTACGCGCTCTTCGGCGGCGCCGACTTCGGCGGCGGCTTCTGGGACCTGGTCGCGGGCTGGGACGAAAAAGGTCAGCGGCCGCGCGACGTGATCCAGCGCTCGCTGACGCCCGTCTGGGAGGCGAACCACGTCTGGCTGATCTTTGTCCTCGTCGTCCTTTGGACCGCCTTCCCCTCGGCCTTCAGCGCGATCTTCACGACGCTGTACGTGCCGATCGCGCTGGCAGCGCTGGGGATCGTTCTCCGCGGCGCCGGCTTCGCCTTCCGCAAGTCGATCGTCGGCCTGCGGGAGCGGCGGGCGATGGGCGCGACCTTCGCGATCTCCTCAGTCTTGACCCCGTTCTTCATGGGCACGGTGGTCGGCGCGATCGCCGCCGGCAACGTCCCCGCCGAGGGCAACGGCGACGCCTTTTCCAGCTGGATCCAGCCTCTGCCGCTGCTGATCGGGGCGATGTTCGTCGCCAGCGGCGCCTACCTCGCCGCGGTCTTCCTCGTCGGCGACGCCCGCCGCGGCGACCACGAGATGGAGAGCTACTTCGAACGCCGCGCCCTCGGCGCCGCGGTGGTCGCCGGCGCCTTCGCCGTAGCCGGCCTCTTCGCCCTGCACTCCGAAGCCCGCTACGTCTTCGACCGCCTCACCGAGCAGGGGCTGCCGCTGGTCGTCCTCTCGCTCTTCTGCGGCGCCGCCCTGCTCATCGTTCTCGTCCGCGGCGGTCGCCGCCTCCTGCGCCCGCTCGCCGCAGGCGCGGTGATCGCGGTGGTCTGGGGCTGGGGGGTCGCCCAGTTCCCCTACCTGCTGCCGACCAGCCTCCGCATCGACCAGGCCGCCGCGCCCGACGCGACGATGACGATCGTCTTCATCGTCTTCGCAATCGCCGCCGTGGTCGTCCTGCCGTCGCTGGGGCTGCTCTACACGCTGGCGCAAAGGGACCTGCTCGAGTCAGAGCATTGAGACGCCGACCGGCGCGGGTAGGCTGCCGCGCGTGATCAAGGCGGTGCTGTTCGACATCGACGGGACCCTGTTGCACACGGGCGGAGCGGGCGCGGTCGCCTGGCAACGCGCCTTCCTCGAGCTCTACGAGGTTGAAGCCAACATCGCCGAACACACCCACGCGGGGATGACCGACCCCGAAATCGCCCAGATCGTCTTCCGCGAGGTGATGCACCGCGAGGGCTCGGCAGAGGAGCGGGCCGAGGCGATCGGTTGCTACCTCGGCCACCTCGCCGACGCGGTCGCCGAATCCGAGGGCTACTACGTGATCGAGGGGATCGAAGAGCTGCTGCCGCGCCTAATCGCGGAAGGGATCCTGCTCGGCGTCGTCACCGGCAATATCGAGGCCGCCGCCCACATCAAGCTCGCCCGCGGCGACCTCAACCGCTACTTCGCCTTCGGCGGCTACGGATCGGACTCGCGCGACCGCACCGAGCTGACCAAGAAGGCCTTGGAGCGCGGCGAGGCGGTCTCAGGCCACCCGCTCGACCCGGCCGAGACGATCGGCGTCGGCGACACCCCGCGCGACGTCCGCGCTTGCCACGGCGCCGGCATCCGCGTCGTCGGCGTCGCCACCGGCTCCTACGCGGTCGACGAACTCACCGACGCCGGCGCCGACTGGTCGATCGAGAACGTCACCATGGGCTTCCCTGTCTGATCGCTTAGAGTTTCTCGACCATGAGGGTGAGCGCGGGGTTCCATTCGGGTACTCAGGTAGGCGTCTGCCTCCTATCGTGCCTAGCGCTGCTCGCCGGTTGTGGCTCTGCCACCGAGCAGACCTCGGAAGGGAACGTAGGGAGTTTCGATGCTCAGCGGGCATGGAAGTTGGTTCGCCTTCAGGTGGCGGCGGGGCAGCGACCGGCCGGCTCGCCGCAGCTCCGGCGGCTGGCAGCACAGCTGGTGAAGCTGCTGCCCGAAGGGCACTTTGAACCGGTTCCAGGTGAGCCGGAGCTGCGCAACGTGGTTGGCTCGCTTCCCGGCGAAGCCCCGGCGATCGTGATCGGGGCGCATTACGACACCCTCGTCAAGCCAAAGGGCTTCGTCGGGGCAAACAATGGAGCGGCGGGTTCAGCGATCGTGATTGAGGCAGCGAGAGCGCTTCAGGGTGAGGCCGAGGAAGCCGGACGCGAAGTGAAATTCGTCCTCTTCGACGGCGAGGAGCCGGACGCCGGCCTGCCCGAGGAAGGACAGGACTTCTACCACGAAGGCCTGCGGGGCTCGCGCGCCTACGCGGGCGCCCACAAGAGCGAAACCGGGGAGATGATCCTGCTCGACTACGTCGGCAACCGCGGCCTCGAACTGCCCCGCGAGGCGAACTCCACGGAATCCCTCTGGGAACGGCTGCTGCAGGCGGCGACGGCGGTCGGCGCCGCACGCTTGTTCAACGCCGAAACCGGGCCGGCGATCCTCGACGACCACATCCCATTCCTGCGGGCGGGCATTCCCGCGATCGACCTGATCGACTGGCGCTACCCCGGCCACAGCCTCGCCGACGGCTTGGACAAGATCTCGAGGTCCAGCCTCGATGGCGTCGGAGAAACTGTCGTCAGGCTGGTTAGTGAACTGCGAAGTGAATGAGCCGGGGGCTCAAGGCTTGCTGCAGCGGGCTTGGTAGATGTTGAGGAAGCCGTTTTCGAAGCCGTTGCGGGCCATCCGCAGGTAGAGGCGCCAGACCCGCATCCGTTCGGCGCCGGCCAGCCGCTCGCCCTCGGCCCGGTTGGCGTCGAGATTCTCGGCCCAGTGCTTCAGCGTCTGCGCGTAGTCGGGTCCGAAGTCCTCGACGTGGTGGACGACGAAGCCGGCGCGTTCTAGCGCCAGCAGGTTGCGCGAGAGGTGCAGTGGCGCCGCGTCGGGGAAGACGTAGCGCTCTGAGAAGTCGCCGGCCTCGGGGTCGGTGTGGCGGAGGCGGGTGATGCCGTGGTTGAGGAGGCGGCCGCCGGAGTCGAGCAGGCTCGCCAGGGTCTCGGCGTAGAGGTCGATGTTGGCCGAGCCGACGTGCTCGACCATGCCGATGCTGGCGATCGCGTCGAACTTCTCGCCGAGCGAGGGCAGGTCTCGGTAGTCCATGACGCGGATGTCGACCCGGTCGGCGACGCCGGCTTCCTCGGCCCGCTTCCGCGCTTTTTCGGCCTGCGGCGGAGAGAGGGTGATGCCGACGACGTTGGCGCCGTACTTGGTCGCCGCCCAGAGCGGGAAGCCGCCCCAGCCGCAGCCGACGTCGAGGATGCGCTCGCCCTCCTTGATCTGGAGCTTGCGGGCGACGGTGTCGAGCTTCTCCTCCTGGGCTTGCTCCAGCGTCTTCATCTCGCCGTGGCGCCAGATCGCGCAGCTGTAGACCATCGTCGGGCCGAGGAAGAGCTCGAAGAACTCGTTGGAGACGTCGTAGTGGTGGCGCACCGCGCGGGCGTCGCGCTCTTTGCTGTGGCGCTTGCCGCTCGGCCGCAGCTCGGCGGCGGGCCGGGGCGGCGGCTTGACGATCCCCATCGCCCGTACCGCCGCCAGCATCAGCGCCCGCTGGTCGGTCTTGTCCAGTGCGGGGGGCCGCCAGCCGTCGAGGACGCGGATCACCTTGTCGATGTCGTCGACCTCGAGCTCGCCGCTGACGTAGGCGCGACCGAGCCCAAGCTGCCCCGGTGCCCGCAGCGCGTGAGCGAGCGCCTTCGGCGAGCGGACGCTGAAGGTGGGGCCGTCCTCGGAGGTGGAGGGAAGGCTGGAGCCGTCCCAAAACTCGATCGTGAAAGGGCGCTCCGGGAGGCGGGTGGCGATCTCCTTGCGCAGCGGTGCGGTGTTTGCGAAAGGCACTGCAGGGGAGCCTACCCAGAAGCGATTGGCCGCGAGGCCAGGACGACGCCCCCTATCATCGGCCCCTATGACGACTGTCGGACCACTCCCCTCAGACATCCAGCCCGTCGAGAACGAGACCCGGGACCGGATCATCACCGGCCTGGTCACCGTGATCCCCTTCCTCGCCGTCATCGTCGCCGGCTGGCAGGTGTGGGGAAGCGCTCTGAACTGGACCGATGTCTTCCTCTTCGTCGGCATGTACCTGCTCACCGGCCTCGGTATCACGGTCGGCTTCCACCGCCTCCTCACCCACCGCTCGTTCAAAACTAAGCCTTGGGTGCGCGGCCTTTTCGGGATCCTCGGCTCGGCCGCGATCGAGGGGCCGGTGATTTCCTGGGTCGCCGACCACCGCAAGCACCACACCTTCTCCGACGAACACGGCGACCCCCACAGCCCCCACGTTGACCACGGCGGCGGCTTCAAGGGGGCGATGAAGGGCCTCTTCCACGCCCACGTCGGCTGGATCTTCATCCACACCCAGCGCGGTAACAAGGAACGCTTCGCTCCGGACCTGATGAAGGACCCGGTGATCAGCTGGGTCGATCGCACCTTCATCTACTGGGCGATCCTCGGCCTGCTGCTGCCCTTCTTCCTCGGCTGGATCATTGGCGGCACCCTCGTCGCCGGGCTCACCGGCTTGCTCTGGGGCGGCCTCGTCCGGGTCTTCGTCCTCCACCACTTCACCTACAGCATCAACTCGCTCTGCCACACCTTCGGCAAGAAAGAATTCGAGACCACCGACGAGTCGCGCAACCTGGCGCTGATCGCGATTCCGACCCTGGGCGAGGCCTACCACAACAGCCATCACGCCTTCCCGACCTCGGCCACCCATGGCCTGCGCTGGTGGCAGATCGACATCTCCTCGCTGGTGATCAACGGCCTCGAGAAGGTCGGCTTGGCCTGGGACGTGGTTCGGGTTTCGCCCGAACGCCAGGCTTCCAAAGTCGCCAGTTAGCTACGGCGCTTCGTCGGCTTCGTACCAGTCGATCCAGGAATCGCAGGCTTGTGAGAGCGGCACCGTGCGGTGGGGTTCGGCGGGGACCGCGACCAGCTCGCCGACGTAAGCCTTGCCGTCGTAGCCGCTGAGCGACTGCAGGGCGCTCGCTCCGGCGGTCTCCACGGTGAACTCGACCTTGCCGCCTTCGCTCTCGAAGCGGCCGGCGGGCCAGAACTGGCCGTTGTTGCCGAGGCTGATCGTGTTCGGGCGCTGGCCGTCGAGTGCTGCCTCCAGCGTCTCGCTGAAGCCCGGCGCCGAGAGGGTGAGGTCGAAGGGGGAGAAGTACTGCAGCGAAAGGTTCCAGCTCCCGGCCGGGAGGCGCAGCGACTGCGAGGTCTCCGAATCGGTCTCAAGGACGCTGCCGTTGTCCCAGTCGCCTTTCTGCCCGATCACGGCGTCGGGGAAGACTCCCGCCTGGCCGGTGTTGGCGAGGAGGATCCGCACCTCGGGCGAGGCGCAGCCCGCGAAGGCGGCTGCCTCGGTGCCCTCGAGGAGGACGTGGCGGTCCTCCGGCGTCTCCCCGATTCGCTTCCAGAGCACGTATGAGGGCGTGACCTTGACTCGCTTGAAGTTCGGCGGCGGCTGGCTGTTCCAGGCGGCGCGGCTGGTAATCACGTAGGGGAAGCGGTCGAGGGTGCCGCGGGAGAAGGAGTCGAAGTCGATCGGGCTGTAGGCGTCGCCGGTGTCGAACGGCTTCTCGGCACTGGGGGAGACGGCGTCGTCGGGGAACTCGACCAGGGGCACGTGGGTGTCGGCCCCCATTAGGCCGTAGGCGGCGTAGCGGTCTTGGCCGGCATAGAGGACAGGCTGGCCATGGACGATCGGGAGGAACGCCTCCAGCTCGGAGCCGTGGCCAGGGGGGCCTATGGGGGCGTCGCGGAGGGCTAGGAAGCTGGACCAGATCGCTCCGCCGATGAACGCTACGGCTAACAGGGTCCATCCGGCGCGGATGAGGGGGGACGCAGGGGGAGGGGGTCCGGCGGACAACGGCGGGGAGGGTCCGGCGGACCCCCTCCCCCTGCGTCCGAGATCGGGGAATTCCTCCAGTAGCGGGCGGACGATTACCAGGGCTGCGAGGGGGGCGATGATGATCAGGGCCTTGGCTTGGGAGTAGTCGCCGGCTGAGGGGAGGGAGACCAGGTAGAGCAGCCAGGCGGCGCCGAGGGCGATGGGGATGGTGAGTTCGCGGCGGCGGACCCACCAGGCGATGCCGGCTAGGAGGGCGAGGATCGCGATGGCTCCGGCTAGGCCGGGGTAGCGGGCGCCGCCGGCGGCGTCGAGGCGGTAGTTGGAGGCAGGCCAGATTCCAAGGGCCTCGAGGGGGGAGACCGGGCCGTAGGTGTTGCTGCCGGCGACTTTGTTGAAGCTGCTGGCGAAGCCGAAGGGGCCGACCAGGGTGACGAGAACCGCCAAGCCGGCGAGGACGCCGATCGTCAGCAGGGTCGCCGGCCGCAGCAGGAAGCGCACGAGCGAGCGCGGCCGCAGCGCCGCCCGCACCTCCGGCAGGGTGAGGCTCCAGAGGGCGAGGATCGTCACTGGCCAGGCGATTCCGGCGAATGAATAGGCGAAGAAGATTCCTCCCGCTAGCGCCAAGGGCGGCAGCACGAACAGCAAACGATCACGCCAGCTCGACGGCAAGGTCTCGAACTGCGTCAGCCAGATCGCGAACGCCAAAACCAGCAGTGCCTCCGCCGTCTCCTTGAAAGCCGCTTGCGCGTAGTAGGAGGCCGCGAGGTAGGGAAGTGCGACCAGCACGGCGGCGAAGGTGCGGCGGCCCGGGGTCATGCGACGGAGTGCTCCGAGAGCCGTGAGACCGGTCATTACCCCGATCGCGATGATCTCGCCGAGGAAGGCTTGGGCGAGGCCGATGCCCGGAACGGCGGCGGTCGCTACGGCGAGACCGTGGGGGCCGAGCGGGTACCCGGGGTCGGGGGCGGGGCCGAAGCCGCTGCGGAGCCACTCGGCCCAGGCGAGGTGGAGGCCGAGGTCGTTGTTGAAGCCGACGCCGAGCAGCCCCCAGCGGCCGCTGACGGCAAAGGGAATCGAGAGCACCAGCGCGATCGCCAGCGCCACCGGCACCCCTTCCCGCCACGCGCTTCCTTCGGCGTTCGTCCTTTCCCCACCTATGTCGTGGAAAGGACGAACGCCGACGCGCCAGAGGACCAGCGCCGCGGCCGCGATCAGCGCTGCGAGCCCTAGCGTCGCCGAGGTTCCGTGTCCCGGCGCCCGCGCCAACAAGCCGGTGACGGTGAGGACCGCGCCGAAGCCGACCGCGGGCTCCAACCACGACCACTCGCGCCGTCCCGCGAGGGAGAGGACCGCCCGACCGACCAGCAACGAGACGGCGCAGACGAGCGCCGCCGAGGCGTAGGTACCGATCATCAGGCGCTGGAACTTATGGGAGCGGGCGTTTTCAGTACTTCTCGGCGGCCAGCTCGAGCGTCTCGCGCAGGTTCTCGCCCCGCAGCGGATGCTCGTGCCCGGTGCCGACCACGCGTGGTTCCAGCGCCGCCAGCCGCCGCAGCGACTGCTTCGCCTTCGCGTGGTCCCAGGCCCAGGCTGGGTGGGGGACGCTCGCCTCGCCCTCCGGCAGCGGTTTCAGCCGCGCCGAGTCGACCAGGTAGACGACGTCGGAGACCAGCGCCACCCGGTCGCTCTCGCGCCAGAGTCCGATCAGCCCCGGCGCGTGGCCGGGGAAGTGCAGCACCTGGAAGCCGGCGACTTCGTCTCCTTCGATCACCGTGTCGGCGATCCGCACAGCGCCGCCATCCCAGCGCCGCAGCAGGAAGGGATAGAGCCGCCGGACCCAGGCCACTGGCAGCTGCGAGAGGTCCATGTAGGGGGTGATCGCGGCGTCGCTTTCGGCGTCGGCCCGCTCGTCGGGGTGGCAGAGCACCGGCACGTCCATGTAGGGAGCGGTGCCGCGGTGGTCGGCGTGGGCATGGCCGAGGACGACCCGCTTCAGCCCGCCGAGCTCCTCGGCGGCGGCCCGCGCCTTCTTGCGCATCGCCTTCGTTCCGGCGTCGAACTGGACAACCCCGTCGCCGTCCTCGAGGAAGTAGATGTTCATCGCCCCGCGGAAGTCCCCCCGCAGCAGCCAGACTCTGTCGGCAACCTTCTCCAGCGCCATGGTGCCCACCATAGCCGCGCACTAGGGTTCCCGCCGTGCCCTGGATCTGGAGAGCGGGGATGGTCGTCCTCGTCGTCTGCCTCGCTTTGTCGATGGTGATCGCCATCTACCGGCTGGCGACGACGCCGACGGAAATCCTCGGTGACGGCTTTCGCGGCCTGCCGGCGAAGCAGCAGCACTAAGTCGCGGACCGCGCCTCGGTCGCTTAGTATCGGCCACGTTCAGCGACGAAGGAGGCGGCGTGTTCAATCGCATCGTGGTCGGGACCGATGGCTCGGAGACGGCCGCCCAGGCGGTGGCGCAGGCGATCGAGCTTGCCAAAGCCTTTGGGGCTGAACTGAGCATCGTCAGCGCCTACGCGCCGATCTCCGGGCGTCGGGTCAAAGGCGAGGCGAGCGGAGCCCCCGCCGACGTCGCCTACGAGATCGGCCCGCGCGAGGACGTCAACCTGATCCTCGACGCCGCCGCGGCCGAGGTGAAAGCGGCGGGCCTCGAGGTCAAAACCCATCCGGTTGAGGGTGACCCCGCCGACGCGATTCTCAACGTCGCCGAAGAAGTGAAAGCCGACCTGATCGTCGTCGGCAACAAAGGGATGACGGGCGCGCGCCGCTATCTGCTCGGCAGCGTCCCCAACAACGTCTCCCACCACGCGCCCTGCAGCGTCATCATCGTCAGAACGACTTAAGTCACTGCCGCTATCTGGCGGCGGGGTAGAACCGGGGGAACGTCCCCGTCGCCCTCCCGACGTCGATCAAGCCGGCCCCCTGCTGGGTGCGGGGGAGGCCGAGGTCGCGGGCGGTGTGGCGCAGCTGTTTGCGCACCATGTCGACCTTGCGTTCCGGCGGCAGCGTCGGGTTTATGACGCCGCCAGCGAGGACCATCGCAGCGGCGCCGGAAACGTGAGCAGCCGCCATCGAGGTGCCGGTGTAGTTGGCCGGGATCACGAATTCGTCGGTCGTATCGGCCCGTAGCGTCACCTGGTAGATCGGCCGCGCCGCCACCGAGGGACAGCGGCTCTGGGGCTCGCCACCGCCGGGGGCGACGAGGTCGATTCCGGCGCCCGCCAGGGCGTAGTTGCCGAGACAGCCGCCCTCGGTCGTGCCGCTGACGCCGATCACCCGCGGGCCGGTGGCAGGCGCCGAGACGCATTCGTCGGCGCCGAGGTTGCCGGCGGAGGCGACGGTGACGATCCCGTGCTTGTAGGCGGCCCGCAGGGCTTCGTCGACCAGCGGCACCCGCTCGCCGCATTCGAAGTTGAAGCTCATGTTGATGACGTCGGCGTCGTTGGCGATCGCAAACCGGATCCCCTTGGCGATGTAGGAGGCAAAGCCTTCCCCGTTGGCGCCGAGGACCCGAATCGGCATCAGCTTGGCGTTGTAGGCGAGGCCGGTCGTGCCGATCCCGTTGCCGGTCTTCTCGGCGATCGTGCCGGCGACGTGGGTGCCGTGGCCGCCTTCGTCCAGCGGAAAGCGGTCGCGGTCGACGAAGTCGTAGCCGGGCACGAACTGGCTGCGGCCGAAGTCCGGGCTACGGCGGAACCTGGTCCCGAACGAGCGATAGGCGATGCCGCTGTCGAGTACCGCGACGACGACCCCCGATGCACCCGGCCTGCCGATGTCGATCAGGTTGCGCCAGGCGCTGGGCGCGTCGATCCCGCCGGGGGAGATCGGCAGCGAACCGGAGGAAGAGCTACGCGGGGAGAGGAAGTTCCACTGCTTGAAAGCCCAGCCGCCGGCGCCAACGGAGGATTCGGCTGCCGTTTCCAACATGCCCGAGTCATTTGGGTCATAGGGCTCGGGTTCGGCGGCGGAGGCGGTGGCGAAGTAGTCCGGCTCGGCATAGACGACCCCGGGGTTGCCCCGCAGCGCCCGCGCCGTCTGCCTCACTCCGAGGCCCGCCGGCAGCTCCAGCACCCGGCCTCGACCCTCGCCCTCGAACTTGACCAGCAGCTGCCGGGGGGCGAACTCCCGCGCCTGGCCGATCCCCTCGGCCGCCAGGGCAGGGGAAGCGGTCGCGAACAGGGCCGCGCTCAGCGCCAGTGGCGGGAGGGTGCGAAAAAGTCGTCTCATCAGGTTCAGGGCGCCTGCCGGACCCCCGCGCCCGGCCAGGTACTCCATGAACACCGCGTTGCCGCGGAAGTTGTCGGCGGACATACTCCCGCATCGTGAACGCGGGCAATCACGAGGCGGCGATGGCGATCGCGCTGGAGGAGGCGCGCGCGGCCGAGGGCCACGGCGACGTCCCGATCGGCGCCGCGATCTTCCGTGAGGGCGAGCTGCTCGCGCGGGCTGGCAACGAGCGGGAGCTGCGCCGCGACCCGACCGCCCACGCCGAGGTCCTGGCGATCCAGGCGGCCGCCGAGGTTCTAGGGGGCTGGCGGTTGCCGGAGACGACCCTCTACGTCACCCTCGAGCCCTGCGCGATGTGCGCGGGGGCGATCGTCCTCGCCCGCATTCCCCGGGTCGTCTACGGCACCGCGGATCCGAAGGCCGGCGCCGCCGGCAGTGTCCTCGACGTCCTCCGCGAGCCCGCCCTGAACCACCGGCCCGAAGTCGTCGCGGGCGTGCGCGAAGCGGAGTGCGCGACGCTGCTACGCGAGTTCTTCGCCAGCCGCCGCGGCTAGCGAGCCAATACCCTGTGGGAACCCGGAGAGGTGTCCGAGTGGCTTAAGGAGCGCGATTGGAAATCGCGTGGGCGGGGTTAACCCGCCTCGTGGGTTCGAATCCCACCCTCTCCGCTTCGGGAAATGGTGGTTTTTTGCCGAAGTACATTTCGATCGGTTTGAGGCCGACTCTATACTCAGCGCCGTGATGGAGCTCTCTCTGACGCTTCGTTGCAGCGCGGGAGGGCCGGCATTTCTTGGCCGATGATGCCGGTCCTCTCCCATTCCCCTTGCAGCGCGATCGAGGAACCGCTGCGTCAGCCAAGGTTAGCGGCGAGTCAAGCCTGGCGCAGCGCCGGAATCGAGGGGCGAGCCGGAATCGGCTCCTCGCGGTAGTCCTCGAGGGAGACGACGATCGCCTCGGCCTCCGGAAGCGGCGTCGCCGGCCGATGCCCGCGCAGCCGCTCGTGGGTACAGACGACGTAGCACCACTCCATCAGCCGCAACCTTGAGGCAGGATCGATGTCGAGGATCGTGGCGCCGACGAGGAACTTGCCCTCGCTCTCCCGGCAGGTCCTCACTTCGACCTGGGCGGCAACCTCGTGCTGCGCGCCGGCGGCGTCGGTCAGCTTCAGCAGGACCGCGGGCTGGCTGCCGCTCTCCAACGGGGCGCTGGCGACAAGGCCGACACCGGCCGCGGAGGCGTCGACCAGCCGCGCCTCCGTATGGGCCTCCGGCGTGTAGACGTCGGCCGCGGCGTCGCCCTCGAAGCGGTAGACGAGCCGGCGCTGGCGGCGCCGGCCGACCGCAAGCGTCGTCGCCAGCAGCCGCCGCAACTCGTAGAGCCCGAGCAGCGGGACGACGAAGGCGGCGATCCCCGGCAGGTCCGGGAGCGGCCCGGCGCCGAAGAGGTCGAGTATCCGCAGCAGGGTTCCTCCGGCCAACAGGACGATGCAGAAGAGGACGAGGTGGAGCTTGCGCACGGCGTCGAAACCGCCGCCGTCGCGCCCCTGCTTTGGCGTCACCTTGAAGGCGGTCTTGCCGGGCACGAGCGCGCAGCGCAGGGCGCGGGTGTAAATCTCCATCGTCAGCAGCTCGTAGTGGACCGACTCTGGGATCCGCATGTAGCCGCGGGCGAGGGCGGAGCCGGCGGCGAGGTTGAGGGCGAGGAAGGGCACCCACAGGGCCGCCAGCGCGGCGATGCTGATCTTCATCGGCAGCTCGCCGGTCCAAAGGACGAGGCCGAGCGTGAGCAGGAGCAGCAGCCGCATCGGCGGCGCCAGGTAGGCGAGGAGGCTGGCGAGGTAGGAGAGCCGCTGCAGCGGGCTCAGGGACTTCGCCCGCAGCGGTGACTCCGGCAGCCGGAAGACGGCGAGGTTGCCGCGCGCCCAGCGGTCACGCTGAAGCAAGTAGCCGTCGAGGTCATGTGGCGCCAGCCCTTGGACGAGGACCTCGTCGTGGTAGCGACTGCGCCAGCCGTGGCGTTGCAGCCGAATCGTCGTGTGGAAGTCCTCGGCGATCGTCTCGGTCGCGACTCCGCCGATCTCGATCAGGGCATGGCGGCTGATCAGCGCCGCCGAGCCGCACCAATAGGCGGCGCCGTGGCGATCCTTGCCGGGGCAGACGACTCGGTAAAAGAGCGATTGCTCGTGGCGGCCGACGACGTAGTGCTGGACCGAGTCGTGGTTGAAGAAGTCGTGCGGCGTCTGCACGATCGCCATCCGCTCGTCGTCGAAGTACCCGACCAGCGCGTCGAGCGCGTCGGGCATCGGCACGTGGTCGGCGTCGAGGACGAAGACGAGGTCGCCATCGGTGCGGGGCAGAGCGGCATTCAGGTTCCCGGCCTTCGCGTGGGCGTTGTCCGCTCGGGTCATGTACTTGGCCCCGGCCAGCTCGGCGAGCTCGCGCATCTCCTCCCGCCGGCCGTCATCGAGAAGGTAGGTCGTGTGGGGATAGGTGAGGGCGCGGCAGCCCGCAAGCGTTGCCATCACCACCTCGACCGGCTCGTCGTAGGTGCAGACGTAGACGTCGACTTTGCGCCCTGGCGTCGCCGCGGGGCGCTCCACCTGCGGCCGCGACCAGGAGACCCAGGTCAGGATCCCGAGCGCGTAGAGGCCATAGATCTCGGTCGCCAGCAGCATCGCGAAGGCGATTGGGCTGGCGCCTTCGCCACTCCAGCCGACGCGCCAGGTGAGGTAGCCGAGGCCCCAGACAAGCGCCGCGAGCGCGAGCGTCCGCAGCAAGCGAGGGTGACGGTCGAAGAACCGTCCAGCTCGGGTCTGCTCACCGCTGGCCACATGGTCTAGTCGGCAGCGAGGCCCGGGTTCTTGAGCGGAGGGGGTGGGATTCGAACCCACGAGCGCCTTGCGACGCCAACAGTTTTCGAGACTGCCCCGTTCAACCACTCCGGCACCCCTCCGGGAGTACGGGAGCTTGATTCTAGGCCCGAGTGGCGCTCTCGCGACGGGCGACGGGCGCGGCGGCCCAAAGCGCCAGCGGCGGCGGCACCAGCAGCAGCGCCAGCGAGGCGATCTCGGCGATCGCATCGGCCGTCCCAAAGCTGTCCAGGTGGCCGGCGTGGAAGATCAAGTGCAGGCCGGCAGTGAGGAGCCAGGCGGTACAGACGGCGCGGACGAGGGTGCGCTCCAAACTCCAGGCTGCCCAGCCAAAGAGCACGGCGAACCCGAGGTAGAGACCGCCAACGTCGGTGACGAGGTGCTCGTTGTAAGGCGGCAGCAGGTCTACCCAATGGGCGACAAAGGGAAAATCGTCATAGAAGGTCTGCGGCGCCAGCGCTGCGGGAAGTCCAATCAGGAGGGTCGCTGCGAACAGATAGGCGAGGGAAAGGCGGGCTACGGCTGGGGAGCGCATCGCCAGGAGACTAAGTGACGCCCCGAAAAATTAGCTGTACTTAATGTCCAATTTTAGTACTCTGGATCTAGTTGACCGCAAACGCCTCATCAGCCGCCCGATGACCCTCGTAGGGGAGGACCACGAAGTGCATCAGCGAGGGAAGGAGCGCCTCGAGCTGGTCGAACTCCTGCCTGCAGAGGCGGGAGTAGAGCACGGATTCGACGCCGCCGACTATCCCGGAGGCGGTCATCGCGCTGGGGGAAGGCTGTTTGGGCAGCAGTTCCTCTGCCTCCGCTTGCAGGCAGCGAGCGAATTCGTCCATCAGCTCGACACGCCGCCTAACTGCCGCGGTGCTGGCCGCCCGCGCCTCGACGATCATCGTTCGCGCCGTCTCCGGCTCGCGGCTGGCAAAACGAAGCAGGGCCTGCAGGCCGAAGCGGATTCGGTCACGCCAGACCTCGCCTCCCTGGCGGGCTGCGGCGTCGACCTTCTTCCGCAAGCGTTCGGCGCTCGTGTCGAAGGCGGCAAGGAAGCAGTCCTCCTTATTGGAGAAATGCTCGTAGAAGGTGGGCCTGGATACGCCCGCCCGGTCAATCACGTCTTGGACGTTCGTTCCGAGGTAACCAAGTTCGGCAGCAGCTTTGAGCATCGCTACGATCAGTCGCTCCCGTTGGATCGCTCGGATCAGGTCAGGGGGAAGCTTGCGCACTCCAGACGGGAACTTGCCACTGCTGTTGGCGAGCAGATCGAGGGCGGCCTGGACCTGCTCGGGGGGCCAATCATCACCGATCGACGTGAGGAGGGTCTCTTGGCTCAGCTGGATTCGATTCGAAGACACCGGGTAACTCAAAGGTTTCGATTAAAAACGACGCAAGTTTTGTCAAGGTACCAGACTAATTGGGAGAGGGTTCAGTGATGAGTTCGACCCGCCCCGAGCTTTCGCGCGAGTTCGTCGCCGGCCATAAGCGGCGACGGATGATGGACGCAATTGCCGGGCTGACCGCCGAACAGGGATACGAGGCGACCAAGATCGCCGACATCGTGCGCCGCGCCGCGGTGGCGCGAAAGACCCTTTATGACAACTTCGATGGCAAGGAGGATCTCTTTCTCTCCGCCGTCAGCGCGACGATGACCGAAATGCGGGTTGTGGTCGAAGAAGCGTGCGAACGCAGCGGTGACGACCCCGCGGATGGAATAGTCGCCGGGCTCGAGGCGCTGCTGGACTTCGTCGCCGAGAATCCGTTGGCGTCGCGGATGTGCATGGTCGAGGCGATTTCGGCGACGCCGAACTCGGCCCGGCTCTACGACGCCAGTGTCCACGACTTCGTCGAGCTGTTGCAGAAAAGCGCTCCCGACCGAGCCGACCTTCCGGACACGATCGAGGAGTCGCTGGTCGGAGGCGTGGCCTGGATCCTGCAGCTGCAGATCCGCAAGGGTGA
>Ga0066658_10000026_pt1 | contig 46352 bp, 37 predicted proteins | sample GraSoiAngelo_107_FD_75174 | JGI IMG/M metagenome (GOLD analysis project Ga0066658, IMG submission 75174) | Grasslands soil microbial communities from the Angelo Coastal Reserve, California, USA - 14_0903_09_30cm | ecosystem: Environmental > Terrestrial > Soil > Grasslands | place: USA...
AACTCGTACCAGGAGCACTGCCCGGCGGCCGCCATGTGGTGGATTCCGAACTCGATCCCCTCGATCAAGCGGACGATCCCGTAGGCGAGGTGCCAGGTGTAGGTCGGCGAGCCGACCTGGTCGTCAACTTCGCCGCCGAGTCCCACGTCGACCGCTCGATCGCCGAGCAGGACGTATTCGCGGTCACGCAGGTGATCGGGACCGGCGTGCTGCTGGACGCAGTCCGCGAGCTCGGCGTCAGCCGCTTCCTGCAGGTGTCGACCGACGAGGTCTACGGCTCGATCGAGTCCGGCTCCTTCACCGAGACCTCGCCGATCGATCCCTCCTCGCCCTACTCGGCGACGAAGGCCGCCGGCGACCTCCTCGTCTCCGCCCACTTCCACACCTACGGGATCGACGCCTCGATCGTCCGCGGCTCCAACAACTACGGCCCGCGCCAGTACCCGGAGAAGCTGATCCCGCTGATCACGCTGAACGCCCTGCACCGCGACCCGCTGCCGGTCTACGGCGATGGCCGCCAAGTCCGCAACTGGCTCTTCGTCGAGGACTTCTGCACCGGCATCCACACGGTCCTCACCAAGGGCAAGGCCGGCGAGGCCTACAACGTCGGTGGTCCCGACGAGTGCGAGAACATCGAGGTCGTCAAGCGGGTGATCGAGCTGACCGGTGGCGACGAGTCGCTGATCGAATACGTCACCGATCGGCCGGGCCACGACCGCCGCTACTCGCTCTCCTCCGAGAAGCTGAAGGCGGAGCTGGGCTGGGAGGCGCAGGTCCACTTCGCCGAGGGCCTCGAGCGGACCGTGCAGTGGTACCGCGACAACGAGGAGTGGTGGGGCCCGATCCGCTCCGGCGAGTACCGCGAGTACTACGAAAAGCAGTACGGGAAGAGCCTGCGCTGATGGCAGAGCGGCTGCAGACGAAGCTCGACGGTGTGGTCCTGATCGAGCCGCAGGTCCACGGCGACGAGCGCGGCTTCATGGTCGAGTCCTTCAGCCGCGACGAGTGGCGGCGGCTCGGGGTCGAGGTCGACTTCGTCCAGCACAACCATTCGCGCTCGCGCCAGGGGACGCTGCGGGGGATCCACTTCCAGACCGAGCCGGGCCAGGCGAAGCTCGTCCGCTGCGCCCGCGGCGAGATCCTCGACGTCGCGGTCGACCTCCGCCGCGGCTCCCCGACCTATGGGCAGTGGGAGGCGCACCGCCTCGACGACGTCCGCCATCGCCAGCTCTTCGTCCCGGTCGGCTTCGGCCACGGCTTCGCGGTCCTCTCCGAGGAAGCCGACGTCGCCTACCAGGTCTCCAGCTACTACGACCCGGCAACGGAGAAGGGGATCGCCTGGGACGACCCCGGCGTCGGCGTCGACTGGGAGGTCTCCGAGCCGCTCCTCTCCGAGCGCGACAAGACCGCTCCGACGCTGGCCGAGATCGGCGACGAGCTGCCCTTCTAGCCGTAGAAGGTCTGCATCCCGCCCTCGACTTCGCCCTCGATGTAGTCGAGCCAGGGCGGCGCGGCGGCGGTCTTGCGGGCGAGGACGACGGTGGTGTGGCCGGCGCTGGTCCAGAGCGATGAGAAGGGGCGGCTCCAGGCGGCGGGCAGGGGATAGAAGCCGGCGGTGAGGGCGCGCTGCACCTCGTAGGCGCCGCCGAGGGCGACGAGGTCGCGGAACTCACGGAAGGCGTAGCCGCGGACGTGGGGGCCGAGGACGCGGACCGAGGTCGGCTGCCGCCCGAGCGCCAGCAGGACGCGGTTGTGGAGGCTGGCCAGGTTCGGGACCGAGAGGACCGCGTGGCCGCCCGGGCGCAGGACCCGGTGCATCTCGGTCATCGGCAGCCAGATGTTCTTCAGGTGCTCGAGCACTTGGTTGCAGACGACGACGTCGACGCTGCCGTCCTCCCAGGGGAAGCGACCGCTTTCGAGATCGACGCGGGCGACCTCCAGGCCCTTCGCTTCGGCTTCGGCCGCAGGGCCCTCGTAGACCTCGACGCCGAGCATCCGGTTCGCGCCGAGGGCGGCGCCGCAGCGCTTGCTCAGCTCGCCGTTCCAGCAGCCGACGTCGAGCAGGGTCGGCTCGGCGTGCTCGCCGGCGATCCCGCGCAGCAGGCACTCGATCGTGTCGCCGACCTCGACCAGGACCTGGGTGCAGAGGTCGCTCATGGCGCCATCGTCTCGGCCAGGAGCTGCCGCATCGCGGCGACGAAGCGGGGCCGCGAGAACTCGGCAGCGCGCTCGGCGAGCGCCTGTCGGTCCCACTCGGTCGCGGCGACGCGCTCGACCGCCCCGCGCAGGGTCTCGACGCTCGGCTCGTCGAGGAGGAGGCCCTCGATGTGGTCGCGGACGATGTCGCGGGCGCCGCCGGCGTTCTGCGCGATCACCGGCGCGCCGGCGGCGAGCGCCTCGACCATCGTGATCCCGAAGTCCTCCTCGCCGACGTGGATGAAGCCGGCCGCCTGTCGGTAGAGCCCTTCCAGCTCCTCGCGGGAGATCCAGCCACGCAGCTCGACGTTCTCCGGCAGCCTCGCGCGCAGCTCCTCTTCCTGGGGGCCGATCCCGACCATCGTCAGGCGCTGGGGGAGGCCGCGGAAGGCCTCGGCGACGAGCAGCGGCTGCTTGTAGGGGACGAGCCGGCCGACCCAGAGGAAGCTGCCGCGCTCCGGCGCGGGGTCGGAGCGCAGCGCCTCGACCTCGACCGGCGGATGGATGACGGCGGCGTCGCGGTCGTAGAAGCGGCGGATCCGGTCGCGCACCGCGGTCGAGTTGCCGACGAGCCGGTCGGGACGCTGCGCGGCGGCGCGGTCCTGCTTGCGCAGCCATCCCGAGAGCGCCCCCAGGACCTGGCCGCGGGCGCCGCCGAGCCGTCCCCGCTCGGTATCGGTAAGCCAGGCGTAGCGCATCGGCGTGTGGCAGTAACAGACGCAGGGCGTCCCGGGCGGCGGCGAGGCGTTGATCGCGCACGAGTGCGAGGAGACGACGACGAGGTCGTATCCGCTGAGGTCGAGCGAGCGGAAGTAGCGGGGCATGTAGGGCAGCAGGTACCGCCAGCGTCCGGGATCGTGCCCGACCTGCCGCAGCCCCGGGAGCCGCGAGGGCCGCGACTCGCGGACGATCCGCGCCGCCAGCCGCGGCGGCAGCAGCTCCCGTTCAGCGTGGAACGTGAAGACGTCGACCCGGCTTGCCTCGGCCAGTACGTCGTCGGCGATCGCCTCGACCACCCGCTCGGAGCCGTGATACCCCTGAAACCAGTCATGGACGATCGCGACCGGCCGACCGGCCCAAGGAGCGGCGCTGCTCATGCGCGCCAGCGTAGATGAGGCGGTGGATCAGCTGTCGGCGCGAAGGTCGACGACCTGACAAGGCAGTTGGGCCGCTCGGTCGATGATCTCCGGGTCCCCCGTCAGCAGCGCAGCTTCCTCCTCCGCGGCCAGTGCGACGGCAAAGCAGTCAGCTAGGGCAATCGGAAGCTCAGCCTTCAGCGCCGACACCGACCTCATCGAAGCGATTCCGGGCAGGTTCTCGGTGATCAACGGTCGCAGCTCAGCCAGGACCTGATCGGCTTCCTGCCGGCCGTGGTCCCGGATAGTGCGGTAGTGAACCTCCACCAGATTCATCCAGCTCATTGCCGGCCGTTCGCGTTTGATCGCCCGCTCGACGGCTTTAGCCGCCGGTTCCTCGCCGTCCAGCCATGCGAGCACAGCCCACGAGTCGAGGCATCGTTTCACCGCTGGCCGCTACCGTGGCTCGCTGCGGCGGTCTTCGAGGAGCCGATCTGCCATCCCACTCTTCGCAAAGCGTCCCTTGAGAGAAGAGGGAGGAGCGGCTTTGCGGACGACGATTCCGTCGTCCGTGGCTTCAAAATCAACATCAGCTCCCGGTCCCAGACCAGCTTGCTCCCTCATCTGTTTGGGGATCACTACCTGGCCCTTTGCCCCGACGCGCTGAGTCATACCGCCTCAGTATAACGATAGGATCAGCCGATGCCCACCACCTCTCCCTTTGTCACGGTGCTGATCGGCGCCTATGAAAACGAGGCGACGGTTGCGCGGGCTGTCGGTTCGATCCTGGGGCAGACGGAGACGGACTTGGAGCTGATCGTGATCGACGACGGGTCGCGCGACGGCTCCGCAGATGCGGCGCGGGAGGCGATCGGGGATGACCCGCGGGGGCGGGTGATGCGGCTGGAGCAGAACCTTGGGATCGCGCGCTCGCTGAACGCCGGGATGGAGGCCGCCGCCGCTCCCGTCGTCGCGATCCAGGACGCCGATGACTACTCGGTGCCGCACCGGCTGGAGCGGGAGCTTGCGGTGCTCTCCGCGGACCCCGAGGTGGCCGTGGTCGGGTCGCGGATGCGGGAGGTCGACGCCTCCGGTCGGGAGCTGCGGCCGCGGACTAGCTTCGCGGCCGGCGACGTCCGGCCGGTGCTGATGCGCTTCAACCCGATCCCCAACGGCTCGGCTGCATTTCGCAAAGACGTGGCGCTGGAGCTAGGGGGCTATGACCCTCGCTACCGCTACGCGACCGAGTACGACCTCTGGCTGCGGATCGCCGAGCGGCACCGGCTCGTCGCTCTCGACGAGGAGCTTGCGACGCGGGTGATGGGGGGCGGCAACGTCGCCGCCCGCGCCGAGCGGGCGCAGCTGGCAGAGGGGCTCCGGATTCGGGCCCGGGCGCTGCGCCGCAGGAAGACGTTCGCGGGTGCGGGCGGGCTGATCCGCCCGGCGCTCTCCTACGCGCTACCGGCGCCGCTGAAACGGGCGCTGCGGGAACGCCGGGGTCAGGCGCCGTGAGGCGCCGGCCCTGCAAGCGCCGCCTCGTACTGCTCCCTCGTTCCCCGGAGGAACTGGTCGAGGCTGAGCTCGTCGCGGATGCGTTCCCGGGCCGCAGCGCCTAGCCGCTCGCGGGCGTTGGCGTCGTCGGCGAGGTCGAGAAGCCGGAGCGACATCGCCTCGAGATCGCCGGCCGGGAAGACGACGCCCGCGGCGCCGACCGTCTCGGCGTTGCCGGTCCCGTCTGCGACCACGGGCGCGAGGCCGTGCGCCATCGCCTCCAGCAGCGCGAAGGACATCCCCTCGCGGTGGGAGGGGAGTAGGAAGAGGTCGGCGGCCGCGAAGAGGTCGTCGAGGTCGTCGCGATGGCCGAGCGGCCGCACCCCCGGCCCGGCCTGGGCGGCGACCTCCCCTTCAAGCGGTCCGCTGCCGGCGACCAGCAGGATGAGGTCGGCGCCCCGGTTGCGCGCCGCCTCGACCGCGGCAATCGCGCCCAGGGGATCCTTGCGCTCCTCAAGCTGACCGACGAAGAGGGCGACGACCTCCGCCTCGCCGAGGCCAAGCGACTCCCGCGCCTCTCGCCGCCGTTCCAGGTCGGCGGCCGGTGCGACCGCGACCCCGTTGGGCACCACCACAAGACGGTCGTGAAGCGACGCCGGCAGGGCGCTGGCGAGGTCCTCGCGCTCGTCGCGGGCGATGCAGATCGTCACCGACGAAGCCGCCACCGCCTCCCGCAGCCGCCGTCGCACGATTCGGCCGGCGATGTGCGTCGACCGCCGCAGTCGGTGCAAACCGTGGGTCGTAATCACCAATGGCTTCCCGCGCAAGCTCGGCGCGACCAGCATCGCCGCCATGTCGCCGTGGACGTGGACCAGGTCGGCCTGGGTAGCCAGGCGCCGTACCTCCCGCATCCGCCTGAGCACCGAGGGGATGCCACGGAGCCGGGAGCGAGTCCCGCTCAACGCCGCCTGCCGGTGGCTGTATCCCTCCATCCCTTCAAGGAGGTCGATGTAGGTCTCCGCTCCCCCTCCGGGGTGGGGGAGGACGTGCAGGACCGTCGGCATCAGCGGCGTCCCAGGAGGACCGCTGCAAGCAGCGAGAGCTCGATCCCCATCGTCTCGTTGTGGCCCGTGAACCGGCGCAGCGAGCGCAGCGCCAGCCAGCCGATCGGTGGCTTCCTCGTGTCGAGGCGAGCCACCCGCCGCAGCGCCCGCGCCTTCTCGGCGTCGAGCGACCCCGTCCGCGCCTCGATCTCCCGGGCCGAGAGGGCGATCCGGTGCGCGTTCGTCTCATACGCCCGCTTCGCATAGGCGGAGAGCCGCGACATCGTCGCTCGCGGCCGCCGCCAGCTCAGGAGCCGTCCGGGGTCGAACTCCCTCATCGCCGCCGCGTGCCCCCGCGCCGCGCCGCCGTGCTGGACGTAGTCGTAGAGCGGCCGGTCGACGTAGGCGATCCTCCCGGTCGCCAGCGCGATCGCGGCGATCCACTGGTCGTGGAACGGGTCGCCGACCGGCTCGGGGAACGGCAGCACCAGGTCGAGCAGCTCGCGACGGAAGAGCGAGGCGGCGCCGGTCACAGTGTTGGCGAGGAGCAGCGAGGCAAGGTCGGTGTAGTTGTTCCGCCGCCTCTGCCAGAAGGTCTCGGAGACAACCTGTTCCCGCTCGTCGACGATCCGCATGTCGCTGTAGACGAGCTGCGCGTCCCCCAGCGACCCGACCAGGACCGAGAGCTTCTCCGGGTACCAGCGGTCGTCCTGATCGGCGAGGGCGACGAGGTCGGCCTCCGCGGGCACCATCCGCAGCGCCCGCTCGAAGTTGGCGTAGAAGCCGAGCCGCTCGCCGCCGACCGAGATCGTGAACCGCTCGTCGTCCGCGGTCAGCGAGCGCAGGTGCTCGAGTCGCTCCGGGGCCGAGCCGTCGTCGCTGACGAGGCAGATCCAGCGCTCGTGCGTCTGCTCGCGGATCGAGCCGATCTGCCGCTCGAGCAGCAGCGGGTCGGGGTCAAAGGTGGCCATCGCGATCGCCACCAGCGGGGCCTCGGCGGGCATCGGGTCAGTAGGCGCCGTCGCCGCGGACGATTGCCCGCGGGGTGCGCAGCAGGATCGCCAGATCGGTCAGCAGCGAGAGGTTGTCGAGGTAGTCCCGCTCCATCGCCAGCCGCTCCTCAAAGGTGAGGTCGCTGCGTCCGTAGACCTGCATCGGCCCCGTCACTCCCGGCTTCACCGCCAGCCGGCCGCGCTGGCGCTCGTCATAGAGGGCGACGATCGCCACCTCCTCGGGCCGCGGGCCGACCAGCGACATGTCGCCGCGGAGGACGTTGAAGAGCTGCGGCAGCTCGTCGAGGCTCATCCGCCGCAGGAAGCGGCCGACCCTGGTGACCCGGGGGTCGTCGCGGATCTTGAAGGCGGGCTGGTCGAGGCTGGCGACGTCGATCAGCTCCGGCAGCCGCTGTTCGGCGTCGACGACCATCGTCCGGAACTTCAGCATCGTGAACGGCTTGCCGCCTTCGCCGGCGCGGCGCTGTCGGAAGAGGACCGGGCGGCCAGTATCGAGCAGGATCGCCACCGCGATCATCGCCAGGAGCGGCGAGAGCAGGAGCAGCACCGTCGCCGAGATGGCGATGTCCATCGTCCGCTTCATCGCCATCGTCGAGCGCGGCGGGTCGCTGAAGCGGAAGTCGAGTACCGGGAGCTCGGCCAGCCGGTTCAGCTCCACGCCGGGGCCGAGGAGGCCGTAGTGCTGGGGCAGGAAGGTGAGCGCGAGCCCGGCCGCCTTGCAGTCCTCGATCAGCCGCTCGGTCGCCGGCTCGCTCATCTCGCCTTCGCTGACCACCACGCGCTCGATCTCGTGCTCCTCGGCGGTGCGGGCGAGGTCGGCGACCGAACCCAGCCGCGGCAGCTCGCCGGCGGCGGGCTCTGCCTCCGAGGAGAGGTAGCCGACCAGTGAGAGCCGCGTCTCGGGGTGAATGGCGACGCGGCGGGCGACGACGTCGACGGCCGCAGGGGACCCGATCACGATCCCGGTCCCGACCGGCGTCAGGCGGTGCCAGAGGAAGCGCAGGGTGCCGCGCAGGGCGAAGCTGCCACCGAGGGTGCCGACGCCGATCGCGATCGCGCTCGCCGGCGAGAGCGGCCCGACCGGGCTGATCGCGAGCAGGCCGTCGAGGACGAGGACGCCGACAACGCTGGCGGAGACGAGCGCCGGCAGCTCGTCGAGGGTGCTGTGGCGGATCCGCCGGTGGTCGTTGTCGTAGAGCCCGTTCAGCTTGAGGACGAGGATCCAGGAGGGGCTGAAGAGCGTCGCCCAGAAGAGCGTGCCGATTTCGGTGCTGACACTGCCGGCGGTGACGGCGAAGAGGCAGGCGATCAGCACCAGCCAGTCGGCGAAGGCGAGTAGGCGCCGCAGGAGGGCGCCGCGGCGGCGGGACTCCTGCGCTCCGGGACTGGGCGTCGGCTCGGTCTCCACCGGCCGCTGCGCCGGTTGCGGTTCGCTCTGCTTGTGGGGGGTCCAGGCCATCATCCGCACCCTTCGAAACCGTCGTCGAGGCAGTTTTCTTCGGGGTTCAGTCGCTGCGCTTCTGCCAGGTCGGCCCGCGCCGCCGCTTTTTCGCCGGCCAGGTTGTTGACGCGGGCGCGCAGGTAGTAGAGGAGCCAGTTGTCTTCTTCGCGCTCGATTGCCTCATCGAGCCGGTCGACCGCAAGGCCGTAGTTCCCTTCCCGCTCGGCCAGGAGCCCCAGCTGCTTGTAGGGGGTCGTCGCCCAGGGCTCGATCTTGCGCGCGTTTTCGGCGTGGCTGACGGCGCTGGCGAGATTGCCCGCTTCGACAGCCGAGTTGCTGGCGTCGATCTCGCGGTCGACCAGTAGCGGCCCGACCAGGGCCAGCATCGCGATCCAGGCGACGGCGAGGCCGGCGACGGAGAGGCCAAAGCGGCGCCGGCTTTCGTGACCGTTGCCGCTGGCGCGGAGGCGGGACAGCTGCTGGCAGCGGGCGGCGACGAGGACGCCGGCGGCGAGGAAGAAGACGGAGCCGAGGACGGCGATCTGCCAGAACCAGTCGATCGCCGAGCAGATCGCGAAGGCGAGGCAGGCGCCGAGCAGCGCCGCGTAGAGGTCGCGGCGGGGGTCCTTGGCCCCGCGCCAGGCGCAGAAGCCCGTCCAGAGGATCGTCGCGATCAGGGCGAGGACAAGGAGGCCGCCGATCACGCCCAAGTCGGAGAAGGCCTGTAGGTAGAGCGAATGGGCGTCGGTATTGGGCTCGTCGTTGTGCCGTAGGCGGTACCAGGAGAAGCGGAAGGTGCCGGCCCCGTGCCCGAGCACCGGCTCTTCCTCAAAGGAGTCGACCGCGACCCGCCAGAACTCGTTGCGACCGCTGCCGGAGAAGTTGGTGATGTGGCTGGCCGAGCTGCTCGGTGGCTGCAGGTCGGGGCTCGTGAAGCGATCCCAGGCACGGCCGCCGACGGCGAGGGCGGCGGCGATCGCGAGCAGCGCCGCAACCAGGGCGATCCCTTTCAGCAGGCGAGGGTTGCGGGAGACCGCGACGGCGCGGTCGGTGAGCCGGCCCTGGCGCCGCTCGAGGCGACCGAGCGCCGCGAAGAGCACTGCGGCCAGCAGCGAGCCGGCGGCGACGATGGCCAGGACTTTGTGGCCCTGAGCGGAGATGTGGGCGTCGTCGAGGTTCTCCGAGAGGCTGTTATAGCCCTGTGCCGCGAGCAGAGCCGGTACGGCTGCGAGAGCGCCGATCGCCAGGGTTGCTAGCAACCAGAGGCGGTCGTGTGAGAGAACGATCAGGCAGCCGCAGGCGATCGCCGCCGCCAGCAGGCCGCCGCGGGAGTAGGTGAAGTAGAGGGCGAGGAAGATGGCTGGCAGGGAGGCGACCGCGGCCCAGCGCAGACCCGGGTGCGCCGCGCGGCGGCTCAGCCACAGCGCCAACCCGGTCGCGATCCCGAAGGCGACGCCGTTGCCGTTCCAGTAGCCGAGCGGATAGGTGAGCCTGGCGCCGGCTTCGGCGCCCTGCGAGACCGAGAGCAAATCCGGCAGCAGGCGCGAGGCAAGGGCCAGCAAAGCGATCGCAATCAGCGAAATTGCGATCCCTTCGCCGAAACGTTCGCGCCTCTGCCCGGTTTGGGTGATCAGGAAGGCGGCTAGGAAGACACCGAGGTAGACGAGAAGGCGGTCTGCTTCGGTGACGCTTAGCTCGATCGATCCGGACCAAAAGGACGAAAATGCGGACAGGAGCGCCAGTGCACCGATCAATCCAGTCGCCCAGTAGAAGGGCCGTGCGAGCAGGGCGCGGCCGGCGGCTCCCAGAACCAGCAGCGCAACGACGATCAACCATACGGCCAGTCCGGCTACGTGGCGCTCGCCCAGAGCAAAGCCACCGCCGGCAAGCGCCAGGCCGAGGAGCAAAAGCAGCGGACTTATCAACGCCGCTGATTCCTCTAGTCTTGCGCGCCATGTCTCGGACCCCCCACCCCCGCGGCCCGGGCCTGACGCGATCTTCCGTTGTGCTCTCAGTGCTTGCTCTGCTGGCATTTGCTTGCTCTCCGGCCCTCGCCCAGGCTGAAACCGTCTACGAAACCCCGGATACGAACCTGCCGGGGGAAACCGAAAAGGCGCCGTCTAAGCACAAGAACCCCGACACGCCGGAAAGTTCTCCCAAGGCGCACGCTTCGCAGGACCCCGACAACGGGGGCTCGGAAAAGCCAGGCGAATCTTCGGAAACGGAAAACGGTTCATCCACGGGGAATCCAAACACTCCAGGAGGAGGCGGGGGACCCCAGGGTAAAGCCGACCAGGGCGCCAAGGAGGCAGGCCAGGCGGCGGGCGGCAGCGTGCAGGCGGCAGTGCCGCTGGAAACGAGCTCCGCCACGACCGACGACGGCTCCTCGCCCCTTGTCCCGATCTTGATCGCGGTAGTCGTCCTGGCCGCGATCTCGGTGGGAGCCGTGCTCTACCGCCAGCGTCGCGGCAGCGACGGCGGCTTCTCGCCCAACGCGAGCTGAACCGGAGGTAAAAGCGAATGTTTTCGACGACGAAGAAGACGGCTGCGCTCGCCTTGATGCTGGCCCTCGTGTTGGCAATGTCTTTGGCAGCGAGCGCCCAGGCGGTGCCGCCCAAGTTCTGGGGCGTGGTGCCGCAGTCGACCCTCGGTAGCGAACAGTTCCAGCGCCTCGGCAAGGGCGGGGTCGAAAGCCTGCGGATCCCCGTCGGCTGGGCCGACCTGCAGCCGCAGGAAGGCGGCCAGATCAACTGGGGCGGGGTAGACGAAGTGGTCGAGAAGGCCGCCCGCGCCGGCATCGACGTGCTGCCGACGATCACCGGCGCCCCCACCTGGGCAGTGCCGACCGCGCCGGTTCCCGGCGGCGGTGGCAGCAAGGCCCCGGCGCGCCTGCCCGTGAAAGGCGCGGCCGCTGCGGCCTGGAAAGCGCTCCTCGCCGAGGCGGTCGGCCGCTACGGCCCGAACGGCACTTTCTGGGCCTCTCATCCCGGTGTCCCCGTGAAGCCGATCCGCACCTGGCAGATCTGGAACGAGCCGAACTTCAAGTTCTTCGTCGCCAAGCCCAACCCGGCCGAATACGGGAAGCTCGTCAAGCTCTCAAGCACGGCCTTGAAGTCGGTCGACCCGGGAGCGCAGGCCATTCTCGCCGGCCTCTTCTCGCAGCCGAAGGGCGCTCGCTATGTCGGCGTGGTCAAGGGCAAGAAGAAGGTCTTCAACCCGACCAACGTCAACTACTACGCCAGCTACTTCCTCGAACAGATGTACAAGGCGAACCCTGGGATCAAGTCGAAGTTCGCCGGGGTCTCCCTGCACCCCTACACCGGCAGCTGGAAATACCTGACGCCGGAGATCGAAGAAGTGCGCAAGGTGCTGACCGCGAACGGCGACGGGCGCAAGGGGCTCTTCATTACCGAGATCGGCTGGAGCTCGGGCCCGCCCAGCTCAGACGGGTCGAACTCCTTCGCCAAGGGACCAGCCGGGCAGGCGCGCGAACTCAAACTTTCGTTCCGCCTCCTGCGTTCTAAGCAGCGGGCCTGGCGGATCCAGCGCCTCTACTGGTTCTCGGTCGACGACGCCTCAGGTGTTTGCAACTTCTGCGACGGCTCCGGCCTCTTCGGCCCCAACTTCACGCCGAAGAAGTCCTGGTTCGAATTCGTCAAGTTCACCGGCGGAACCGCTTAGCCCGGTAGTGCCGACCCACCGGTCTGCGTAAGATCGGTGGGTTGGCGACCACCGCGAAACCGAGTAAGAAACCTGACCCACTGGCGCCTTTCAGCGCGCCGGTGCGGCGTTGGTTCGAGGCCTCCTTCGAGGGGCCGACGCCGGCGCAGGCCGGTGGCTGGGAGGCGATCTCCAGCGGCGAGCATGCGCTGATCTGTGCCCCGACCGGGTCCGGGAAGACGCTTGCCAGCTTCCTCTGGGGGATCGACAAGTTGGCGCGCTCGAAAGACCTTGGGACCGGGGTCAAGCTGGTCTACGTCTCGCCGCTGAAAGCGCTCTCCTACGACATCGAGCGCAACCTGCGGGCGCCGTTGCGGGGAATCGGCGCCGACGTCAGCGTCGGGCTGCGGACCGGCGACACCTCGCAGAAAGAACGGCGGGCGATGGCGAAAACCCCGCCGGACATCCTGATCACGACGCCGGAGTCGCTTTACCTGATGCTGAGCAGCAGCGTGCGGGAGATCCTTACCGGGGTCGAAGCGGTGATCGTCGACGAGATCCATGCGGTGGCGCAGACCAAGCGGGGGTCGCATTTGGCTTTGACGCTAGAGCGGCTGGATTGGTTGGTTCGGGAGGCGGCTTTGGGGGAGGAGTCAGGGGGGCCCTCTCCGGACAACAGCCGGGGAGGGTCCGGAGAGGGCCCCCCTGACTCCTCCATCCAGCGGATTGGTCTTTCGGCCACCCAGAGACCATTGGAGCGGATCGGGCAGTTCTTGGTCGGGCCGAAGCGGGAGTGCCGGATCGTTGATGCGGGGCAGAAGAAGGCTCTGGATTTGGAGATCGTGGTTCCGGTCGAGGACATGGCGGATCCGGGGGCTCCTGCTTATCCCAGTGAGGACGGGCCGCCGCCGACGGAAGTGGAGCCCAGCGCCCACGTGAGGTCGATCTGGCCCGCCATCTACCCGAAGCTCCTGGAGCTGGTCCAGGAACACACCTCGACGATGATCTTCGTCAACAACCGACGAGCGGCCGAGCGGTTGGCGAAGCGGCTGAACGAGCTCGCCAACGGGCACGGGGAGGAAGAGCTTCCCGCCACCGAGCACGCCGGGCATCACGAGGACACGGGCGAGCCGCCCGAGGAAGTTGAGATTGCTCGTGCGCATCACGGGTCGCTCTCGCACGAGGAGCGCTCCGTCGTTGAGGAGATGCTGAAGTCCGGGCAGCTGCCGTGCCTCGTCGCCACCAGCTCCCTGGAGCTGGGGATCGACATGGGGGCGGTCGACTTGGTGATCCAGGTCGAGTCGCCGAAGTCAGTGACCCGCGGCCTGCAGCGGATCGGCCGCGCCGGCCATCGCATGGGCGAAGTCTCCAAAGGCCGGATCTTCCCCAAATACCGCGGCGACCTGCTCGAGTGCGCGGTCGTCGCCCGCCGCATGCGCGAGGCCGAGATCGAGGAGACGACGATTCCGCAGAACCCCCTCGACGTCCTCGCCCAGCACCTCGTCTCGCTGGCCGCGCACAAAGAGTGGGAGGTCGACGAGGTCGAGCGCCTCGTCACCTCGACCCAGTCCTTCCACGACCTCTCCCGCGAACAGCTGGAGAACGTCCTCGACATGCTCGACGGCCGCTATCCCTCCGACCGCTTCGCCGAGCTGCGGCCGCGGATCGTCTGGGACCGCACCGAAGGCACCATCCACGGCCGCAAAGGCGCCCGCCAGCTGGTCGTCACCAACGCCGGCACGATCCCCGACCGCGGGCTCTACGGCGTCCACCTCCCAGACGGCCGCCGGGTCGGCGAGCTCGACGAGGAGATGGTCTACGAGGCCCGTGCCGGCCAGACCTTCCTGCTCGGCTCCAGCACCTGGCGGATCGAGGAAATCACCCGCGACAGGGTGATCGTCACCCCCGCGCCGGGAGCCCCCGGCGCCGTCCCCTTCTGGAAGGGCGACGGGATCGGCCGCCCCGCCGAGCTCGGCCGCGCGATCGGCGCCTTCGCCCGCGAGGCGGTCAACCGCGACCCGGCCGAGCTCGCCAAGGAGTACGACCTCGACGAGCGCGCCGCCAACAACCTCGTCTCCTACCTGCGCGAGCAGCAGCAGGCGACCCGCGTCGTCCCCTCCGACGAGACGATCGTCGTCGAGCGCTTCCGCGACGAGATCGGCGACTGGCGCCTCTGCATCCTCTCGCCCTACGGGGGCCGCGTCCACTCGGCATGGGGTCTGGCGCTGGCGGCGAAAATCCGCGCCGAGCGCGACCTCGAGGCCGACGCGATCTGGTCCGACGACGGCATCGTCATCCACCTCCCCGACGCCGACGAGCCGCCCTCCGCCGACCTGGTCCTGATCGACCCTGACGAGATCGAGGACCTGATCGTCTCCGAGCTCTCCGGCTCGGCCCTGTTCGGCGCCCGCTTCCGCGAGAACGCCTCGCGCTCGCTGCTGATCCCGCGCGCCTACCCCGGCAAGCGCACGCCGCTCTGGCAGCAGCGTTTGAAGTCGCAGAGCCTGCTCGAAGTGGCACGGGACTTCCCCCGCTTTCCGGTCATCCTCGAGACCTACCGCGAGTGCCTGCAAGACGTCCTCGACCTCCCCTCCCTCGCCGAGCTGCTGGAAAAACTGCACTCGCGCGCCCTCAGCCTGGTCGAGGTGGAGACGCCGACCGCCTCTCCCTTCGCCTCCTCGCTGCTCTTCGACTACGTCGCCACCTACATGTACGAGGGGGACACCCCGAACGCCGAGCGGCGGGCGGCGGCGCTGGCGCTCGACCGCGACCTCCTGCGCGAGCTGCTGGGTCAGGAGGAGCTGCGCGAGCTGATCGACCCCGAGGCGCTGGAAGAGGTCGAGGCGCAGCTGCAGCACCGCACCGAGGCCGGCCGCGCCGGCGACCGCGACGCCCTCCAGCAGCTGCTCCGCAACCTCGGCGACATGACCCCGGAGGAGTGCGAGCAGCGCGTCGCCGAGGGCTACTCGGCGAAATCGATGCTGGACAAGCTCGTCGCCGAGCGGCGGGTGGCGCTGGTCCGGATCGCCGGCGAAGAGCGCTACATCGCCGCCGAGGACGCCGGCCTCTACCGCGACGCGCTCGGCGTCCCGGAGCCGCCCGGGTTGCCGGAGACCTTCCTCGAGGAGCACCCCGACGCGATGCGCGCCCTGGTCCGCCGCTACGCCCGCACCCACGGACCCTTCCCGACCCAGCAGCTGGCCGAGCGCTACGGCGTCGACCCGCTGCCGCCGCTGCGGGAGATCGAGTCCGAAGGGGCGATGGTCCGCGGCGAGCTCCTCCCCGGCGGCACCGAGCGCGAGTGGTGCGACGCCGACGTCCTCCGCCGCGTCCGCCGCGCCAGCCTCGCCCGCCTGCGCAAAGAGGTCGAGGCGGCCGACACGCGCGAGCTCGCCCGCTTCCTCCCGAGCTGGCAGAACGTCGACGCCTTCCGCCGCACCGGCGCCGGCCTCGACCGCCTGCGCGAGGCATTGGTGCCGCTGCAAGGGGTGGCGCTGACCCCGAAAGTCTGGGAGGGCGACGTGCTGCCGCGCCGCCTCGGCGCTTACTCGCCGAGCTGGCTCGACGAGCTCTGCACCAGCGGCGAGCTGGTCTGGATCGGCGCCGGCGCCCTCGGCCGCAACGACGGCCGCGTCGCCCTCTACTTCCGCGAGGACGTCCGCCTCGCCGGCCCGCCGCCGGCCAACGCGAAGCTGGAGCCGCCGAGCGGCGACGTCCACGACGCGATCCGCGAGCGGCTCGCCGCCGGCCCCTCGTTCTGGCTCGACCTCGTCGTCGAGCTCGAACACCCGGCCGAGGACATCCACAACGCCCTCTGGGACCTGGTCTGGAGCGGCCAGGCGACCAACGACGCCTTCGCGCCGCTGCGGGCGCCGCGGCTGCGCGCGGTGCCGCCCTCCGAACGGGCCGGCCGCCGCTTCGCCCGCCGCCGGAGCACCACCGGCGCCGCCGTCCAGGGCCGCTGGTCGCTGACCGAGCCCCTCTTCGCCAACGCCCCCGGCCCCGGCGCCAAGCTCCGCGCCACCGCCGAGCTGATGCTCGAGCGCTACGGGATCGTCACCCGCGAGACCGTCCTCGCCGAGGGCATCCCCGGCGGCTTTTCGACCCTCTACGGCGAGCTCGGCAACCTCGAGCTGCTCGGCACCGCTCGCCGCGGCTACTTCGTCGAGGGCCTCGGCGGCGCCCAGTTCGCCCTCCCCGGGGCGGTCGAGCGGCTGCGCTCGCTGCCCGAACGCGACGGCTCCTACCTGGTCCTCGCCGCCACCGACCCCGCCAACCCCTACGGCGCTTCGCTGCCCTGGCCGAAACTCGAGGGCGGGCGCCGCCCCGGCCGCACCCCGGGCGCGCACCTGCTCCTCCGCGACGGCGAGCCGCTCGTCTTCGTCGAGCGCGGCGGTCGCGGCCTCCTGCGCCTGAAGCCGCTCGCCGACCGGGAGCTCGAGGAGGCGATGCGTGCCCTCGCCGACGCCGTCAGGGCCGGCCAGCTGCCGAAACTGGCGATCGAGAAACTCGACGGCGAAGCGGTGATCGGTTCCGGCCATGAGGACTCCCTGATCGGCGCCGGCTTCAGCCGCGGGCCGCGCAAACTCACCGCCTCGGCTTGAGCCCAGGGGAAACGCTGCACACGATGGTTAAATCGACAGCCGAGTGAAGCTGCGCAAGTCAGATCTATACGGCTCTCTGTGGAAGAGCTGTGACGAGCTTCGCGGTGGGATGGATGCGTCCCAGTACAAGGACTACATCCTCACGCTGCTTTTCGTCAAATACGTCTCTGACAAGCAGAAAGCTGATCCCGACAGCCTGATCGTTGTCCCTCCCGGCGGCTCATTCGACGACCTGGCCGAACTTCGAGGCGACAAGGAGATCGGCGACAAGTTCAACCAGATCATCGCCAAGCTCGCCGAAGCGAACGGCCTGCAGAAGGTAATTGACCAGGCCAACTTCAACGATCCCGAGAAGCTTGGTGACGGGAAGGAGATGGTGGATCGTCTCTCCAAACTCGTCGCCATTTTCGACAACTTGGATTTCCAAGGAAGCCGCGCCGAGGGCGACGATCTTCTCGGCGATGCCTACGAGTACCTGATGCGGCACTTCGCCACTGAGTCGGGCAAGAGCAAGGGCCAGTTCTACACCCCAGCAGAGGTGTCCCGGATCCTCGCCAAGGTAGTTGGCATCGGTGCCGACACCCGCCAGGACGCGACCGTCTACGACCCCGCCTGCGGCTCTGGCTCGCTGCTGCTGAAGGCCGCTGCCGAGGCCCCCCGCGGAATGACGATTTACGGCCAGGAGAAGGACAACGCCACCTGGGCGTTGGCGAAGATGAACATGATCCTTCACGGCAACGAGATCGCCGATCTGCGGCGGGGCGACACCATCACCAACCCACGGTTCACCCAGGGCGGTCAGCTGAGGACCTTCGACTTTGTGGTGATGAATCCGCCGTTTTCGTTCAAGTCGTGGAGAAACGGCCTAGAGAACGACTATGGCCGGTTCGAGCTCGGCATGCCGCCAGCCAAGAATGGGGACTACGCCTTCCTCCTGCACGCGCTGAAGTCGCTTAGAAGCACCGGCAAGGCTGCCGTCATCCTGCCCCATGGGGTGCTCTTCCGGGGTAACGCCGAGTCGACTATCCGCCGGGAGCTAGTCAAGCGCGGCTACATCAAGGGCGTAATCGGTTTACCCCCGAACCTCTTCTACGGCACCGGCATCCCCACCTGCATCGTTGTCCTCGACAAGGAGAACGCCCAGGCCCGTAACGGCGTCTTCATGGTCGATGCCTCTAAGGGGTTCATTAAGGACGGGGCCAAGAACCGGCTCCGCAGTCAAGATATCCACAAGATCGTCGACGTATTCACTAAGCAGATTGAGGTGGAGCGTTACTCGCGCATGGTCCCGCACAGCGAGATCGCCGATCCAAAGAACGATTTCAATCTCAACATCCCTCGCTACGTCGACTCCTCAGAGCCCGAGGACCTTCAGGACCTGCGCGCTCATCTGCAGGGCGGGATCCCGGAGCGTGACATTGACGCCCTGAGGAGTTACTGGGATGCCTTTCCCCAACTGCGCTCCCGATTGTTCAAGTCCAACCGACCTGGCTATGTCGATCTTGCCGTCGACGTGTCCGAGGTGCAACAGGCTGTCGTGGATTCTCGGGGCTTCCAGCGCTTCGCCGAAGAGGCCGGCGCCATCGTCGAAGATTGGTTCGCCGCTCACCGCCCGTTGCTGGCAGCCATCACCCCGGAAACGAAGCCGAACGAGCTCATTGCGACCATCGGCGACGACCTCCTGGAGCGCTTCAAGCCCACCCCCCTGCTCGATGAGTACGACGTCTACGAGCAGCTGATGGCGTACTGGCACTCCGTTATGCACGACGACGTCTTCTTGATCATGGGCAACGGCTGGGCGGACGCGGCAAAGCCGCGTCCACCCCTCGAGGACAGGGTCCGCCAGCTCTCCGAGGATCCTGACCTTGTGATTGGCAGCGGTAAGACGGCGGTCAAATACAAGTTGGACCTCATTCCACCTGCGCTCATCGTCGCCCATTACCTGATCGACCGACAGGCTCGAGTCGACGAACTTCAAGCCGAAGCCGAGACTGTCTCGCAAGCTCTCGAAGAATACGTCCTCGAACACAGTGGTGATGAAGGGCTGCTACACGATGCCGTAAATGAGAAGGGCAAACTCACTCAGAAGGCAGCCAATGCAGGGCACAGGGATGCAATGGCCGCAGGGGACGACGAAACGGCTGCGTGTTTCCAGGAGGCCCTGAAGAGATTAAGGGCCGATGCAGCAGCGAAGAAGGAAGTCAAGGGGGCCCAAGCCGCACTTGACCTAGCCACGATCGAGAAGTACGGAGACCTCTCCGAAGTCGACATCCAGGCCCTCCTAATCGACCATAAATGGGGGGAGACCGTCCGCAGTAGTGTCGCGAGCAAGGTCATCTCGCTTACGCTTACTCTCGTTGCGCGGATTCAAGAGCTTGGGCAACGCTATGCAGTAACCGTTAGCGAGCTCGCGGACGAGGTGACCGAGTTCGAAGCCACTGTCGCAGGGCATTTGGCGGGTATGGGTGTTGACCTGTGAGCGAGGTTTCGAGATGGCCCCAGATGGCATTGGAGGCGGTCGCAAAGATGACCATGGGCCAATCGCCTCGCGGCTCGTCCTACAACGAAGACGGCGTGGGTATGCCGCTCATTCGGGGGAACGCCGACATCGAGGCGCGTCGAACGAAGCAACGGCTCTGGACCACGCAGCCAACCAAGAAGTGCCGGGCCGGAGACATCATCATTACTGTCCGGGCCCCGGTGGGGCACACGGCGGTCGCTTCGAGTAGTTCGTGCCTTGGACGAGGAGTCTGCTCGCTTGCGGCCGGTAGCGATAATCGCTTTCTCTTTCATGCGTTGGTGCACACCGAACGAGAGTGGGCGGTGTATGAGCAAGGCAGCACCTTTACCGCAGTCAACTCCGATGAGATCCGCCGGTTCGCGATCCCCTGGCCCCCCGAGCCTTTCCAGCGTTGCGAGATTGCATTGGCGCTCGACCACGCCGACGATCTAGTGGACGCGCTTGACCGGCTGATCATCAAGAAGCAGGCGATGAAGCAAGGTCTCGGCGAGCACATCTTCGCCGGTCAGATGCGTCTATCTGGATTTAGTGGCGAGTGGAGCGACGTTGCTCTCGGCGACGTCGCGACCGTGGAAATGGGCCAGTCACCACCTGGGTCGACGTATAACCAAAGTGATGGATTGCCCTTGATCCAAGGGAATGCAGACATTCAAGATCGATCTGCCACAGGCAGAGTTCGGACCACTCAGCCGATCAAGATATGTGCTCCAGGCGACGTCATCCTTACTGTCCGTGCCCCGGTTGGCTTTGCTGCATACGCACCCCACAGCGCCTGCTTAGGACGTGGAGTGTGCTCGCTGAACGCGCAAGACGACAACCGTTTCCTGTTTCACTCACTTGTGTTTGCTGAACGGGATTGGGCCATCTATGAGCAGGGCAGCACTTTCGCCTCTGTCAACTCAACGGAGATTCGCTCATTCCGCCTAGGTTGGCCAGCGGATGAGGATGAGCGCGCGAGCATAGCGCGGTTGCTAGACGCTGCTGATGAGGAGATCAGGGTGCTGAAACAGAGGCGTGCAAAGGCTGTCGGTATCAAGAAGGGCATGATGCAGGAGCTCCTTTCTGGCCGAACGTGTCTTCCTGTGGCGAAGGCCGCAGCATGAGCGATGTCGGGCAGCCTGAGCGCAAGGCGCAAGAACGGGTAGTCAACCTGTTCCGCGAGAATCTCGGTTACGAGTACCTTGGCAAGTGGCATGAACGCGGGGGCTCCAATGTAGAAGTGCAACCTCTCGCGCTGAACCTGAAAAAGCGCGGCTACGGTGCGATCCACATCAGTAGCGTCATTCAACAGCTGAGGAGTGAGGCGTCGCTTGGGGGAGCGCGTGATCTCTACGAGGCAAACGAGGACGTTTACCGGCTGCTGCGTTACGGAGTGAAGGTGAAGCCGGAGGCGGGGCATGTAACCGACACGGTTTGGTTGATCGACTGGAAGAACCCAGAGGCCAACGATTTCGCTGTGGCCGAGGAGGTAACGGTGCTCGGCCAGCACACCAAGCGGCCGGATCTCGTCCTCTACGTCAACGGCATCGCGATCGCCACGATCGAGCTGAAGCGCTCGAAGGTAGGCGTCTCAGAAGGCATCCGCCAGACGATCGGCAACCAGCGGCCGGAGTTCATCCGTCCCTTCTTCACCACTGTCCAGTTGGTACTGGCCGGCAACGATGTCGAGGGACTGCGGTACGGGGTGATTGACACTCGCGAGAAGTATTGGCTGAGCTGGAAGGAGGAAGGCAAGATCCAAGAGCCTCTGGACCGGGCCCTGACGCAGCTGTGCGCGAAGGAGCGATTGCTGGAGATCGTCCACGACTTCATCGTCTTTGACAGCGGGGTCAAGAAGATCTGCCGCCCCAACCAGTACTTCGGCGTCAAAGCCGCGCAGGAGCGGATCGCCAAGCGTGAGGGAGGCATCATCTGGCACACCCAGGGTTCGGGCAAGTCGCTGACGATGGTCTGGCTCGCCAAGTGGATCCGGGAGCACCAGAAGGACGCCCGCGTGTTGCTCATCACCGATCGGACCGAGCTGGACGAGCAGATCGAAGGCGTCTTCAACGGCGTCGGCGAGAAGATCTATCGCACGGCCAGCGGCGCTGACCTGATTTCCGCGCTAAACCAGAGCGAGCCGTGGCTGATCTGCTCGCTGATCCATAAGTTCCGGGCCTCCGAGAACGAGCGGGAGCGCGACGAGGCGGAGGCCGACTTCATTGCCGAGCTCAATGCCGAGTTGCCCAGCGACTTCAGGGCTAAGGGCAACCTGTTCGTCTTCGTTGACGAGGCACACCGAACGCAGTCGGGAAAGCTGCACGAGGCGATGGAGAAGCTGCTGCCGGAGGCGATGTTCATCGGATTCACCGGCACTCCGCTGCTGCGGCGGGATAAGGAGACGAGCATCGAGACCTTCGGCTCGTTCATCCACACCTATAAGTTCGACGAGGCCGTCGACGACGGGGTCGTGCTCGACCTGCGCTACGAGGCGCGGACGATTGACCAGGATCTCACCTCTCCAGAGAAAGTGGACGCGTGGTTCGAGGCGAAGACGAAGGGGATGACCGACCTGTCGAAAGCCGAGTTGAAGAAGCGCTGGGGGACGATCAAGAAGGTGGTGAGCGCCGAGCCCAGGACTCGCCAGATCGTCGATGACGTCCTCTTCGACATGGAGACTAAACCGAGGCTGATGGACGGCCGCGGCAATGCGATCCTCGTCGGGTCGAGTATCTACCAGGCCTGCAAGTTCTACGAGCTGTTCTGCCAAGTGGGCTTCAAAGGCAAGTGCGCGATCGTCACCTCCTACAACCCGAAGGCGGGAGACATTTCCAAGGAGGACTCCGGAGAAGGGGCGACGGAGCGGCTGCGCCAGTATGAGGTCTACCGGCAAATGCTGGCAGACCACTTCAACGAGCCAGTCGAGGTTGCCGAAAGCAAGATCGACCTGTTCGAGAAGCAGGTGAAGGGCGAATTCGTACACAACCCGGGGCAGATGCGGCTCCTGATCGTCGTCGACAAGCTCCTCACCGGTTTCGACGCACCCAGTGCCACCTATCTGTACATCGACAAGAAGATGCAGGACCACGGCCTCTTCCAAGCCATCTGCCGGGTCAACCGTCTCGACGGGGAGGACAAGGACTTCGGCTACATCGTCGACTACCGCGACCTTTTCAACTCCTTGGAGTCGGCGATCACCGACTACACGGGCGGCGCCCTCGACGGCTACGAGAAGGCGGACATCGACGGCCTGCTCTCCGATCGGGTCGAGAGGGCCCACGACGATCTGGAGGAGGCCCTGGAGTCGATCCGGGCGCTCTGCGAGCCGGTTGAGCCTCCGAAGAACACGCTTCACTACCAGCGCTACTTCTGCGCCGAACGACACGGGGACGCCGGGCAACTGAAGGCGAACGAGGCGAAGCGGGTCGAGCTCTATAAGGCGGTGGCGCGCGTAAGCCGCGCTTACGCCAACATCGCCAACGAGATGGGGGCAGCTGGTTACTCCCAGGTAGAAGCCGCGGCAATCAAGGCTGAGGTGGCGCACTACGCAAGTGTGCGGGACGAGGTCAAGCTCGGTGCCGGTGAGAACGTCGACTTCAAGCAGTACGAGGCGGGAATGCGCCACCTGCTCGATACCTACATCAGCGCCAGCCCCTCGCAGGTCATCTCCGAGTTCGGCGACACCGGGCTGATCGAGTTGATCGTCGGGATCGGGGCGGGAGCGATCGAGAAGCTACCGCCGGGGATCAGGAACGATCCCGAAGCCGTCGCGGAGACGATCGCCAACAACATCCGCAGGGTGATCGTCGACGAGCGTCCGCTGAACCCGAAGTACTACGACCGGATGTCGGAGCTGCTGGATGCCATCCTCGACGAGCAGCGGCAGGGCTTCCTCGATTACCAGGAGTACCTGGCGAAGCTGGTGCAGCACGCCGGGAAGATCGGGAGGGGCGAGTCGGAAAGGGTGTATCCAGCCTGGGCAGATAATGGAGCCAGTCGCGCCTTGGTCGATTTCTTCGATCCCGAAGAGGACCTTGCGGCCGCGGTGGACGAGACGGTTCTGCACTCCAAGCCCGACTCTTGGGTCGGTGACTCACTAAAGGAGCGCAAGGTCAAGTTGGCCTTGAAGGCTGTTCTGCCCGCCGACTTCGATCGTTTAGATGAGCTGTTCGAGCTGGTGAGGGCCAGAGATGAGTACCGCTAGTGGCTATCTCACCGTGAGCGGAATTGGCGTTGACGTCGTCTACAAAGACATCAAAAATCTTCACATCGGAGTCTACCCTCCCGTCGGCCGGGTGAGGGTGGCAGCGCCACGGCGCCTGAACGAGGATCAGGTGCGTCTGGCGCTGGTGCAGCGCCTGCCCTGGATAAAGCGGCAGCGGGCGCGTTTGCAGGACGCCGAGAGGCAGTCGCAACGAGAGATGGTCACCGGCGAGTCTCACTACGTGTGGGGGAATCGCTATCGACTCAAAGTCGTCGAGCGGGCCGGTCGCTCGCACGTGGAGCTCGACGGTGATCGGCTGGTGCTCTATGTCTCAGAAGGGACTTCGACCGAGCAGCGCCGCGAACTGCTTGATCGCTGGTACCGCGACCGCCTTCGCGGGGCCATCCCCGAGATCCTCGCTAGATGGGAACCAAAACTCGGTTCGGTTTCCCGATGGAGCGTTCGCCGCATGAAGACCAAGTGGGGGTCCTGCAATCGGGAGACCGGACACATCTGGCTCAATGTCGAGCTGGCCAAGAAGCACCCCGACAGCTTGGAGTACATCGTGGTCCACGAGATGACCCACCTCCTCGAGCGTGGCCACGGGAAGCGCTTCGTCAAGCTGATGGACGGTTTCATGCCCGATTGGCGTGTGAGGCGTGACCAGCTGAACGAAGATCCGCTCGCTCACGAGAAATGGAGCCTGTGAGAGGCGTTAAATCGGGGTCAATTGGCCGCACGGCCAGACCATTGCCATAATCGCTGCAGTGCCTGAGGCAGATCAGAGCGCGGTCGAGCTGCTGAAGAGCGTGACGCTCTTCGCCGACCTGGAGGAGGGGGAGCTTGAGAGGTTCTCCCACGTCGCCGTGCCCAGAACCTTCCCGGCCGGGACCCGGGTCTTCCACGAGGGCGACGATTCCGACGCCTGCTACATCGTCAAGGAGGGCAGCTTCCGGGTCACCCGCGAACACTCTGACGGGCGCGCGATCACCCTTGCCACGCTCGGCGCCGGCGAGATCTTCGGCGAGCTGGCGATGCTCGACGGCGACAAGCGCTCGGCCAGCGCCGAGGCCCTGACCGAGGGCGAGCTGCTCGCGCTCCCCGCAAACGATGTCCGCGCCCTGCTGGCCCGGCACCCCGAGATCTCGCTGAAGCTCGTCGCCGGCCTCGTCCGCCGCCTCCGCGCCGCCAACGTCCGCCTCTCTCGCCAGTCCTTCCAGACCGTCCCCAGCCGCGTCGCCGGCATCCTCGCCCAGCTCAGCCGCGAGACCCAGGACAACGGGGGCGGCGATGGCGATCCGACCGAAGAGGTGACGATCAACATGAACCAGACCGACCTCGCGCAGCTTGCCGGCACCTCGCGCGAGTCGGTCAGCCGCTTCCTCGCAGAGCTCGAGCGGGCCGGGGTTGTCCGCTCCGGCCGCGGCCGTGTCACCGTGCTGGAGCCGGACAAGCTCCGCAACTACATCTACTGAGCCTCGTGGGTGCCCTCATCACCTCGGCGAGACCGACAAAGCTGCAGCTTCCGTACCGCTGGAACGACGTCGACGGGATCGTCAAGGCGCAGATCGGGGTCAACGACGACCCGAGCGTCTTCGGCGGCGAAGAGTTCGCGCGCGGCTTCCCCTTCTTCCGGGCGACGATCGAGCCCGAGGCCGTTGGCTACCGGGAAATGATCGGCTGGGTGCAGGTGGTCGAGAGGAGCGATGAGGACGGCGGCTTCAAGATCGACCTCTTCGAACCGCTCGGCGACGTGCCCCACCCGTTCTGCTTCTTCGGCTACTCGCCGATCATGTTCGACTCTCCCCATGCCACCTATAAGGACTGGGACTTCACCGCCCACACCTTCCTCTGCGGCCTCGGCGGCAAGCTCCTCGAACAGACTGAAGAGGGGCGCCGGGAAGTCATGGCCGTCCTCGGCTTCGAGTGGGGCTTCTCAAAACGGGGGGAGAAGATCGACTCCTTCGGCCTGAGAGCGCTCGCGGCCGACGACTGGAACGCTCACCTTCCGTACCTGCACGAGAGGTTCTCCGAACCGCCCTGGAACTTCCTCCCGGGTTTCTTCGATCACCCGCTGTCGTGAGCGCTGCGGCCGCGCGCCGCCGGATGGTCGAGCGCCAGCTGCGGGCGCGGGGAATCGAGGACGAGCGGGTGTTGGCGGCGATGGCCGCGGTGCCGCGAGAGGCGTTCGTTGAGGAGAACCTGCGCGGCCGGGCCTACGCCGACTCCGCCTTGCCGATCGCCGAGGAGCAGACGATCTCCCAACCCTGGATCGTCGCCGCAATCTGCCAGGCCCTTGAGCTGGGCGGCTCGGAGTTGGTGCTCGAGGTCGGTACCGGCTCCGGCTACTCGGCGGCGGTCCTCGCCCGACTTGCCGACCACGTCGTCAGCGTCGAGCGCCACGAGGCGCTCTCGCGGGGCGCCGCCGAGGTCCTCCGCTCGCTTGCGATCGGCAACGTCGAGCTTGTGGTCGGCGACGGCAGCCTCGGCGTCCCCGGGCGGGCCCCCTATGACGCGATCGCCTGCCACGCGACCGCACCGGCGCCTCCTCCTGCGCTCCTCGAGCAGCTGGTCGACGGTGGGCGCCTCGTTGTTCCCATTGCTGCTGAGAAGGCCGACATGCTGACGCTGCTGCGGCGCGACGGGGAGCGTTTCGAACGACAGGAGATCGCCCCCTGCCGCTTCGTGCCGCTGATCGGCGAGGAGGGGTTCAGCAGCTAGAGACGGCGTCGTTGCCGTCGGCGGAGACGTCGTCGCCACCACCACCGCAGTCGATCTTGTCGCGCTGCCCGTCGAGACCGTCGATGAAGTCGCTGCCGCCCTTGCCGATCAGGGTGTCGTTGCCAATGTGGCCCATGATGCTGTTCTCGCCGTTGTCGCCGACCAGCACGTCGGGTCCGTCGGATCCCTCGAGGCTCTCGTTGTCGGCGAGGACGTGGTCCTCATTGCCGCACCCAGGGGGGCCGCCGCTGCCGCCAAGCGTCACCCTGAGGTTGTCTTTGGAGCGGGCGTAGGAGACGGTGTCCTCGCCTGCGCCGCCGTCATAGGTGTGGCCCTGGCAGGTGAGGACCGAGGAGACGAGCAGGTCGCTGCCATCGCCGCCCAGCAGGGTGTCGCCGCCTGGGTCGGCATAGAGGACGTCGCTGCCGCCGTTGCCCTCCAGTCGATCGGTGCCGTGGTCGGGACCGTTGTAGTTCTCGCCCGCTTCCAGCACGTCCTCGCCGGCTCCGCCGATCAGGTTGTCGTTGTCGGCGTTGCCGTTGATCCGCACCTTGGCGCCCGCCGGGACGCTGCCGTCGACGGCGAGGGTGTCGTTGCCGTTGCCGCCAGTGATGACGATGAGTGGCGCGCCGCCGGAGTCGGGGCAGGTCATCGCGCCAGGTGAAGTCGCCTGGCAGCCGTCGCCGGCGAAGATTGGAACCGACGAGGTGACGACCCAGCCGTCGCCGCTGCGGGAGACGCGAATGTCGTCGCTCTGAGGGCTTCCCTGGACGATCAGGCTGGAGCCGTCCAAGCCCTGGTTGAGGGTGCCGAAGGCCTGGTCGGCGGGCGGCGCCGGTTCAGGGCCGCAGGAGGTCTCGGCGGCAAAGCCGTCGCAGGAGTCGGTGCCGGGGCCGCCGTAGGCCTGCCCGCCGCCACCGCCGCTCGCCAAGTCGTCATTGCCGACGCCGCCGTCGATGCGGTTCGAGTTGCCGTCGCCGACGATCTCGTCGGCCTGTGGCGAGCCGACCACGTCCTCGAAACCGCTGAGGCTGTCGTGGCCGTCGCCTTTCGAGGCGTTCGCGGCGAGGTTGACGATGACGCCGCCGCGGGTGGCGCTTGCGTAGGAAACGATGTCGTTGGCCCCTTCACCACCGAGCAGGTCGTCGGTGCCGGCGTCGCCGCGGACGATGTCGCCGTCCCCGGGACCGCCGTCAGCGTGGTCGGTCCCGGCGCCGCCGAGAACTTCGTCGCTGTCGCCGCCGCCCTGTAGGTCGCTGTCGTCGCCGGGGCCGCCTTCGAGGTGGTCATGGCCGGCGCCGCCGTCGATCTGGTCGTTGCCCTTGTCGCCGAGAAGTTTGTCGTCGCCGCCGTCGCCGTCGATCTCATCGCTGCCCTGCTGGCCGTCGATGTAGTCGTTGCCGGCGCCGCCACCGAGCCTGTCAGGGCCCTTGAAGCCGATCAGGACGTCGTCGCCGGCGCCGCCGTTGAGGCCGTCGGCTCCTTTGGAGCCGGAGAGGTCGTCGTCGCCCTCGCCGCCGTCGAGGTTGTCGGAGCCGGTGTCGCCTTCGAGGTGGTCGTTGCCGCCTTCGCCGTTGAGGTTGTCAAAGCCCCGGCCGCCATTGATCGAGTCATTGCCGGGACCGCCGCAGATCGTGTCGTTGCCGTTCGGGCCGCCGGTGATGACGTCGTCGCCGCCACCGCCGTCGATCACGTCGCTCGCCTTTTTGCCGACGATGTGGTCGTCCCCCGCCGTGCCTTTGATCGTCACCTTCTTGCCGTCGCACTTGGCCGCCTGGGCGACGCCGGTGGAAGCGATCAACAGCAGGCCGAGCACGCAAGCGAGGACGCCGAAGAGCAGCCGAGTGTTGAGAGAACCCCTTGCCATGCCTGTCTCTCATCGGATACCCAGCGGAAAAACTGGAACCTCTGGGATCAGACATGCGTCCAGAGGCCGGTGCTATACGCTCGCTGCGCATGAGGGGCGGGATCTACGTCTTGAACTTCTACTCGGCGGTCTTCATTGACCAGCTCAAGCGCGGACGCAAGTCCGCGACGATCCGGCTCGGCGACAAGAGCAACAAGTACGAGCGCGGCCAGGTTGTCTGGATCACGGTCGGGTTCCGCCACAGCCCGCGGGAGAAGATCTTCACCGCGGTGATCGACGATGTCGAGGTTAAGCGCCTGGACGAGCTCTCGCGCCGCGACATCGAGCACGAAAACCCCGAGTTCCGTCGCCTCGAGGACGAGATCAACTTCCTCGAGCAGATCTACAGCCGCCCGGTCAACGCGAGCGATCTCGTCACCGTGATCCGCTTCTCCCAGATCGTCGAGCCGCCCCGCGCGCACCTGGGCAACGGAGAGACGCCGCACCCGAACTGAGATGGTCGCCTGATGGCGGAATACGCCTTCCTCACCACCTGGCTGCTCGAGTCTCCGCGCCAGCCGGTCTGGGAGGCGATCCACGACCAAGCGAGGTGGCCGAGCTGGTGGCGCGGGGTAGAGGAGGCAAGCGAGGTACGGGCGGGCGACGAGCTCGGCCGCGGCAGCGTCTCGCGGATGGTCTGGAAGAGCCTCCTGCCCTACCGGGTCTCCTTCGAGGTGACGACGACGCGGATCGAGTACCCGACCCTGATGGAGGGCCAGGCGGTAGGGGAGCTTGAAGGCGTGGGACGGTGGCGCCTCTACGAGCAGGACGGGGTCACCGCCGTCCTCTACGAGTGGAACGTGCGGACCACCAAGGCCTGGATGAACCTGATGGCGCCGCTGCTGCGCCCCGTCTTCGAGTGGAACCACGACTGGGTGATGCGGCGCGGCGGTGAGGGAATCTCGCAGTTGCTTGGGTGCCGCCTCTTGGCGATCGACTGACGGTTCGCTATCTTTCCTCGGGTTGGCACTCTAACCCTGAGAGTGCCAAGCGCCGCGCCACTCAGTTTTTGGCTCCCAAGCGGCGTTTCTCGAGTTTCCATCACAACACTTACCGATAACGGAGGTTCACGGATGAAGCTGAAGCCCCTCGGGGACCGGCTGATCGTCAAGCCGATCGAGGAGGAGGAGACGACCGCTAGCGGCATCGTCCTCCCAGACACGGCCAAAGAGAAGCCCCAGAAGGGTCAGGTCGTGGCTGTCGGCGACGGCAAATGGGACGAGGACGGGGAGAAGCGCATCCCGCTCGACGTCGCGGAGGGGGACGAGGTCCTCTACTCCAAATACGGCGGCACCGAGGTGACCGTCGAGGGCGACGAGCTGCTCGTCCTGCGCGAGTCGGACGTCCTGGCCAAGCTCGGCTGAGCTCCCACCCAGACTTACGTAACCAAGGAGGACTAGAAACAAATGGCTCACAAGGAGCTGAAGTACGCAGAGGATGCCCGCGGGGCCCTGCAGGCCGGCGTCGATTCCGTCGCCAACGCCGTCAAGGTCACCCTCGGCCCCAAAGGTCGCTATGTCGTGCTCGACAAAAAGTTCGGGGCGCCGACGATCACCAACGACGGCGTCACCATCGCCCGCGAGGTTGAGGTCGAGGACGTCTTTGAGAACCAGGGCGCCCAGCTCGTCCGCGAGGTCGCGACCGCGACCAACGACGTCGCCGGTGACGGCACCACCACCGCCACCCTGCTGGCGCAGACGATCGTCCGCCAGGGGCTGAAGAACGTCGCCGCCGGCGCCAACCCGCTGGCCCTGCGCCGCGGGATCGAGAAGGCTGTCGAGGAGGTCGTCGACAACCTGCGCAACACGCAGAGCAAAGAGGTCGCGGGCAAAGACCAGATCGCCCGCGTCGCCGCCATCTCCGCTGGTGACGACGACATCGGCAACGTGATCGCCGACGCGATCGAGAAAGTCGGCAAAGACGGCGTCGTGAACGTCGAGGAGGGCCAGACCTTCGGGATGGAGCTCGAGTTCACCGAGGGGATGCAGTTCGACAAGGGCTACATCTCGCCGTACATGGTCACCGACCAGGACCGCATGGAGGCAGTGCTGGACGACCCCTACATCCTCATCGCCAACCAGAAAATCGGCTCCGTGCGGGACATCCTGCCGGTGCTCGAGCAGGTGATGCAGGGCGGCAAACCGCTCCTGATCGTGGCCGAGGACGTCGAGGGCGAGTGCCTCGCGACCCTGGTCGTGAACAAGCTCCGCGGCACCTTCACCGGCGTCGCCGTCAAAGCCCCGGGCTTCGGCGACCGTCGTAAGCGGATGCTCGAGGACATCGCGATCCTCACCGGCGGCGAGGTCATCACCGAGGAGATGGGCCTGAAACTGGAGAACACCCAGATCAGCCAGCTCGGTAAAGCCCGCCGCGTCGTTGTCGCCAAAGACAACACGACGATCATCGACGGTGCCGGCGAGGCCGAGGACATCAAAGGTCGGATCAACCAGATCAAAAACGAGGTCGAGAACACCGACTCCGATTTCGATCGCGAGAAGCTCCAGGAGCGTCTGGCCAAACTCGCCGGAGGCGTTGCCGTCGTCAAGGTCGGCGCCGCCACCGAGACCGAGATGAAGGAGAAAAAGCACCGCGTCGAGGACGCGCTGCAGGCGACCCGCGCTGCCCTCGAGGAGGGCGTCGTACCGGGTGGTGGCGTGGCGCTGCTGAACGCGCAGGCCGGCCTCGACCCGGACAAGCTCGACGAGCCCGACGAGGTCACCGGCGCGCGGATCATCCACCGCTCGCTGGAGGAGCCGGTGCGGCAGATCGCCGAGAACTCGGGCCTCGAGGGCTCGGTTGTCGTCAACAAGGTCCGGGAGCTGAAGGAAGGCGAAGGCCTGAACGCGGCGACCGGCGAGTACGGCGACCTGATCAAGGCCGGCGTCATCGACCCGACCAAGGTCACCCGCTCCGCTCTGGAGAACGCCGCCTCGATCGCGAAGAACATCCTCGTGACCGAGGCGATCATCGCCGAACCGCCGGAGGAGAACGGCGGCGGCGGTGGCGCCATGCCCGACATGGGTGGAATGGGCGGAATGATGTAAGCAGCCCGTTGCGCCACACTGGCGCTAACAGGCGAGTGTTTCGAGAGGCCCGGGAAACCGGGCCTCTCTCGTTCTCCCTATTTTTTCCGCGGCTTCGGGGGGAGCGGGGGGTAGAAGCTGGCGTTGGATTCGGCGGTTTCGAGGAAGTTGGGGCGGCGGATCTTCAGGCGCAGGGTGTTGGCGGTGCGGGGGTAGAGCCGGAGGTCATAGGCGTTGCCGGGGCCGAAACCCTGGTAGTAGACGAGCATCCGCACGCGGGGGTGTTTGACGGTCCAGGCGATCGTCTGCTTGACCCAGCGCGGATCGTCGACGCCGGAGACGGCCCACTCGGTCATCGCCACCGGCTTGCCCTTCCACTGTTTGCCGGCGTAGAAGCGGTTGAGGTCTTTCCAGACCGGATATTCGGAGTAGAAGTCGGTCCCGACCCAGTCGATCCAGCGGCTTCCCGGCCAGTAGTTGCCCGGGAAGTTGCCTTTGACCCTGGGTGAGCCGCCGGGCAGCGGACTCCAGATGATGCTCACCGGCGTCGCCGGCAGCTCGGTCGGCGGCGGGCCTTTGGTGCGGCTGACCGGGGGCAATCCGATTTCCGCCAAGGTCGCGTTCACCCCTTCCAGGCTCTGGCCACCGCGGACGATCGCGACGATGCGGCGGAAGGCCTGCTTGTACCAGCCGGTCGTGTGTTCGCCGCCTTTCTGGGAGCCGTCGCAGTTGACCGCCGACCAGGCGTTGAGACAGCGGTTCGGCTCGCCGAGCGGCCGGATGTAGGCGGGCAGGGCGCGATCGGCGAAGAACTGATTCAGCTGCAGCAGGTAGTCGTCGCCGTAGCCGAGGGCGATCTGCTGCGGGGTGATCAGCTCCGCCAGGTTCTGGTCGTCGATCGTCGAAATCGCGAGGATCGGCCGCGTCGCCGTTTCGCGCCAGCGTTCATAGGCCTCGTTGAGGCTGTTGCCCCAGGGATGGAAGGTCTGCAGCAGCGCCGGGTGCTTGCCGGTGAATTCGGCGAATTCGTTGAACTCGGTCGTCGTCCCACGGTCGCTGACGCCGAGGAAGACGTTCGGCTTCGGCGGCACCAGCGAGAGCGCGGCCGCCTGGGCGGGCGCCAGCAGCGCGCCCACGGCGAGAGCGGCGACGAGGAGTCGTCGGGCCGGTGTGGCTCTTTTAAGCGTCCTCCAGGACATCGCTCATTCTTCGCGGTTCGACCCCGAGTGCCTGCGCGTCTGCCGGCCCCCGCTCGCTCACCATCGAGACCTCCATCAGCTCGGCCTCCTCCCAGGTTGCGAACACGCCCTCTCCGAAGAGGTTGCGGAGCGCGATCAACCCCGCCCGCACGAAGGGCAGCGGCATGTGCACCAATGGCCGCGGCCGCCCGGCGATGCAGCTAACGAGGTCGGACATCTCGTCGTAGGTGAGCCTTTCTGGCCCCGCCAGCTCGTAGCGCCGGGTGTTCTCGCCGTCCTGGCGCTCGAGCGCCAGCGCCCCGGTGACGCAGCGGGCCACGTCCGCCGCCCAGATTGGCTGGAAGGAGGCGATGCCCTCGCCAGAGACCGGCAGCACCGGCAGGAAGGAGAAACGACGCAGCAGCGTGATCCAGGGGTCGCTGTGGTCGTAGACGATCGAGGGCGCGAACACGGTCGTCTGCAGCGGCGAGGAGAGCACCGCCTGCTCGGCCAGCCACTTGGCGCGGAAGAAGCGCGTCCGCTGTGCCGCCTGCGCGTCCAACGCGCTGAAGAAGTGGAAGCTCTCGACACCGCTGCGCTCGGCCGCCCGCAGCAGCCGCACCGTCGCCAGGCCGTTCAGCTCCTCGATCCGCTTCGGCGGCTGGTCGCGGATCGAGGCCGCGAGATGGATCACCCGGTCGACCCCGCGCAGCGCCTGGCGGACCAGGTAGGGGTCGGACATCTCGCCGAGATCGCCGAGCGCGATCTGCACGTCGACGCGCCGCGCGCCGAGCCGGCGCGGCTCCCGAACCAGGCAGCGGACCTCCTCGCCCTGCTCGAGCAGCAGCGGCAGCAGCCGCGAACCGATGCTTCCAGTCGCCCCCGTCAAGAGCAGCATGTCCGCATCATCCCTAAAATGTGCGCTCGCGCTTGGCCGGGGCCCCCGGCAGGCACCCGGAAATCGAAGCTAGGAGAACTGCCCGAATGACCTACGTCATCGCCGAGCCATGCATAGGCCAGAAGGACAACTCGTGCGTCGAGGTGTGCCCGGTCGACTGCATCCATCCGACCCCTGACGAGCCCGACTACGACAACGTCGAGCAGCTCTACATCGACCCGGACGAGTGCATCGACTGCGACGCTTGCGTCGAGGCTTGTCCGGTTGACGCTTGCTTCGCCGAGGATCAGCTTCCGGCTGAGTGGGCGAAATACGCGGAGATCAACGCGAACTACTTCAAGAATCAGGCTGCTTAGTTGGTAGGGGAGGGGCGGATGACCCCTCCCCAGACGCAGCTCGCCTATGGCTCATGCTGAGTGTCTGGAGAGGGGTCATCCGCCCCTCCCTGCAATCGGTTTGGGTCGCCTGTAGCTGTTAGTACCCGTCGGGGTGGCGGGCGGTAAAGGGGCCACTCGCCTGCGCTCTCAGTGATTTGTGCCACCTTGGGCCGGTGCCGTTGGTGGTGCCGGCCGTGTCCCAGCGGAGGCCGGCTATTACTGCGTAGGCGTGGCCGCCGTTGGCGTAGACGGTGATCCAGCGCCCTTTGCCGGTGCTGCCCCAGCCGGCGAGGGAGCCGGAGGGCATTGGGGTGTCGATCAGGCTGCCGCCGTGGAGGGCGAAGCTGACCGCGCCGGAGCAGTCATAGCCGGCGTCCCACCAGCGGCCGTGGCCGCCGCCGTAGATGTAGGGCTTGGTGCGGATCTTGTTCGCCGCCGCGATCACCTTTTTGACCGCCGGCGGCGCGTCGGCCGGCGGCACGGCCCGGCCGTTGACGAGGATCGCCTTGCCTGGAGGCGCGGTTGGGGGTGCGACTTCCGGGGTAGTCGTGGAGACCCCACCCGGGGTTTCCGCCTGGGCCGAGGCCGCGAACGTAGCCGTGATCGCGAACAGGGCCAGCACAGCTATGGAGATGCAAAGGGCGGGCGTTTTTCTGGCCGCCCAAAGGGCGTTCGTCATTCACTCCTCCTTCGTCGGCCGGCGGGGTTAGCTGTCGGGCTAGCGCTGAAGGAGCCTGCGCCCCCACTCGAAGGTGGGTTAGCCCCAGAAACCTGGGTCCCCCGCTCCCCGACTCTCTGAGCCAGGGATTAGGCGTTTGTGTGCAGACCTTAACGTAGGTCTACGGGGAAAGTTGCGATTCCCCGTGTGCGCTTGCTCACGCAGGAACTACTGGACAACCGGGAGGGGCGTGCCGCTTACCGGCGGCGCTTCGGCCGGGCTTGGCGTCGACTGCAGCACCGGCAGCTCCTGCGGCGTAGCCGCAACGATGCCGCGGGCCGCCTGGCGGATCGCCTGCGAGGCGGGGGCGTCGGGCTCGTCGATCACCAGCGGCGAGCCGTTGTCGGCATGCTCGCGCAACGGCTCGGAGAGCGGCACCTTGCCGAGCAGAGGCACGTCGAGCTCGTCGGAAAGCAGCTGGCCACCGCCCTCGCCGAAGATCGTGAAGCGCTCGCCGTCGGGCGTCGTGAAGCCGGACATGTTCTCGATCACGCCGAGGATCTCGAGGTCGAACTTCTTCGCCATCTCGGCGCCGCGCTTGGCGACCGACTGCGCCGCCGGCTGCGGCGTGGTGACGACGACGAACTTGGCCTGCGGCAGCAGTTGGGCGAGCGTCATCGAGACGTCACCGGTCCCCGGCGGCAGGTCCAGCAGCAGGTACTCGAGCTCTTCCCAGGCGACGTCCTCGAGGAACTGCTGGATCGCCTTGTGCAGCATCGGGCCGCGCCAGACGACGGCAGAGTTGTCCTCAACGAAGAAGCCGATCGACATCACCTTTACTCCGCTTGGCGAGTCCAGCGGCAGGATCTTCCGCTCCCCATTGACTTCCGGTTTGCGGTTGACGCCGAGCATGCGCGGGATCGAGTAGCCGTAGACGTCGCAGTCGAGAGCCCCGGCGGGGTGGCCTTCTGCGGTCAGCGCCGCGGCAAGGTTGGCGGTCATCGTCGACTTGCCGACCCCGCCCTTGCCGGAGGAGACGCAGATCACGTTCTTCACCTTGGCTAGCGCGCCCTGCGGCAGCTTGTTGCGGCCGAGCGTCTGCTGGAGGTTGCCTTTCTCCTCATCGGAAAGGACGTCGAAGCCGACTCCGACCTCGGTCACGCCTTCAAGCTGGGAGACGTTCTGGGCGACGGCCTGTTCGAAGTGGGAGCGGATCGGACAGCCGGCGGTCGTCAGCGAGACGATGACCTCGACGCGGCCGCTCTCCTTGATGTCGATTGAGCGGACCATGCCCAGCTCGACGATTGAGCGCCGCAGCTCGGGGTCGATGACGGCGCGAAGCTTCTCGGTGATCTGATCTTCAGTGGGAAGTGGCATTGACCCGATTCTCGCAAAGCCCCGAGGCCGGAAGCCGCCAGGGGGGAGAGATCGACCCGTCCCAGCCCTTGGTCCTCGGTACGCAACGAGCGAAGGAGGACCGATGTCGGGAAGGCTTGCGGTTGGACGGACGGTGGCGCTGGGGATCCTGTTGGCGCTGAGCGCGCTGTTGCTGGTCGCCTCGAAGGCAGAGGCGGCGAAGTACACGGTGGCCCAGTGCGGCTGGTACGTCGGCGCCGATGCCGACTGGGCCGACACCACTGGCGGTGCCAAGTTCCGCTCCGACGGTTACTGCGTCCCACCCACCGGCGCCGACCCCTTCGGCGGCATCCACCTAAAGAGCTTCACGCGCGGCTCGGGAACCGTCTCTGGCACGCGCTTCGCTCGCTGGCACTGGTCGGCGCCGCCCACCACCGGCATCACTGCGGTTCGCGGCACCTGGTGGCACGCTCTCCACGACGGCTTCGAGCAGCGTCTTGGTGGCGTCAACTGGACCGGGCAGTTCAGTCCTTCGCTGAGTGCGGGCAATACCGACACCGCCTTGCGCGAGTTCAGCATCGGCTTCAGCTCGCCGCTTCCGGCTTTCGAGGACCGCCTCCTCTGCGCGCGAGGAGAGGACAAGTGGTGCCCGCTCGAACCCGACTCCTGGTCTGGCCTGCGGGCGGTGACCTTCACCGTCCTGGACGACACGCCGCCGACCGCGCTGATGACCGGCGGCGGGCTGATCGCCGGAGGCTGGCGGCGGGGTAACCAGCACGTCGTCGTCGGTGGAGCCGATGGCGGCTCGGGGATCCGCTTCGGTGAGACGTTCATCGACGGCAGCCGGGTAGCGATCAGCGAGTACCCCTGCGACAAGGTTTCGATCGGCGGCGAATGGAGGGCGACCCGGATGCGGCCGTGCAGGACCAATGAGTCGACCACGCACTGGGTCGACACGACCAAGCTCAGCGACGGCCCCCACAGCGTCGTTCACTGCACCGCCGACTTTGCCGGCACCAACGTCTGCACCGGCAGCCAACAGTTCCTCGTCGACAACAACCCACCAGCCCACCCGCGGGCAGTGAGCCTGGCGGGTGGGGAAGGGTGGCGGCGGACTAACGACTTCGACCTCAACTGGGAGAACCCGGATCAGGGCCAGGCAAGCCCGATCGCCGGCGCAGCCTGGCGCTTCTCCGGCGGGCTCGGTTTCGATACCGGCGCCAGGTTCGCCGGGGGCCGGGACCGGCGCTCGCTGGCTGACCTCAGCGTTCCCGCCGCGGGCTCCTACTCGTTGCAGCTGTGGCTGCGGGACGAGGCCGGCAACGAGGCGGCCAACTCAGCCGTCACGATCCCGCTCCGCTTCGACGACCTCCAGCCGAAGGTCGCCTTCTCTACCGAGAACTCCGACGAGCAGGTGAAGGCGACGGTCGGCGACGAGCACTCTGGTCCGGCCTCCGGCCAGATCCTCTACCGCCGGGTCGACGCGGAGCAGTGGACCGAGTTGCCGACCAAGTTCGACTCCGCCGCGGCAGGCGCCGCCGAGCTCATCGCCCCGATGCCGGAGCTCGGCGTCGGCACCTTCGTCTTCCGCGCTGACGCCACCGATTTCGCGGGCAACAAGGCATCGACCACGCTGCGCGCCGATGGCACCCAGATGGCGATCCGCCGAGTACCGCCCCCGCCCATCGCCAGGGCGAAGCCGGTCCCGAAGGGGAAGTCGCGACTCTTCGCCCGCTTGCGGGGCGGCCACGGTCGCGGCGATGCCCTCACCGTGCCCTTCGGCGCCCCGGCGCTCCTCAGTGGCAGGCTGATGCGGGCCGACGGCGCCGGCCTCGGCGACCGCGAGCTGCGCGTCGTCTCCCGCCCCTCGCGCGGAGCGCTCCTGCCGGCGGGTGTGGAGACGGTGCGGACCGGCGAGCAAGGCGGCTTCGAGCTGCGCCTGCTGCCGGGGCCCTCCCGCCGGGTCAACGTCACCTTCCCCGGCGACGGCGGTCAGGAGGAGGCGCGTCGCGAGGGGCTGGAGCTGCGGGTGCGCTCCGGGGTCACCCTGCGTGCCAGGCCTCGGCAGCTGCGCACCGGGCAGGCGGTCAGCTTCAGCGGCAAGGTGAAGAGCGCCGGGTCGCCGATCCCGCGCCGCGGCAAGCTCGTCGCGATCCAGTACCTGGAGCAGGAGACCCACCGCTGGCGGCCTGTCCTCGTCACCCGCTCAGACCACCATGGCCGCTTCCGCGCCCACTACCGCTTCCGCTACGTCAGCGGCCGGGCGGCGATCCGCGTGCGGGCGACCGCCCTGGCTGAGGAGCGCTGGCCTTACGCCCCCGGCTCCTCGGCGCCGGTCACGGTCCGGGTCCAGGGCTGAGCTAGGGTTCGGGCCATGTCGCAAGCAACCCTTCACACCAGCGCCGGGGCGATCGTGCTCGAGCTACACGACGAGGACGCGCCGAAAACCGTCGAGAACTTCCGCAAGCTCTCCGCCGAGGGGTTCTATGACCAGCTCGTCTTCCACCGGGTGATCCCGGACTTCATGATCCAGGGAGGCTGCCCGGAGGGCTCTGGCCGGGGTGGTCCCGGCTACACCTTCGAGGACGAGATCAACGACCACAAGGTCGTCCGCGGGGCACTGGCGATGGCCAACGCAGGGCCAAACACCAACGGCTCCCAGTTCTTCATCGTCACTACCGGCGCGGCGCCGTGGCTCGACGGCAAGCACACCGTCTTCGGCGAGGTGATCGACGGCATGGACGTCGTCGACGCGATCGAGTCGGTCCCGACCGACGCCGGCGACAAGCCGCTCGAGCCGCAGCAGATCGAACGCGTCGAGCTCGACGAGGCTTAAAAGCTGGAGAGCGTCAGGCCGTCTCGCCGGGCGCCTCGCGCCGTTCGCGGCGGCGGCGGAGCGCCTCGCCCGGCCGCCAGAGGCTGACCAGTCCGGCGACCAGGGTGACCAGGAAGATCTGCCCGATCATCATCTCCAGCCCGGCGACCATCCGGCCGGGCTGGGCGGCGGGGACGAGGTTGCCGTACCCGGTCGTGGTCAGCGTCGTGTAGCTGAAGAAGATGAAGTCGCTGCCGCTGGGGTGGGCGACCTCTTCGAAGAAGGCACCGTCCTGGATGCGGTCGATCGTCCCGTAGGCGAAGGTGAAGAGGATCCCCAGCACGGTGTAGACGCTGATCGCTCCGAGGATCGTGCGGGAGCCGACTTCGGCGCTGGAGACCACCCGCCACAACACCGCCAGCATCGCCACCGCGAGGAGGCAGATTTGGATCACCGAAGAGATGTTGAGATAGGTGCGATCGTCGCTCGCGGCGGCGATAACCGCCAGGGCCACAGCCAAGACTGAGAGCCAGAGGGAGGCCCGCACGGCCCTCGGCCTCACGTGGGAGCTGACCAGGGCGACCACCGAGGTGGTGCTGGTCGCAAGGACGAGGACGACCGCCGACCAGCCGTGGTTGCTCAGCAATGAGGTGAGCACGTAGGTGAGGAGGACGAGGGCGAGCACAAGCCCGAAGGCATCACGCACCTTCTCCGCCCGCTCCCGCCAGGCCTCCTCGCGGCGGTGGGGGGGCCTGTCTGCCGTCTTCATGGCTTGGCGTTCGTCCGCTCGGGTCGCATTCCTGCCGCTGCACGGCGGGAAGCGGAGGGGGTGGGATTCGAACCCACGAGACGCCGAAAGACGCCTAACGGCTTTCAAGGCCGCCGCATTCAACCGCTCTGCCACCCCTCCCAGAGCGTTCAGGCTTACTCACTGATTGTATGCGGGCATGCGCCGGCTTCTCTTCCTCGCCTCGGCGATGATCTTCTTCGACGTCGCCTTTTTCGCGGCGATCGCACCGCTGCTGCCGGAATACGTCGACCAGCTCGGTTTGACCAAGGCGGAGGCGGGGGTGCTTTCGGCCGCCTACGCGGCGGGGACGCTGGCGGCGTCCCTTCCTGCGGGGTTCGTCGCCAGCCGGATGGGGCCGAAGCGAACGGTGATCATCGGCCTGCTCCTGCTCGGCTGCGCCAGCGTCGTCTTCGGCTTCGCCGAGGAAATCCTCCTCCTCGACAGCGCCCGCTTCGTCCAGGGAATCGCCGGGGCGCTGATCTGGTCCGGGGCGCTGACCTGGCTGATCTCCGCCGCGCCGGAGGAGAACCGGGGCTCGATCATCGGCACCGCTCTGGGCACTGCGGTCGCCGGAGCGCTCTTGGGGCCGGCGTTGGGCGCGATCGCCGGCTCGATCGGGACCGAGATCGTCTTCAGCTCCGTCCTCTTGGTCATGGTCTTCCTCGCCATCGGCGCCGCGCGTCTGCCGGAGACCGCCGCTCCCGAAGAGCAGGACCTGGGTGAGGTGATGGCGACGCTGACGAGCAGGCCGGTGGTCGAGGCGGCTGTTTTCGTCGCGGTGCCCTCGGTGATGTTCGGGGCGATCGAGGTGCTGGTGCCGCTGCGGATCGACTCCCTCGGGGGTAGCCACGGGCTGATCGCAGCCGGGTTCATCGCCGGCGCCGGCTTGGAGGCGATGCTGGCGCCGGTCGCGGGGAAGATGTCCGACCGGGTTGGCCGCCGCCTGCCCTACGTGATCGGGCTCTCGATCTGCGCCTTCGCGATGGTGGCGATCGCGATGGTGCCCTCGCTGGAGGAGGTGCTGGCCGGGCTGATCCTGACCTCACTTGGCGCCGGGCTTTGCTTCGCCCCAGCCCTGACCCTGATCTCCGACGTCGCCGAGGCGAGCAACCTGCATCAGGGCTTCGCCGCCGGCCTCTCCAACATGGCCTGGGCGTCGGGACAGGTGATCGGCGGCATCGGCGGCGGCGTCGTCGCCAACTTCACCGGCAACGCGGCGCCGAGCCTGGCGATCTCGCTGCTGCTCGTCTTCACGGTCTTCTACGCCTTCCGGGCGCTGCAGCCAAACACAGATCCGCACGCGGCCACCGGCTAGGGTCGAGCGATGCCGAGACGCACCGCGAGCGCACCTGGCGAGTGGGTCAACTGGGCCGGAGACCAGCGTTGCCGGCCGGACCGGATCGTCCGCCCCGCGAGCCGGGAGGAGCTGGCGGAGACGGTCGCCGCGGCGGCGGCCGCGGGTCAGAAGGTCCGGGTCGCGGGTTCCGGTCACTCGTTTACCGAGACGGCGCTGACCGACGGGGTGATGCTGCGGGTCGAGGCGCTCGGCGGAGTGCTTGACGCCGACCCAGGGACCGGCCTCGTCAAGGTCGGCGGCGGCACCGTGCTCGCCGACCTGAATGAGGAGCTGGCCCGCCTCGGGCTGGCGATGGAGAACCTCGGCGATATCGACCGCCAGACGATCTCTGGGGCGATCTCAACCGGTACGCACGGGACCGGGGCGCGGCTGCGCAACATCTCGGCCCAGGTCGAGGGGCTGGAGTTGATCCTCGGCGACGGCAGCGTCCGTCACCTCAGTGTCGCAACCCACCCCGAGCTACTGCGGGCGGCGCGGGTCGGGGTGGGGGCCCTGGGGGTGATCACGGCGGTGACGCTGCGCTGCGTCCCGGCCTTCACCCTGTTGCGGGTCGACTCGCCGCAACCGCGCGAAGAGGTCCTCGACAGCTTCGCCGAGCGGGCCGAGGCGCACGAGCACTTCGAGCTCTTCACCTTCCCCTACGACGACTCGGCCCTTGTCCTCGAGCGCAACCGAACTGAGGAGCGGCCGCGTCCCCGCGGTCGCGCCGCCGCCTACCTCAACGACGTCGTCTTCGAGAACTGGGCGCTCGGCGCGCTGGCGGGGACTGGCAAGTTGGCACCACGGACGATCCCGGCGCTCTCCCGTCTCGCCGGACGCCTCGCCTCCGGCAGTCGCACCAGCGATCGCAGCGACCGCGTCTTCGCGAACGAGCGGCGCGTGCGCTTCACGGAGATGGAGTACGGGGTGCCGCGCGAGCACGGGCCCGAGGCGGTGCGGCGGGTGATCGAGTGGGTGCGCTCGCATCGCTACCCGGTCTTCTTCCCGATCGAGATGCGGGTTGCCGCCGGCGACGACGCCTGCCTCAGCCCCTCGCACGAACGCGACACCGCCTACATCGCCGTCCACCAGTACCGGGGGATGGAGTGGCGCCCCTACTTCAAAGCGGTCGAGGCGATCATGGACGAGTACGGAGGGCGCCCGCACTGGGGCAAGCGCCACTTCCAAACCGCCGCAACCCTGGCGCCGCGCTACCCGGCCTGGGCGGAGTTCCAGCGCGCCCGGGACGTCCTCGACCCAGGACGCACGTTCAGCAACGAGTACACCAAACGCGTCCTCGGTCCATAGCGGTCAGCTCGATTCGGCGTCGCCCTCGACTGCCAGTGCGGTCCCCAGTTCTCGACGAGATCGGATATCGAGCTTGTGGTAGGTGGAGCTGAGGTGGGCCTCGACGGTCTTGACAGTGACGAAGAGCGTCTGGGCGATCTGTCGGTTGGTCATTCCCGAGGCTGCAAGGTCCGCAACGCGACGCTCACTCGGCGTAAGTGACTCCACCCCTATTGGGGTGAAGCGCCGGACCGTCTCACCGGTTGCCTCGAGCTCGTCGTGGGCGCGCTTTGCCGCCCGCGCCGCCCCGCACTGACGGGCAAGTTCGAAGCCTAGGCGGAGTGGCTTCCGGGCTTCCGCCCGACGACCCGCCGAGCGAAGCGCGGCACCGAGATCAACTAGGGCATGGATTCTCTCCAGACGCCGTGGCGAGCTCTCCATCTGGGCCACCGCTTCCTGCAACAGCTCGATTCCTTTCTCGCCCTCCTCGACCGCTGCCGCCGCTCGCAGGATATGAGCGGAGGTGGAGGGGGTCCCCCAGCGCCGGGCCTCAGACACGATGCTGTCGACAAGTTTTCGGGCCTCGGCCTGCTCCCCAGTTGCCATCAATGCTCGAACGGCAAATGGACCGGCCATGGCGCGCGGCCCGCCGCCGGCGCCAATGGTGTCGGCCTGGGCCCACATGGTGGCGAAGTCCTCGGCGGCCTCCTCGAAGCGCCCCTGCTCAACTCGCAGGTGGGCTCGGAACAGGAGGATCATCCCGAAGAGGCTGCCCTCGGGCATCGGTCCGGCGGCTACCCCGATGGCTGCCAACTCGGCTTCCGCCGTGTCCAGTTCGTCCCGCTCGATTAGGACCTCCAGGAAGGGGCCCATGAACATCAACACCAGGGGCACGATGCCGGCTAGTCGCGACAACTCGATGGCCTGCCGCAGGTCTGCCTCGGCCGCGATCAGATCTCCGTGGCCGAAGGCGACGATCCCATTGAGGAAGCGCGCCCGCGCGAGATCCGGCGTCGCGCCCCGCTGATTCGCGATTCTCAGCGCGCACTCCGCGCCGTGGCTCGCCGCCTCCATGTCGTCAGCGGCGACCAGCATCATCACCGACAACGTTGGCGCGGCAAGTTCCGGCTCCTCGGCGAAGATGGCGCCGTCCTGGCTCAGTGCACGCCGGGCTGCTGCAGACGCTTCCGCGGCAGAACCGTTCACCATCTTCGAGCGGGCTTCCATCGCGGCCGCCAGCCTCCCGGCGGGGCTGTCCTGGGGGATGTCGGCGTAGTCGCCGACCTCGACCTCTGGGATAGACGGGACGAGCGAGGCAAGCGTGCTCAGCTGCGCCTTGAACTGGAATACACGCTCGATGTCGCCTTCGGCGATCGCGGTTTCGACGGCGTCCTGAAGCAGCGATGCGGTCTCCTCGAAGCGTCCGCTAAGCGCCATCAGCATGGTCAGGGGGAGAGCCCAGCGCCCCCGCAGATCGGGATCGCGCGCCCAGGCGGCGAGGACGTCGGATTCCACGGCGGGCAGCACGGATTGATCTGCGGCCCGAAAGGCAGCGGTGAGGAGGGGGGTCAGCACCGCGGCTCGCGATCTCTCCGAGGGCGGCTCAGCCCTTGCCCTGCTCAGGTAGGCGATGGCCGAGCGGGGGGCGCCGTTTGCCAGCGCCTGTTCGCCCGCCTCGACGAGATCTTCAACGCTCTGTCGCTCACCTCGCGGTTCGCTCGCCAGGAGCTGAGTTGCGATTCGCTCGGCGCTTGCCCCATGCTCGCGCAGCAACGCCGCGGCTTCGTGGTGAAGGCGGAAGCGGTCCCCGGGGGCGATGCTCGTGTAGACGGCGTTGCGGACGAGTGGATGGATAAACCGAGCACCGCTGTCCGGGCCGAAGATGGCAGCGGCGCGCAGTTCGTCCATAGCCCGCTCCCCTGAGCTGAAATCGAGTTGAGCGAGCTCAAAGGCAATCTGAGGGTCGGTGTCGTCGCCCAAGACGGCGAGAGATCGCGCCACGGTTTCGGCCGCCGGCATGAGCTTTGCGATCCGTGCGCGGACCGACTGCGCGACCCGTTCCGGTGCTTGTTCCCGAACCGACTCCACCTGTTCGCCGACCGGCTCAATCTTCATATCTAAGAGAGTCCGAATCAGCTCGGAGAGTAGGAACGGATTGCCGCCGCTTACCTCATGGCAGGTGAGTGCGAATGTGTGCTCTGGCTGACACCCGAGTTCTTCTGCGAGTAGGGCCGCCGTGGCATCCGCGCTCAGGGCCGACGGATTTAGATTGCGTACTGAAGTGTCAGTGAGTATTCGCCCCAAGTTCTCTGCCGGTTCGAACTCGTCGGTGCGACTCGTAAGCACAAGATGTACTGGAAGCTCGTTTAGGCGGGGCAGAAGAAAGGTGACGTAATCGATCGAGCTTGGATCAGCCCACTGCAGGTCGTCGATCGCGAGCAGCAAAGGTTTTTGGTCGGCCAGAGCTGCGGTCACCCAATAGAGGCCGTGGAGCACCGCAAAGGAGTCATGCGTCTTGTCCGGGTTGTGGTCGAGTCCCAGCGCCCCACGCGCGGCATCGCTCCCCTCCAGAAGTACCCGGCGCTGCTCGGCGGACAATCCCCGCAGGCGGGGTTCGAAGAGCTGCCGTACGAGCGCAAAGGGAAAGTCCCGTTCCAGCTCGGTAGCGCGTGCCGTCAGCACTTCGAACCCAATTGCGCTCCCCTCCGTCTGGGCTTGCCGCAAGAGGCAGGTCTTGCCGAGCCCGGCGTCAGCCGTTATCGCAACCGCGCCACCGCGACCCGACGCCGCCTCATTCCGGGCGGCAGCAAGCTCTGTCAGCTCCAGCTCCCGCTCTAGAAGTAACGCCACCTCAAACCCTTCCTACCGCTTATAAAGCGTCGATTAATTAGGGTCGATATTAGGGTGTTCCCCCGTGGCGATCCACTCGGCAAGTGTGGACACTCCGGGTGATGAGGATGGAAGAGATTGCGAAGGGCGAGCTATTGCCGTCACCACTGCCAAGTGGTAGGGCCGAGAGCAGCGGTGCAAGGGCGGCTCGCCGCCTCGTCATTGTCACCCCGGCGGCGAGTCAGCGTCCATCTGCTGACTCGTCGCCTACCTATAGAAAGGTTTTGCCCTCGCCGCGGTAGGTGGGAACCTCGTCGACGATGCGGTCGCCTTCGACGAGGAGGAGCGTGTTGAAGCGCTCGCAGAGCTCGCCGGCTTTGGCGTGGCGGAGGTAGACCCGGTCGCCCACCGTGAGAGAGCCGGCGGGTTCGCCGAGTAGCGGCGTCTGCACCTCGCCGGCGCCCTCCTCCTCGTCGAAGCGCAGGCCCTCGGGAAGCCAGGGAGCGGGGAGGCGGCCAGGGTTACCGGGGCCGGAGGCGAGGTAGCCACCGCCGAGCGCCGTCGCCACCCAGTCGGAGGGCTTGCGGGTCACCGGCAGGGCGAAGGCGGCGGCGGGGGCGAGGCTGAAGCGGCTGTAGTGGTCGAAGAGGACGGGCGCGTAGAAACCCGAGCCGGCGGTCACCTCGGTCACCGCCTCCTCGGCCGCGGTTAGTTCGAGGCTGCCGGTGCCGCCGCCGTTGACGATCTCCAGCTCGACGAACTCGCTCAGTGCTTCGACAATCGCTCCGCGCCGTTCGGCGATTTCAGCCGCCGAGCGCCTCTGCATGAAGCGGATCGCCGCTCCGCGCAACCGCTGCCCCGGCGGCAGGTCGCCGACGCCAGAGATCTGCCCCTCGTAGGCCATCAGCGCGTCGAGTTCGATCTGTGGCCGCTTCTCAATCTCCCGCGCTAGCGCCACCGCCTGCTCGACGGTGTGGATCGGCGAGCGCTTCGGCCCGATCTTGACCCGGCCGCCGAGCCACCACCAGCTGGCGTCGACGTCAATGCAGACGCGCAGCGGCGTCGCCCCCTTGCCGAGCACCGACTCGATCATCTCCAGGTGCTCGACGCAGTCGACCATCACGATCGGCGCCCCCTCCGACCTCGCCGCCGAGCGCAGCGCAAGCTCTTCCAGCGCCCTCGCGTCGGCAGTGGGGTAGGCGAGCAGCAGGTCCTCGAACCCCTGCTCGGCCAGCCAGAGAGTCTCCGGCAAGGTGTAGGTCATCAGCCCCTGGAAGCGCGAATCACGCCGCAGGATCGCCTCCATCAGCGCCCGGCAGCGAATCGACTTCGAAGCGACTCGGACCCTCTTGCCACCGCTCCGCTCCAGCATCGAATCAGCGTTTGCCCACATCGCCTCGAGGTCGACAAAGGCAAACGGCGCCTCGACCTCGGCGAAGATCCGCTCGTAGCGCTCGTGCGACTGCTCAGGGACGGACACGGCGCCAGCCTATCCGCGCGGGCGGGCGTAGATGGAGGAGAGGGACAGGTGCGCGGTGACCCTGGGTTATGGGCCCCGTTCGGTGCTGCTGATCGATCCGCGATCGACGTACATAGTCAGATTTCCCGACCCGCTGCTCCCCGCTGAAACCAGGCCGTAGCGCAATCGGTTGAAATCGGCGCGTCCCGCGAAGATGTTCGGGCTGGTGGAAGTTCCTCTGCTTACGCCATCGATCTTGATCTCGGTCAGGGCTTGGCCGTTGTCTTTGTCCAAGACGGCATGGATCTCGACCCAGTGCCAAGCGTTCTCAGATAAGACGCTGGGTGCTAACGGGCCGGCGAGAGTCGTGGCGCCTTCATTCGATTCGGCTTGGACGTAGATGTCGTCATTGCTGAAGCTTGCGAAGTTGATGCTCTGCTGTTCGGAAGCTTTATTCAAGGTTCCGCTGTCCGCGACATACGAGTCCATCC
>Ga0066658_10000030_pt1 | contig 44773 bp, 34 predicted proteins | sample GraSoiAngelo_107_FD_75174 | JGI IMG/M metagenome (GOLD analysis project Ga0066658, IMG submission 75174) | Grasslands soil microbial communities from the Angelo Coastal Reserve, California, USA - 14_0903_09_30cm | ecosystem: Environmental > Terrestrial > Soil > Grasslands | place: USA...
AAGAGAACGGCTGCGAGAAGAACGGATCGCCGCGGAAGAAAGCGAAGGCAAGTCGGGACGTAACCGGATGCTGATCGGCTACGCGGTGGTCTCAACCCTCGTCATCGTGATCGCCGTTGTGGTCTTCCTCCTCGTCAGCGGCGGCGACGACAGCAGCAGCGCCGGCGGCGGCAACACCGACGAAGGTGGCGCCCACATCAACCTCGACGAAACGATCGGCAACACCAACGGGGTGCAGCCGGACGAGCGGGCCGGGATCGTTCCCCCGACGCCGAAAGAGACCGACGTCAAAGTCGCGGCGCAGAAAGCGGGCTGCGAACTGCGTCTGAAACTGCCGGATGAGGGGAAGGAACACCTTCCGGTAGACGCAGAAGAACCGAACTACAAGACCAGCCCGCCGACCTCGGGCAACCACGTCGAACCGCCCTTCCAGCAGGCGGACGGCGCCTACTCGGAGCCGCCGAAACAGCTCGATGTGGTCCACTCGCTCGAGCACGGGCGGATGGCGATCGAGTACTCGCCTGATCTGCCCGAGCAGGCGCAGCTGGAATTGAAGGGCCTCTACGACACGATGTACGGAGCCGCACTGCTCTTTCCCAACGACGAAATTGTCTACGACGTCGCCGCGGCGACCTGGACCAACCTGCTCGTCTGCCGCGAATACAAAGGCGCGGCCACCCTTGATGCGATTCGGGCCTTCGGCAAGAAGACCTGGGGCAAATACGGCGGCGAGCCTGTCTTCGCCTTCAAATTCGACGGCCCGACGCCGGCCGAACCCGACGAAGGCTGAGCCTGGCGCAACCGCCTAGGCGCGGTAGGCCGGAAAGTAGGCGCCTGCGTCGCGCCCGCGGCTGAGCTGCTCGTAGGTCTCGGCGTCGCAGACCAGCTCCGAGGTGAGCCATGTGAGCTGGCGATTGGCGAAGCCACGCTTGAACTCCTCGAGCGCGTCGCCAGGGGCGATGCCGCCGCCGAGGTTGAGCGGCAGACCGAGCTCGCTGGAGTACTCGAGGAGGCGGGCGACGACGTTCTTCATCGGCGAGTCCCGCAGGTGGGAGTCGGCGCTGCCGCTGAGGTAGTAGTGCAGGTAGCCGTCGCTGACGGTCGCGATCGAGGCCGCAGCGAGGCTTCCGCCGGGGGCGGTCGCGAGGACGAGCCAGGTCTGGGGGGCCTGGAGGATCCGGGCGAAATAGTCGGCGCCGAAGAAGTAGTGCTCGGCGGCGGCGGTGCGGCGCATCGTCTGCTCGTAGACGCCGAGGAAGCCGGCGCGCTGCTCGGGGGTGACGGCGGCGCCCGGGACGATCTCCAGTTCATACCCCGCTTCGAGGTTGCGACGGACTTGGCGGCGGTCGCTGGGGCGGCTCTTCGGCGGCAGCGCTGGGTCGGCGATCTGGACGAGGTTGCGGTCGGTCGGATTGGCAAGCGGCGAAGGCCCGAGGGCATGACGGATGAAGGCGCTGACGAGGCCGGTGCCGCTCCAGTCGATCGCGGCCGGGTCGAGAATCGGAAGCGAACCGACCAGACCGGGGTAGCCGTAGGGGGAGGTGGCGTCGCGGGCGTCGGTACCCGGGATCTCGCGGACGATCAGTGGGCCAATCAGGCCGCCTTCGTCGCTCTCGATCCGCAGCGAGTGGGTCACCCCCTCCGCCTCGAGGAATGGGCGGGAGCGGAAAAACTCGTCGCTTGCCGCGGCCGCCCCCGCGTCCGCGATCAGCTCGGCGCGGGCGGTGCTCACTCGAGCAGGTCCGCGGCGGCGGCGCGGAACTCGTCCGGTAGGACTCCCCAAATCTCGCAGTCGTCGGGCGGCCCCTGCTTCCGCGCGAGGTGGGCGCGCATCGTCCCCTCGTGCTTCCAACCGAGGCCGGCGACCGTCTTCTTTGCGACCTCGTTGCGAGCCGGGATCCGACCGTAGACACGGTGGGCGCCGTACTCGTCGAAGGCCTTCGCAATCGTCAGCGCCTCGGCCCGCCGGCCGACCCCCTTGCCGCGGACGTCGTCGCCGATCAGGGCGCCGAGCTCAGGCGCGGTTTGGCGGAAGAGGCCGTAGAGGGCGGTGAAGCCGACCGGCTCTTCGTAGCCCTCGACGACGATCGCGAACTTGCGATCCTCGCCGGAATTGTCCATCGCCCGGCGCGCCCAGCCTTCGGCTTCCTCGAGCGAGAAGCCCTCCCGCTGCTCCATCAGCGAAGCTATCGCCGCCGGGTTGTTGAACCAGCGGTGGACGGCGGAGGCGTCGTCTTCCTCGAACGGGCGCAGGCTGACGGCGGGGCGGTCGGCGCTCACACGGGAAACCCTATCCCGGCTCAATCTGGAGCCAAGCCTTGGCCAGTTAGGACGAGCCAGAGGGTCTTGGCGAGGATGCGGGCGTCCAGTGAGGCGCTGCGGTGATCGACGTACCAGACGTCAAGCTCGATCCGCTCCTCCCAGGGGATGCCGGCGCGGCCCTGGACCTGGGCCCAGCCGGTGATGCCGGGCAGTACCTCGTGGCGGCGTTTCTGCTGCGGCGTGTAGTCGTCGACCTGGGCCTTGATCGTCGGACGCGGGCCGACGATCGCCATCTCGCCGCGGAGAACATTGACGAAGTTGGGGATCTCGTCGAGCGAGGTGCGGCGGAGCAGGCGGCCGGGCGCGGTGACGCGGGGGTCGTCGCGATAGACGACCTTGCCGACGCCGACGGGGTCGGAGCCTTGCTCCATCGTCCGTAGCTTCCACATCTCGAACTCGCTGCCGCCGAGCCCGACCCGGCGCTGCCGGTAGATCACCGGGCCGCGGCTGGTCAGCTTGATCGCGATCGCCGCGATCAAGAGGACCGGCGAGAGGATCGCCAGGGCGAGAGCGGCGATGGCGATGTCGAGGGCGCGCGGCATCAGCGGGTTCCCTCGGCCTTCTCCCAGCGGCCTCCTGCTCCACCGCGGAGGCGGTCCCAGAGGCCGGCGGCGATCGAGGCCGTGGTGAGGACGTAGTACCGCGCGATCCGGAATGGGGCGAGGGGGAGAAAGCGGCCGAGCAGCGCGGCCACGAGCAGCGCCAGCTGCAGGGCGAAGGTGACTAGATAGAACCAGCCGTCGCCGAGGAGAAAGGCGTTGGCGACAAGGGCGACGAGATGGAGCACGGGGCTGAGGTAGCGGAGCAGGCGGTGGGAGACGATCTCGAAAGCAAAGAGGGGCGGGTAGCCGCGGGGCGAGAGCATCCCCTCGCCGACGACGATGTCCCAGAGGCCGACCATCATCCGCCGTTTGCGGGCGAACTCGCCCTCGACGGTCGGGACCATCTTCTCCTCGGCGCGCGCCGCGGGCGCGTAGAGGGACCGGAGGCCGCGCTTGGCGAACGCGAACGGGAAGCTCAGGTCGTGGCTGCCGGAGGGGGCGAGCGGGATGTAGGCCGCGCGACGCACGGCGTAGATCGCGCCGTTGCCGGCGGTGACGCCGGCGAGGGCGGACTCCATCTCCCGCACCGCCATCTCATAGCGCCAGTAGGCGCCCTCGAGGTTATTGCCGCCGGGGTCGAGGAAGCGGACCTGGCCGCAGACGTAACCAACCTTCGGATCCTCGAAGGGATTGATGAGCTGGCGCAGTGCATCCGGCGCCCAGGTGCTGTTGGCGTCGGAGAAGGCGAGAATCTCGCCGGTGGCCTGTTCGGCACCAGTGTTGAGGGCGGCGACCTTGCCGCCGGGCGGCAGCTCGAGGACGAGGTCGGCGCCGGCTACACGGGCGCGCTCCGCGGTGGCGTCGCTGGAGCCGTCGGAGGCGACGATGATCTGGAGGCGATCGCGGGGGTAGTCGAGCGCGAGCGCGTTGGCGACCTTCGCCGCGATCACCTCCTCCTCGTCATAGGCGGGGATGATCAGCGAGACCGCGGGGAGACCGTCTGCTTGCCATGCAGAAGGTCGAGGGTTCGAATCCCTTCGGCCGCTTCGGATTCGGCCTGGGGTCAGCACCCACAGCACCAGCGGATAGCCGATGTGGGTGTAGACCAGCGCTCCGGCGCTGAGCCAGAAGAGGATCGCGGCGACGGTGTTCATGAGCGCGCCTCGATCAGCTCGCGGTAGAGGTCGAGATGGAGGCGGGCGGACTCCTCCCAGGAGTAGGGGCCGGCGGCGGCGCGGGTCGCGGCGGCGGCGAGCTCGGCGCGCGCCGACTCGTCTCTGACCAAATCGTCGAGGGCGGCGGCAAGAGCGTCGACGTCGCCCGGTGGCACCAATCGCCCCGCGCCCGTCGCCGCCACCTCGGGGAAGCCGCCGACGGCGCTGAGGACGAGCGGCTTGCCGAAAGCGAGGCCGGTGTAGAGGACGCCGGAGTGCTCGGCGTCGAGATAGGGGAGGACGACGAGGTCGGCGCGGCGGAAGATCGCCGGGATCTCGGCCTCGTCGACGAAGCGGGTGACGAAGCGGGTGCGCCCGCCCGCCTCGGTGGCCTGCCGGCGCAGCGGCTCGACGTCCATGCGCGGATTGCCGACAATCCAGAGCTCGGCGTCGCCGACGATCCGCCCGTAGGCCTCGATCAGGTTCTCGATCCCCTTGTATGGGCGCAGCAGGCCGAAGCAGAGGATCACCGGCCCTTCCGCCCCTGCGAGCTCCGGCGGCAGCGGCTTCTCCTCCGGCAGCCTCGTCAGGTAGTCGAAGGCGCCGTGGGGGATGACGCGGACCCTTGCCGCCTCGACTCCGACCTCATCCCGCAGCCGGGTCGCGCTGTGCTCGGAGTGGGCGACGACCGCGTTCATCGCACCAAAGACGCGGCGGGCCGAGCGCAGCTGCCGTCGGCTTGGCCGCGGCGGGAGGATGTAGTGCGCGGTCATGACCCGGGGGCGCCGCGGCGGCAGCAGGCGGGCGTCGAGCGAGGGGATCGTCAGCCACTGGTAGTGGACGACGTCGCCGTCGAGGGCGCGGCGCAGCCGCAGCATGTCGGGAACGTGCTCGGCTGCCTTAAAGGGGAGGCGGGCGCGAGCGTCGAGGCCGCGGGCGGAAGTGCGGCGGTAGAAGCGCTCCTGGACCTCGTAGCCCGCGGGCGGCGGCACCGGCCCGTGGAGGAAGCGGCTGGTCAGCAGTTCGACCTCGGCCCCGGCCCGCGCGAGAGCAGCCGCGAGGGCGCGGTCGTAGGGCGGCGTGAACGCCGATGGGTCGACGAGTTGGACCTTCATAAAGGTGCTGCAACAGTGGAATGTTGCAGCGGCGGATTATCGTGACCACCTTGCCCCCCGCGCTTTCCTACTGCGTCGTGAACACGAACGGCCGCGATTACCTGCTCGCCTGCCTGGCGGCGATCGAGCGCACCCACCCCGCCGGGGTCGAGCGCGAGATCCTCGTCCTCGACAACGCTTCCGACGACGGTTCGGCCGAGGCGGTGCGGGCGCTCGGCGGCGAGATCCGGCTGATCGCGCTCGAGCGGCGGACCGGCAAGGCCGAGAACGACTCGACCCTGATGCGCGAGGCGGAGGGGAGGTACTGCCTGTTGTTGAACGAGGACTCGGAACTGCGGCCGGGGGCAGCAGCAGCCCTCATCGCCGCCCTCGACGCCGATCCCAAAGCCGCCGCCGCGACCGCGCAGCTGCTCGACTCCGGCGGCGATCCGGTCCCCTCCGCCTGGCGCTTCCCGGGTGTTGGCACCGCGGCGATCGGGGCCCTCTTCCTCCACCGCCGCTTCACGGTCCAGAGCGTCGGCGGCGAGACCCGCCGGGTCGACTGGGCGCAGTCGAGCGCGCTGATGGTCCGCCGCGAAGCGGCGGCCGCGGTCGGCTACATGGACCCGACCTTCTTCGTCTACTACGACGAGTGCGACTTCGCCAAGCGCCTCGCCGAAGCGGGTTGGCACTCGCTATACGTCCCTGGCGCGCAGGCCGTCCACCACGACCAGCTCTCGACCGATCTCGCCAAGGGCCTCCCCCGGATCGTCGAATTCCACCGCAACCGCGATCTCTACATGCGAAAGCACCACGGCCCGTTCGCCGCGATGACGGTCCGCGTCCTCACCGCCTGGACCTACGCCGTCCGCGCCCTCGCGGCGACCGTTCTCCCTAACCGGTCTCCCCGGATCATGTGGGCCCACGCCCGTCAAGCGCTCTTCCCTGGCCGTGGGGAATCGCTTCGCGACCGCGCTTCAGCTGCGTAGGTCCTCGTCCATACGCTCGACCTCGTATGCCTCGGGGATCCGCCCGTCGACAGCGGACGGCTGTGCGCGCAGCGCCGCGAAGCTCGCCATCACCTCGCGCGGGTGGCGCAGGCGCTCGATCCACTCCCGCTCTTCGGCGCTGAAGAAGCCGCTGAGCCAGAGGACCAGCGGGTAGGCGGCGAAGAGGGCGGCGCGGAGAAGGAGCCCGAGTGCGCCCTCGGTCGGCGTCAGCAGCTCGGCGACGCCGACCAGCGCCGCCACCGTCAGCGTCACCCGCAGCAGCCGGCCCCACTCGTACGGGACCGGGAAGAGGCGCTGGGTGAAGGCGTACATCAGGCCGAGCACGACCATGTAGGAGGCGACGAGGGCGAGGCCGGCGCCGACGATCCCCATTGAAGGCACCAGCGCCAGGTTGAGGACGATGTTGGCGACGAGGGCGCCGACCGCGGCCGGAAGGTTGAACTCGGTACGGCCGGTGCGGCCGAGGATGACAACGAGGACGAGGTAGAGCGCGTAGAGGGTAACGGCGGTGGAGACGAGGCCGATCGCCTCCCAGGAGTCGAAGAATTTCGGCGCCGCCAGGGCGCGGACGATCCAGCGCGAGAACAGCCACATGCCGGTGACGACGAAGGCGCAGGCGGCGACGAAGAGGGTGACGACGGTTGCGTAGACGCGGCGGGCCTCCTCGTCGTCGCGGATCGAGTAGGCGAGCGGCGGCCAGGCGAGCTGGAAGCCGCGGACGAGGACGTTGACCGCCTGCGCGAACTTGACCGCGAGCGAGTAGAGGCCGGCCTCGGCGGCGCCGACCGAGCGGAGGATGATCAGCCGGTCGACGAAGTTGAGCGCGTAGAGGGAGACCTCGGCCGGCATCGTCGGCAGCCCGAAGCGGAAGAGCCGGCGCAGCAGCGGCCGGTCGATTCGCAGCGAGAGCCGGCGCCACTGCAGCGCGATCAGGGCGACGACGAAAACGCCGCCGGTCGCGTAGCTGCCGAGCAGGAGGCCACGCGCCCCCTCGTCGAGGCCGACGACGAGGACGACCGTGAGCGCGATCGCGGCGACGACGTTGAGGATCGTCGTCAGGAAGAAGGCACGCGCCCGCTCTTCGAGCCGGAACAGGGTCAGCATGAACTCCCACATCGTCAGCACCCAGAGCCCGCCGATCGCGATCCGCATCAGCCCGGGCGCCGATTCGTCAAGCAGCAGCTCGGAGAGGGGTCCTGCGAACGGGAGGGCGATCAGAGCGGCGAGCGTCGAGAGCCAGAAGAGGCCGGCGAAGCTACCGGCCACGACCCTTCCGGGGTCCTCGTCCTCCTGGTAGTAGAAGCGCAAGATCGCCTCGATCAGGCCGAGGCGGACGACGATGCTGGCGAAGACGACGGCGGCGAAGAGGACCTCGGCCACCCCATAGTCGGCCAGGCTCAGGTGGCGCGTGTAGAGCGGCAGCAGCGCGACCGCGATGACCTTGCTGAGGATGCTCGCCGCCGTGTAGGCGGCGCCGGTCGTCGCCAGTCGGCGCAGGTATCCCGACATGGCAGAACCCTAGGCGGGGCGGCGGATCACCGGGTCGTCGCCGGCGACCGCGTGGGCGAGCGAGGCTCCCACGGCCAGCAGCACCCAGGTGATCGGGTCCTCGAAGAACCCAGCGTAGGCGAGGGTGTGTACAAGGAGCGCGACAAAGGCTGCCAGGACGGCGGCGCGGGCTGCCAAATCCGGTGGGCGCGGCCCCCAGAGGCCGCGTCCGAGGGTGCCGAGTGCGACGAAGATCAGGGCGAAGTAGGCGACTAGGCCGACCAAGCCTTGCTCCGCGGCGACGGTGACCGGCTCCGTATGGGAGACGGTGACCGGGGCGTCTTCGTTCTCGCGGTGGTCGCGGTAAGCCGCCTGAAACGAACCCGACCCATAACCCTGCACCGGCTTTTCGGCGAAGAGGTCAGCGCCCCCGGAGACGAGGCTGCCGCGGCCGCTGAGGTCGACGTTGAAGCGGTCCCAGGTGAGCTTGCCGGAACCGCCGACGAAGAGGACGACGAGAATCGCGCCGACGAGGCCGGCGCCGACAGCCGCCAGCGTCCACTTCGGACTCCAGCGGATCGCCGCCAGAACAGCGAGACCTGCCAGCAAGGCGAGGAAGCTCGACTGCGAGAAGGTCGGGACGAGGCCGATCCAGAGGACCGCGATCAACCCGGTGAGGAGCCAGAACGTCTCCCGGGTTCGCGCCCAGAGCATCGCCGCGGCGGCGATCGTCGTCACCAGCGCCAGGTAGCGCCCGTAGACGTTCGGGTCCCAGAAGACCGAGTTGACGCGGAAGTAGGTGTGGAATTCGTTGGAGCGGATGATCTGGTCGTTCCAGAACAGGCTCTGCGTCAGGTACTCGACGCTGCCGATGAGGACGAAGGCGCTCGCCTCAACGCCGATCACGACCAGCGCCCACTTCAGCAGCCGCCCATCCCAGACCACCTCGCGCAGGAGCCGGTAGGCGATCGTGAAGGGGACGAAGAAGAAGCAGACGTTCTGCAGCCCCTTCGAGAAGTCATCCGAGTAGAGGGCCTGCAAGGCGTAGAGGACGACGACCGCCGCCAGCAGCCAGGCGAGGGGTCGCGGGGCGTGACCCGGCGGTGGCTCGGACCAGTCGCGCAGCAGCGTCGCCACGACCGCCGCTGCGATCACCAGGTAGAGGGGGACGAGGAGGTTGGCGGTGTCCCCCCCGGCCTCCAGCGGCACGCGGAACGGGATCGCGAAGATGATCGCCAGCGGCATCAGGATCGGCCAACGGCGGAAGGCGTAGGCGAGGGCTGCAATCACCGCCGCGGCGACCGCCAACAGGGCGACGATCCGCCCCTCGTCGTGGCGGAGGTCGACGATCTGGGCGGTGTGCCACTGGTCGCCGAGGATGAGGACCGGGAAGAGCGCCATCGCCGCCACCATCAGCAGCGCCCGCGGCCGCCCCGGCGGCAGCAGGATCGCAGCCGCGCTCGCCCCGGCGGCGAGGACCAGCCCGACGCCAGCGAGGACGTCGCTCAGCACCGGCTCTTCGCCTTCTCCGACGACCGGTGCAGGCGGATCACGCCCGGCGTCACCAGCGTCCGCTCGCTGCCGAGCTTGACCCGCAGCTTGTAGCGGCCCGGGCGGGCGGTGCCGCCGCCGCGCTGGCGGCCGTCCCAGTAGTAGGTGTGGAACGAGTAGCGCTTGAGGAAGGTGCCGCGGTCGAGGGTGACGACGACCCTGCCGCCGGGCTTGATCACCTGAACCATGCCGTCATCGCTGATCGTCGTCCGGAAGCGGATCCGCACCCGGTCATAGACGCAGTCGCCGTTCGGCGTGAAGGGATGGACGGGGTCCTTGGGTTCAAGGACGGGGGCGCCGACGAAGCTGACTTTGTCGAGTACGAGCGGGTCGCGCTTGACCCGCTGCGAGTAGGCGAAGGCGGCGAGGGTGGCTAGGACGAGGAGGGCGAAGACGACCGCTGCTGGGGAGAGACGCTCCCGCAGGTCATTCGGCCGCTTCGGCATTGTCCTCGCCGACGATCAGGGCGACGTCGGCTCCGGCCGAGGCGGATTCGATTTCCCCGTTCATCAGCTGCAGCTTCGCGATCCGGACCTGCTTCGCCACCTTGCTTGCTTCGGGCTTGTGCCCGCGCTTGAACATGACGACACTGTCTTCGAAGCTGGCGCTGCTATTGCTGATCGCGCCGAGCTCGAAGCCCTTGGCCTCGACTTTGTCGCCGTAGATCGCTGCCAGGCCGTCGACCGAGGTGCCGTTCAGCACCGTCACCTCGATTTCCCCCGGCTTCACCTTCGCCGCCGCCTGCTTGGAGTTGCCGCCCCCGCTGCTTTCGTCGTCGCTTCCCAGCAGCAGGTAGGCCGCTCCGCCGACGATCGCGAGGATGACGACGAAGAGGGCGACCAGGGAGCTCGGGCGCGAGGCGGTCTCGCCGATACCGGAGAAGCGGCCGCGCAGGCGTTCGCCGCGGCTCTGCTCGGGCACGCCTTCCTCGCGTCGGCGACGGCGCTCCTCGCGATTGGAGACGGTCTCCTGTTCGGCCGTCCGCGCCTCCTCCAGCGCCCGCAGCTCCTCGGCCCGCTGCGCCGCGATCGTCGAGGTCTGCTCCTTGCGCTCGGCGTCGCGCTCGGGCGCCGAGCCGGCCCACTCGCGCAGGCGGCGGATGTCGCGCCCGTGGGTGAACGAGAGGAGCGCAAGGACGGCGAGCCCGAGGAACGCGGCCAGCCCGGCGAAGGCGCCGATTTGTTCGATCGCGTGGACCAAGGTGGCTGCGAGAGGCTATTCGTTGGGGACGACCGTCGCAGCGTCGCCGCCGGGCGAGGCGATCATCTCGACCACCCGCTCGGCCAGATTGGCCTCGTCGCCGGCCATCACCAAGTGTTCGAGCGAGTTCAGCGTCGACTCGACCCACTCCTGGTCGATCGCCTTCTTGCGCACCGCCCGGTTGATCCGCCGCGCCGCCGTCGGCTGTACGTCCTCCCCCTCGGAGAAGAGGGTCTCGTGCAGCTTCTCCCCCGGCCGCGGCTGCGTGAACTCGACCGCGATGTCCCGCTCGGGCTCGTAGCCGGCGAGCCTGATCATGTTGTGGGCGAGGTCGACGATCTTCACCGGCTCGCCCATGTCGAGGACGAAGACCTCGCCCTTGCCGGCGCCGATGTCGCCGGTGCGGATCACCAGCTGCACCGCCTCCGGGATCGTCATGAAGTACCGCGTCATCTCCGGGTGGGTGACGGTGACTGGGCCGCCGCGCTCGATCTGGCTGCGGAAGATCGGGACGACGCTGCCCGAGGAGGCGAGGACGTTGCCGAAGCGGACCGAGGCAAAGCGCGTTTCCGGGTACTTCTCGCCGGCCGCCTGGACGATCCACTCGGCCATCGCCTTCGAGGCGCCCATCACCGTCTTCGGGTTGACCGCCTTGTCAGTCGAGATGAGGACGAAGCGCTCCACCTTCGAGGCGGCCGCGGTCTCGGCGGTGACCCGAGTTGCGATCGCGTTGTTGCGGACCGCCTCCAGTGGGTTTGCCTCCATCAGCGGCACGTGCTTATAGGCAGCGGCGTGGAAGACGACGTCGGGCTTGAAGCGCTGCATCACCTCCAGCATCCGGTGCGGCTCCTTGCAGTCGGCGAGGACCGACTCGCAGCTGGCGAAGTGGCGCTCCTCGACCATCTCGCGGTCGATCTCGAAGAGGTTGTCCTCGGCGTGGTCGAGCATCACCAGCAGCCGCGGTTTCACCTGGGCGATCTGGCGGCAGAGCTCGGAGCCGATCGAGCCGCCGGCGCCGGTGACGAGGACGATGCGGTCGCGCAGGTAGGCGCCGACGCGGTCGAGCTCGCGGACGATCGGCTCGCGCCCGAGCACGTCCTCGACCCGCACCTCGCGCAGCTGTTTGTTGAGCTGGACGCCGCCGCGCAGGAGCTCGAAGACGGTCGGCAGGGTGCGGACGGCGATCTCGCGGTCGCGGCAGGCGGCGACGATGCGACCGCGCAGGTTCCCCGGCGCCGAGGGGATCGCGATCACGACCTCGTCGGGTTTGGTCTCGTCGAGGATCCTGTCCATCTGCTTGGTCGAGCCCAGCACCTTCAGTCCCAGCATCCGCATCCCCCGCTTGCGCGGGTCGTCGTCGACGAACCCGATCGCGGTGGCTCCGAGGTTGGGGTTCAGCTGCAGCTCCCGCACCACCATCTGGCCGCCGGAGCCGGCGCCGACGACGAGGACCTCGTGCTTGGGCAGGCGCGCACCGCGGCTCGGGCGTTCGACGATGAGGCGGACGGCAAGGCGGGCGCCGGCGATCAGGATCAGGGTGAGGATGAAGTCGATCACCTCGACCGAGCGCGGCAGCGTGTGCTCGAAGGGCTTGGCGACGGCGAAGACAACGACCAGCAGGGCGCTGGCGACGGCGACGGCGCGGAAGATCAGCATGAAGTCACGACCGCTGACGTAGCGCCACCACTTCTGGTAGAGCCCAAAGCCGGCGAACACGATCAACTTGCCGGCGACGACGAAGCCGACCGACTGCGCGAACAGCACCTCATATCGGTGCGGCCAGCCGTGCGGCTGGTCGAGGAAGCGCAGCTGGAAGGCGAGGAAATAGGCCAGCGCGACGAGCACGGCGTCGGCCGCCACCTGTAGAACCCGGTTGCGATAGACGGGGTGGTTCAACCGGCGCATGAACGCCTCAGTTTAGTTGCTGCTTAGCGCTCTCCCTAGAATCCCGCCCTCACGAATGCCCCCCACCCTCCTCGCCAGCGTCACCGACTTCTTCCTCGACCCGATCGTCAACTGGGGAACCGACTTCATCAGCAGCACCGGCCTGCCCGCCGTGTTCTTCCTGATGACGCTCGAGTCCGCCTGCCTGCCGGTCCCGAGCGAGGCGATCATGCTCTTCGCCGGCTCCAGCGTCGCCGCCGGCGACCTGACCCTGTTCGGGGTCGTCGCCGCCGGCGTCCTCGGCAACCTCGTCGGCTCCTGGATCGCCTACGCGGTCGGCTACTACGGCCGCATCGACCTGCTGGAAAAAAACAAGCTGATCCACATCAGCCCCAAGCACCTGAAGTGGGCCGACGACTGGTTCGCCCGCCACGGCGACGCGACCGTCTTCTTCTCGCGGATGCTGCCGATCGTCCGCACCTTCATCTCGCTTCCCGCCGGAGTCGCGAAAATGCCGTTCTGGCGCTTCACTGCCTACACGCTGGCCGGCTGCATCCCCTGGGTCTTGATGCTGGCGTTGATCGGCAAGAGCGTCGGCGAGAACTGGGAAGAGTGGCGCGACCACCTCCACTACCTGGACTATGTCGTCGCCCTGGCGATCGTCGCCGGGATCGTCTACCTGCTGATCAAGCGCCGCCGGCGTCCTCCGGCTGAAGCGGCGAGCGCCACCGAGGCTTGAGCGGCCTCCCGGCTCGGCGCGCCGTCGCGCTCGGCTTCGTCCAGGGTCCGGCGGAGCTGCTGCCGGTCTCGAGCTCGGCCCACATCGTCCTCGTCCCCTGGCTCGCGGGCTGGGACTGGGAGGCGATCGACCCGGAGCTGCGCAAGAGCTTCGAGGTCGCCCTCCACACCGGCGCCGCCGCGGCGCTGCTGATCGGCCAGCGGCGACTGATCGCCGAGGAGCTGCGCCACTTCGACGGGCGGCGGGCGCTCCTGCTCGGGCTCTCCTTCCTGCCGGCGGCAGTCGTCGGCTACACGCTCGAGCGCCCGATCGAGCGCCACCTGGGCGGCCCGCGGGCGACGGCCTACGGGCTGATTGCAGGGGCCGCCGCGATGTTGATCGCCGACCGCCGACCGCAACGGCGCGGCCGTGGCGACGCGACCCCGCTCGACGGGCTGGCGCTCGGAGTCGCGCAGGCGGCGGCGCTGGCGCCCGGCGTCTCCCGCAACGGCGTCACCCTGGCGGCGGCGCGCTGGCGGCGCTTCTCGCGCGACCAGGCGAACCTGCTCTCGCGCACGATCGCGCTGCCGATCATCGTCGGCGCCACGGCCCTGAAGGGCACCCGCCTCGCCCGCCGCGGGACGACGCCGGAGCTGCGCCGCGGCCTCGCCCTCGGCATCGCCGCCTCCTTCGCCTCAACCCTCGCCTCGCAGCGGCTGATCGAGCTGGTCGAGCGCGACCGCGCGCTCTGGCCGTATGCGGCCTATCGGTTCGGCCTCGCCTCCGTCGTTCTTGCAAAGCTAGGGCGCAAGTGAGCGCGAGCGACGCCTACGCGAAGGCCGGAGTCGACCAGGGGGCGGCGGACTCGGCCGTGGCCGGCCTGGTGCGGGCGCTGGGCGCGATCAACCTTGGACGGCCCTCGGCGCAGGTGCCGCTTCCGGGGCACTACGCGAGCGTGATCAAGATCGGCGAGGAGATGGGGATCGCGCTCTCGACCGACGGCGTCGGCACCAAGCTCGTCCTCGCCGAGCAGCTCGGCCGCTTCGACACGGTCGGGATCGACTGCGTGGCGATGAACGTCAACGACGTCATCTGCGTCGGTGCCGAGCCACTGGCGATGCTCGACTACATCGCGATCGAGAAGGCCGACCCGGCGGTCTGCGAGGAAATCGGCGTTGGCCTCGCCGCCGGCGCCGAGAAGGCGGGGATCGAGATCCCCGGCGGCGAGCTTGCCCAGCTCGGGCAGCTGGTCCGCGGCGTCGACGTCTCCGGCGCCTGCTTCGGGACCGTCGCCCTCGACGCGATCGTGGACGGCTCCGCGGTCGAGCCGGGCGACGTCGTCATCGGCCTCCCCTCCACCGGCCTGCACTCCAACGGCTACACGCTCGCCCGCTCGGCCCTCGCCGAGATCCCGCTCGACGACGACCGCCTCGGCCGCCCGCTCGGCGACGTCCTGCTCGAGCCGACCGAGATCTATGTCAAGCCGATCGTCGAGCTGCTGCGCTCCGCGGTCGACGTCCGCGGCCTCGCCCACATCACCTCCGGCGGCACCAAGAACCTGCTCCGGCTCGCCGCCGATGTCGGCTACGAGATCGACGACCCACTGCCGGTGCCGCCGGTCTTCGAGCTGATCCAAGGGCAGGGCGGCGTCTCCGACGGGGAGATGAGCGAGGTCTTCAACATGGGCTGCGGCTTCTGCGTCGTCGTCCCCGCTGCTGACGAGGCCGCCGCGCTGGAGCTGCTGCAAGCGCACTATCCCGCCGCGAAGCGGGTCGGGCGCGCAACCGATGGACCACGCAGGATCGTCTAAGCCGCCCTACGGGGCGATGCGTCGTAACGTTGGCGGCGTAAGTGCCCAACCGCCCCTCCACTAGCTCGCAGATGATCGGGACCGTGCTATCCGGCCGTTACAAGCTGGAGGCGAAGCTTGGCAGCGGCGGCATGTCGACCGTCTACCTGGCGCGGGACACGACGCTCGACCGCCAGGTCGCGGTGAAGGTGATGCACCGGGAGATGTCCGAGCAGGCCGACCAGCTCGAGCGCTTCCGCCAGGAGGCGCGGGCAGTGGCGAAGCTCTCCCACCCAAACGTCGTCGCCGTGATCGACGCCGGCGAGGACGGCGGCCACCCCTACATCGTCTTCGAGTACGTCGAAGGGGAGACGCTGAAGCAGCGGATCAACCGGATCGGGGCGCTCGACCCGCAGGAGGCGCTCGCCTACGCGATCGAGATCGCCCGCGGGCTGACGGTCGCCCACGCGCGCAACATGGTCCACCGCGACATCAAGCCGCAGAACGTCCTCATCGACGCCGAGGGGCGGGCGAAGCTGACCGATTTCGGGATCTCGCGCCAGCTAGAGCAGGACGGGATGACGGCAACCGGCCGCGTCCTCGGCACCACCGACTACGTCGCCCCCGAGCAGGCGATGGGCCACCCGGTCGACCAGCGCTCCGACATCTACTCGCTCGGCGTCGTCCTCTACGAGATGCTGGTCGGGCAGGTCCCCTTCCATGCCGACAGCCAGGTCGGGGTGGCGATGAAACACGTCAACGAGGAGTTGCCCGACGTCCAGGGGGGCCGGCCGGAGCTCTCAGCCGCGGCGGCGATGGTGGTCGAGCGGGCGACCGCCAAGGACCCCGACCAGCGCTACCAGCGGGTCGGCGAGCTGATCGACGATCTCTCCACCGCGCTCGAGGTCGAGGCGGCCCGGGCCGGCGGCGCCACCGGCGAGGCGACGAGCATCCTCGACGCGGTTCCGCCCGCCGAACGCAAGCTCGGCAGCGGGGGTGGCGGCCGCCGCTCCTGGCTGGCGATCGGCGTCCTGGTGCTGGTCGCGGGCGCGATCCTGCTCGCGGTGCAGCTGGTCGGCAGCGGCAACGGCCCGGGCGGCGGTGGCGCCCTCAACGGGAAGGGCTCAACGGTGCCGCTCGCCGAAGCCTCCGACTACGACCCACAGGGAGACGAATCGGAGGACCCCGAAACCGTCAGCTTCGCCGTCGACGGGGATCCGACGACGACCGCCTGGAGCAGCGAGCACTACGACAGCGAGGACTTCGCCGGCACGAAGTCTGGTCCCAACCCCGGCGTTGGCCTCTATGTCGTCACCAAGGCGACCACTTCGCCGCAGGCAATGATCGTCCAGTCCCCCTCCCCCGGCTGGGATGCCGAGATCTACGCCTCCCCCTCCGGTCCCCCGCAAGAGCTCTCCGAATGGGGCGAACCGGTCGGCGACGTCACCGACGCTCAGAAGAGCGAGGAGATCGAGCTCCACCTCGGGTCGCCGGCGAAGTACTTCCTGCTCTGGTTCACGAAAGCGGCCCCCTCGCAGGAACAGGAAGGCCGCTACCAGGTCGAGATCAGCGACGTGAAGCTGATCGACTGATAGGTGCTGCCCGTCTGGGCCCCGACCGAAGCCGGGGCCCTGATCGGGACTAGCTCATTCGACCACTTAAGACCGAATCTCGAAGGGAGCTACAAGGAGATGGACTCCCTTCGGCCATAACACAGGGAAATCATCTCGGTTTCTTCATTAACGGGTGTTTCTTTCGGTACCAGCGGTTCCTTTTGCTGGCCAAAATTGGAGATCAGACCCAAGATGCTCCTGCAAAACGCAGAAAACCGCATTTGCGAACGCGCCAATCAATGCCATGCGCCGTCTGTCCCCTCCCTCCGCACGGGCGCTTTCAGAAGCGCTCCAGAGGAAGCTCACCAAGGCACGGATGAGTCTAGAAGTTTCCTATAAAAAAACTTGACTGTTACAAAAACCCATGTTAGGAATAGGGACGTCGAGTGCCAAATGTCACCCGACAGGGGAGCGGAGTCGTACGGGCACCGCCTGTCTTCTCCGCTTGTTGAAACGGGGCCGCGGCTTCTCTAGCTCACCGCGACCCCTGGATAGGCGCACATGCGCCCAATCACAAGGAGAAATAATGAAGCATCTCAAGACCCTGGGCCTGCTCGCAGTCGCGATCGCAGCCCTCACCGCTTTCGTCGGCGTCTCGTCGGCGGCCGCGGCTGAATTCCACGCGAGCGCCGGCGCCGGCGTCAAAGTGACCGGCGAACAGGCGACCTCGCACAAATTCACCGTGACAGGCTCGTCGATCACCTGCACGACGGCTAAATTCACCGGCACCACCACGGCTGCTACAGCCAAAACCCAGGAAATGCACCCGGAATACAGCGGCTGCACCGCGTTCGGGTTCGTTGGGGCGACCGTCGACACCACTGGCTGCCAGTATGTCTTCGACGCCAACTCGGCGAACGTGACGCTGCAAAGCTGCACCTCGGGCGGGATCACTGTGACCGCCAGCAGCGCCTTCGGTAAATGCGTGATGGACGTTTCGAACCAGACCGGCATCAACGGCCAGTCCTTCGCGACCGGTGGCACCTCGCCGAACCGCGACATCACTGTGACGACCAACTCGACCAACATCAAAGTCAAAGTCACAACCTCAACGGGTATCTGCCCGCTGACCGTTGGCGAACACACCAACGGCGCTTACACCGGAACGACCACAGTCAAAGCCGCTAGCGGGGAGCTGTTCTACCTCTAGCCAGCTGAGAACCCACGCAGTTCTGCACCGGGTTCAAGAGCAATACGAAGGGGGCCGGGAGAGATCCCGGCCCCCTTCCATTTAGACGGCGTAGAAGAAAGCGCACATCGGGCGCGGCCGGAATCTCCATCCCATTCTTCGTCTCCTTGCAGTCAGGTTCATCTGCATCCGCGCGATGTTCCACTCGAGTACCGGCCTGGGCTGGATCGATTAGCCGTCACGCCGCGGGTGCCAAATTCACCACGGTCTTCCTGTCACCCGGCTAAGCACAAGATCTTTTGACTACTCCACCATCCTGTGTTAGGAATGAGTCGGGTCGGGTCCGCCCGACCAGGGAGAGGGATCTCCTCGGTCCGAAGCCGAGTTGGGTGACCAGCTCGCAAGGACGAAAGCTGCGCCAGAGCAGCTAAGCCGCTCCGGCGCAGGGCCATAACACACAACCGGCGCATCACCGCCGGATCAAGGAGAAAACATGAAGCATCTCAAGACCCTGGGCCTCGTCGCTGTGGCGATTGCGGCCCTTACCGCCTTCGTCGGCGTCTCGTCGGCGGCTGCGGCTGAATTCCACTCGAGCATCGGTGCCGGCGTCTCGCTCACCGGGGAACAGGCGACCTCACACAAATTCACGGTGACAGGCTCATCGATCACCTGCACGACGGCCAAATTCACCGGTACGACTACGGCCAAAACAAGCACGACCCAGAAAATGCATCCGGAATACAGCGGCTGCACCGCCTTCGGCTTCATCGGAGCGACGATCACCACCACCGGATGTCAGTACGTGTTCAACTCGAACTCCGAAAACGTGACGTTGGAAGGCTGCACCGCCGGTTCCGGTGCAATCGTTGTCAACGCCAGCAACGCGTTCGGAAAATGCATCATGGAAGTCCCGAATCAGACCGGAATTAACGGTCAGAAATTCGCGACCGGCGAATACGTTGTTGAAGAAAAAAAATACAAAGACATCACGGTGACGACCAACTCGACCAACATCAAAGACAAAGTCACCGCCTCCACCGGTATCTGCCCGGTCAGCGTGGGCGAACACACTAATGGCGCCTACACTGGTACCACCACAGTAAAGGCCTCTGGCAGTGATATCTGGTACGAATAAGCCTCAAGTCAGCTGAGCTCCACTAGGTTTTCATAGGAGCAAGTCAGCAGAGGTTGGAAAGGGCCGGGAGAGATCCCGGTCCTTTCATTTGGTCGGAGCGCTATGCGGATGATCAAACTCCAGATGCGATGCGTTCTAGACGACCCGTAGCGTTCCGAAATAGGTACTCCTACTGGCAGAACCCGCTAGGTAGTCGATTCACACTTGCGCTGCTTGAGAAGTCTTGACAACTGGACGTGCGGTTACCTAAGATCCGCAATCGGTGTGATTCGGGATCGGCCCCGGTATCGGGTTGGAGCACCCGGGTCGCCAGGGAGCATTACAAGGCTTGGAGGGGTGTATGTCGCAGGGGAAGAGGACCGCAGGGAATCGCGGCATTGACCGAAGGGGTCGATGGTGTTTGGCGATCCTGGTTGTCGCGACCTCCCTTTGTTGGGTCTCTTCCGCTGCCGGCGCGATTGGCGACGAACTCGGTCGCTTCGGCGAACACGGAAGCGGCGCCGGCCAGATCGATCTTCTAGAAGGATCGGGTGGAGTTGCTGCAGATCCGGGCACGGGCCACGTCTTCATCGCCGATTCGGCGAACAATCGTGTCACCGAGTTCACGGCCTGGGGCGAGTTCGTCAAGTCCTGGGGCTGGGGCGTTGCCGATGGCAGCTCGGACGCGCTGCAGACCTGCACCGACACCTGCTTTGCGGGTATCGGGGGGGACGCCGCTGGCCAGCTTCTGGCGCCGAATGGGATTGCCGTCGCCCCTGACGGCAACATCTACGTCTTTGAACGTAAGAATCTTCGCGTTCAGGTGTTTGCGCCCTCGGGGGCATTCCTCTTCATGTTCGGAGGCGGCGTCAACGAGACGACCGGGGCTGACCTCTGTACCAGCGCCGACGTCGCAGGGGGCGATGTGTGTGGAGCGGGCTCGTCGGGATCTGGTCCTGCTGAATTCTCGGTCAACGCTGTTGGAGTCGAGTCCGGCGGCGACCTGATCGAGATCAACTCGGGGGGAACCGTCTTCGTCGCAGATCGGAATCGCATCCAGGAATTTGAACTCAACGGCTCTTTTAAGGGCGAAATCTCTTTTGCGACTCTGCAGGCGAGCAACCCCGACTTCCCCGCTAACCGCGATCCCGGAGCCCTGGCGATCGACCCGGTCTCAGGCGATCTGTACATCGTCTTTCGATTTACGGCGGGCGAAAGTCCACGGCGAGCGACTCTCTGGCGCGTTTCGCTCGCCGGGAACATCGTGCCTCCGGCACCGCTGCTGAGCGAATTCACGCCGGACATGTCTGAACGTGCTCTTCCCGAGGCGGTGGCCACCGATGCGGCGGGCAACGTCTACTCATCGACTGAACAATTCGCACCACCTCCCGACGAACTCAACCTGCGTGGGGAACCAGTAGTGCTCCAGCTCAGCCCGTCCGGTGAACGGCTCGATTCCTGCTGCGGCTTTCCGGCCGACCGCGGCATTCCGGCCCTTGCCACTAATGTCGTCACTGCCGCCGGAGGTGTCGATCTCTTCGTACTGAAGTCCGGAGACGGAGAAACGTTCGTCGAAGTGCGCGGACCAGCGCCGGATAAATGGCCGCCCCCCGCCGTCGCTCCGACGATCACGGATCAGTTCGCTGCCGCGGTCACCGAGGACTCGGTCACCCTGCAGGCTCGAATCAATCCAAACTTCTGGGCGGATACGCGGTACTACCTCGAATACGGAACGTCGAAATGCTCCGAAGGTGGTTGCCAGGCTGTCCCCGTCCCCCCAGGCGATCTGCTGGGAGCAGGCGCTGTAAAAACCGCGGCTCTCACCGCGGGAATTCCGATCGAGGGCCTGACGCCCGGGACCACCTATCGTTTCCGCTTCATCGCTTCCAGTAGCGGCGGCGGCCCCACCTTCGGCACGGAAAGAACCTTCACGACGTTCGCCCTACCGACGGCGCGACCAGCTTGCCCCAATGATGCTTTCCGCATCGGACCAGGGGCGAGCCTCCCTGACTGTCGCGCCTACGAGATGGTCTCGCCTGTCGACAAGCTTGGGGGAGACATCGTCGTCCAGGTCAACCAGCTCGGCCTTCCTGCGCGGTTGAACAAAAGCAGCTTGGACGGGGAAAAGGTCACTTATTCCTCGTATCGGGCATTCGGTAACTCCGAGGGCTCCGGGTACACCAGCCAGTTCCTGGCCAGCCGTTCGGGGAGCGGATGGTCGAGCGACGGCATCTCCCCACCTCGCGAAGGGCCACCGCCCTTCGGGGGGCTCTCGCTGGACTCTCCCTACACGGCCTTCCTCCCGGACCTCTCGAGAAGCTGGATGAGGCAGGACACGGATCCGCAGCTTGCACCCGGGGCAATCGATGGTTATTCGAATCTATATCGACGCGATTTCCCCGGTGGGTACACGGCTATCACCAACGCTCAGCCGACCAATCAGGGTCCGAGCACCTATTACCCCGAAATCCAAGGATTTAGCGCAGACGGTCAGCGCACTTTCTTCTCAGCCAACGGAAAGCTCACGTCGACCGCCTCGGCGAACCCGGTGCGCCAGGTCTACGAATGGTTTAACGGGTCGCTGAGGCTTGTCAGCGTCCGGCCGAATGGAGCCGCCAGTTCGCTCGATTCCTCCATTGGATCTGCCGCAGCGGGGATCGGCAGCGGTGGCGAATCTCGAGCGGCAAGCCTGGCTCACGCGGTTTCCGACGACGGCTCGAAGATCTACTGGAGCGAAGGAACGAACGGCGAAGGAAAACTCTACGTTCGTGTCGATAGGACGAAAACCGTTGCGGTTTCAGCGGGACCGGCAACGTTCTGGGCTGCGACCCCGACCGGCTCCCAAGCGATTTATGTTGAAGCGGACCAGCTGAAGCTCTTCAACCTCGCGACCGCTGATTCAGCCACCTTGGCTTCCACTGTGCAGGGGGTTCTCGGCGCCAGTGACGACCTAACGCGGGTCTACTTCATAGCCACGGATTCGCTTGCTGGCGGGGCCAAAGCCGGCCAGGAGAATCTGTACCTATATGAATCAGGACAGCCGCTCACCTTCGTCGCTCAGCTTTCCCAGGCGGACGTGCAGGTCAACCAGCTCTCCGTCATCGCTCGCGCGCCCTGGCGGCGAGTCTCGCGAGTCTCGGAGGACGGCGCTACTGCTGTCTTCATGTCACGAGCCAGCTTGACCGGCGCCGACACCAAAGACGCCGGCAGCAACCAGCCCGACGCAGAGGTCTACCGCTTCAGTGCCGCCGACGGTGAGCTGCTCTGCATCTCCTGCAACCCCACCGGCGCGCGTTCTACCGGCCAGGAATTCGTCCTCAACAAAACTCCTACCGGCTATTGGTATGCCTCGAAACTCCCCGGTTGGGATTTCCAGCTCGACCCCGCGCGAGTGATCGCAGCCAGTGGCGACCGCCTCTACTTCGACAGCTTCAACCCTCTGGTCCTGGCGGACGTCAACGGCGTCCAGGACACCTACCAGTGGGAGGCGGTTGGGAGCGGCACCTGCAGCGAAGACAGCACCGACTTCAGCGCTCCTGCCGGCGGCTGCGTCAGCTTGATCTCAGACGGGAAAGACTCCCACGACTCCGAATTCGTCGATGCCAGTGCTGACGGCCGCGACGTCTTCTTCGTCACGTCGGCGAGCTTGGTTCCCCAGGACCCGGATCAGGTCGACCTCTATGACGCCCGGGTGGGAGGGGGCTTTCCCCAGCCTGCCGTGCCGGCTCCATGTCAAGGTGAAGGCTGTCAATCTCAGGCTCCGCCCCCAACTCTGCCCCCGATCGGAAGCGAGGGCGCCGGGCCTGGGAACCCGAAATGGCCGGCAAACTGCAAGAAGGGGTTCGTCCGGAAGCACGGGAAATGCGTCAGGAAGCCCTGTAAGAAGGGCACTGTCCGGAAGAAGGGCAAGTGCGTGAAAAAGCGGAGCGCGCACGCTCGGAAGACCAAGGGAGGTAAGAAATGAGCCGGGGTCGAAATCGCCTCTGGGTTCTCACCTCGCTCCTCGTTTTGACTTGTATCTGCGTCCTGCCGACGAGCGCGACCGCTGCCTTCGGCATCGAGGGAGCCGACGTGTACTTCAGCGAAGCCGATGGCTCTCCGGCGACGAAAGCCGGCTCCCATCCCGACGCCATCACGACCAGAGTGGACTTCAACACCTTCATCGACGGGGACGGGCTCGAACGGCCAGATCAGGCGCTGAAGGACCTCGAAGTGGAACTGCCTCCCGGCTTCGTCGGGATTCCGGCCGCGACCCCACGCTGCTCCGGCGTCGACTTTGCGGACGTGGATAAAAGCATCGATCCTCCGCTTCCAAACTGCTCCAACGACTCTGTCGTCGGTTATGTGACCATCGAAGCCTCGTTCAACCCGATCCCTCCAGGGGAAGGAATCGAAGGGGCGGTGGCGCTCTACAACCTTGACCCAGCGCCCGGGTCTGCCGCGAAATTCGGTTTCGTCGTCGCCGCTGTGCCGGTGACGATGGAAGTCAAGCTGAGCGAAGACGCCCCCTACCGGGTGATCGCGTACGTCCGCAACGCGCCGCAGCCCCTTTTGTTCTACGGCGCTTCCCTGACTCTCTGGGGCAACCCGACCTCTTCCGCTCACGACGCCCTCCGCGGCAGCTGCCTCAGCGGCGAAGTCGCGGAAGACGGCACGCTCGGCTCGCGCGGGCTGTGTCCCGTCAGCGAAGGACTTCCGGAAACGGCTTTTCTGACCTTGCCGCGCGCCTGCACGGGTCCCTTGACGACGAACTTCGCGGCCGACCCGTGGCAGGACCCCACCGCGAAAGTGTTCGCAGCTTCGGTTACCCACGACGACTCGGAACCCCCGGCTCCTGTTGGCTTCGAAGGCTGCGACGAACTTGAATTCGATCCCGTTATCGGAGCGAATGTTTCCTCGCATGCGGCGGAAACTCCGACTGGTCTCGACTTCAGCGTCGAGATGGAAGACGAAGGGATCAGCGATCCGGCGAAACGGGCAAAGTCGGATGTGAAGAAGGTCGTCGCGACGCTGCCCGAGGGCGTGACCCTGAATCCCTCTGCCGCGAATGGCCTCGCCGCCTGCTCGCTCGAGCAGTACGAAGCCGAAGCCCTGAACTCACTGCCGGGGCAGAACTGCCCCGAGGCAGCCAAGGTCGGCATTGTGAACGTCGAGTCGCCGCTCGTCGACGAAGAACTCGAAGGCCCGCTGTTCGTGGCGGAGCCCGACGACCAGGCCGCCCCCGGTGCCGAGAACCCCTTCGACTCGTTCCTCGCTGTTTATCTGGTCCTGCGCAACGAGAACCTTGGGGTCATCGTCAAGCAGGCCGGCCGGGTCGAAGCGGACCCGGTGACCGGGCAGCTCAGTGCGACCTTCGACGAGATCCCGCAGGTTCCGTTCACGCGGCTGAAGACGCAGTTCCGCGAGGGCCCGCGGGCGCCGCTCGTAACCCCGGGCCGGTGCGGCACCTACACTGCGGAGGCCGTCCAGACTCCGTGGGCGGATCCGAGCGCGCCGATCGTCACTACTGCAGATTTTGTCGTCGACTCCGGCATCGGCGGCGGCCCCTGCCCCTCCGGTGAAGCCGGTCTTCACCCTGGCTTCTCAGCAGGCACCGAGAACAACAAGGCCGGGTCCTTCTCCCCCTTCAACCTCCGGCTCACCCGTGAGGACGGAGAGCAGGAACTGACGAACTTCTCGGCGACCCTGCCTCCCGGCCTGACCGGCAAACTGGCAGGCGTCGCTCGTTGTTCCGACGCGGCGATCGCCGCGGCGCGGTCAAAGACTGGCCGCCAGGAGCTCGCCGACCCGAGCTGTCCTGCAGGGGCTCAGATTGGCACCGTCACCGCCGGCGCCGGCGTTGGGCCATCCCTCACGTATGTCTCCGGAAAGGTCTTCCTCGCGGGTCCCCTCGCCGGCGACCCGCTCAGCGTCGTCGTCGTAACCCCCGGGGTCGTCGGACCGTTCGACGTCGGCAACATCGTCGTCAGGGAGGGCCTCGCCCTCGACCAGACCACCGCGGAAGTGAAGATCGGTGGCGGTGACTCGATCCCCCGCATCTTGAAAGGAATCCCAGTCCGGCTACGCGACCTTCGCGTCTCCACGAACCGGCCCGGTTTCACGCTCAACCCGACCAGCTGCGAACCGTCCACGGTGAGGGCGACTGCCGGCGGGATGGGACCCTGGCTTCAGACCTCATCCACCATCGCCGAGGTGGCAGCACGCTTCCAAGTGGACGGCTGTCGCGATCTCGCCTTCAAGCCGAAGCTTCGGATCTCGCTGAAGGGCAAGATGAAGCGGACCGGGCACCCGGCCCTGCGTGCGCAGCTTGAAGCTCGCCCAGGTGACGCAAATATTGGCCGCGCCGTGGTGACGCTGCCGAAGTCGCAGTTCATCGACCAGGCGCATATCAACAACCCGTGCACGAGGGTTCAGTTCAACGCCGGCACTTGTCCACCGGGCTCGGTGCTCGGACACGCGCGTGCCTTCACTCCCTTGCTGGACAAACCTCTCGAAGGGCCCGTCTACTTCCGCTCCAATGGCGGTGACCGCGCGCTGCCGGACATCGTCGCCGACCTCAACGGTGAAGTCCACATCGTCCTCGTCGGCTTTGTCGACTCGGTGAAGAAGAAGGGCTCCGAAATCTCTCGAACTCGAACCACCTTCCAAACCGTTCCGGACGCGCCGGTCTCAAAATTCGTCCTCTCCCTCAAGGGCGGTAAGAGCGGCCTGCTTCAGAACTCGACGAACCTTTGCGCCCATCCCCAGCGCGCGGCCGTCCGCTTCAGAGCACAGAACGGCATCACGAAGAACTTCCAACAGTTGATCAAAACCAGTTGCAACAAGAAGCGCTAAGCGAAATCGGTAATAAAACCCGAAACCAAGGGGAGAGTGGATGTTCTCGATATTGAAGAATCGCCTGGGGATCCCTGGTCTGATCGCGGTGATTGCCCTGGTCTTTGCGATGGGCGGCGCTGCCTTCGCGGCCAAGAAGTACGTCATCACTTCGACCAAGCAGATCAAGCCGAGTGTCCTCAAGCAGCTGCGGGGCAAAGCGGGACCCCCCGGGGCACCGGGTGCGAACGGCACCAACGGTAAAGACGGGACTAACGGCACGAACGGCACGAACGGACCACCGGGCGCGCCCGGGAAAAGCGTTGTGACCGACACCATCGATCCCGGCGAACAGGGCTGTGACGAAGGCGGCGTCTCCGTCGAAGTCGAGGGCTCGGGTACCTCGGAAGCCATCTGCAACGGAACCGAAGGCTCGCCTTGGACTGCAGGCGGAATCCTTCCGGCCGGCCAGACGCAGACTGGCGTCTACGGTGATGTCTTCCAAGAAAGCCAGTTCATCGCCATCCCGATCAGCTTCACGCTGCCGGTGGAACCGGCTCCGGAACCGATCTTCGTCGAAGGCGCTTCGGCGACCGGTTGCCCGGGGATCGTCGGTGGTGTGCCGCAGGCAGACCCCGGCAAACTCTGCGTCTACAAAGGTGCCGAGTTTGGTGGGGCCGAAGAACCCCCGACTTTCGTGAAGCCTGAATCCGGCGCGTTCGAACCGGGTGCAAGCCCCGTCGGCACCGTCCTCGCGGGCCTCTGCGCCGCTACCACCTGTTCGTGGTGGGGCACGTGGGCTGTAACGGCAGCTGAATAGCCCTGGCTAAGTAGCTCGGAAGTGAGAAACGGCCGGCGAATGCCGGCCGTTTCTTTTACCTCGTTCCTCAGTAGACTTACAAGTACCATAATACGCACAAAATAAACGATATCTCCCTATATACTCTAGCTCTACAAAGCAACGTTTCTATACGTTGCGCAACTACATCTAGGGAGATGGAGATGTACCTTCAAAAGCCAGTCAGGCTGCTCATCGCAGCAGCGCTAGCGGTTGTCGCCATCGCGGCTGCCGCCCCTCTCGCCCAAGCCGCTACGCCGGCTCCGGGCTACTCGCAGTTCGCGGGATGCCCCACGAAAGCGGAATCGCCGACCACCGCGGCGTGCCTGCGCTCGACCGTCAAGGGTGGGCATTTTCAAATGGGCACGAAAGACGTGCCGATCAAAACTCCGATGGTTTTGACCGGAGGCGTCGATGAAACCGGTGGTGGCCCGGTCCAGAAAGCATCGCTGACGAAAGCCAAACAGCTTGTTCCGGGCGGGGTCATCGGCCTCACCGGCCTTGACTGGCTCGTCAACTTCCTCAGCATCGAATCGCTGCAGCTCTTCGCGGTCACCGAACTCGCCGGCACGCCGGTGGTGGCCGAAGAAGTGATCACGCTGCCGATCAAAGTTCACCTGGTCAACCCGGCGCTCGGCAACAACTGCTACGTCGGCTCGAGCTCGAACCCGATCACGTTGAACTTGACGTTCAATACGACCAACCCGCCCCCGCCGAACAAACCGATCACCGGCGTCATCCCTAAATTCAGCTTCGATGAAGCAACCGGGATCCTCCGCCTGACCGACGGCGAATACGTCGACAACGCCTTCGCCGCCCCTGGCGCGAGCGGCTGCGTCCTGACGTTGTTCGGCTTCATCCCGATCAGCATCAACGGCCTGGTCAACAGCCAGTCCGGCCTGCCCTCACCGGCCGGCACCAACGAGACCCGCCAGATCATCGACATCGAACTGGCGCCAGTGGGCCTGGTCTACCCCTAGGTTCACCCGCAGTGGATCCGAGCGCGGCCGCCATCGGCGGCCGCGCTTCGGCCAAAGATCGTTCGCTTAAAAATGCGTCCGCGGAAAGCGAGCGCACGCGCTGAGCAGGGAAAGTCCCGCGGGGCTCGATCCCCATCGCTCCAATCTTCAGCAACGGCTTCATTTCGGAGCGCCCTTTCGGTTAGGTATTTGGAGCCCTTAGGGCTGCCGAGGAGCGCGAGTCCTCCTTGGTTCATCTTGGAGAAAGGACGACCCGATGGAAATCAGCGTCGAGGGCTTCGGCGAGAGCCGTTGCACAAAGTTATTTGACGGGAACACCCAGAGTGCTGTATACAAACTACGGGTGACTATTGTCGTCAAAAGGGCAGAGACTGGCCTGGGCCGAGCTGGGACCACAGGTCTGTCCATCCTCTCTTCGCCGCTCACCATTGGGCTGCTCTCGGCCCTCCGGTCTCAGCCGCGCTCGGTAACCGAGCTCCGCAACCAGGTCGGGTCGCCATCGCCGACCACGCTGCGCGGCTACCTCAATGATCTCGAGGAGGCAGGCATCGTCAGCCGCCGCAAGCAGGATGCCTTTCCCGGCACCGTAATGTGCGAGCTGACGGCTTCGGGGCGCCAGCTCCTGATCGTCGGCGATGTCCTTCAAGCTTGGCTCAATGCCTATGCCGACGGTCCAGTCGCTCTGGGGACGCCGCTCGCTAAGCGCTTGGTCAAATCTCTCGTCGACGGCTGGTCAGCTTCGATCATCCGCGCGATCGCTGCCCGGCCACTCTGCCTCATCGACCTCAACGGTCTGATCTCCAGTCTCAACTACCCCTCCCTCGAGCGACGCCTGCGGGCGATGCGGATGGCTCATCTCGTGGAACCAGTCGAGAGCGAGGGGCAGAGCACCCACTACGCTCCAACGCTTTGGCTTCGGGCGGCGATCGCGCCCCTATCGGCAGCTGCTCGCTGGGAGCGCAGGTTCATGCCGACCACCTCGACCCCGATCGGCCGGCTCGACATCGAGGCCGCCTTCCTCCTCGTTGTCCCGATGCTGACCCTGCCCGAGGAACTCTCAGGCCGCTGCCGCTTCGCAGTCGAGACGAGGAACGGCAACGGTGGAGGCATGACGGGCGTTCTGGTCGAGGTCGAGGCGGGGCAGGTTGTGTCCTGTGTCTCCCAGCTACGAGGCGAGGCGACGGGCTGGGCCTGCGGATCCGCCGGCGCCTGGCTGCGGACGGTGATCGATTGGGAGCCAGCGGAGCTCGAGATAGGCGGCGATACCCGCCTCGCCAAGGCCTGCCTCGAAAGCCTTCACCAGTCCCTTTTCCGCGTTCGTTCTCTAACGCCGTAGACGATCTCGTACCTTGACAGCGCCTTCTTCATTCCAGTAGCGTCCTTCTCAACCTGGGGATACCAGGAGGAATAGGTGGGGCCACCGATTTGGGGACCGGGGGACGGCAAAAGAGAGTTCACCCCCCGCAGGGCGGGAGACTCGCGCCTGTCAGGTACCCGTCCAACGGCTCCCACCGCGACAAACAGGGAGACTCACCATGATCTCGAGACTTCACCAGAAGCTGGGAACCGCCGGCTTCGTAATCGCCTGCGTGGCCCTAATAGCCGCCCTGGCGGGAACCGCATTCGCAGCCGCAGGACTCAACTCCAAGCAGAAAAAGGAAGTAAAGAAGATCGCCAAGCAGTTCGCCGGCAAGCCCGGCAAGGACGGCGCCCCGGGCCCCGCCGGCCCGGCCGGCAAAGACGGGACGAACGGGACCAACGGTACGGACGGCAAAGACGGCGCGCCCGGCAAAGACGGCAAAAGCGTCATCACCGTCAGCTTCGGCGGCGGCGCCGAACCCACCGGCAACCCCTGCAACGAAAACGGCGGCATGAGCATCGAAGTCGAAGGGTCCGGCACCAAAAAAATCGTCTGTAACGGAGAAGAAGGCCTCGAAGGCCCGAAAGGCGACGAAGGCGACCCCTGGACCGCGGGAGGCACGCTTCCGTCAGGAGAGACGGAGACGGGGGCGTGGGCATTTGGACCCGCTTCGGAATCCACCTTCGAAGCCACTGTCCCAATCTCCTTCTCCATACCCCTGCCCAGCGCCCTGGGCAGCACCGGCACCTGCAACGTGGACGCCCCGAACCAACCGAGCACCTGCCAGGTCCACTACATCAACCCCGCGGGTGACGAGGTGACTGGAGAAGAAGAAGTCAAAACGTCCACCTATTGCGATGGCTCTGCGGCGGCACCAACTGCGGACCCCGGCCATCTTTGTATCTATGCTGGGAAAGAACAGGAAGTTCTCACCGCTGATTTCTTCATCATCAGGGCCGACAGCGAGCTGACCGGGGCATCGACCTCCGGTGCTGTCGTCACCTTCTTCAACCTCGGCGCGGGCCGCGCAAAGGGAACGTATGCTGTAACCGCCCCTTAGAGCGAGTTGTCTCTACCGGTACCGAAGCCCGGGCCCCGGCCCGGGCTTTTCTTTGACTAGAGGCGGACAGCCCATCTGTCGCAGTGCACGATTCTCGCGCACGCACGGCTCTGATTCACAGCGTGTCCAGCGAATATTGCCCTCCAGTAGTGCTGCGAGCCGCCCGAGCCAGCTTTCGACGCAAAGTTCTTGACCAAACGCCTCTCCTTGCGTAGATGTAAGCGCTACTCGGGGTCCACGGGTCCCGAGTCGCAAACACATCGAAAGGGAAACATGACTCGCATTCTCAAGAGCCTTGGCCTTGCCCTGGTGGCGATGGCCGCATTGGGCGCCATGATGGCGTCAGGTGCTAGCGCTCAGATCCAGGCAACAACGTTCAATACAAATACCAACGTTCATGAAGCAGCCACGCAGTCAGTGTCGACGATAGAAACGTCTGTGTTCCGGATTGTGGCGGGCGGCGTTCCGGTCACATGTGAAAAAGAGACGTACACCGGTACGCTCACTGGGACAGATCCAAACCCAACGGTTAAACCCTCGTACGAAGGTTGCCACGCGATTATCGGTGGTGCAACATCAAGCGCGACCATCGAAACCCATGGATGCGAATATAAATTTTCGGCGACCGCAGGCAGTGCCGACAAATTTACCGGCACCGCTGCGATCGTGAACTGCTCCAAAGAATTTCCGAGTATCACAATTACCACCGGTACGGGCTGCGTTGTTCATGTTGACGAAGCCAACAACACGGCCGTCAACGGGGTAACCTACGAAAACAACACAGCGACCAAACCCACAGATGTCACGATTACTCTCAACGGCACCAACGTGCACAGCGAAGTGACAGGTGGGTTGCTGACCTGCGGAACCAGTGCCGGCACAAAGACCAACGGCACGTTCGTCGGCAAGGTAACAGTCAAAGCTACAAACGCCGCTAAAGAACAAATCGATCTGACAGTAATGAACCCATAGAGAGTTCATTATTGCGCACGAGGGTGGGTAGGCAGACCCTCGAAGTGAGGGGCCGGGAGAGATCTCGGCCCCTCACCTTGCAAGGTGTCGTCACCGCTAGCTTCACCGGGACCTGAACCCACCGGCAACCCTGTAGTGAAAGCGGTGGGACGAGCATCAGACAGCCCATCTGTCGAAGTGCACGATTCTCGCGCACGCTCGACTCCGAATAACAGAAGATCCAGCAGATTATTCCCTCCCGCAGTGGCGCGAGAAGGCCGGCCCGGCGTTCTCCGAGAAGTTCTTGACCAAACCTCTATCCCTGCGTAGGTGTAAGCACTATTCGGGACTCACGGGTCCCGAGTTACAAACACATCGAAAGGGAAAACATGACCCGTATTCTCAGGAGCCTCGGTCTCGCCCTGGTGGCGATGACCGCGTTTGGCGCCGTAATGGCCTCGGGCGCTAGCGCACAGGTTATCCAGGCCACAACGTTCAACACAAATAGCAACCTCCATGAAGCAGGCTCCGTCAGTGTTACGACGGAAGAAACTTCCCTTCTCCGGATCGTAGCAGGTGGTGTGCCGGTAACATGCGAAACCGAGACGTACAGCGGTACGCTCACCGGGACAGACCAGCATCCAAAAGTGAAACCAGCGTACAGTGGCTGCCACTCGATCATCGGTGGCGCGACATCGAGTGCAACTATCAACACCAATGGATGCGAAATTGAATTTACGGCGAGCACCGAAGTCAGTGCCGATCAATACACTGGCACTGCTGCGATCGTCAACTGCTCCAAAGAAAGTCCGAGTATCACAATTACCACCGCTACCGGCTGCGTTGTTCATATTGATCAAGCCGGAAATACGGCCATCAACGGGGTAAGCGTCGAAAATAACACAGCGACCAAACCGACAGATATTAAGATCAGTATCGCGGCGACTAACGTTCATAGCGAAGTAACAGGCGGCTTACTCTCCTGTGGCACCTCTTCAGGAGTGAAGACCAACGGCACGCTCACCGGCAAGCTAACAGTCAAAGCTACAAACGCTGCTAAAGAACAGTGCGATCTAACAGTAATGAAACCGTAAGGAAAACTGCTGACGCGTGTAGGTAGTAGATCCTCAGTGGGCCGGGGGAGATCTCGGCCCCTTTTCTTCGGTACAACGAGGGTGGACCCTATTCCGCGGACGCGGACGTACCTTGACAAACACTGCCTAGTGCTTCTATCCTTGTCCGATGCGGGCCTGAGGGTCCTTCGAGCCAGCGCGAGGGGAAAGGGAGAACGGGAAGAAGATGCGAGGGAGCGCGTACGCCTTTCTAAGTCGATGCCTGCCTATATTGGCTCTCGTCGGCATGCTCGGGATCACTGCCACTGCCGCTGGAGCGAAACAGCCGATTTTGTGGGAGTCATGTCACGCAGGCGAAGCCGCGGGCAATTGCAAGATCCCTAGAGGGATTGCCACGGATCCGAAAAACGGCCATCTCTTCATCGCGGACCAGAAAAACCTGCGAGTGAACGAGTTCACGGCCTGGGGGGAATTTGAAAAGTCTTGGGGTTGGGGAGTAGCCGACGGATCAAACGAACTACAAACCTGCGAGTCGTTATCGGGATGCCGGGTTGGCATAGCTGGCGACGGGCGAGGTCAGTTCAACTTCGCCGGAGCTCAAGGTGTCGCCACCGATTCCGGGGGTGGCATATACGTAGCGGATGTAACGAACCATCGAGTGCAGAAGTTCAACCGCGACGGCGACTTTATTTGGATGATCGGTCGTAACGTCAATAAAACCAAGGTGGAAGCTGTCGCGCCGCAGGCTGACCGGAATCTCTGCCCGGTCGATCCCGGAGATGTATGTCAGGCAGGTAGTGAAGGGACCGGCAAAAGCGAGTTTTCAAGCTGGACTTTCGGAAGCTTCATCGCGGTTGGACCCGAAGATGCGCTCTTCGTGGCGGACAAAGGGCGGATACAGCAATTTGCCGTAACCGGAGTATTTGAGACCGAAATCGATCTGCCAAAAGACGAAGAAGTGGGAGCTCTTGCAGCCGACCCGGTATCGGGCGATCTCTATTTCAGTTACACCAACCTTTCTCTACTCGTCCTTACTGAGGCAAACCACGACGTATTTCGGCTCGACGTGGATTCCAAAGCGGTGGTGAGCACGGTGGAAGTCGCGATTCCTCAAGCATTGGCGACCGGACCAGATGGGAGCCTCTTTGTCTTCGATGAAGGATCGACCGTCGACCTAAATGCGAATCACAGATCCCGAATTTTGAAGTTCAGCCCGGCCGGGGTGTTTGAAGAAGAAGTGGTCGCCAACGCCAGTCAGGCCGATCAGGATGAATTCGAATTCACTACCGGTCTAGCCACGGGCTCCGTGTGTTTTCAAGGCTCTTATGATCTTTATCTGAGCAATTCGACTGAAAACAGCTTTGTCAAAGCTTATGGCCCCCCACCGAATAACCTTACGGGCAAAGGCGAAGTGTGCGCGCCGCCGGAAGAAGGGCCGACGATCATCAGCCAGTATGCATCTGCGGTGGGTTCGGACAACGCGACGCTTGGCGCCTCGATCAACCCCCATTTTTGGGCCGACACCCGCTACTTCGTCGAATACGGCACCGCCAAATGCTCAGAAGGGGGCTGCACGACCACCGTCCCCGCGGCGCCGGGGCAGCTCCTGGGCGCTGGGATCGTAAACAAGCCCGTGACTACCGCGGGCATCGACCTGACCGGCCTCAGCCCTGGCACGACCTACTACTTCCGTTTCGTCGCGGCGAGCGGCGGCGGTGGACCGACTGTCGGAGACGAAGGGTCCTTCATCACCTATAACGCGCCTGTCGCCTCTGCGTGCCCATCGAACCAAGGCTTCCGAATCGGTGCCTCTGCCTCCCTGGCCGACTGTCGGGCCTACGAGATGGTCTCGCCGATCGACAAAGAAGGCGGCGACATTGTCGGTGGCGGCGGAGAAGAGACCGGCAGCGGGCTTCCGTTGTCTCAGAGCTCGCTCAGCGGCTACTCCTTCACCTACTCGTCCTACCGGGCCTTCGGGGACCCGAGCAGCTCCCCCTGGGCCAGTCAGTACATGGCCCGCCGTGACTCGCAACGGGGGTGGCTCAACGAACCGATCTCGCCGCCGCAGGAAGGGGCGCCCTTGTCCACCGAGATCGGCGCCGTACAGCTCGACAAATTATTCAAGGCGTTCTCCCCCGATCTCTCGGTGGGGTGGAACGAGACGATCACCGAACCGGTTCTGGGGCCAGGAGGAGTAGCAGGCTACTCCAACCTGTATCGGCGTGACAACGACACCGGAAGCTATGAAGCCTGCACCACCGCCGCACCGATTGAAGCCGAAGGGGTGAAGTACCCGCCCGAACTCGAGGGAGTCACTCCCGACCAGCAGCACGCGGTGTTCAAGCTGAGGGCGAAGCTAACCCCGGAAGCGAGCAAGACCGTCGACCAGCTTTACCTCTGTAGCTTCGAACCAGGAGGAGCGGCGATCGACCTGGTCAGCGTTCTGCCGAATGGGACCGCGAGCGCGGCTCTGGATAACGCAGTGGGAACCCCTACCCTTGCTCAGAACTCGGTCAACCGGATCCTCTCCTACTCCTGGCTGGACAACGCCATCTCCGATGACGGTTCGCGGGTCTTCTGGTCGCTCGTGACCAAAGCGGAAGTCCCGGAAGCCCTCTACGTCCGCGTCAACGCCACGCAGGAACAGAGCTCTTTCTCGGGCGGTAAATGCAACAAATTCTTCAAAGCCTGTACCTACGCCCTCTCTGCTCCCGAGGCCGGTCGCTTCTGGGGGGCGACGCCGAGCGGCTCCCAAGCCCTATTCGCGGTCGAAGCAGGACCCCAGAGCGGCAACCTATACCTCTTCGACGTCGCCAAAGCGATCGCGGGCGAAGAACCTCGAACTTTGATCGCCGGCAAAACGGAAGGGGTCCTAGGAGTCAGCGAGGACCTTGATCGCATCTACTTCGCCTCGCGCGAAACGATCGGCGGGGAGGGCACCGCGGGTAAGCCCAACCTCTACCTCTACGAAGCGGGCTCAACGGCGTTCATCGGGACGCTGAGCGAGATCGACACGAACGAAAAAGAGATCCCGTCGCCAGTCAGCACGGCGCCCGTCTTCCACCTCGCCCATGTGACGGAGGACGGTGGAGTTCTCGTCTTTAGCTCTGACAGCCCGAGTCTGGCCGAAGAAACCGCGGACTATGAGAACACTGACCTCACCAGCGGAGAGCCGGCCTCCGAGATCTACCGCTACCAGGTCGGCGGAGGACTCACCTGCCTGAGCTGCGATCCGAGCGGGGTACGACCCAGCGCGGCGCGCCATATCGGGACCAAAAACGCTTCCAAATACCTTGCGGCGGCGCTCCCCACCTGGACCAGCTCCCTATATCCGGGCAATGCCCTCTCCAGCGACGGCTCCCGTCTCTATTTCGAAAGCTTTGTTCCGCTCGCGCTCGGTGATGTCAACGGCATGGGGGACATCTACCAGTGGGAGCTCTCGGGCACGGGTGGTTGCGATGAAGCGTCCCCGACCTATGTAGAAGCCTCGGGCGGCTGCCTTGACCTGATCTCTTCGGGCCAGAGCGCCTGGGACTCCAAGTTCATGGACGCGAGCGCCTCCGGTGACGACGTCTTCTTCACCACCGCCGAGAGCCTCGTCTCCCAGGATCCCGGCTCGATCGACGCTTACGACGCCCGCGTGGGTGGCGGCTTCCCCCCGCCTCCACCACCGAGGCCCGATTGCGAGGGCGACTGCCAGACCCTAACCCCCCCGTCGGCCGATCCACCGCCCACCTCGAGTGAGTTCCACGGTCCCGGCAACCTCACCGAAGGAGCCAAGCCCAAGCACTGCCGCAAGGGCACCCACAAGGTGAAGCGCAAAGGCAAGGTCCGCTGCGCCAAGAACAAAAAGCACCATAAAAAGCACAAGCAAGGCCAGAGCGGGAGGGCAGGGCGATGAGGCAAGCAAAGGCCCTAGTCGCACTCTCCCTACTCGTCCTCTGCGCGGCTCTCGCGCCTGCCTCGTCCGGCGCCTTTGGCCTCACCGAGATCGAAGTCCGCTCGCTGGACGCCGAAGGCCACACCCAGGTCGAAGCGGGCTCCCACCCCGATACCTTCGAAACGAGCTTCCAGACTGAAACCGAGGAAGTCCCGCCGGGCTCGGGCAAACTCTTCCCATTGGGGGAACCCAAGGACCTGCGGATCTCATTTCCACCCGGTTTCCTCGGCAACCCCTCGGCAACCCCTCGCTGCACCGCCGCCGAGTTTCAGGCAGGGGATGAAAGCCAGTGCCCAAACGCAAGCGCCGTCGGCGTAGCCCGGATCGAATACGGCGACGGGATTGAGATCGAAAGCACCGAATCCCCCGTCTACAACCTCTACCCGACCCCCGGCTACCCGGCGAAGTTCGGCTTCATCATCCAGAAGATCGCCCCAGTCACGATCGACGCCGCGATCAACCCCAACCCCCCCTACAACGTCATCGCCGAGGTGACCAATGCCTCGCAGGCGGCCTTCCTGATCGCAAGCGAAGTGACGATCTGGGGCGATCCGGGCTCCCCGGCCTACGACACTGAACGCGGCAGCTGCCTGAAAGGTGGCGGCAACTGCCCGGTCTCGATCGACCCGATCCCCTTCCTCACCCTGCCAACCGACTGCTCGGAGCCGCTCACCTTCGGCTTAGAAGCCGACCCCTGGGAGGGGTCGGAACCTTTCAAAGGGCAGGCCTCGATCGAAGACGAGTCCCTCCCCGCCGGCGCGCTCAGCCCGACCGAATGCGAGAGCCTTGAGTTCGGCCCTCAATTCAGCGCCGAGCCGACGAGCTCACAAGGGGGGAGCGCTAGCGGCCTCGATGCAAACGTCGACGTTACCGACGCAGGGCTGGTGAGCTTCGGCGGTCGCGCCTCGTCGACGATCAAAAAAACCGTCGTCACCCTGCCGGAGGGGATGACGCTAAACCCCTCCCAGGCAAACGGCCTCGGCGCCTGCAGCGAGGCCGAGCTGGCCCGCGAGAGCGCCGATTCCCAACCGGGGGACGGTTGTCCCTTGAACTCTAAGGTCGGCTCAGTGGAAGCCGAAACGCCGCTGCTCGAAAACACCGTCCTGCACGGCTCCCTCTACGTCGCCACCCCCCATGAGAACCCCTACGGCTCCCTGATCGCCTTATACATGGTGATCCGCGACAAAGAGCTCGGGGTCTCGGTGAAGCTGCCGGCCAAAGTCGAGGCAGACCCCACCACCGGACAGCTCACCACCACCCTCGGCGAGGGCGCCTACCCGATTCCCCAGGTTCCGGTCTCCCACTTTCGCTTCCACTTCCGGGAAGGCCCGCAGAGCCCCCTCGTCACCCCCGAGCAGTGCGGCAGCTATGAGATCAAAGCGAGTTTTACCCCCTGGTCAGATCCTACGAGCACGTTCGAGGAGAGCTCTTCCTTTGACGTTACCTCGGGCCCGACCGGCGGGCCCTGCACTACGGACCCGGACCCCTTTGGCCCGGGCTTTGAGGCCGGCTCGACCGACAACCACGCTGGGCGCTACTCGCCGGTCTTCATGCGCTTAACCCGCTCAGACACTGAACAGGAGCTGACCCGGCTCTCGGCGACCTTCCCGCCCGGCTTGGTCGGCAAGATCGCCGGCCTCGGCCGCTGCGGTGAGGAGGCGATCGCTGCGGCGAAGGCAAGGACGGGCGCCCAGGAGCTCGCCTCGCCCAGCTGCCCGGCCTCCTCGCAGTTCGGCCGCACCCTCGCCGGTGCGGGGGTGGGCGAGGTCCTCACCTACGTCCCCGGCTCCCTCTACCTCGCCGGCCCCTACAACGGAGCGCCGCTCTCGATCGTCGCGATCACCCCCGCGGTTGCCGGGCCCTTCGACCTCGGCACCGTGGTGGTCCGCCTGGCGCTTGACTTAAACCCGATCACCGCCCAGGTCGAAGTCAACGGGGCCGCCTCTGACCCGTTCCCCCGCATCCTCCAGGGCATCCCCCTGCGTCTGCGCGACCTGCGCGTCTACGTAGACCGCCCGAACTTCACGATCAACCCGACGAGCTGCGTGGAGGAGTCCTTCTCCGCCCTTCTTTTCGGAGCGGCCCTGGACCCCTTCTCGGGCGCCGATGATGCCTCCGTCCAGCTCTCTGACCGCTTTCAAGCCGCCGACTGCGCCTCCCTCTCCTACAAGCCGAAGATCGCCCTGCGCCTGAATGGTGGCACCAAGCGCACCAAGCACCCCGCCCTGCAGGTGAGGATCACCCCCCGCCCCGGCGATGCCAACCTTGGCCGCGCCGTCCTCAGCTTGCCGAAGACCGAGTTCATCGACAACGCCCACATCAGCAATCCCTGCACGCGGCCACAGTTCGCCGCCAACCAGTGCCCACCCGGCTCGATCCTCGGCACCGCCAGGGCGACCAGCCCGCTGCTAGACGAACCTCTCGAAGGTCTCCTCTACTTCCGCTCCAACGGCGGCGAGCGGCTGCTGCCAGACGTCGTCGTCAGCCTCCACGGCCTCTTCGACGTCGTCGCCGTCGGTGAGGTTCGCTCCAAGAAGGGACGGATCACCACCACCTTCAACAACCTCCCAGACGCCGCCACCTCGAAGATCGTCATCTCCCTCTATGGGGGCAAGAAAGGGCTCCTGGTCAACAACACGAACCTCTGCGCGAAGCCGCGCCGAGCGGACTCGAAGCTGGTCGGGCAGAACGGGCGACGATTGGAGAGCCGGCCGGTGGTGGCGATGCGGTGCGCGAATCGGAAGAAGTAGCCGAGGCCCTGGGGCACCGATCTTTCTTCCGCGCGCGCGGATATGGCGTGTGCGGGTTCCTGGCCAACGCTGCATGCAGGGAAAATTCCATTCCTGGAGCTACTTAGGAACATCTAGTGCCTCTTCCCGTGCGTTAGCGCTCTGGTACCGAGATAGTGATCGAAGATTTCCTAAGTCAGGGGATCGTTCTCAACCAGTCCAATAAGGGAGAGATAATGGATCTAAAGTATCGAGCGAGGCTCTCGCTGGCTGCTGTGGCGGCTTTGGTCGTCGCGGCTCTAGTGGCGCCCGCTGCTAACGCCGCTACGCCGGCGCCGGGTTATACGCAGTTCACCGGTTGTCCGACCGCCGCAGAAGTTCCGACTACGGAATTTTGCATGCACTCGAAAATCAAGGGCGGCTTCTTCAAGATGGGCAACAAGAAAGTTCCCATCGAAAATCCAATCACAATCACCGGGGGCGTCAACGTCGAACTTGAACACTTTGCTGCCACCTCGCAGGGCGGGATGAAACCGGTCAAACAGAAAGTGCCGGGTGGAGTCGTCGGCCTGACCGGGTTGACCTGGCTGCTCGAATTGCTCGGCAGCGAAGCGCTGACCCTCTACGCGGTGACGGAAGCGATGGGGCCACCGGCCCTGACGTTGACCACGATCGACATGCCGATCAGGGTTCACTTGATCAACTCGACGCTGGGCAACAATTGCTACGTAGGCACGCCATCGAATCCGATTCAGCTTCACCTGACCACGGGGACCACTAGTCCGCCCCCGCCGAATACCCCAATTAGTGGTAAAGAAGGGGAACTAGGTTTCACTGAATCGACCGGCATTCTCACGCTGAACAATTCGACGTTCGTCGACAACTCGTTCAGCGCACCGGGCGCCAGTGGCTGCGTCTTGACGCTCTTCGGGTTTATCCCAATCAGCATCAATGGCTTGGTCAATACGCAGTCGGGTCTTCCCGCACCGGCTGGGACGAACGAAACCGTCCAGGAAATCGACTCGCAGTTTGCTCCAGTGACGAAAGTTTATCCGTAGTCGCTCAGAGACCAACTTCACGCGCGCCAGGAACTTTCCTGGCGCGCGTGTTTGTTTTAGGAACTGCTTAGTTGACTTAAAGGTACCGGCCGCTATCATCGTCCTCGTACGATCAGATAACTCTGAGTGGGAGAGGAAATGGCTCTGCGGTCTTTGAAAATATTGGTCGCCTTGATGGCTTCAGCACTGCTGCTCTGGGGGTGCGGTGGTGGTGGAGACGATAGGGAGACTGGTGGCATAGGAGGATCAGCCACCAGCAAACCGGCGTCGGGTGAAAGGGAAGAATCGGAAAGCGGATCGGTGACGAAGGCTGAGTTCGTCAAAGACGCTGAGCTGCTCTGCAAATCCGGGGAAGAAGAAGCCCTTGGGGAAGCTCGTGCAAGCTATTCTAAATACGGGATCGATCCGCAGAAACCCCCCACTCGGTCCCAAGGAAACGCCTTGGTAGAGGATGTAATCCTGCCAAGTCTGCAGGAGCGGGCGGAAGAACTTGGTGAACTAACCCCTCCCGCCGGCGACGAAGCGGAGGTGCTGGCGATCGTAGAGGGTCTTGAAAAAGGGGTCGCGGAAGCAGAAGCGGTCCCAAATAAGATGCTCGAAGCGGCCAGAAAGTTCGACTCCGTCTCAAAACTCGCGAGGAAATACGGGATAGACGCCTGCGGGCGTATATAGGTACCAACAATTCGCTCAGGCGCGACCGCAGTGCCCGATGCCGTAGGCGTCGGCAAGGTGGCGCGCTTTGAAGAACGGGTGTTCGAAGTGTGATTGCTGATACAGGAACTTCGCTGGTTCGGTACGCACCTCCTCGGCCACTTCTTCGATCGCGGCGAGAATCGCTTCGACCTGTTCCTCGTCGCCCTTCGGAATCCCAAGGGCACGTACTTTGTCGACTTTTTCCTGGAGTGAGTTAGATAGGGGAGCCTGAATTGCCTTCGCTTCGATCTGTTCGGGGGATTGCGATCCTCCGTTTTTGTGGGCTTCGGCCACAATCGCCGGGACTTCAGCGAGGTACTTCTGCCGTATTTCATCGCACAGCTTGGTCGCTTCGGCCGCGAAGCTGCCGGCCCGTGCCTTGGAGTTGCCGGCGGCAGCGGTCGTCGCAGTGCTGGCGTCGGTCGAGCCGTTGCTAGTGGTCGATCCCTCGCGCCCGCACCCAATACAGAGCCCCGTGATCGTCACGATCGACAGCAGCACCAGCAGGTTCCTAGACACGACTCCTCCTTAGGTCAAAAAGAACCCAGTAAATATAACGGCGCTGCTCTAAGGCGGTGCTGCCTACTCCATCAGCCGGCCGAGGACGTCGTCAAAACCGCCCGCTTGCGATTCGATCAGACGCGCCGCGATCTCCACTTCCCAGAACTTAGCGCCGGCTACCCAGGCCTGCCCAAGGTAGTCCCAGGCGGTGAGGGTCTTTCCGACGGTCGTGTTCAGGTCCTCCGCTAGGCGTTCCATTAGGTCCTGGAACTCGTCCTGCATGCTGAGGATCACCGGCATCGGGTCGCTCTCGCCCATTTTCGTCTCGACCATCACGTTGTGGCCGGTGCGGATGCCGAAGAACCAGGCGTCGTGGAGGTAAGCCTCGAGCTCGGCCAGCTGCCGCTCGTCGAGGTCGAGGCTTTCCGCGCTCTCCTCGGCGAGAGGTCTCAGGGCCTGCTCCTTCGCGCTGTGAACCGCGGCCGACAAGCTGTCGCGAGAAGACATTCATTGCCAATCTAGACAACTGCGTTTAATCGAGTACGCCTATTTGTACTACGACGCTCGTGGCGGTGCAATACGGGATTTTGGGGAGACCCCCATTCCCCCGAACGAGAAAGGGCGGCCCGAAGGCCGCCCTTTTCGATCCTGCGCCGCCTCTAGCGAGGCGAGCTCTGGGACTGTTCCTCAGGTACCGGTGCAGGGCCGGATGATCGTGGCCGGTCCAGCCTGGGTGCCGTCCGCGAACTTAGCGGTGGCTTTCGCCTGGAGCTTGCCGTCAGCGCATTTCGCCGTCAGCACGCCCTTCTTGTTGATCTTCAGGTTGAAGGACTTCACGGAGCCGCTGCCGCCGGCGATTTTCGGAATCGTGGCGACGGTTTTGAGGCCGTAGCGACCGTTGTGGACTTTCTTGATTTTCAGGGTGGTCACGATCGCCCCCGTCACCGGCGCCGAGAAGTAGGCGTGGATGTAGAGGGTGGTGGTGCCACCGCTGTAGCCGCCGCTGAAGACGACCAGTTTGGAGTCGACGTCGATCGGTTTCTGTTCCGGGAACTGGACCTCAACGATGGTCCGGCCGGAGCCGATGATCGAGGCCTTGCAGGCTTTTTCGGCCGCGGCCGTGTCGCGCGACTGCAGCGCACCGGACTTGCAGGGCTTGATGCCTTTGACGTTGATCGCGCCGTTCTTGTCGGTTTCGACGATCGTTTCCTTCAGGGCCGGGGGATGGGTCCCGTCCTTCGTCGAGATCTTGCCTTCCGCCGTGAGCGTGATCGGGGCGAGCTTCTTCTTGGGCAGCTTGCTCGGGCTGAACCCGCCGTTGAAGGTGAATACGAGGTTCCCGGCTTCGACCGTCACCGGTTTATTGGCACCGGTGGCGATGCCCGCCACGCTGACAGCTATCAGCGCCGCGATGGCCATCGTCAACATCAGGTACTTGCGCATATCCCTATAACTCTCCTTTGCGGCCTGCCCGTCCTGGGTCCGATGCCGTCGGCACTTGTCTAAAAATCTCTCCAGCGGGTCAACCTACCACCCCCGCCCTTCTCGTAAACCCGCCAATTCCCGAAAAGGAGCGGATCGCCCAGGGCTAGGAGCGCAGTTGCGCGAGCCGCACCCGCTCGCGCTCCGCGGTTGCCCCCTCGGCGCCGAGGAAGGGCAGCGTCACCCAGAACATCAGGTCCGGCAGGCGGCTCGGCAGCCGGCTCGCGGCACCGTGCAGGATCTCGCTGTAGAGGAGCTCGTTGACGCCGCCGGCGACCGCGATCGAGGTGATCCCCGGCAGTTCGACGCTCGTCTCCGAGCGCCCGGACTCGAGGAAGCCCGTGAACTGACGCAGGGCGGCATCGCGGCGCGAGAGTGCCTTCGGCCCCGCCGCCAGCACCTCGACGATCGCGAAGCGCGCCTCGTCTGGATGCGCGGCAAGATGCTCCAGCAGCAGCTCGAGCGCCGCGCAGACCCGCTCCGCCCAGGGGGCACCAGCTTTCGATTCGAATCCCTCCGTCGCTTCTTTGAGCAGGTTGTCCAGCAGCACGTCGTAGGCGGCAAGGAAGCAGTCCTCCTTGCTATCGAAGAGTTCGTAGAAGGTCTTGCGGGATACACCAGCGACGCCGATCACATCGACCACCCGGGTCTCGGGGTACCCGCGCTGCGAGACGACCTCGATCATCGCCTGGTGGATGCGGTTGCGCTGGGACTCGGTCACCGCCTCCCTCGGCAAACCGTGTCTTCCCCGGGGCAGCCGCTCGCTTAACTTGGCGGAGCGTCTACTGGAAGCCACCTGAAGACTGTAGTCGAATAGAAAAGAACAACAACCTAAAACTGATTAGTACCGAGGTAAAACTTTCCGCTAAATTTCCTGAGCATGATTCCTAGAACTGCAGTGGCGCTGCTCGTGGCGATGGCCCTTCTGATCGCTCCGGGGTGCGGGAGCGAGGATTCGTCGACCGGAGCGGGGACCCAGGCTGCAACGGAAGCCGCCGCCGAAAGCCCCGGCGTACCGCCGACCCCGAACATCCCTAAGCCGACCGATGGCTTCAACATCCCCGGCGAAGAGAACCCCGCCTTCGGGTTCTTCCGCGAAGCGACCCCAGGCCAGCGACGGGCGGTCTCGAAGGGCCTCGAGGCTTACATGAAGGCCCGGGAAGCCGGCGACTGGGAGACGATGTGTCTGTTTATTGCGCCGCGAACGAAGGCAGTTATTCACAGCGAAGTCGCGAATCGGCCGGAGCTGAAGGGGGCAAAATGCGAGGAGATCGTCGCCGCCTTGGCGGGTCCCGCAGCCGGGCGCAAGAACAACATGACGGGACCGATTGACAGCGCCCGTTGGGCCTTCAACCGAGCTCTGGCGCTCTACCACGGCGTCGATGGCAACGACTACGTGATGCAGATGCTGATCCACTACGGCGATTGGGAGGTCGGCGCGCTGGCGCCGGAAGAGCTCGAATAGCCGCAGCTCAGGAATCGAGCCAGATCACTTGCTCGCGGTCGGGGCCGACGCCGACGAGGCGCACCGGGACGCCGACGAAATCGGCGATGAAGGCGAGGTAATCGCGCGCCTCCTGCGGCAGGTCGGACGCCTGGCGGCATGAGGTGAGGTCAAGGTCGAAGCCCGGCACCTCCTCGTACTCGGGCGTCGCCGAGTGCAGGATCGACTGGTGGTACGGGAAGGTGTCGAGGACTGCGCCCTCCTTGGAGCGGTAACGAACCGCGAGGCGCAGCGGGCCGATGCCGCTGAGGACGTCGAGCTTGGTAATCGCCAGCGCGTCCATGCGGTTGAGCCGCACCGCGTAGCGGAGGGCGACCAGGTCCATCCAGCCGCAGCGGCGGCGCCTGCCGGTGGTGGTTCCGAACTCGTGGCCGCGCTGCAGCATCTGCTCGCCGATGTCGTCGAAGAGCTCGGTCGGGAAGGGGCCGGCGCCAACGCGGGTCGCGTAGGCCTTGGCGATCCCCCAGACCTCGTCGATGTCCTTCGGGCCGACACCGGCGCCCACGCACGCCGCCCCGGCGATCGGGTTGGACGAGGTGACGAAGGGATAGGTGCCGTGGTCGAGGTCGAGCAGCGTCGCTTGGGCGCCCTCGAAGATCACCGTCTCCTCGCCCTCCAGCGCATCCCAGCAGAGGCGGGCGGTATCGGCGATATGCGGCTCGAGCCGGTGGCCGAAGTTGACGTGTTCCTCGACCATCGCGTGCAGGTCGAGGCGGGGATCCGGAACGCCGGCGCCGCCCTCGGCCGCCTTCGCCTCCTCGCCGGCCTCCTTCAGCTGCTTGCGCCGCTGCACCGAGAGCTCGCGCAGCGCCTGCTGCTTGGGCTCGAGCGCGGCGCGGATCTTCGTCCGCAGGATCTTCTCGTCGAGCAGGTCCTGGACCCGGATCCCCAGCCGCAGCGCCTTGTCGGCGTAACAGGGGCCGATGCCGCGGCGGGTGGTCCCGATCGAGAGCTTCCCCAGCTTCGTCTCGCCGGCGGTGTCGAGCAGCACGTGGTAGGGCATGATCAGGTGCGCGTTGGCGGAGAGGCGAAGGTTGTTGACGCCGATTCCCGCCCGTTTGAGGTTGTCGATCTCGCCCAGCAGCACCCGCGGGTCGACGACGACGCCGTTGCCGATCACGCAGGTCTTGTCTTCGTGCAGGATCCCGGAGGGGATGAGGTGGAACTTGAACTCCTCGCCGTC
>Ga0066658_10000033_pt1 | contig 42841 bp, 31 predicted proteins | sample GraSoiAngelo_107_FD_75174 | JGI IMG/M metagenome (GOLD analysis project Ga0066658, IMG submission 75174) | Grasslands soil microbial communities from the Angelo Coastal Reserve, California, USA - 14_0903_09_30cm | ecosystem: Environmental > Terrestrial > Soil > Grasslands | place: USA...
GTGTGGCGCGCGGTTCAGCAACAAACCCTTCAACCGATTGCGCAAATTGAAGTCGCAGGCCAGCCTCCAGCGACGATCTACCGCACCAGCCGCGCTGGTCGGTAATCTATCGGATTAACGAGTCCTGAAAGTCGAAAGCTCGTTGTCGCAATGGTAAAATTCGCGACAACGTGCTGATGGAACCGATTCGCCAAATCATCGAGCGGCTCGGGGGAGAGATGTCGACCGTGCTCTCCTCCACCATCTCGCGTCTGGTGATAGCCGCGGTTCTCGGCGGAATCATCGGACTGGAGCGGGAGCTCCATCACAAGCCCGCTGGCCTGCGTACGAATATGTTCATCTGCTTTGGCGCGGCCATGTTCACAATCCTCTCGGACCAACTGGCAATGGAACATCCCGGCGACCACACGCGAATCGCGGCCCAGATTATTCCCGGCATCGGCTTTATCGGCGCCGGTTCAATCCTGCACTCGCGCGGCTCGGTCACCGGGCTGACCACGGCAGCTACTTTGTTCGTGGTGGCTTCGGTGGGCATGGCCGCAGGTGGCGGCCTGTACCTGACCGCCGTTTTTGCGACTGGCTTGATCCTTATCGCGTTAGCGTTGCTGGGCAATGTGGAACGCCGGTTTGCCCTCAAATCGGTTTCGGTGAACTACGAGGTGACAGGCGAGAACCTGGAGACGACCATTGCGGAGTTGAACCGCATTCTCGAAGCAGAGAGGCAGAACATGCAGAACGTGCATGTGGCCGGCGCACCTGGCCATTATCGCGTGATATTCAGTGTCGATTGTTCTCGCGACGAGCAGGATGAGCTCAAGCTCCTTCTGGAAGAATCCAACGTCTTTTCCAGCGCGGCCACCTTAGGCGCTACTGAGCACGAATGACTCCCACGGTCGTGCCTTTCGTGAAGGCCAGCGCCTGTGGCAATGATTTTCTGATCATTGATGGCATGCATGCGCCCGCCGATCTAGAGGCGTTCAGCCGCCGCATCTGTGATCGTCACGATGGCGTCGGCGCCGATGGAGTGGAGTGGCTCTTTCCTGCACCCGATGCTGATGTTCGCGCCCGTCTCTTCAATGCGGATGGTACGGAGGCCGAAATTTCGGGCAACGGCACCCGCTGTGTCGCCGCCCATCTCTGCGCGGAGCAAGCCAAAGAAAAAATAACAGTCCGCACCGGAGCAGGGATAAAGACTTGCACGTTGACCAGCCGCAGCGAGATGCAATTTGAGTTCGAGACGGCGATGGGCGAACCCCAAGTGGGGGATGAGTTCTCGGTCAAGCTCGCCTTTCGCGAAGTACGAGGCGTTCCGGTCTCGATGGGCAATCCTCATTACGTGGTCTATGTGAACGAATTTGCTCCCGGATGGCAGGCGGAGGCCGCGGAAATCGGGCGCCATCATGACTTCAAGTACGGGATTAACGTTGAGCTGGTAGTTATTAAAGACAGGAATAATATCGAGGTTCGCTTCTTTGAACGAGGAGTGGGTGAGACGCGCTCCTCGGGCACCGGCTCCGGCGCCTCGGCGGTGGCTTCAATTGCCACCAAGCAGGCGGAATCCCCGGTGCGGGTGCACACGCCGGGTGGGATTCAGACCGTGCGCTGGGAAAATGAGGTGTTTCTCCGCGGTCCAGCCCGCCTGATCTGCCGGGGCGAGTTTTTCCTGTAATACGGAACCTCATTCGGGTTCGCCGGGCCTCAGCCCTACCTTAAGTTGCTGAACTTGTGGTCGACCCGCCCGAGGAGCGGGGACCGGTCTTCGCTGTTAAGATTGAAAATCCATGCAGCCTGAACCCCAGACCGCGCGCGCCAAGCCGCCTGCGCTCCAACCTGGCGACACGGTTGGCATCATCGCGCCCGCCAGCAACATTCAACGAGATTTGCTGGAAAAAGGTTGTGCGACCCTGCGCGAACTTGGCTATACGCCTTTCTATTTCGATTCGATCTTCGAACAGGATTTGTACTTCGCGGGGTCTGTCGAGCGCCGCGCTCGTGAATTGGAAGAGATGTTTACGCGGGACGAGGTACGTGCCATCATCTGCGCCCGAGGCGGCTACGGTTCAAACTACCTGCTCAGGGAGCTGAACCCGCAGAAGATCGTGCCTTATCCGAAAATTTTCGCGGGCTACAGCGACATCACCACCCTGCTCACCTGCTTCGCCGATTCTGCCGGCATGGTCGCGTTCCATGGGCCGATGGTCACCAAGGACTTTGTCCATCCCGACGGAGTCGACTTGGCTGCATGGGAAGCAGCCCTCGGCGGAGTTTCCCAGTGGGAAATTGATGGCAACGATGTGAAACCGCTTATCGAAGGGAGGGCAGAGGGAATTCTGTATGGTGGCTGCCTCTCCATGCTGGTGGCCTCTCTGGGCACGCCGCATGAAATCCGCACCAGCGGCACGATCCTGTTCCTGGAAGATATCGCCACCAAGCCGTACCAAGTCGACCGAATGCTCATGCAACTGAAACTTGCCGGCAAGTTGGAGCGTGTTAAAGGGATCATCTTCGGCGAAATGGTGGATTGCGTGCAGACGAAAGCTCAAGGCTACACGCTGGAAGAAGTTGTGCTGCATGTAATTGGCGACCTCGGCGTACCCGTGGCTTTCGGCCTGCCGTCCGGGCATGTCACGCGCAGAAACATCACCTTGCCGATTGGGGTGCAAGCGGCCTTGCGCGTGAGCAGCACGCAGGTAAGTTTAACAATTCTCGAATCGGCGACTACGCCCGCGGCAGTAACCACGCGATCGAAATCATGACAGTAAAGAAGCACATTCATTTAATCGGTATCTGTGGCACAGCGATGGCCTCGCTGGCCGGCATGCTCAGACAACGCGGGTTCAAAGTGACCGGCTCGGACATGGCAGCGTACCCGCCAATGTCGAATTTCCTGGACTCGCTTCGCATTCCCGTCTACCAGCCATTTTCACTTGCGAACTTGCAGTCGAAGCCCGATCTGGTCGTGGTGGGTAATGCGATCTCGCGCGGCAATGTTGAGCTGGAATACGTCTTGGACGAGCGGCTTCCGTTCTGCTCGTTGCCGCAGATTCTGCACGACGAGTTCTTGCTGGGCAGAGAAGTACTGGTCGTCGCTGGGACTCACGGGAAAACCACGACCACTTCGATGCTTTCCTGGATTTTCCACACCTGCGGACGGCAGCCCTCGTTTCTGATCGGGGGGATCGCCGAGAACTTTGGCAGCAGCTTCGCTCTTGGCCAGGGCAGGTACTTCATTTTGGAGGGCGACGAGTACGACACCGCGTTCTTCGACAAGGGGCCAAAATTCCTGCACTACTTTCCAGATTCGGTAATTTTGACCTCCGTCGAATTCGACCATGCGGATATTTACAAGGACCTGGACGCTGTAGAAACTGCTTTCAAGCGGCTGGTAAACCTGGTGCCGCGCCGCGGACGCCTGATTGCATACGACTTCGGTGAGAGTGTTGAACGCTGCGTTAGCCGGGCATTTTGTCCTGTCGAACGCTACGGTTCGGGCAACAATGCGACGTGGCGGGTCACCAATTTGAAGTTGGAGCAGACTCGAACTGCGTGGTCCGTGCTGCACGATGAACAGCACTGGGCCGATTTCGAGTTTTCTCTGGGTGGGGAATACAACGTATGGAATGCCACCGCTGCGGCGGCGTTGGCTTTTGATTACGGCATCTCTAAAGAAGAAATTTCTGCCGCACTGAAGACTTTCAAAAGCGTGAAGCGCCGTTTGGAAGTGAAGGCACAGGTCAACGGCATCACCATCATCGATGATTTCGCTCATCACCCTACCGCGATTGCGGGCACATTAACTGCCTTGCGCTCCCGATATCCAGGGGCACGCCTGTGGGCGATTCTTGAGCCCCGCTCCAACACTCTCCGCCGTAACGTGTTTCAGGATGATCTCGCAAAAAGTCTTGCCCTGGCCGACGAAGTGATCATCGCCAGCGTTTTTAAGGCGGATGCCATTCCGCAAGCTGAGCGGCTCGACCTTGACGCGATATCCGACCAGATAGGCAAGTACGGGAAGCGCGCGCGAGTCATCGCTGATGTGGACTCGATTATCGCCAGCGCGGCTCCGGAGATGCGCTCCGGCGACGTCGTCGCTATCCTTTCCAATGGCGGCTTTGGCGGCATCTATGAGAAGCTGCCTCAGCGATTGAAACTCATCGCCGCTAATGCCTCGGCTCCGAGCTCGGTCAAAAACTCCTTGGAGGCGCCAACCAAAGCGTGATCCGAACTGACCGGGTAAAGCTGACGCTTTTTCTCGTCGTCGTGGTTTGGGGTGGTTCCGCATGGGCGCAAAAGCCTGAAACAGCCAAACCAGCTGCGGTGCACTACACGGTTTCGCTCGCGCATCCCGCCGATCACCTTGTGAAGGTTGACGTCGATCTCGCTCCGGGATCGGCACAACGCGATCTCCAGCTTCCCGTCTGGAACGCGCTTTACCAGGTACGGGACTTTGCCCAGTACGTGAATTGGGTAAAAGCACAGGATCGCGACGGAAAGGCTCTTCCCGTTCGCGCCCTGGACAAGACTACCTGGCGCGTTACCGGGGCGGAACATGGTGCCCGGATCGAATACGAAATCGTTGCCGATCAGCCCGGCCCCTACGGAGCGCAACTTAGTTCTGCGCACGCGTTCTTCAATCTCGCGGAGATGCTGATGTATCCCGTCGGCGAGCGGGATGCGGAGATGGGAGTGCGCTTCATCGACCTGCCTGCCAATTGGCGTATTGCTACGGCCCTCGCCGAGTCAGACAAGAGCGAGTTTCGCGCGGCCAATTACGATCAACTGGTGGATGGACCGGTTGAGATCGGTACGTTTAAGGACTCTTCCTTTCAGGCCGGCGGCGCAAAATACCGGGTTGTGGTGGATGCGGCTGCTTCCGACTACGACATGGATAGAATCGTTTCCATGGTGAAGAAGATAGTCATAGCCGCGACGAGTTGGATGGACGACCGTCCGTTTGACCATTACGTTTTCATTTACCACTTCCCACGCGGTCCGGGCGGCGGTGGTATGGAGCACGCCTACTCCACGGCGATTGAGCTCAATGCCCGTGTCCTGACCACTAGTCCAGAATACCTGCCGGATGTCACCGCCCATGAGTTCTTTCATCTGTGGAATGTGAAGCGCATCCGTCCGCGATCTCTTGAGCCTATTGACTACACCCGGGAAAACTACACGCCCTCCTTGTGGTTCTGCGAGGGAGTAACGAGCACGGTAGGGCCGTACATCTTGCTGCGTGCCGGACTGCTTGATGAATCTCGATATCTGAGGGATCTCGCCGAGCAGATCACCAGCCTGCAGCGACGCCCGGCTCACAAGACGCAGTCGGCGGAGGAATCGAGTCTCGACGCATGGCTAGAGAAATACGGCTACTATCGCGTTCCGCAACGCAGCATCTCGTATTACAACAAGGGCGAACTGCTAGGTGTGATGCTTGATTTGGAAGTGCGGGAAGCAAGTCATAGTTCGGCATCGCTGCGCGACTTGTTTCATTGGATGAATGATCACTATGCCAAGCAGGGCCGCTTCTTTCCCGATTCCGATGGAGTTCGCCAGGCCGCCGAAGCTGTCGGGCATACCGATCTGCGATGGTTCTTTCAAAAATATGTGGCCGCAACCGAGGAAATTCCTTACGACGATTTCTTTAAGACGGTTGGCCTACGCCTGGTCCGCCATACGATCGTCGTTGCCGACCCCGGCTTTACTCCAGTACGCAATTTTGGCGCTCCGCCTTCGGTCGGGACAGTAGTCTCGGGGGGAGAAGCGGAAGCGGCTGGCCTGGCGGTCGGCGATTCGATTCTGGAGATCAACGGCCAGCCTGCCAGATCCGACCTGGAAGAGCAAATCGCGAACCTTCGTCCGGGAGATAATCTCCATTTGACCGTCGGCAACGCCAGCGGTCAGCGCGACCTTTCTTGGAGGCTGGGAAGTCGCGAAGAAATTGAGTTCGAATTGAAAGATGTGGACAATTACACGCCGCAGCAGCGTGCCCGCCGTGCAGCTTGGCTGGCGGGTGAAGATCAAAAGCCGGAAGAAGCGCACCCGTGATTCGCACTGTCCTGATGCTCGCGTTCTGGACCGCGGCTCTGCCCGTCGCCGCGCTGGTAGGCTTCCCCTGGACATTCATTTCCGGTCGGGTGGACCTCCTTTACCGCATGGCCATGTGGGGTGCCTGGACTGGCATCCGTCTGGCGGGAGTGCGGGTAGAAACCGTTGGCCTGGATCGCATCGACCCCACGCGTAACTACATCTTCATGTCCAATCACGTGTCCAATCTAGATCCTCCCATTCTGATCCCATTGATTCCCGGACGCACCTCGGTGATGGTAAAGAAAGAACTATTCAAATATCCCATCCTGGGCAAAACCATGCGGCTGGGATCGCTGGTGCCCGTGGATCGCGGGAATCGCGAGGCAGGTATTGCGGCGGTTCGTGAAGCGTCGGTGGTCTTGCGGCAAGGGATCAACATGACGATTTATGTAGAAGGAAAACGTTCGTTCGATGGCCAGCTGCTGCCGTTTAAGAAGGGCCCGTTCTATTTGGCGATGGAAGCAGGCATCCCGGTAGTTCCCGTGACGACCGCTGGAACCCACTATGTCATGCCCAAGCGGAGGTTCTCGATCAAGCCCGGCACAGTAACTGTGATCTTTCATGAGGCAATTGAGCCGAAGGATTTTGTCTCGCGCGAATGCCTGATGACCAAAGTGTGGGAGGCTATTAACAGTGGCCTGCCACCGGAGTACCGGCAGGAACAGCAACCACCCAGCGAGCCGGCGAAGAATGGGAACAAATCCCTGAGCGCTTGAACAAGCTAGAGCCTGCCTAAGAGTGTCTCGCGTTTCCATCCGGTCGGTCTAACGGAACGTTCTGCTGATGGACTTGGTTCTGAGTGAGCCTGCTAAGAACACTTGGGAGAGTCTGGCCCAACTAATCGGCTACTACTTGGGGTTACTGGTGAGGACCGGAAGTAACTGCACGGCCAGCCAAGGCGTGGGCGTCTGGTTTGGATATAAGTTTTCTATTTGCGTGGATGCACCACCCGGATGGGGATGGAAACTGTTTCTGCGCAGCCAAAACTCGCCACGGAAACGGGCGGAAACCGGCTTCTGCGGCCAAGACTGGAGCTTTACATTTCCTCTGACGCGAATCCATTCTCCCGGCCTGATCTCAAGCATTGTTCCATCGTGATCGGACGACCCATATAGCTCGACAAAGCCATACGAAATCAACTCCGGCGCTTGCGGCATGCCCCGCATTTCTATAACCAGCGCAAGGCTGAAGTAAGAGAATGGAGCCGATTTGTCAGCGGGCTGAAGCTCAGACAAATGTGCTCAGACTGGTTCGGCGTGAGAAGTGTTTCTGTGGAGCCGCCGGCGATCTAGAGCCTCAAGTGGCGTTATTTCGCACCCATCGACGGACGTTCCTGAGTGCCATCAGGCTGTGCGGATTTCCACAGCCGGTACCTGAGTTCGGGAACTCCACTGTATTGACTTTCCCAAATCAGCAGGCTAGGTTTTTGCCTCCAAAATCAACCGGCCGCGTTCCACTGCCCACCCGGTGATTTTCCTGGTGTTACGCGCCCGAGTCTCTCAAGAGGAGGAACCGGATGATCCGCCAGCCGATACGTACCCTGTTCATCCCAATTCTGCTAACCTGCACGTTTGCGACCGCCCAGAACAACAACTCGGCTCCCAGCACATTTAATGAGGCCACCATTGCCCAACTTCAGGCCGACATGTCTTCCGGCAAACTCACTTCCGTCCAACTGACACAGTTCTACCTCACGCGTATCCTCGCGCTGGACCAGAAAGGTCCAGGAGTGAATTCCGTCATTGAGCTGAACCCAGACGCGCTGGTTCTGGCGCGCAATGCCGACGCCATGCGGAGAAGGGGCGCCAGCGGCCCACTTCTGGGGATACCCGTGCTTCTGAAAGACAACATTGATACCGGCGACAAAATGCAAACCACGGCCGGATCCCTCGCGCTCTTTGGCATGCCCGCGCTCGAGGATTCCACGGTGGCAGCAAACCTGAGAAACGCCGGCGCCGTGATCCTTGGTAAGACCAATCTTTCCGAGTGGGCAAACTTTCGCTCATTCTATTCGACGAGCGGTTGGTCAGGACGCGGCGGCCTGGTTCACAACCCATACTCTCTTGATCGCAACGCCTGTGGCTCCAGCTCGGGGTCGGCTGCGGCTGCGGCGGGAAACTTCACCGCGGTGTCTCTGGGTAGCGAAACCGATGGCAGCATTGTTTGTCCGGCAAATGTCAACGGGGTTGTAGGGATTAAACCCACGGTCGGGCTGGTCAGCCGCGGCGGCGTAGTTCCCATCTCCCACACCCAGGATACGGTGGGGCCGCACACCCGTGCCGTGGCCGATGCAGCTACCACTCTCAGTTTCATCGTCAGCCGCACTCCCGATCCACGCGATCTCGCAACCAGCGGTGTCCCTCTGGGCTGGCAGGCTTGCAGTCCCACTTGTTCGCCGGCGGCACCGCTTCCGGGCAAGAGCCGTCCAACCCTTCCCGCCGACTACACGGCGTTTCTGAATCCGGCTGGCCTCAGGGGTGCACGCCTGGGCGTGACGCGGCAGGGCATTGATAGCGCGCCCCCGCAGGTGGTAGCAGCATTCGATGCAGCCATCGAGGCGATAACCAATGCCGGCGCCACCATGGTTGATCTTGATGATCCTGCGAACAACTTCAGCTTCTCGCCGGCCGATGGCGAGTTCATGGTGTTGCTCTACGACTTCAAGTTCGATGTAGCTAAGTATTTCGGTACTCGCGTGGGCGTGCCCGTGGCGGGCGGAACGCTACAGAGCGCCATTGATTTCGACAATGCCAATGCGGCCGCGGAGATGCCATACTTCGGCCAGGAAATTTTTGACTTGGCCGAGACCATGAATCCCGACCCAAACTTCTGCGATCCGCGCTTCACCTCGCCGGTTCTCCCCAGCACTGCCACCTGCATGTCATATAACGACGCGCTGGTGATCGATCACTTGGCGGGCGCCAGCCTGGATTCAGCCCTCAGCCGTTTCAACCTGGATGCTATCGTGGCGCCGACCGACAGCCCCGGCTGGACCACCGATCTGATCCTGTCCGATCACTTCATCTTTGCCAGCTCGGGCTTGGCCGGGGGGCCGGGATATCCCATCATTAATGTGCCCGCGGCGAACGTACTGGGCATGCCCATGGGCATCAGTTTCATCGGAACCGCTTTCAGCGAGCCCACGCTGATCAAGCTGGCTTCCGGCTTTGAATCCGTAACTCACGCTCGCTTCCTGCCAACATTCACGGGAAACGTCACGACGGCGAAGACGTCCGGCACCACCCTGGTACATCCTCCCAAGGTGAGTGCTCCGACGAAGAAGCCGCCCCATCACATGTAACCCTCTTTTTGCCTTCGATTTTCCGAGCAGGGCACTCGAGGGGTAACGAAATACTGTTGCGAAGCATTCAGCGGCGCCGGCATCGCAAAGGCTGGCGATTCTGGCGCCGCCACAGCCTGTGCGCGCATCCTGACCTTTAAGCTGCATTCTGCCAGTTAGGTATCGAACTATCGCGATAACGCCTATTGGGATTCTGAGCGCAAAGGCCTGTTCTAGTAGGTTTGCGCCAGTTAGAATTTTGCGCCGAGGGACGGTTCGAAGAATAAGATCGTGTTCCATGAATGGCATGAACGCGGCAGATGCAGCTCTGGAGACCCTGCGCGGCGACGTGATCGATATCGTCCTCGGAACGATTTTCTTGTCCATTGGGGTGATCGCCTGCGCGATCGCAGCGATCCGCTGGCGCACGGGCGTTGGCATCCTCGTATGGTTGGGAATCTTTAGCGGGCTGTTCGGCGGCCAAAAACTGGTCCAGACCCCCTTGGTGGTGGCGATTCTGCCGCTCGCCCTCAAATCTGCCACTCCCTACGTAAGTACGGCGGTCATGTACCTGCTCCTGGTCTCTGCCTTGTTCGCCTGGCGAGAACTGAGCCTGGGCAAGCTCAGGCTCCTCATCCAGCTGGAAATCTTAGCGGGGGTGACGATTGCTTTGGTAGGTATTGGCACGTTCGTCCTCGGTGGTCCAGCCAGCAAATGGATGCTCTACAATAACCTGCTCGCAATTCTTACCACGCTGCTCCTCTTGGCTGTCGTGCTGGTTCCAAAATTCTCCAGGTTCCTGGTGATCCAGAATCACCGCGTTCTCGCCGCCGGTACGCTCATTTATGCCTTGGAGGTGCTGTACACCAACTTGGGGATCGTGCTGCACTATCGCCCTCTGCCCTTGGTGGACTCGCTGGGCTTTGCCCTCCTTCTGTTTTCGCTGGGGTACGTAGCTCTGGAGATATTGTTTACGAACGAGCGCCGTCTGCTTTCCATCGAGACGGAACTGGAGACGGCCCGGCAGATACAGTTCTCAATTCTTCCGGCGGGAGTTCCCGAGCTGGAGAACCTCCGTATTGCTGCTTCTTACCATCCCATGACCGCCGTTGCGGGTGATTTCTATCAATTCGTCCCCTCAAGCGACAACCATCTGGGCATCCTTGTGGCAGACGTCTCCGGGCATGGCATGCCGGCCGCGCTCATCTCTTCGATGATCAAAGTGGCCATGCAGTCCGTCGCCGTCCATGCCGATGATCCCGCGCAGGTGCTTGGGGGCTTGAATCGTATCCTGTCGAGTGAAGCGCACGGCCAGTTTGCCTCGGCGGCTTATGTCTGGATCGACGCAGAGAACCGCAACGCGCTCTACTCGGCTGCTGGACATCCGCCGCTACTGTGCTGGCGGAGTACGAGGGGCGAAATGCAGCGTATCGAAAGTAACGGGCTGCTGTTCGGAGTCGGACCTGACTCTAACTACCCGGTGTGCAGCGTGCCGCTTGAACCATCCGATCGCTTCCTACTCTACACCGACGGCGTGACCGAAACTGAGAACGGCGCAGGGGAGGCGTTTGGCGACCGGCAACTGGAACGGGTTGTACGCGATAATCGATTGCATCCCGCCTCCGAGCTGTCGCGTCAAGTGCTCTCCGAACTCCAGAGGTGGCGACCTGCTGCAGTGAACCAGCAGGATGACATTACGCTTATCGTCGTCGATGTTCTTTAGCTAACCGGCACCCATCTAAGCCACTAAACAATGCAGTGAGCTTCTGACACCGTCGAACCGACGGATTTGTCCAACTGTTGTTGTAGTGCGTTATCACAAGTTGACCACTGGTCAATGCACTATGAAAGAGCGCCCCGCCTCGGAAGCGTGAGGCCGGATGAGGCGCCGCCTCCGCTCCGCGACGCTGTGGAGGGCTTCGTTGCGCTACGGTGGCGCAGGCTGGTAACGGCAGGTTGTCTTAGTTGGAAGGAATCGTACTAGCTTAGCTGGGGATAGGCGAATCAGCTGGGGAAGTGGCACTCTACTTTGGGTCGCAAGATCATCATAGCTATCCTCAGTGCTTTACGCTCCACGGTTACCCAGTTCACGCCTGTTACAGGCCAACCGACCGCGGTCGCCGCATAGACGCCCTGACAAATCTTTGCAAACGAGAAAGATTTTGGAGGTTAGTAATCACAGATGAGCGCTATGCTTGATAACGACAGTCATGGTGGAATGGACAGACAACTGCTATACTCCCGCGCATCAATCGACAGCAGTGGTGCCACTACGCGAGCCGTTGTTCTCGGCCATCTGATCCTCACCATCCCTAGAGTCTTGATCATTGACGCTAGGTATGCCGGGGTAGGTCGCACGAAGTCCTTTCTAGAATCGATTCGGCAATTCGGATCGAATCCGCGAAGACAGCGGGTGACGGAAGACCGAATCAAAGCACAGCCTTGGTGGCTCGTGGTGTTTTGCTGGTCTCGCTTAACAACCCCCTAAGAGGAAGCAAGGGTCCCGCTTGAAATCACTCGACTGCGACTCTCTGCTAAACTACGCGGCCATGAAAACGTTGCTCATTCGAACCCTTTGCTTAGTGGCGTTCCTGACCACTCTGGCCGCTGCCCAGGATGTCATCCCCCTCTACCCCGCCACGCCGCCTGGCTCGGCGCAGGAGAGCTATCCGGAGAAAGAGTATTTCTCGAAAGTCTGGAACACCGAAGTCGTCACCAACGTAACCAAGCCAAGCCTGACAGTTTTCAAGCCTTCTCCAGAGTTGAGAAACGGCACCGCTCTGGTGATCTGCCCTGGTGGTGGTTTTATGGCCCTCTCCATCAACAGCGAGGGCACCGATGTAGCCAAGTTCATGACCGCGAGAGGCGTGACGGCTTTCGTGTTGAAGTACCGCCTCGCTCACACCGGCGAGGACGCCACACAGGAATTTGGGGCGATGCTTGCTGACCGGCAGAAATTTCAGGAGATGGCAGGGAAGGTCGTTCCCCTAGCCGTCGCCGATGGGTTAGCGGCTGTCACCTACGTTCGGCAGCACGCAGCAGAATGGGGAGTTTTCCCCGACCGCGTCGGCATTATCGGATTCTCCGCTGGGGGAGCGGTGACTGCCGGAGTTGCCTTTCATTATTTGCCTGAAGGCCGGCCCGCCTTCGTAGCCCCGATCTATGCGGGCGGGGAAAAGTTCAAAGATGCCTCTGTTCCCGCGGATGCGCCGCCCATGTTTGTTGCGGCTGCGACTGATGATCAGCTCGGACTCGCGCCGCAAAGTGTTGCTTTGTACCAGAAGTGGTCGGAGGCTCACAAATCCGCTGAATTGCACTTGTACGCCAAGGGTGGCCACGGCTTTGGAATGCGAAAGCAGAACCTCCCGACCGATCATTGGATCGACAGGTTCGCTGATTGGCTCGAGTTACAAGGGTGGTTGAAGAAGTGACTGCCGCGACCGAGGTATCACGCCAGATGGTCCTTCTGTGCTCAGCCAGCTCTCCTGGCCAATCGAAGAAGCCTAGTCAGAGTGATCCCAGTAAATAGCCCGACTTTCCTATCTGTAGTGGATTGCAGGGAATAGAGCACTTCTCCTCGAGTCGGTTTCGCCCTCGATCGCAGCGGTCACTACAAGATCTTCAGAGTTACCAAACATGGTAGCGAGAGCCTGCAAGGGAAACTGTCCGAGGATACCTTTGACCGGGTTAGCAAGCTGCTGGGGAAACTCGATTCTGAGAGCAGCCGAGAAGGCGCTATTCAACGTGGTTCCGAGTCCTTTATCGCGGAGATGACACGAGCACACGAGACGATTCACTTGGTTGGGGGTCGATTCCGAACATCGGCGGCCGTTTGCGGAGGCTGTCGGTCGACAGGAAATGAAAAATGGTCCCTAAATACAGCGCATTTCACAAGTGGGGTACTCCGATTCGGCCCAGGCGAGGACATTCGGTCAACTGTTATGACATCGCGTTCACACTCATTAACGGGCCTCTATGCTGAAGACTTCGCCCGCAACGCCTTGGCAATCTCGGGCAAGCGATTGAAAACCGCTACACACCGCAACCAGAGCTTGTTATCAATCGCCGGATAGCCGCTGACCACCGCCTTCTCAGGCACGTCATTGGGAATACCGCTCTGCGCGGTAGCAATAACGCCATCACCAATCTTGCAGTGTCCGGCGACACCAACCTGTCCCGCTAGGATTACGTTCTTTCCGACTTTCGTCGAGCCGGCCAAGCCGACCTGTGCGCAGAGCAAAGTGTGTTCGCCGACGCTCGATCCGTGCCCAACCTGAACCAGATTGTCGATCTTGGCGCCACGCGCCACATGGGTTTCGCCAATGCTGGCGCGGTCTACGCAAGCGTTGGCCTGCACTTCGACATCGTCCTCCAGGATGGCTGGTCCGGACTGCACAATTTTCTGCCAACGTCCGCCATCGTCCTTGGCAAAGCCGAATCCGTCGGCTCCAATCACCGCTCCGTTCTGGAGAATTACTGAATCTCCCACCAGGCAGTGCTCCCTGACCACAGCATGAGCGTGGGCGAAGAAATTGTTCCCAATCTTTGCTCCTCGATAAATCACCACGTGCGCCAGCATCACCGCATTCTTCCCAATCTCAACATCTTCATCAATTACGACATACGGCCCAATGTGTGCCCCATGCCCTATCTTCGCCGAGGGATGAACCACCGCCGTGCGGTGCACGCCGGGGGCGTACTTCGGGGGTTGATAGAAAAGTTCCAGCGCGTGCGCAAATGCCAGATAGGGATTCTTCGAACGCAACATGGCAGTGGCCGCGGCAGGGAAGTCTTCTGCAACGATCACCGCGGATGCTCGAGTTGCCTTGGCTGCCGAGGCATACTTTGGATTAGCCAGGAACGTGACATGTCCAGGCGCGGCTTCTTCGATGCCGCATACCCCAGTAATTTCCGTGTTCGGCGAGCCGTTCTCTAGGCGCGCTCCGATTGCCGATGCGAGTTCTGCCAGTTTCATAGATGTGACCTTGCCGAGATTGTAAAGGAGCGTACCGTGCCTACCTAGGAGGGGCGTCTCGACGGTTCGGCCGAGTGCAGCTCAGATGTACTCGGACTATTCAAGCTTCGCCCAGACCAGGATGTCTGGGCCTGGGTCATTCTCCGAATAGCTGAACCTGCCGGACATCTTCTGCGGCAGCCTTACGTCGCCGATGCATGCCGCCGATGACGGCCAAGACAGTCAGGGAAGCAAGGGCGCTTCGGGGAACGAAGATCCTCTGGGTATTGGAGCGCAGGTCAGGCGGGTTAATCAGGAAACCGTCGGCCGTTGACTGGCTGAGATCATTGGGCATCATGCCCTCAAGAACCTCATTGTCCTTGAACCTGAGTCGCACCCACAGGCCCTCAGTCCGCGGACGGCTGGTAAAAGTCTTGCGGCTCAGAGTATCCGAGTCAGCAAACTCCCGGACGAAGTACACGCCCTTGATATCTCTGAGGTCCATAGCGACGACATTGCCCGCTGTGTTGAGCAGTTCGAGCTTACCTTCGTGGACAAAATTCGCGGGCGCAACATAGCCGTTGACCGTGTCGCGGTCCATTTTGCGCACAATGACTTTCTTATGGGTCGAGGGCATCGTGGTAGCTCAAAACCGCTGCCAGCGGGCGCTGCTGACTCGTTGCCCTTCTGATTCTCGCATCTTTCCAGCAAATTCCGGCAGCTCTCTCGATTGCAGTAGCCAAAATATTAACCATATGTTATTTTCATAAGCTTGCCGACCCTCATCCTGGGCAGTATAAGTCTCACGGACAGAGCTACTTACACGGAAGTAGCGGGCCGGTTCTGCGGCCTTCACCGACCCTGTGGAAATCTTGGTGCTTCTGAACCCAACGGGCCCCTCAGCTGGGCAGTCTGAACGATAGACATGGCCGATTACATCTACACTTTAGAAATCCGGCTGACTCCGGACCAACAGCGTGCGGTGACACTCGTCCAGGACGTGGCCCGAGCCGCCGGGATGAACGTTTACCTAACCGGTGGGGCGGTGCGTGACATCATCAGTGGCTTTACCATCCGCGACCTGGATTTCACAGTTCAAGGCAATGCTCTCAAGCTGGAGAAGGAACTGGAACGCGGGGGTGCGGCTACCCAGAGCGTTGATGACGATCTGAAGGCTCTCTACCTGACGCTCCCCGGGAATGTGCGCGCGGAAATCAGCATGGCCCGCACGGAACGCTATGAGAAGCCGGGCAAGCCGCCCGTGGTGACGCCCGGAACTATCCTGGAGGACCTCCGCCGCCGGGATTTCACGGTCAACGCCATGGCGCTCTCGCTGAACCCGGGATCCCGCGGCTTGCTCATGGATCCCTTCAACGGTGCGGCAGATATCGAAGCCAAGCTCATACGCGCCTTGCACAACTATGCCTTCGTCGAGGATCCGGCGCGCCTGATTCGGGCCAGCCGCTTTGCCGCGCGTTTTCACTGGCCTTTGGAAGAACGTACGCAGGCTCGCTTCGACTCCGCCAAAGAAAACAAGTACATCGAGTACATCACCAACAAGGCCATTGGTTACGAGATCGAGCAGCTGGCCTACGAAGAAGACCCGCTGCACATCGTGCGCGTGCTGGAAAAGGAAGGCTGGCTTGGCGTGCTCAGTCCGCATTGGACGACTGCCAAAGTGGATACGGTCAGTCTCAGTCAATTGATGAAGACGCGGCAGCAGATGAGCGAGTTTGGTTACAATCCCGATCCTGCGCCGGCGGTTCTCTACTTCCTCACCTCCCGTCTCAGCGATAAGGAAATCTCCGATATCCGGAGATTGATCCCACGCAAGGACCTGGTCGAATGGTGGCGCGATCTGGAAGACAATGCCAAGGAGCTCGCCAAGAGACTAACCGGCAAGGAGGCTGCGACTCCCTCGCGCGCCTGGAGGCTGCTGTCTGAATCGCGCCCAGAAATGATTTTGTTTCTGGAGGTATCCGCGCGCCAGCAGGCGGTCGTACAAAAGATCCGCAACTTCTTCGGGAAATGGCGTCAGCTTCAGCAGAAGTTACCGCTGCCGGAAATGGCAGAGCTGCACATCACGCCGCTGCTGCCAGAGTATCCCAAGATCGTCCAGGATGCGTTCCTGCTCCTGCTGGATGGTAAGCTGCGCTCGCGAACCGAGATTCTGAAATTCCTCAAACCTTTGGCGCCACCTCCGCCTCCGCCACCTCCGCCTCCGCCCCCCAAACGTGGGCGTGCCGCCAAAGCTGCGGCGGCGGCGGGGGCAGCATCGGCACCAGCCGGCCATGAAGCTGGGCAGAAGAAGGGAAAGGGTGCAGCAGCAAAAACGCCGGCGCCGCAGCCGCATGCGAAGGTGGAGGTCAAACCGGTGCATAGGCCAGCCAACCCCAACTCTGCATCGAAGCCGAGCAAGATGGCAGCCAAGGGCAAATCGAAAAGCAAGAAGCGCAGGTAAGTCTGCCGCTTTTGCGCTCTCGCACTAAATCTAAAATCTCAGTTTCAGGCCAATCTGGATAGCCCGCGGGCCACCGCTACCCATCACCGGGTTCGCTGCAGCCACGTCGGGAGTGGCGCTGGCAAAGCCGAACGAGTCTGGCACCGAGGGGTCGACATTGCCGAGCTGCCCTCCGACGCCGTAGGGGTTGCTGAAGTTCGGGTGATTGAGAACATTGAAGAACTCGCCGCGAGCCTGAAGGATTGCGCGGTCCCCGATTCTCCAGTTTTTCATGATGGAAAAATCCCAGTTGCGATAGGCGGGCCCACGGAAGATGTTGCGGCCCATCGTTCCAAACGTTTTTGGCGCGGGCGGAGTCAAAACGCCAGAACCCTCTACGTAGCACCCGAAGGTGGCGAGCTGATTGATCTCAGCTTGGCTGCCAGCCGCGGCTATGCACTTGGAACCGCTGGGATCGCGGCTCCCGGTTACGTTGTCAGTGACATCGACGATAAAACTGCGGGGATCAACATAAGGTATGGACCCGTGCGGCGAGGCTTTGAAATCGGCGGGATTCCCAGTGAAGTTCCAGCGATCGCTAAACTCCCCAGTTTTGCTGATGTCATAGCCGCCGATTAAGCCATCGATCACCCCCCAGGGCATGCCCGTTTGCACAACGACAATGGAATTGATCTGCCAGCCTTCCAGCAACTGTCCCCAACCTTCCCGGCTTGGCAGTTCGTAGAGGAGGGAAAGCGTAAACCGCTGGCGAAGATCGAGGTCACTATTTCCGTATTCTCGTTCCGGGTGCAGGCTATCCTGCGGCTGCCGTGCCCGGTTGAGGGACGCCTGATCCAGGGCATGCGACCAGGTATAACCGGCTAGGAAGTAGAGCCCCCGCCATGATCGCTCTGTCAACGTAGCCTGCAAGGCGTGATACTTGGATTCATAGCCATTGGAGAGAAAGTTCACGAATCCGAGAAAAGGAAAGCAGCCCGGTCCCGCAACACCCGCAGTCGGGCAGTTGTAGGTGAAAGGGCGTCCCGACTGCCCTTCAGCCTTCGACGGATCTACCTGGTTGATGTCATAAATGCTATACAGTTTTGTGCCTTTGTTTCCGACATACGCCACCTGCAGTGCCATGTTATTCCCGAGCCTTTGCTGGATGTTCAAATTCCAGTTAGTCACATAGGGAGTTCTCAAGTTGCGGTTCACTCCCAGAATGTCGCACGGGGTAGCATTGCAATCGATGGTTGCGTTGAAAACGGGGTCTTTAGAGTTCCAAGTCAGGCCGCTGAGGTCCACGTTGGTGGCGGCAGCAACGATTTTGCCGCCTCCGGGAGTGACTCCTGCCGCGCCTGTCGGGATCACATTCAGGCCCTCCGTGGCAGCGTTGGTTAAGAATTTTGGTCCCATAAACGTCGAGATCGGCGGAATTGCGTAGGTGATTGCTGCGCCCGCTCGGAGTACGGTGTTCGACTTACCGGTCGGATCCCAGGCGAAGCCGAGGTGCGGTGCAAAATTGTTGGGATCGAGATTGTAGGGCGCCGAGACATCCCGGCCGACTTGCACTAGTCCTCGATTGGGATCGAAGTTGCCGAGCAGGTTGTCGCGCTCTTTGATGGGTGCACTCAGGTCGTAGCGCAGGCCCAAATTCATGACGAAGCGGGATGAGATCTTCCAGTCGTCCTGCACATAGGCGCCGGATGATTTGAGGTTCACATGGCGCCGGGAATCGCCAACGAAGATGCGACCGCTGACCGGCATGCCCGCCAGAAAATCTTCCAAGGGACTGCTGTGAGTTTCTGCTTCGAAACCCGTCCAGGCCCTTCCTCCCACAAACCGAACGCGCCCTTTGCCATATCGATCGCGGAGATTGAAGGTGCTGCCGTCCCGAAATTCACCGCCAAAGCGAAAAGTATGCCGTCCACGCATGTAGGACACGTTATCGCTGCCCTGCAGTGTCTGGTTCGGTGTTGTTTCCAGGGGCAAGAAGGAGTTTCCGCCAAGAGGCGTAAAGCCGAGTATCGAGATCTGAGGCAGGCCAAAATTGCTTGGATCAGTGACGCCGGTATTGATGCCATAACTCTCGGGACTCCTTGCGTGGTCGACCGTCATGATCGTTTGCCAGAAGCGATTGAAGCCAAACTTGGCTTCGTTGGCCCAGCGTGAGGCAGGCGTCCACGTCCAGTTTGCGCCGGCAACCTGCGCCCGGGTGACGGCTTGCGACTGCCATTCCGGCCGGAGCACGGGAATGTCCTGCTCGATCTGCAGGCTATCGCCCGCGAAGTAGCGCGCGGTTAGCACATGACGTTCCCCGAGGTGGAAATCTAGCTTGCCGAGCCCATTGTCCTCGCGGTTCCTGTTGGGAAAACCTGAGGAAGTGTTGGTAGAGGAACTGTTGTTTTGCGGGAAAAGCGCAAGCAGGGCCGAGCTAACCGGGTTTACCGAAACCTGATGCGACGCCAAGCTTGCCACAGCGTCCGGGATACTGTCGAAGCGGGCGTTCGGCACGCTACCCAGGCTGCTTGTCACCGGCGTCGCCAGCACTTCCGAGTTGCCTACCAGATCGCGAACCCCCTCGTACGCGAGAAAATAGAAGATGCGGTTCTCAGCGATGGGCCCCCCGATGGTCGCGCCGAACTGGTGCATATGCAAAGGCTTCTGCGGATCGGGCCTTTGGTTGAACCAGTTGCGCGCATCCAGGACATTGTTGCGGCCGAAATAGGAAGTAGAGCCGTGCAAGCTATTCGTGCCCGACTTCAGCCCGACATTGATGATCGCCCCCGGCTTCCACCCGTATTCTGCCGAAGGGTTCTCCTGGACATTAAATTCCTGGATAGCGTCGACCGGCAGGTGGGTGGCGGGTGTGCCCTGCACACCCTCGGAGTTGATCACCGTGGTCGCATAGTACGGGTCGTTGTTGTCGGTGCCATCGATGATGAAATTATTGTCTTCAGGGAGATTCCCATTGGAACGAATGGAGAGGAATCCGCCGCCGGGATAACGCTCGAGTCCGGGACGAAGCACCACCAGGTTCTGGAAGTCCCGCCCATTCAGAGGCGAGTCAGTGATTGCTCGGTTCGTGAAGGTACCCCCGAGTGTGTCATTGGTGGTTTCAATCAAGGGTGCCTCACCGGTGACTTCGATCACTTCATCGGGAGCGCCGGGGTGAAGCTGGAAGTCAAGATGGACATCACGAGCCACTTCCAGGCGAAGCGAGGGCCACTTGACGCGTTTGAAGTTACGAGCCTGGGCGCTCACTCGGTACAGCCCGGGCGGGAGCTCCGGCGCAACATATTCGCCCAGTTCATTGCTGTGCACGCGTCGGGAAGTGCCGCGTTCCAGGTCGGTGATTACGACGGTTGCGCCGGCAACGACGGCTCCTGTCTGATCCCTTATGGTGCCCAGGATGCGCCCGGTATTCGTTTGTGCTAAAGCGGCAGCGCAGCACAGGAGCAGGAAGCAACTAATATCCCTGAGCATCGCGTTCTTCACGGGACCCTCTTGCTGGCCGCGGTCGAAGCCCGGAATGGAAAAACCAGGATGCACGAAGCCGGCTCCGCTTCGGGGGTTAACAAGATTAGGGCGGCTACTCGGGGTCTGTCAAACGTGATTTCCGAAATGCAATGCCTTTAACGAGTTGACCATGTGTTCTGCACCATTTTCCGGCGTTGCAGGTTCTTCGCCCTTCGCTAGAATGATAGTAAGAACCTAGTTATCCGGGAGCTCATGTCGCAATTCGTCCACCTGCACCTGCATACTGACTACTCGATGCTCGACGGAGCCTGTGACGTCGAGAAACTCTGCAAGCGTGTCCGGGAATTGGGCATGCCGGCCGTGGCCATGACCGACCACGGCAATATCTTCGGCGCCGTGCACTTCGTAAATGCCGCACATAAAGAGGGCATCAAGCCGATCGTCGGCTGCGAGCTGTACATCTCGAAAAAAGAGGATCACAACATCGAACGCATGCCACCGGAAGGGGACACGTACAACCATCTGCTGGTGCTGGCCGAGACCGAAGAGGGCTACCGGAATCTGGTCAAGATCACTTCTGAAGCCTCACTGCACGGCTTCTACTACAAGCCCCGGGTCAGCAAGAGATTTCTGGCGGAGCACGCGAGCGGACTCATCGGCCTTTCCGGCTGCCTTAAAGGGGAAGTTGCGGAATTTCTCATGGAAGAGAAATTCGAGGCGGCGCGCGAGGCTGCCGCCACCTACCGCGATATTTTTGGGAAAGAAAACTTCTTCCTGGAAATTCAGGACCAGGGCCTGGCCCAGGAACACAAGATTCATCCCGCACTGTTTCGCCTTGAAAAAGACCTAGGCCTCCCTGTCGTGGCTACCAACGACAGCCACTATCTCTGCGAGGACGACGCCCATGCGCAAGACGTGATGGTCTGCATCCAGACCGGCAAGTCCATCCAGGAACCCAATCGAATGAAGTTCCAGGGCAATCAGTTTTTCGTGAAGAGCCATCAGGAGATGGCTCGTGTTTTCAAGGACTCGCCCGATGTGCTGACCCGCACGCTTGCCATCGCGGAGAGGTGCAACATGCGGCTGGAGAAAGTCAGCAGCCCCTTTCCGCATTTTGAAGTTCCCCCCGGCTACACGCTCGATAGCTATTTTGAGCACATCACGCGCGAAGGTTTTACGCGCCGCGTGGAAGCGCTTCGGACTCTTTCTGATCGCGGCCTGCTGAAGCACAGCCTCGCCGATTACGAGCAGCGGTTGGCGCGTGAGATCGGCATCATCCAGCAGATGAAGTTCTCCGGATATTTTCTCATTGTCTGGGACTTCATCCGTTACGCGAAAGAGCGCAACATTCCCGTTGGTCCAGGCCGCGGCTCGGCGGCCGGTTCGCTCGTCTCGTATTCCATGGGCATCACCGATCTTGATCCCTTGCAGCATGAGTTGCTGTTCGAGCGCTTCTTGAATCCTGAACGAGTGTCGATGCCGGATATCGACATCGATTTCTGCATGAACCGGCGGGGCGAAGTAATTGACTACGTCACTCACAAGTACGGCCGCGAGAATGTAGCTCAGATCATCACCTTCGGCACAATGGCGGCGAAGGCAGCCATCAAGGATGTTGGCCGCGCCATGGACATCCCGTACGCCGACGTAGACCGCATCGCCAAGATGGTTCCCAACCAGCTCAACATCAAACTGGAGGACGCGCTCAAGGAATCACCGGCCATGCAGCAGGCCTACCAGAGTGATGCGCAGGTGAAGCAACTCCTGGACACAGCCAAGAAACTCGAGGGCCTGGTGCGCAATGCAGGCGTGCACGCTGCCGGCGTGGTAATCGCTCCGCGCCCGCTGACTGAGCTCGTCCCGCTCTACAAGACCAAGAACGAAGAAATTGTAACTGCCTTTGACATGGTTGCTATCGAGAAGATGGGCCTGCTGAAGATGGATTTTCTGGGCCTGACCACCCTCACCATTCTGGATGACACCGCTAAGCTGATCGAACAGACGCACGGCCAGAAGATGTCCTTGGAAGCGATTCCGCTGGAGGACCAGGAGACTTACGAAAAGGTTTTTCACAAGGGACTCACTTCAGGGGTGTTCCAGTTTGAATCACATGGCATGCGCGACGTCCTGCGCCGCTATCAGCCTAATTCCATCGAAGATCTCACCGCTTTAAACGCGCTCTATCGTCCGGGCCCGATCCAGGGCGGCATGATCGATGACTTCATCGAGCGCAAGCATGGTCGTCGCAAGATCGAATACGAGCTGCCAGAATTAAAAGAGATTCTTGCGGAGACTCTGGGCGTGATTGTCTACCAGGAGCAGGTGATGCAGATCGCTAACCGCCTGGCGGGATATTCACTCGGAGAAGCCGACCTGTTGCGACGAGCTATGGGGAAGAAAAAGCCGGAAGAGATGGCCCAACAGCGCGAGCGCTTTGTCCAGGGTGCGGTTCAGAGAGGTTATCCTCCCAAGAAGATCGAGAAGATCTTCGATCTGATGGCGCAGTTTGCGGGATACGGCTTTAACAAATCACACTCGGCAGCGTACGCGCTGCTTGCCTATCACACCGCTTACCTGAAAACGCACTATCCGGTAGAGTTCATGGCCGCCCTGTTGACGTCGGTCACGGGAAGCACCGACGACGTCGTCAAGTACATCAACGAGTGCCGGGAGATGGGCATCGCGGTCGAACCGCCCGCCATAAACGTCAGCGATGCGAACTTCACACCGCACGGCGCCGCGATCCGGTTTGGTCTGGCTGCAGTCAAAAACGTTGGTCTCAACGCAATCGAGTCCATCGCGGCGGGGCGCAAGAAACTCGGGCGCTATAAGTCAATTTTCGAATTCTGCGAGTCCGTCGATCTGCGCTTGCTCAACAAGCGGGTTCTGGAATCTCTGATCAAGAGTGGGGCGATGGATTGCCTAGGCAGACGCGCGCAACTTATGGCAGTCCTCGACAAAGCTATTGAGCGTGCACAAGGAGTCCAGCGCGACGCCGAATCCGGGCAACATGGCTTGTTTGGCGTGTTCCAGCAGGAAGAGGTGCGCGAGGACAACAACAAACTTGCCGATATTCCCGATTGGGATGAGCACCTGCGGCTCGCTTCTGAAAAAGAAATTCTGGGATTCTTCATCACGGGTCATCCCCTGGAGAAGTACAGGGACAAAATCGAAGACTTCCGAGCCCTCTCGACCGAAGAAATTACCGCCCTCAAGAATTCCACGGGCAAAGACGAAATCTGTGCTGCGGGGATCATCGCGAATGTGCGGGTTCTGAAATCCAAGAAGGGCGAGTTCTACGCGCAGGCCACGTTCGAAGACATGTCGGGCTCGGTGGACATGCTGGTTTTCCCAGAAGCCTATCGGCGCCTGCAGGACAAGGTGAAGCTCGAAGTTCCTGTCCTGGTGCGGGGCGGTGTTCGCATTGAGGAAGGCTCCAACCCTAAGCTCACAGTCAGCGACATCATAGCGCTGGAAGAGGCTAAGCCCAAGCTGCCGCGTTCCATTCGCGTTCGCGTTCCGGTCGAATCTGCTACGGACAATACCGTCGACGCCCTCCATACCCTGTTCACCGAACGTAAGGGAGAGGCCAAGGTATTATTCGATGTAGAACGCCAGGGCGATTTCATGGTGGTGATGGAGGCGGAAGGCTATAATGTCCAACCGGACCACAATTTCATCGCCCGCGTGGAAGAACTGTGCGGACGCGGCGCGGTGCGCATTATTGACTGATCCAACTCTGCGGAAATGGCATCACGACGAACGCGCGACGGCGGTATGGCGTCTGCAGCCCAGACGCAAGCCGAGGCTCCCGAACGGTTCGCCGTTTCTGACTTTCTGTTGTCTATGGTAGAGAGCCGGTGGGCCTCTTCCGGCAATGGTTCTGGATTCAAGATGGACGCAGCCCTCAAAGCACAACAGGAACTGGAAAAAGTCGAGCAGCAGATTGCCCAGATGGAATCGGTTGCGGGCACGAGCGCGGACGCTCACAAGCAGCTCGAGGAGCTTCGGGAGCGAGTGGAGGCCCTTCGTAAGCAGATCTACGCCCACCTGAATGCTTGGGAAAAAACTGAGTTGGCGCGTCATCCGCAGCGCCCCAATACCCTGGAGTACATTGAGCGCATTTTCACCGACTGGAGTGAGATCCATGGCGACCGCGGCTTCTCCGATGATCCGGCCATCGTCTGTGGCATGGCCCGTTTCCATGGCCAGGACGTGATGATCGTTGGCCACCAGAAGGCTCGCGACACCAAGCAGAAAGTCTATCGAAATTTTGGAATGCCGAATCCCGAGGGCTATCGCAAGGCGCTGCGGGTCATGAAGATCGCCGAGAAGTTCGGCCGGCCGATTTTCACCTTCGTGGACACGCCCGGCGCCTACCCTGGCCTTGGCGCGGAAGAGCGCGGCCAGGCGGAAGCCATTGCACATAACCTGCGCGAAATGGCTCGCCTACGCGCGCCGATCATTACCACCATCACGGGAGAAGGGGGAAGCGGTGGCGCCCTGGCGATTGCTGTCGCCGACCGGGTTCTGATGATGGAGAACGCGATTTATTCCGTCATCTCGCCAGAAGGCTGCGCTTCCATCATGTGGCGCGATGCCAGCAAGAAAGAACTGGCCGCTCGGGCACTGCGCATCACGGCCTCCGACTTGATTCAACTCGGTTGTGTGGACGGCACGGTCCCAGAGCCGGAAGGCGGTGCCCATACCGATCAGGTAGCCGCCGCAGCGCTGCTGGATACCAGCCTGCAGAGACACCTGACCGAGCTCAATCAGCTGTCGCTATCAGAATTAGTCGCGTCACGATATAATAAATTCCGCAACATGGCCCAGTTCTTCAGCAGAGAAAGTTAGTTTCTGATCAGGTACCTGCCGACACAGGGTCCCCGCCTGTCCGCAGTGCCGCTCGTACCGTATAATAAAAAGTTAACCTCGCACCAGACCTTGGGCTGACATTGTCTGCCCTCTCCAAGGAAGGATGGGAATGGCCACAACAGATGTAGCCCTTCGTGAGGCCTCGGGCCTATCCGGGCAAAAACACGTCGTCAACGACTTGAGCATTCAGGTCGCGACGGTAAACGGTTCCGGTTCGCAAAGTTCTAATACGGTCCTGCTGCGCAGTATTTTCCAAATGGGAATTCCCGTTTCCGGCAAGAATCTGTTTCCGTCGAACATTGCCGGGCTACCCACCTGGTACACCATTCGGGCCAGCAAAGATGGCTACATCGCACGCAAAAAGGAAATCGATTTCCTGGTGGCGATGAATCCGGAAACCGCTCAGGAAGATGTCAAATCGCTTGAGTCTCGCGCGGTGGTTGTTTATGACGAGCCTCTGAACCTGCGCGCCCTGCGTGATGATCTGGTCTTTTATGCCGTTCCTTACGACAAGCTGGTCGCGCCCGTGTGTCCCGAGGCTAAGCTCCGCAAGCTGGTCCGGAACATGATCTATGTGGGCGTGGTGGCCAAGCTGCTGGGGATCGAAATGGCCGAGGTAGAGAAGGCCATCCGCAAGCAGTTTGCCAAGAAGGTCAAAGCGGCAAACCTGAACCTGGCCGCGGTGCAGGCCGGTTTTGACTACGCAACCGCGACGCTGCCCAAGCAGGATCCCTATTGCTTGCAGCGCATGGACAAGACGACGGGCAAAATCATCATCGACGGCAACTCCGCCGCCGCGCTGGGTTGCATGTTTGCGGGCGTTACTGTAGTGACCTGGTATCCAATTACTCCCTCTTCCTCGCTGGTGGAAACCCTCATCGATTACATGAAGGAGTACCGCATAGGCTCGGACGGCAAAGCTACCTTCGCTATTGTTCAAGCGGAAGACGAGCTGGCGGCTATTGGGATGGTACTGGGCGCGGGCTGGGCAGGTGCACGCTCCATGACGGCAACTGCCGGGCCGGGAATCTCGCTGATGGCGGAGTTCACCGGGCTTTCGTACTACGCCGAAGTTCCGGGAGTGGTTTGGGATATCCAGCGGGTCGGCCCCTCCACCGGGCTTCCCACGCGCACGTCGCAAGGCGACATTCTTTCGACGGCCTTCCTTTCTCACGGCGACACCAAGCACATCATGCTGATCCCATCCTCGGTCGAAGAGTGTTTCACGATGGCCACCGACGCGTTCAACCTGGCGGAGCAGTTCCAGACGCTCGTGTTCGTGATGTCGGATCTCGACTTGGGGATGAACAACTGGATGTCAGACCCCTTCAAATATCCCGAGACTCCGATCCAGCGCGGCAAGGTGCTGAGCAAGGAAGATCTCGACCGGTTGGGCGGGTTCGCCCGCTACAAGGACGTCGATGGGGATGGCATCGGCTATCGCACTCTCCCAGGGACGGATCATCCCGCCGCCGCTTACTTTGCCCGGGGCAGCGGCCACAACGAAAACTCGCAGTACAGCGAGCGTCCGGACGATTTCGAGCGCAACATGGAGCGCATTAACCGCAAATTTGAGACGGCGCGGTCATTTGTGCCCCGGCCCGAGGTCATGCAGGACGGCAAGTCCAACAAGGTCGGCATTGTTGCCTACGGCACGTCGCACTGGGCCATCCTCGAAGCCCGCGACCAACTCCGCAAGGAGTACAACATCGAGGCCGACTATCTCCGTTTGCGGGCATTCCCGTTTACCCGCGAGGTGCACGAGTTCATCGAGCAGCATGAGCGTGTCTATGTCGTAGAGCAGAACCGCGACGCGCAGATGCTCAGCCTGCTCAAGCTGGATGTCCGCCCTGAGTTGGTCACCCGGTTGCGCAGCATTGCGCACATCCATGGATTGCCGCTGGACGCGCGCTCTGTGACCGACGAACTCACGAGCATGGAGGGGAGATAACATGGCGACTACTCCGACCCGCACTCCTACGCCCAAGACCAACCGCATCGGCTTGACCGTTTTGGATTATCGCGGCGGGAAGACAACGCTGTGCGCCGGTTGCGGCCATAACGCGATTTCCGAGCGCATTATCGATGCCATGTACGAGATGGGTGTGAAGCCGGAGCGCGTAATCAAGCCTAGCGGAATCGGCTGCTCGTCCAAGAGTCCGGCTTATTTCATGAGCCGCTCGCACAGCTTCAATGCGGTCCATGGACGTATGCCTTCCGTCGCCACCGGCGCTATTCTGGCGAACCACAAGTTACTTGCGCTGGGTGTGAGCGGCGATGGGGACACGGCCTCCATCGGCATCGGTCAGTTCGTGCACCTCATGCGCCGCAATCTTCCGATTATCTACATCATTGAAGACAACGGCGTGTACGGTCTCACCAAGGGCCAATTCTCCGCTACCGCAGATCTGGGCTCGAAACTGAAGAGCGGCGTGATTAACGATCTTCCACCCATTGACACCTGTGCGCTGGCTATCGAGTTAGGCGCTACTTTTGTAGGCCGTTCATTCTCTGGCGACAAGAAGCAACTGCTCGCCATGCTGAAAGCGGCCATTGCGCATCGCGGAACTGTCATGCTCGACGTCGTCTCGCCTTGCGTGACGTTCAACGACCACGAGGGCTCGACCAAGTCATACAAGTACATGAAAGATCACGAAGAGCCACTGCAAGACATCAACCTGATCCCGGTGTTTGAGGAAATTGATGTCGAGTACGATCCGGGCACGACCGTGGACGTCACCATGCACGATGGTTCGCACCTTCGCCTCCGCAAGCTGGAGGAAGACTACGATCCGACAAGCAAGATCAATGCGGTCAAGCGCCTCCTGGAAGCCCATGATCGCAACGAAGTGCTGACCGGGGTTTTCTACGTCAACTCGCAGGCCCCGACCTTCATCGATATGCTCAACATAACCGACGAGTCCCTGGCCACCTTGCCGGATTCGGTGGTGCGTCCGGGCAGGGAAGTGCTCGAGCAGGTAATGGAAGAACTCCGCTAGAATCCTGGTACCGGATGGAAGCGGCGGTCAGGTCAACGGCAGCAACGCCACCGCGACGAATTCGAGCGGCAATGGGATGGAGATCGTTTGCTTCCCCTCGGAAACGCGCAGGATGGTATCCAGGCTGAGTCGTGGTATCCCCAATAGCTCGAGTTCATCGCCACTGTGGCTCTTTTGCAGAGCATCTCCAGGGGCACTATCAGCAAAATAAAAGATCCTGGCTCCCTGTTGCAGGACCTCATCGTCGTCGTCGGTGACTACGTCGGCCGATACCCAGCCACCGTCCGAAGTCCCGTCATCGCGCAGGGTTTTCGTGCTGGCACTCGTCACGCGCACCCGCAGGCGCACGTAGTTATAAGCGATCCTGGTCGAGTTCAAGGTCAGTCCCGATTTCGAGCGAGCGATGTTCACTTTCCTGGTCTTGGCCGTGTACACCTTGAAGGCAGACTTCGCATCGTAGACTCCCTGGTTATCAGGAAGCAGAACCATGGAAGTCCTCGCCGCTGCCACGCCATTTACGGCAAACACCGGGTGAATCTCAAACGAATGGTCCGGGTTGGAATCGGATCCCCTGAGTGCCTGCCGGTCGCACATTGCTGGTGCCCCGCTGCCGAAGTTCTGGCACTGCGCGCCACCACCCTTCGGCGGATGCTCGAACCACAGGCGCCATGCACCGTAGATAGTCTTTTGCGAACTTCCCTGGTTAGGCTGCATTTCCTGTCGCACTCGCTTTTGAGACGGTTGAGTGCCATTGAGAATCTCCGCCACCATGGGCAAGCCAACCTGGTTAACTCGGCTTCCACCATGAATGTCGGCGTCCTTCTCTTTGGCGCTGACGTGAAGTATCGTGACCTTGGCTTCAACCGAAAGGCGGTTGCGGTACTTTTGTGCCCAAGCTGTTTTCAGCACCAGAATGCTGCCGGAATCGGCGCACCACACCTGCACAGGAGCCAGAAGCGCGATGCCGAAAAGTATTCTCTTAAGCATGGTTTGCCTCCCCAGCCGGTTTTGCCTTTGAACGCGGCTCAGTAGGGGCACGGCCGGCGTTGCGAAGGTTCATGAAGCGATTCAAAGTGTCGAACCAAAACGGCGCGCCGAGTGAGAGGGCCACAACCGTCAAAATCCATCCCAGCAGATGTTCCTTCAGGACTCTCCCCAGCCACGGTAGCCAGATGGCCTCACCTTGCGATCGCAGTTGCCGCTGGGCGTCGAGCCGTTGGAACTCCGTGGCCCATCCCGTCAGCGAGGCGAGGAGTTCCTTCTCGGAGTCCGTGAAGGTTGCGGTACCCGCCGGCACCGGAAATCCGGCGTCGGTTTTATCAGGTTCGGTGTATTCAACGATGGGAAGCTCTGGCGTTCCGCCGCTGGCCTCAATTCTTGCCTTGGCCTGCTCCACGACCGTCGCACGCAATGTCGGATCTGACCACAGACGCTGAATCAGTTGCGTCGTGTCTAGGTTCAGCAAGAGAACCAGAATAGTTGCCAGAACAAACGTTTGTTTCTGAACGTACCGCTTGTACCACCCCGTTACCCGGTCCATAGTCTGGTCATACCATTCTTGAATGTTCTTGTGGAATTCGTCGGGGCTCCTACCCGACCGCTGGAGTAACGCCTTCAATTGTTGGGCTACGCCCTGCGGCAAACCTTGAATGCCGGTTTCTGCTGCTGCTAAGTCGGTCAGCGGATTCGCCCCTGTCAGTTGATCGAGCAGCGCTTCCGCAAATCTCTGTGCGGGTATGTAGGATGGCAGTGCCTTCCCCTTAAGCGGAGCCAGCGATGCAATGGCAGGGTGCTCATAGAGAGTTTTCACCAAGTCCTCGCTGCCTAACAGTCTGAGCAGGCCCATTTGCAGCATCTTTGCGCGTCTATTGAGGGCGTTGGCGATGATTTCGTTCAATGTTGTACACATTAGCGCGAAGAGCAAATACAGGAATGCCATTCCAATGGCTACGTCCAATATTGGTAAACTCATCATCTGAGATCCTCCAATGTCGGTTAAGTGCTAAATACTGTGGAAGCGAAGCAATGCACTCACCGGGGCCGGACAGGAACCTAGAGAACCATAAGCGGCATGGATGCGACTCCGATGGCCGCTCTGTAAGTTACTTAGGAGGGTAAAAGGGCTCTATTCACTCGAATGAATAGCGAGGGCGATTGTAATCCTGCTCGGTGGGAAGTCAAGTTCTGTGACAGCGCTAATTCGGCTGCAGCAACCCTGGCCGCGCAGTCAGGAAGTTCAAATCGTAGACCATGAGTGAACCAAACTAAGCCACATCTTCCGGCTTCGGCTCCTGTGGTTCACCGCTGGGTTCGGGGTTCTCGCCGGGTTCCGGGAAGTCAGTGTCAAATTGTTTCAGGAGGGGGTTCTGGTCGCGATGTCCCAATTGGCCTTGCAGACTGGCATTGCCGGGTTGTTCACGGTCGTCCTGCTCCAGGGCGCCTTTCAGACGGTCCTGATCCTTGGTCTTTTCCATCGCTGATTGCTCCGGAGTTAATTAGCCGGGTGTAATCTGTCAAGCACTCCTAGCCTATCGTGAAACTTTTTCCGAAGGAAGTGTTTAAAGGGTGCAGATCGAAAGTATTCGTCCCGTTGCGGGGAGGACGCAAAGATGAAATCCTGGCTATTGCCGATAGTCTTACTGCTTGCCTTGAATGGGTGGGCGCAGAATCCGGCTGTTCCGCCGCTTAGCACACAAGACAGACCCGAAATGCGCGAGAGTCGGGCCGACCGCCTGCACCGGAGCAAGCGCCGAAAAGAGCGTCGCGAACGACGGAGCAAGCGCCATCAGGGCAAACGCGAGCGGGGTCACGGTCAAATATAAGTTCTTACCGCCAGACTCTGCCCGAGGACAACGCACGAACCTTGCGCGTTTGTGCAGTGACCTTGGTTGGTTGGCGCCCGCCGCGGGCGGCAATAAGATTTCGGCATGACAGGGCCAAGTAGATTGCCAAATGTCGATTGCCAATTGAACCGCAATTGGAAATCGACAATCGACAATCGACAATTATCGACAATTGACAATTCTTCTTACTCTCCCCTTCGGCCCGCGCTGACGGCCACGCCCAGCTTCCGCAACTGTTCCCGGGCCTGCAGAGCCTCGTTGGTTCGCGGATAGCGCTGAATCACATGCCGCAGCTCACGGATGCCATCGTCCTTCTGGCCCAGTTGGATGAGCGCCATGCCTTTCTTTAGCTGGGCGGCGGCCGCTTTGTTACCGCTGGGGAAGTTCTGGATTACCTGGTCATAATTCTTGGCGGCTTCCTGGAAATTGTTCTGCCGGAATTGAATTTCTGCCAGGTAGAAGAACGCATTCCCGGCCAGATCCGTGTTGGGATAAAACTTGATGTAATCGTTGAACTCCTGGGTGGCGATGTCATTCTTGCCGGCGTTGTAGTCGCGCAGGGCGTTGTTGTAGAGGACATCGGGCGGCGGCGCCTGCTGCTGCTGTGTGGCCTGCTGCTGTTGGGCGTTCAGATTCTGTTGCGCCGACTGCATGGCTTCTAATTGCTGGCTGAGCTTGTTGAGGCGGGCTTTCAGTTCGTCCATGGTGTCATTCAGCGCCTGGATCTGACCGGATAGCTGGTCGACTTTTCCAGTGGCATCGCCTTGCTGCTTCTGCAACGTAGCCTGCAGTGCGGCGACCGCATTGGCCGCCTTGTTGACCGCGTCCGTATCGGTTTCGACCAGGTTCTTCATTACTCCCATGCGCTCGTCAAAGGTCTGCTGCATGCGCGACATCTGTTCCTGGAGCGCTTGAACCTGGGTTTGCAATTGGACTATTTCCTTGCTCACACCCCAGGCGGGCGTCATTCCGGCAAGGAATACCATGAAAAACACAAGAATCGCGGAAACTCGTTTTGTGCTCATAATCTCTTCCATTGGATGCCCGATAGTTGCTGCAAGTCCAGCGGGAACGGGCCAAGTCTCGTGATTATCTACATCATGAGGATAACGCGTTCAGACGCGCGTGTGTGAGCGGCGGCCCAGCCAGAAGTGCCGGCCGTTCCTTTCCCGTCAACAGCGCCGGACCGAAAGGCTCGAGATGAGTGCAGGACGGCGGCGTCTCCACCGCCGTCCTCATCTGTAACTATCGCTGGTAGACAAAGTGCCCGCGCCGGTTCTGCTGCCAACATTGCTCGTTGGACTCAGTGCAGAACGGTTTTTCCTTGCCGTAGCTGATGGTCTTGATGCGGCTGGCACTCACTCCCGCCTGCACCAGCGCATTCTTCACGGCATTGGCGCGGTTATCGCCCAAGGCAAGGTTGTATTCGGTTGAGCCCCGCTCGTCGCAGTGTCCCTCAACGGTGAAATTAATGTGGGAATGTTGATTGAGGAACTGCGCGTCCGCCTGGACCGCTCCCGCCTGGTCGGCCCGAATGTCGTACTTGTCATAGTCGAAGAAGATGTCCCTCACGTTCTGAGCAAACAGCTCTTCTTCGGTAGCCGAGGGCTTCGGCGGTGGCGGCGGCGGAGGTGTCGTCACCGTAACCCGAGCGGTCGCTTCTTGCGCGCCGCCCGGACCCTTCGCCGTCAAATGGTAAGTAGTGGAGTCGGTGGGCGTGACCTCCTGCGAACCGTTGGGTTTGACCTCTCCGATTCCATCGATATTCACCTCGGTGGCATTGGTAGTTTCCCAGGTCAACGTGGTGGATTTCCCCTTCTCAACGGTGTTGGGATTAGAGGTCAACGAAGCCGTAGGTGCTGCCGGCGGCGGTGGCGGAGGCGGCGGGGGTGGCGCTACCTTTTTCTTGCAAGCACCAAGCGTCATGATCGCGCCCAGCGCAAATACAACCATGATCCACTTCATCCTTCCTTGCTTCACCTTTTCCTCCATGCGAATGCGCGCCCTGTGCTCCAGGCTCGCGGTTATAAGTTATTTCCAGCTCCAATTGGGCTGACTATTAGTACCTGTAAAAGTAAGCTGCGTTTGCTTTGTGCCATCGGCCAGCATGGTCCAAATCTGCAGGCTGCCGGAACGATTGGACTGAAAAATAATGTGCCGCCCGTCCGGCGACCATGAGGGGAAATCGTTGCGTCCTCCATCGTGCGTGAGTTGGACCCATTGCTTGCTGGCGATATCCATAAGATAAATGTCGCTGGCGCCTGGTTCGCCCGGGCCGTACTTGCGAATCCAGGCAAAAGCAAGGAACTGGCCGTTGGGTGACCAGGCGGGTGAAACTGCGTAACCTTGATCGGTCATGCGCTGCACGTTGGTGCCGTCGGCCTCCATGGTGTAAATCTGCGGCAGGCCGGTCCGTCCGCTGACCCAGGCAATCTGCGCCCCGGTTTTGTGGTTCCACACGGGCGATACGTCCGGACCATGGCTGTTTGTGAGCCGCTTCAGATCGCGTCCGGAAGCGTCCACCATGTAAATCTCGGGGTCACCGGCGCGCGACGACGAGAACGCCAAATGCAGACCATCCGGCGTCCAAGCCGGAGAAAGATTAGTCCCGTCGAAGTGTGGGAACGACACCATGCGATTCAAATCCAGGGAATACATCATGATGTCCCAACCACTATTCGTTAGGGCACTGAATGCGATACGGGAATTGTCGGGCGAGATGCGCGGCGACAGGGCATCGGAACCGAGGTGCGTGATCTGGTGCTGGTTAGCGCCGTCATAATCCATCGCCCAGATCTCTTTATGCCCACTGTGGTTGCTGACGTAATAAATCCTGGTTTCAGCTATTCCCTGAATCCCGCCACCCAGGCGGAAGATAATTTCATCGGCAAACCTGTGGGCGATTATGCGCACTGCATCAGCGCTGGCTCTGTCCTGGTACTGCTTGCCAAGAACCGGCGGAGAAGCGCTGTTCTTGACGTCATAGAGCCAGCCCTGCGCAGTGACGTTGTCGCCAGAGACACCCAGATTGCCGAATACGAGCATGGAAGCGTTTGGCGGGGGAGCGTTCCAGGTATCGAACTTGACGTCGGCAGGCTGACCCGGCTGCTGCAGCGGATAAAAACTCTTCGACACCAAGTCGAAGATCCCGGCGTTATCCAAGTCATTCCAGAGCGTGTCATTGAATGCCTTGAGGAGGTCGGGATTCTTGGCATCGTTGGTGGAAGCTTTGAAATCAGGCACCGCCAGGCGGATCTTCTCCACGGCCAGGCCGGTTCCCGTGCGGATCCAATCCTCCTGTGTGAAACCTGGAATCGCTAGGAACAGCAGGAAAAGCAGGCCCACAACAGGCCACGTGCTCGACCCCGTTTGAGACAAGCGCTTCTTACGGTGCATCCGTATGGTGAATCGTAAGTACAATTTTATCGTATGGCGAGCTATATAGAATTTCAAATTACGGATTGTCATCCTTGGTGCCTAAATGGGAATTGCAGCGATTGGTGCTTGGCTCAGCATCCAGACAGCTAAGAAGCAAAGCCAACCGCTACCTTTTGTAGTCAAACCAAAACTCAACTGAAACTTTGCTACCCGAATAATCCGATGGCAGGGGACCAAACGCATCAATGCGCTGCACTGCCCGGATCGCCGAGATATCCAGCGAAGGTACACCGCTCGACTGCTCAACGCGTACATTTGTGGGCCGTCCATCCCGTGTGATGTCAAAGACGAGATAAAAGCGGTTTGCTTCCTTGATGCGGGGGTCTACTTCATAAGCCAGCCAGTTCTGCCGGACTTTCTGCTGGACCACTTGTACGTACCAGCCGTAGCGCGATCCGAAGTCACCACCTCCGCCGCTGAATCCAAATCCACCTTTGGCGCCACCCGCGGCGAAGGTGCCGTAAGGGCCACTCACTGGGCCACCTTCGCCAAAGGGCACTACGTTGCTTTCTTCCTCAATAGGTTGAGCCTTGGCCTTAGTGGCTGTCGTCACCTTCTTGGGTTTTTTCTTGGATTCGCGCTCCGGAATGGGAATAGCTTCTTTCTCTTCCTCTACCGGTTGGGGCAACGACTTGGTCAATCCCTTCGACTCGTTGGCGAGAACATTTTGCGTCTGCGTCGAGCTGGCAGGCAAGGGAACCGTAGTCACTAGGCTCACACCGATTGCATCACCACCACCACCGGAGCCCCAACTCGCGCCCGGTCCGCCGTGCACGACCGCCGAGTAGAGAAGAATTGCCCCGGCAACCCCGACGTGCAGTAGGGCCGACCAGGTCAGAGGCCGTTTCCACTGCTCGTGCTCGAGAAAGATGTCAGCGCTTGCTGCCATGCTGATCTAGCGGCTGGGTCACGATGCTCACATTGCCAATGCCCGACTGTTTCACAGAATCCATGACCGTGGCGAAGGCACCAAAAGGAACATTCTCATCGGCGCGCACGAAGATGGACTGGTGCTGCGGATCGCGGATTTTCTGCCGCAGCTTAGCCGCAATTTCGTTGATGTTCACAGGGTCATTGCCCAGGAACACGCGCTGCGATTTATCAATGGTGATCACCATTCGTTCTTCGGTGATCTCCTTGACCGTGCGCGTTTTTGGCACGGCAACTTCAATGCCTGACTGCAGCACGGGAGCTGTCACCATGAAGATAATCAGGAGCACCAGCACCACGTCCACCAGAGGAGTGATGTTGATGTCGGAAAGAGAAGTCTCGGTTCGCCCGTTGGAAGTTGTGAAAGCCATTACCGCCGCACCTCTTCCGGCACGCGTGCCGCTTGCGGTTGCTGACGCTCGACCGCGTTCAACACTTCCAAGGCGAAGTCATCCGTGCGCGCGGCAAAATCACGGATCGAATGGCTGATCAGGTTGTAGGCGATGACGGCGGGAATGGCGGTCACCAGACCGGCGGCGGTCGTGATCAGGGCCTCCGAGATTCCGGGGGCCACTGCTCTTAGGGTTGCCGCACCCGCAGTGCCCAGGCCGTGGAACGCATCAATGATGCCCCACACGGTCCCGAAGAGGCCGACAAACGGAGTCACCGCGCCCGTTGTTGCGAGCCAGGGTAAATTGCGCTCCAGTCGCGAGATCTCTTCCGAAGACGCGATCTGCATTGCTCGCTGAACCGCCACCAGGTTGCGGACTGCGCCCGTCGTGCCCATCTGCCGCTTATGTTCGTCGAGTGCGGCCTCGAACACGCCGACCAGCGGGCTCGGACGGAACTGCTCCGCCACCGCGGCTACGTCCTGTATCCGCTGTGCTTTGCGGAAGGCGCGAATGAAGCGCCCGCTCTGGATTCTAGCCCGCTTCAGCTTGCCCCACTTGGATAGAATGAGCGCCCAGGAAAGCACGCTGAAGAGCAGGAGAACAAGGAGAACCGTTTTGGCGACGGCACCGCTTTGCGCAACCAGGTCAACGATTTCGCCGCCCACGAATACTGTCAGCAAGGGAAAAAGATGCATTGGTTTTTGGAGAGTACCTGCGTTCGATTATAGACCAAGGCTGCAGGTCGCACGATGGTGCGAATCCGATGCATTACCCCGATTTTCCCCTTGCAAACGTTCGCGGACCAATGCCAACCCGGCTCCGGACATTGCATCCAAGAAAAGTTTGTATAAACGACTCGAGGGCGAGAACAAAGACCAGATCAGGAGGCAGTAATGACCCACTTCGGCACCTTACGCGATTATCGTTTCTCTGATACCGACAGTGCCAAAGACGACATCCGGGGCTCGAAAGTGTACGGGCCCAACGACGAAAAGCTGGGCAAGATTGCTGACGTAATCTTCGACCACCTAACCGGCGCCATCCGCTACGTGGTGATCGACACGGGCCGCTGGTTGCACAGCCAGAAATTCATCGTTCCTCCCGACCGGTTACACGCGTCCACGCAGCACGAAGACGACTTTCAAATCGACCTGACCAAAGAACAGATTGGGGGCTTCCCCCCTTTCAATGAGAACGATCTCGAGTCCGAGAAAAAGTGGGGTGACTACGAGCGCAAATACCGGTCGAAATGGGAGGAGCATCCGATCATGCATCGTGCAGAAACGGATCGGAACATCACACCCACAACTTCCCAGATGACGAGGGGTACAGGTGCCACTGGCCCAATGATCGGCACTCCGCCTGTGGAACAGCCGGGGGCAGGAATGGATGTTGTACCGAGCGCCCCCGAACGCAAGGTCACGCCCATCCGAAGGGAAACGAAGCTGGACGTCGAACCGCAAGGTCCGGGGCGGCGCTGGACATCGTTTGAAGAGAAGCTGCGGCAGCGCCGCGAGGATATCATTGCGGGTTGTCACTACTGCGGCACGCAACCGTCCGGCGAACGACTGTCAGAAAGGGAACGAAAAGTCGGTTAGGAACTTTTCATGTCCCGGTTCTCAGTTCCCGGCAAAGGTCCATGCGAGTCGTTAACTGGGATCTGAGAACTGACCACTGAGAACTGATTTTCATGTTATGCTTCGCACAACCTCGTCATTCCAGGAAAGCCGGTGCTGCTCGAACTGCGTCTCGAGAATTACGCGGTCATCGACAACGTCGCGGTGGAGTTCGCCGCCGGCCTGAACCTGTTGACCGGCGAAACCGGCGCCGGCAAATCCATTCTGATTGACGCGCTGTCTCTACTGCTCGGTGATAAAGCCTCTAGTGAGGTCATCCGTTCGGGAGCGGAGCGTGCGGTCATCTCTGCCGTTTTTGAGGTGGCAGAGAAAAAGGTCGCGCACATCCTGGAAGAAAACGGGATTGATCCGGAGGACGGATCTCTCATTTTGCGCCGCGAGATTGCTGCGGGCGGTAAAGGCCGTGTCTTCGTCAACAACCAGGCGGCGACGGTCTCGGTGTTGAAGGCCCTTTCTTCCCACCTTGCAACGGTACATGCGCAGAACGAATCCATCCTGGCCTTCGACGCTGCTGCGCGCGTAGCTCTGCTGGATGAATTTTCGGGTGGGGATCTTGAATCTGTGTCCGCCGCGTTTTCCGGGTGGAACGGCATCCGCCGCCGCATCCTGGAACTGGAAAGCGACGAGCAGGACCGGCTGCGACTGGTGGACCTCTGGACCTTTCAGGGGCGAGAGATTGAAGATGCCAAGCTTCAGCCGGGTGAGGACGAGCGCCTCGAAGCCGAGAAGCGAGTCCTGGCAAATGCCGAGAAGATTTACAACGCCGCCATGAACGCCTTCGATCTCCTGTATGAAGGCGAACGCTCGACGTCATCTTTGCTTCGCGCAGCTCAGAAAAACCTCGAGGAACTCACCCGGTACGAGCCCAAGTTCCGCGAAGCTTTGGCCGCGCTGGAAACGGCTCGCATCAGCGTAGAGGACGTTGGGGCCACCTTGCGCGACTATGCCGGAGGCATCCAGGCCTCGCCCGAGCACCTGGCCGAAGTCGAAGACCGGCTCGCGTTGCTCGGTGGGCTTAAGCGGAAGTACGGGCCGACGCTGGAAGACGTAATCAACCTGGCTGCGGAAGTTGCTCGCAAACTCTGTGAAATAGAAAACAAAGACGAAGTATTGCGAAGCCTTCGTGAAGATCTAGCCAAAGCCGCGACAGGATACTTGGAAGCTGCCCGCGCCGTGTCAAAAAAACGACGCGAGGGTGCCCGCAAGCTGGAGAAATTGGTCGAAGCCGAGATCAACGATCTAGCTATGAAAGCTTCTTTCCGAATCGAACTCACCAGTTTGGAAGAAGAAAATAGCTGGACCAGTTCAGGCTTCGATCAAGTCGTCTACCTCATCTCGCCCAATCCCGGCGAACCGCTCCGGCCTGTCGAGCAGATTGCGTCAGGTGGGGAACTCTCTCGCGTGTTGCTGGCTCTGAAGGCCACCGTGGAGACCAGTACTGGGCGGGGTAACCGGAAGCGGGCCTCAGGAGCGCAGCGCACGCTGGTGTTCGATGAAATCGATACAGGAATTGGCGGCCGGGCAGCGGAGGCGGTAGGCAAGAAGCTGAAGGCTCTCTCGCGAGCCAACCAGGTACTTTGCGTCACTCACTTGCCGCAGATCGCCACTTTTGCCGACCACCATTACGTGATCGAGAAGAAGGAATCCGGCGGCCGTGCCCGAACCTCGGTGCGGCAAGTCGTGGGCGAAGAACGCACGGAGGAAGTCGCCCGTATGCTGTCGGGAGCCAAGCTCACGGAGACCTCGCGCAGGCACGCTGAGCAGATGCTGAAAACCAACGCCTGACCACCCTATGCACAAGTTATTCTGAGCGGAGCATCCGATTCGCCAGCGAACCCCAAGGCGGAGTCGAAGGATACCTGCATCCAAATCGCATCAAGCAGCAAAATGGTTACTGGATCATATCGTGGCTCCAGCGGTCCCGACTGGGAGGGGTCCGTCTCAGCCTCGGTTCGGGGTTTTCCTGGTTGACAAAAGCATCTTAGCCAGCTCCAACAAAAGGGTCATGGTTTCAGGCGCCACCGCTTGGGAGTTGGCGATCAAGGTCAACTTAGGAAAGATCGATGCTCTCGCGTTTGTAGTGGATCTCGGCCGCCATACCGAAGAGGAGGGTCTTGCAGACCTGCCGCTTAGCATCCAGCAGGCAACGAGGGCGGGATTGCTGCCCCCTGCACCATCGTGATCCGTTTGACCGCTCGCTGGTAGCTCAGGCCCAAGCTTTGGGCATACCGATTGTGAATGCTGATGCGGTTTTGGATCGGTATGACATAAAACGCATTTGGGAGAATCTGACACCTCCGCGGCGCAACCGCGACCATTCGCTGCAGAAAACCCGCCACCCGCTGCTAATCCCCGGAGTTTCAAGCGCTTACATTGACCAAGCCGGTTCCAGTCGGGTACTTTTAATGGATACAAACAGTGGGGAGCGTGTAACCTATCAGGAGCAGGGGAAAAGGATTGTGCCAACCCAAAGCAAGACTCTACTTCTATTGAAACCGCGGGGCTTCTGCGCTGGTGTGGTTCGGGCTATTGACATCGTCCGTATCGCCTTGGAGGCCTTTGGTCCGCCCATTTACGTGCGCAAGGAAATTGTCCACAACCGGTTCGTGGTCGAAGAACTGCAGGGGAAAGGCGCTATATTCGTCGACAGCGTCGACGAGGTTCCCAACGGCGAACGTGTCATCTACAGCGCACACGGCGTTTCACCCGAGGTCCGAGACGCCAGCCAGCAGCGCGGTTTGCGGGTAATCGACGCCACCTGTCCGCTGGTCACAAAAGTTCACGTTGAGGCGGTTAAGTTTGCCAAGGAAGGTTACTCGCTCATTCTGATCGGTCACCGCGACCATGACGAGGTGATTGGCACTCTGGGTGAAGCGCCCCTGGTAACTCAGGTGGTAGGCAATCCGGCAGAAGTCGCAGCACTGACCGTACCTGACCCCAACCGAGTCGCATATCTCACCCAGACTACCCTGAGCCTGGACGAGACTAGGGACATCATCGAGGCCCTCCGTGAACGATTCCCCAACATCAAGGGCCCAGCCGCGCAGGATATCTGCTATGCCACCGAGAACCGCCAGGTGGCCGTGAAGCATGTAGCTTCTGAAGCTGACCTGCTGCTGGTAGTGGGTTCTGACAACAGTTCCAACTCCAAACGCTTAGTGGAAGTGGCCCGCAGTCTGGGAACCAGCGCGCACCTGATCGACAGTTACAGGAACATCGAGCCGAATTGGCTGGAGGGCGTGAAGACAATTGCCCTTACGGCCGGGGCGTCGGCGCCCGAATGCCTGGTGGAAGAAGTTGTGAAGTTTCTCGCGGGTAAGGGTTTCGGTAACGTGCAGGAAGTTGAAGTCATGCCAGAGAATGTGCGCTTTGGCTTGCCGCCGGAGATCGTGGAAGCGATCGCTAGCGCGCCGGCCAGCGCAGGTGTGGAGTAAGGCCCGATGGAAGACAACTTCCCCTCGAGGTCAGCTGCCCCGCAGCTGCGCTTCGGTAAGATTGATGACCTGGTGAGCCGAGTAGCTGTTGGCATCGATGCGGCTCGAAAGTATCTTTTTTCTCGCCAGCATGAGCAGGGTTACTGGTCCGGCGAACTGGTCGCCGATACCACTCTCGAATCCGATTACATCCTGCTGCACACACTCCTGGGTACCGGGAACAAGGAGCGTTTCCAAAAATGTGCCAACTACATTCTTCGGCATCAGAACGAAGACGGCGGTTGGCCGATTTACATCAACGGCCCTTCCAACATCAGCGCCTCGGTTAAGGCTTACTTTGGACTTAAGCTGGCTGGCTACAACGCCGACCATCCCGCGCTGGTGCGCGCTCGCAAGAAAATCCTGGAAATGGGCGGCGTGACCGAGGTCAACACCTTTACCAAAATCTATCTCTGTTTCTTGGGCCAGTATGACTACGACGCTGTTCCCGCGGTTCCGCCCGAGATCGTTCTTTTTCCCAATTGGTTCTGGTTCAACATCTACGAGATTTCTTCCTGGTCGCGCGCCATCCTGGTATCTCTGTCCATTTGCTACGCCAAGAAGCCGCTGAAGAAAATTCCCGACGAGATGGGCGTCGAAGAGCTCTTCGTGGGCGGGCGCGACAAGTCGCGCATGCACCTGCACTGGAGCAAGAAACTAATATCCTGGCGCAACTTCTTCCTGGTGTTGGACCGGATGGTCCACTGGGCGGAGCGGGTGCATATCCGTCCGCTGCGCTGGCTTGCGCTCAGACGCGCCGAGAAGTGGATGCTGGAACGCTTCGAGATGAGCGACGGTCTGGGCGCGATCTACCCGTCTATGATGAACGCCATCATCGCACTGCGCTGCCTTGGTTATTCCCTCGACGATCCACAAGTCATCCGTGCCATGGACGAATTTGAAAAACTGGGCATTGAGGAGGGCGACACGTTCCGCATGCAGCCCTGCATGTCGCCCGTCTGGGACACCGCCTACGCGCTGTTTGCCTTGGGCGAAGCGGGCGTTCCGGCCAACGATAAACGCATGATCAAATGCGCCGACTGGCTCTTGCAAAAACAGGTGCGCAATGCCGGCGACTGGAAGGTGAAGAACACCAAAGGCCAGCCGGGCGGCTGGTATTTCGAATTCAACAACGAGTTTTATCCCGACGTAGACGATAGCGCCATGGTGTGCTTGGCTCTGAGCCGCGTGGAACATCCCAATGGGCGCTATCAGCGCGAATCAGTGCAGCGTGCCATCGACTGGATTTTTTCCATGCAGTGCAAGAACGGCGGCTGGGCCTCGTTCGACAAAGACAACGATCGCATGGTTTTTCAGTACATTCCGTTCGCCGATCACAACGCCATGCTCGACCCGCCCACGGTGGACATCACGGGCCGGATCCTGGAGATGCTTGCCACCTATGGCTATGACAAGAATGACAAGCGTGTGAAGCGAGCCATCAACTTCATTCGAAAAGAACAGGAACCGGATGGCTCCTGGTTCGGCCGCTGGGGCGTGAACTACATCTACGGAACGACGCTGGTGCTTCGGGGTTTGGAAGCGATGGGCGTTGACCATCACGAGCCGTACATCCAGCAAGGCGCGGAGTGGTTGCGCATGGTCCAAAATCCCGATGGGGGCTGGGGCGAGACCTGCGAATCCTACGACGATGCCAGCAAGCGTGGTCTGGGTCCCAGCACGCCGTCCCAGACCGCGTGGGCGATCATGGGTCTGCTGGCCGCAAATGACACACGCAGCGACTCGGTCGCGCGCGGCATTGCCTACCTGCTACGCACCCAGAAGAAAGACGGCTCTTGGGACGAGCCTGCAACTACCGGCACCGGCTTCCCGCGTGTCTTCTACCTGGTCTATACGCTGTATCGCGAGTACTTCCCGCTGATTGCGCTGACCACTTACGCCAAGGTCATGGCCGGCGAGACAAACACTCTGAATCGCAGCGCGTAATAGAGTTCTCAGTTGTCAGTTCCCGGTTCTGGGCGTCGTCTCTTTCCTTGAACGGAGAACCGAGAA
>Ga0066658_10000035_pt1 | contig 42584 bp, 38 predicted proteins | sample GraSoiAngelo_107_FD_75174 | JGI IMG/M metagenome (GOLD analysis project Ga0066658, IMG submission 75174) | Grasslands soil microbial communities from the Angelo Coastal Reserve, California, USA - 14_0903_09_30cm | ecosystem: Environmental > Terrestrial > Soil > Grasslands | place: USA...
GACCTGAGATCGCGTAGGCGACGACCAGCGGTGGCGGGGCGAGGTAGTTGTTCTTGATCTCGGGGTGGATCCGGCCCTCGAAGTTGCGGTTGCCCGAGAGGACCGAGCAGGCGGTCAGGTCCTCGTCGGTGATCGCCTTGGAGATCTCGGCCGGCAGTGGGCCCGAGTTGCCGATGCAGGTCGTGCAGCCATAGCCGACGAGGTTGAACTGGAGGGCGTCGAGGTACTCGGTCAGCCCGGCTTTCTCCAAGTACTCGGTGACGACCGTGGACCCGGGCGCGAGCGAGGTCTTCACCCAGGGCTTGCGCTGCAGGCCCCGTTCGACCGCCTTGCGGGCGAGCAGGCCCGCCCCGAGCATCACGCTCGGGTTGGACGTGTTGGTGCAGCTGGTGATCGCGGCGATGACGACGCGGCCGTGGTCGAGGTCGAACTCGGTCCCGTCCTCGAGGCTGACCTCGATCGCGTCGCTGGTGCGCTTGGGGGTCGCCGTCGAGGCGGAGACGGCAGGGCGGGGCTTGCCGCGGCTGTCGTCGTGGTCCTCGGCAGGTGGGTCACTGGCGGGGAAGGACTCTTCGATCGCCTCGTCGCGCCCATTTCCCATCTGCTCTGCGGCCTCGGGGTCGAACTCCCCCATCGCCTCGAGGAAGGACTCCTTCGCCTGCGCCAGCGGCACCCGGTCCTGGGGGCGTTTCGGCCCCGCGAGGCTGGGGACGACCTCGCCGAGGTCGAGCTCCAGCAGGTCGGAGAAGACCGGGTCCTCGTAGCCCTCGTCGGCGAACATCCCCTGCTCGCGCGCGTAGGCGTCGACCAGCTCGATCGTCTCGGTCGGGCGGCCGGTGAGGTCGAGGTAGCGCAGGGTCTCGGCGTCGACCGGGAAGATCGCGCAGGTCGAGCCGAACTCCGGCGACATGTTGCCGAGGGTGGCGCGGTCGGCGAGGCCGAGGGTCGGCAGCCCGGGGCCGAAGAACTCGACGAACTTGGAGACGACACCGCGCTCGCGCAGCATCTCGGTCACGGTGAGGACGAGATCGGTCGCCGTCGCCCCCTCCGGCAGCTCGCCGGAGAGCTTGAAGCCGAGCACCTGCGGCAGCAGCATCGAGATCGGCTGACCCAGCATTGCCGCCTCAGCCTCGATTCCGCCGACGCCCCAGCCGAGGACGCCGAGCCCGTTGACCATCGTCGTGTGCGAGTCGGTGCCGACGAGGGTGTCGGGGTAGGCCTGAAGGACCCCGCCGTTCTCGCGGCTGTAGACGACCTGGGCCAGGTACTCGAGGTTGACCTGGTGGCAGATCCCGGTCGCCGGCGGGACGACGCGGAAGTTGTCGAAGGACTGCTGGCCCCATTTGAGGAACGAGTAGCGCTCGAGGTTGCGCTCGAAGTCGTGCTCGGCGTTGACGGCGAAGGCGCGCTCGTTGCCGAAGGCGTCGACCTGGACCGAGTGGTCGATCACAAGGTCGACGTCGACGAGCGGATTGATCGCCGCCGGGTCGCCGCCGATCTCCTCCATCGCGTCGCGCATCGCGGCCAGGTCGACGACGGCGGGGACCCCGGTGAAGTCCTGCATCAGCACCCGGGCGGGCTGGAAGGGGATCTCGACGCTGGGCTCAGCGGCCGCGTCCCAGGAGGCGATCGCCTCGACGTCGGCGGCGGAAACCGAGGTCCCGTCCTCGAGCCGCAGCACGTTCTCCAGCAGGACCTTGATCGAGTACGGCAGGCGGGCGACGTCGAAGCGCTCTTGCAGCGCGTCAAGCCGGAAGATCTCGAACTCGCGGCCCCCCACCTGGAGGCTCGAACGGGCGCCGAAGGAATCGCTGCTCACGCGTTCGAGTCTAAGGAAAACGTGGCGCCGGCTCGGCGCGGCCGAGGCGCCTGGCGAGCCAGCGGCTCAGCGCTTGTCGGCCGGGTGGCCGTCGGCGATCGCGTCGGCTGCCTTCTGGCCGGCGGAGCCACTCTGGACCTTGACGCTGAGCGCGGGGCTGATCGCTGCCAGGTGGGCGCCGGCGCGTTGCTGCAGCGGCGCCACGGTCACCTCGACCTTGTCGCGCTCGATCGCCTTGACAGCACCCGCGCCGACCTGCTCGGGGGTGGCGGTGCCCATCCCCGGCGGTGGCTTGGCGCCGGCGTCGGCGAACATCCCCGCTTCCCGGATGAAGCCCGGGGTCAGCAGCGAGACGCCGACGCCCTTCGGCACCAGGTCGGCGCGGAGGCCGAGGGAAAAGCCGCGGAGACCGAACTTGGTCGCGTTGTAGATAGCCGAGCGCGGGCTCGCTGCCTTGCCGGAGAGAGAAGCGACGAAGAGCAGATGCCCGGCGCCCGCCTCGACCATCGCCGGGTAGAGCGCCTGGGCGAGCAGCATCGGCGCCTCGAGGTTGACCCGCAGGGCCCGCTTCACTTGCTCAGAGCTGAAGTCCTCCACCCTGCCCGCAGCTGGAAGGCCGGCGTTGGCGACGAGGATCTCGGTGCCAGCGGCCTCGGCGGCGAGGCGCGCGGCGGCGTCGGGCTCGGCAAGGTCGGCTGGGAGGACCGAGTGGCCGCTGCCGGGCAGCTCGGCGGCCATCGCCTCCAGCGCCTCGCGGTTGCGAGCACTCAGCGAGAGCACTGCGCCGCGCTCGGCCATCGCCTGCGCGATCGCCCTGCCAAGCCCGCCCGTGGCCCCGGTCAGCAGCGTTTTTCGGCCCGAAAGGTTCATCCCAGGGCGCAAGCTACCAGCCGCCGCGTCGAACAGAACCTCGATGGGAGCGGGTTCTCCGGGCAAATATTTGCGTTTTGTAAGCAGACCGCCGCGCGATCGTCTACACTGCCGCCGGTCAGTAACCGAAACGCCGAATCCTCAGCGCAAAGAGCGTACGAGGAGCGGGGGAACCACGTTTTCGGGGCTAACCCACCAAGTTGAAGGTGGGGGCGCAAGCTCCTTTCGCGCCAGCCCGACAGCTAACCCCGTAGGCCGACGAAGGAGAATCGGTTTGCGTCACAACTTCAGGTTGGCTGGGCTTGCGCTTGTCATCGCCCTCTTCGCCACCGCTTTGATCGCCCCGGGCAGCGCCTCCGCTCGCTGCACGACCGGCGGTATGTCCCCCGCTGAAGTCGATGTCTGCACGCCGACCGCGAAGGCGAAGCTGCTGGACAACGGGATGCTGATCCCGCCGGCGAGCGCGCCCGCCCGGGTCAAGCGCGTAATCGCCGCGGCCAACAAGATCCGCAGCAAGCCCTACATCTACGGCGGAGGCCACGCCCGCTGGTGGGACGCCGGCTACGACTGCTCCGGTTCGGTCAGCTTCGCCCTCCACGGCGGCAAATTCCTCGAAAGCCCCCTTCCCTCGGGCCCGATGATGAACTGGGCCGAAGAAGGCGAAGGGCGCTGGATCACCGTCTGGGCCAACGGCGGCCACGCCTACGCCGTGATCGCCGGCTTCCGCTGGGACACTTCCGGCGACTCGGGCGGCGAAACGGGCCCCCGCTGGCACGAGGATCTGCGCGACAACGTCGGCTTCACCGCGCGTCACCCCGCTGGTTACTAGCGAGGGTCTTAGGTAGGAGCGGGCGGGGCACCCCCTGCTCGCCGCAGCTTGGCGGGTGGGTTCGCAGCCGCTGGCGCTAGAAGGTTGCTGGCCCGCCTCGTGCTAAGTGGCGCTCAGGGGGTGCCCCGCCCGCTCCTTCGACAGTTGGATCAGAGACAGCGAGAGATGAAGGTGCTCTTGCCATCCGTATATGCCTCGCGGTCCGAGGGATGCCCCGCAGCTAGTTCTCGCTTCAGTGCGACGTAGCGCTGGGCCAGGCCAGGGTCAGAGCGCAGCTTGTCGCGGAAGGCGAGCTCGTCGCGGTATCGCTGTGAGTTGACGGGGACCAAGTGCAAGTGGTGGGTCCGGTGCGCTGGATCTGGCTTGCAGAACCAGCGCATCTGCTCCGGCAGGTACGGCGCGTAGAGGTAGTCCAGCTCGGCGAGGGGGTCGAAGCAGGCGCGAGCTTCATCCAGATCCCGCACCCCCACGAGGATGTCGATGATCGGCTTCGCCTCCATCCCCGGCACCGCCGTGCTCCCGACGTGGTGGATCCCGCCAACCACCCACTCCCCGATCGCCCCCTCCAGAGCAACCCGCTCCTCCTCGAACCGCTCGGGCCAACTGGGGTCATAAGAAACAAGCCGAATCGCTTCATCACCAGCCATGAGCCGCACCCTCTCACTGAAATCGAGTTCCGTGGCTCCTTAGTCCTCTATAGCCGGACAAAGGAACCACGCAACTGAACCCCACCGCCTCCCGCCCCCAAACAGCCGTACTCCACCCCGGCTAATCCCCGCCGTCCACTTTGTTCTTGCAATCCGCACCTCCCCGGATAACGTCCCACGTATAGACGCGAGCACTCCTGACATCCGTCTCACCGGCCTCACGAAGTACTACGGGGAGGTGGCCGCGGTTGCGGGGATCGATTTGGAGATCGCGAAGGGAGAGTTCTTCACGATGCTGGGGCCCTCGGGCTCGGGGAAGACGACGACGCTGCGGATGATCGCCGGCTTCGAGGACCCGACCGAGGGGACGATCGAGCTGGCCGGCGAGGATGTCAGCGGGGTGCCGCCGTACGACCGCGCCGTCAACACGGTGTTCCAGGACTACGCCCTCTTCCCCCACATGAGCGTCGGCGAGAACGTCGCCTACGGGATGAAGGTCGCCGGCGTCGGCAAGGCCGAGCGCATCAAGCGCGGTGAGGATGCGCTGGAGATGGTGCGCCTGCCGGGCTACGCGGACCGCAAGCCCGGCGAGCTCTCCGGCGGCCAGCGCCAGCGCGTCGCCTTGGCGCGGGCGATCGTCAACCGGCCCAAGGTGCTGCTGCTCGACGAGCCGCTCGGCGCCCTCGACCTGAAGCTGCGCGAGGAGATGCAGACGGAGCTGAAGACGATTCAGGGCGAGGTCGGGATCACTTTCGTATACGTCACCCACGACCAGGACGAGGCGCTGACGATGAGCGACCGCATCGCCGTCTTTAACGGCGGCCGGATCGAGCAGGTGAGCCCGCCGCTGGAGCTCTACGAGCACCCGGCGAACGAGTTCGTCGCCGGCTTCGTCGGCGTCTCCAACCTGATCGAGCGCGACGGGCAGCGGATGACGATCCGCCCGGAGAAGATCGATCTACTTGAGCCGGGCGCTCCGAGCGACGGTCTCCACACGGAGACCGGCCGCATCGTCGACGTCGCCTACGCCGGCATGGTTACCCGCTTCACGATTCAGCTGGACACTGGGGAGAAGCTCCAGCTCGTAAGACAGAACGTGGAGAGTGCGTCTTCGGGCGCGCTGCCAGCGCAGGGAAACGAGGTCCTAGTCGGGTGGCGGCCGGAGCACGCGGCCGCTGTCGGCGGGAAGTCAACCAACGAGGAGGTAGCAGCATCATGAGGAGAAGGGATGGCAATCCCGCCCGCACGGCGTGGCTCGTCGTCGCCGGCCTGGTCGTCTTCATGCTCGCGCTTGCAGGTTGCGGGGGCGGCAGCGACGACACCACCGGCGGCAGTAGCAGCGAAGAACTGCAAAAGGTCGGCAAGGGAGAGGGCGAAGTATCGCTGATCTCCTGGGCCGGCTACGTGGAACCCGAATGGAGCAAACCGTTCGAACAGAAAACCGGCTGCAAAGTCAACAACAAGGAAGCCGGCACCTCTGACGAAATGGTCGAGCTGATGAAAACCGGGCAGTACGACGGCGTCTCTGCCTCCGGCAACGCCAGCGCCCGGCTCGTCGCGGCCGACCTGGTCGCTCCGGTCAACGTCGACCTCGTCCCCAACTACGAGACGGTCTTCGCCGACCTCAAAGACCAGCCCTACAACACCTTCGACGGGGTCAACTACGGCATCCCGCACGGCCGCGGCGCCAACCTGTTGATGTGGAACTCGAATGGCGTGAAACCGGCACCGAAGTCCTGGGCGGTGACGATGGACCCGAAAGAGGCCGCCAAATACAAAGGCAAGATCAGCCAGTACGACGATCCGATGTCGATCGCCGAAGCGGCCGTCTACCTGAAGACCCACGAACCGGACCTGGGGATCGAAAACCCCTACGCGCTGGACGAAGAGCAGTTCAACGCGGCGGTCAAGCTGCTGGAAGAACAGCAGCCCTACGTCGGCGAATACTGGTCTGAAGCGGCCAAGCAGATCTCCGGCTTCGCCAACGAAGACAACGTCGTCGGCACCACCTGGCAGTACCAGTACTTCGCGCTGAAGGAAGAAGGCGCGCCGGTCGCTGCCAGCCCGGCAAGCCAGGGCTTCCTGCCCGAAGAGGGTGCAACCGGATGGTCCGACACCTGGATGCTGGCCAAGGACGCCAAACATCCGAACTGCATGTACGAGTGGATGAACTGGATCATCGAACCGAAAGTCAACGCGGAAGTCGCCGAATACTTCGGCGAGGCACCGGCACAGGAACTCGCCTGCAAAGAGACGGCGAATAAGAACTTCTGCGCCGAATACCACGCCGAAGAACCGGAATTCTGGGAGCGGGTCTACTACTGGGAAACCCCGCTCGCCGACTGCGGCACCGGCGATGGCGAATGCATGGACTACAACGACTGGGTGAAAGCCTGGACGACGATCAAAGGCTGAGGAAGAGCCTCTAGTTCATGGCATCTGAAGCGGCTGCGGAGAGGAGGTCGGTCGGCCACAAGCTGGCCGACCTCTTCCACGGCCGCGAGCGCTTGCAGGTAGGGGCGCTGCTGGCCGGCCCGGTCGGCTGGCTGGTGATCGGTTACCTGGGGTCCCTCGCCCTGCTCCTGGTCGCCGCCTTCTGGTCGGTCGACCCGTTGAGCGGGCTGACCGAGAAGAGCTTCACCCTCGAAAACTTTGAAGCGCTGTGGAACGAACCCGTCTACAAGGACATCGCCTGGCGGACGGTCCGCACCGCGCTCCTGGTCACGATCACCGATGCGGTGATCGCCTTTCCGATCGCCTTCTATATGGCGAAGATCGCGAGCCGGCGCGGCAAGGCGCTGCTGGTGATCGGGATCCTGCTGCCGCTCTGGTCGAGCTACCTGGTCAAGGTCTACGCCTGGCGAACGCTGCTCTCGGCCAACGGGGCGATCAACTGGGCGCTCGAACCGATCGGGCTCCACGGCCCCGGCTACGGGACCACCGCGGTCTGGCTGGTCTTCAGCTATCTCTGGCTCCCGTACATGATCCTGCCGATCTACGCCGGTCTCGAGCGAATCCCAAACTCGCTGATCAGCGCCTCGGAGGACCTCGGCGCCTCCCCCTTCACGACCTTCCGCCGGGTGATCCTGCCCCTCGCCTTCCCTGCCGTCGTCGCCGGCTCGATCTTCACCTTCTCGCTGACCCTCGGCGACTACATCACGCCGCGCCTAGTCTCCAACGAGCAGTTCCTCGGCAACGTCATCTTCAGCAACATCTCCAACAACCAGCCCTTCGCCGCCGCCCTGGCGCTGGTGCCCGTCGTCGTGATGATCGCCTACCTCCTGGTCGCCCGCCGCCTGGGTGCCTTCGAGCACGTCTGATGGAGGCGACCGCGCAATGAGGCTCTCGAGACGCTCCAAGTGGATGCTGCGGGCAGCCGTCGCGCTTGCCCTCGCCTTCATTTACATCCCGCTGATCGTGATCGGGGTCTACGCCTTCAACTCGAGCAAGATCCTCGAGTGGCCGCCCCCGGGCTTCACCACCCACTGGTTCAGCCAGGCCTTCAAGGACGATTCCGCCCGCGAAGCCTTCATCACCTCGATCAAGGCCGGCGTCGTCGCCGCGTCCATCGCCCTAGTGCTGGGGACGCTGGCCTCCCTGGCAGTCGCCCGCCACCGCTTCTTCGGCCGCGAGACGATCAGCTTCCTGGTGATCCTGCCGATTGCCCTGCCGGGGATCGTCACCGGCGTCGCAATCTCCAACACCTTCACCCAGGTCCTCGACGTCCCGCTCAGCCTTTTCACCGTGATCGTCGGTCACGCCACTTTCTGCATCGTCGTCGTCTACAACAACGCCGTTGCGCGGCTACGGCGACTCTCGGGTTCCTTCGAGGAGGCCTCAGCCGACCTCGGCGCCCACTCCTGGCAGACCTTCCGCTACGTCACCTTCCCGGGGATGAAAAGCGCCCTGATCGCCGGCGGCCTGCTCGCCTTCGCCCTCTCCTTCGACGAGATCATCGTCACCAACTTCACGATCGGCGCCGGCGAACAGACCCTGCCGATCTGGATCTACTCCAACCTCTTCCGCCCCCACGAACTCCCGATCGTCAACGCCGTCGCGGTGATCGTGATCCTGATCTCGATCATCCCCGTCTACCTCGCCCACCGCCTCGGAGCCGAGGAGGGCGGCGCCACTGCCGGCCGCGGAGCCGGCGGTGGCGTCGAGACCGAGGCGACGGCCGTTCCGTAGACGTTCGGCGCGCCGAACGGCCGCTAGGACTCTCGTTTGCGCAGGAGCTCCCTGATCTTCCCGATCAGGAGCTGGTGGAGGTCGAGCTCCCAGTAGGTGACGAAGCGCTCGGCAAGCACTCGCATCTCGTTCTGGTCGAGGCGACCGAGGGGCTCGGCCAGGTAGACGGCGCTCTCGTGGAGGCGGATCGGGGCGCTGATCATCGCCGCCGACTCTTGATCGAGATCGGGGAAACGCTCCGGTTTGAGGTGAAAGAGGCCAGGCTCCCGCTGCTCCCTGATCCGCTCGGCTGCCTCCTCCCCCAGCGATCCGAGCCGGACGAGGCGGAGGCCGAAGAGGTCACCGGTGCGCGGGTCGACTCGGTCTGAAAGCAGGAGGACGGGCCTTGCCTTGGCCTCGACCACAAAGCGCAGCTCGGCGTCGCCTCCCTTGCGCAGGCCCTCGACGATCGTGCCGGCGTCGGGGACCGCGACCGGTGGCTTGTCCTTGACGAACACCTGGAACGGCGCCTGCGGCGTGTAGGGCACGACGGCCCAGTACACCTCGCCGGCTGCGATGGTCAAAGGCCGAGCAGGCTGCGGACAGCCGCCTCGTCTTCGATCAGCTCACCCTCGCGGGACTCGGCGATCTGGTGAGCTTCGGCTCCGAGGTCGGTCAGCTCGAAGCCGGCGGGACGGGCCGCCTCCTCGAGGATCCGCGCCCGGCTCTGCAGCTCGGCGAAGTCGTCCGGATGCAGGATCACGGCCTTGACGCTGTCGGCGCTGTAGCGCTCGACGAGGTAGGCGCTGCCGACCTCTGGCTTGGGAACGCGTACGTCGTTGCTCTTGACCGGGACGCTCTTCAACTCCATATCCGCAAGCTAGCAACCCTGTCGGACGGGTTCAAGCAGTGTCGTACGACACTGCGTCGTCGCTAAAGCGGAATGTTGCCGTGCTTGCGCTTCGGCTGATCGACGCGCTTGGTCTGCAGCATCCGCAGCGCCCGGATCAGCTTCGGGCGGGTCTGGCGGGGCTCAATGACGTCGTCGATGTAGCCGCGCTCCGCCGCCGAGTAGGGGTTGGCGAAGTGGGCTTTGTAGTCGTCGATCAGTTTCTGGCGGCGCTCGTCGGGGGTCGGCGAGTTGGCGATGTCTTTGCGGTAGATGATGTTGACGGCGCCCTCTGGGCCCATCACCGCGACCTCGGCGGTCGGCCAGGCGACGTTGTAGTCGGCCAGCATGTGCTTGGAGTTCATCACGTCGTAGGCGCCGCCGTAGGCCTTGCGGGTGACGACAGTGAGCTTCGGCACCGTCGCCTCGGTGAAGGCGTAGAGCAGCTTGGCGCCGTGGCGGATGATCCCGTTCCACTCCTGGTCGGTCCCCGGCAGGAAGCCCGGGACGTCGGTGAAGGTGAGGATCGGGATGTTGTAGCAATCGCAGGTGCGCACGAATCGGGCCGCCTTCTCGGAGGCCTCAATGTCCAGCACCCCGGCGAGGAAGGCGGGTTGGTTGCCGACGATGCCGACGGGATAGCCGTCGAGGCGGGAGAACCCGCAGACGATGTTTTTCGCGAAGTGCTCGTGGACCTCGAAGAACTCCTCGTCGTCGACGACGCGGGCGATCACGTCGCGCATGTCGTAGGGCTTCTGCGGGTCGTCGGGGACGAGCGTGTCGAGCTCGTCGTCTTCGCGCTCGGGGTCGTCCGTCGGCTCGAACCGCGGCGGCGCCTCGAGGTTGTTCGAGGGCAGGAAGCTCATCAGGTAGCGGACGTCCTCGAGGCAGCTCTCCTCGTCCTCGGCGGCGAAGTGGGCGACGCCGGACTTCGAGTTATGGCTCATCGCCCCGCCGAGCTCCTCGAACTCGACTTCCTCCCCGGTCACGGTCTTGATCACTTCCGGGCCGGTGATGAACATGTGCGAGGTCTCTTTGACCATGAAGATGAAGTCGGTCATCGCCGGCGAGTAGACGGCGCCGCCGGCGCAGGGGCCCATGATCAGGCTGATCTGCGGAATCACGCCAGAGCACTGGACGTTGCGGACGAAGACGTCGCCGTAGGCACCGAGGGAGACGACCCCCTCCTGGATGCGGGCGCCGCCGGAGTCGTTGATCCCGATCACCGGCGCCCCCACCTGGGCGGCCAGGTCCATCACCTTGCACATCTTCTCCGACATCACCTCGCCGAGGCTGCCGCCGAAGACGGTGAAGTCCTGGGAGAAGACGAAGACGGTGCGGCCGTCGATCGTCCCGTGGCCGGTGACGACGGCGTCGCCCCAGGGCCGGTTCTTCTGCATTTCGAAGTCGTAGGTGCGGTGGCGGACGAAGGTGTCGAGCTCCTCGAAGGAGCCGGGGTCGAGCAGCTTCTCGATCCGCTCGCGGGCCGTCATCTTGCCCTTCGCGTGCTGCTTCTCGACCGCGGCCTCGGAGGCGGAGTTGATCGCCGCCTCGCGCAGCTCGCGCAGGTAGGCGAGCTTCTCGTCGTGGGTTTCGGGGTTTCTCTCGCGCATCGGGCGCGGAAGTCTATTTACGCCGCCCGCGGAGTGTCCCCAGATATACGAGGGGCCCGCCGAAGCGGGCCCCTCGCGTTTCCACGATGCGCAGTGAATCTACAGTTCTGCGCAGATCACATAGGCGACGATCTGCCAGTTGCCAGCCTCTTCGGGGGTCTCGCGGCCGGAGGCGATCCAGCCGGTGCGAGCGTTGTTCGAGGCAACAGCGGGGTAATCGCCGTTAAGCGCGACTTTGACGCTGGCGGGCGCGTTGACCCGGGCGCCGCCGGCAATCGCTTCCTTGCCGGTCGGGCAGGAGGCCGTCACGTTCTTTTCGTCTTCGGAGTTGTTGGCGCTGGTTTCGGTCACGTACTGGACGTTCTTGACCAGCTGCTTCCAGACCGTTGAAGAAACCTTCGCCGAGGTGACCGCTTCGTTGTCGAGCTTGCCAGTTCCGACCGATTCCGCACCCAGTTTGGCTTCGGTAACGGCTTTCTTCGCGAGGGCGCCGCTGGTGACGGCTTCCTTGGCGAGCTTCGAAGCGCCGACAGCGCCGTTCACGATCTTCGAGTTGCTGACTGCGCCGGCGCCGAGGTCAGCGTTGACGACCCCACCGTTTTTGATTTTCCCGGAGGTGACCGCCTGGGTCTTGATTTTGGCGTTGGTCACCGCCTGGCGGGCGATGTTGACGGCCTTCACCTGGCCGGCACCCAGCTTGGTGGCCGCCACCGCGGTCGCGCTGAGGGCGATGAAAATCGCGGTGATGGACAAGACGTTGGCAACCGTGAGGTGCCGCTTCAGGGTCTTCACTCTTCAGAGTCTCCTTTGGACTTCGTTGTCAGACGAACGGTCGCCGCTGCGGCTCCGCCAGGTGGTCGAGCACTGCTTCCAGATCGGCCTCGCCGAGACCGGACTCCTCCCCGGCACGCAGCTGGACACGGGTGCCGAAGCCCTTCTCGGCCATCGTCACCTCGACCCCCTCGACGGTGGCGATCAGCTCCGCCAGCTCGGGTTCGGACTTCATCAGGGTCCTGGAAACCTCGATCATCGGTTGCGGCTTCAACTACCGCCGCCACGTTCCTCCCCGGCTGCGAAAGCTGGGACGAACCGTTCAGCACTTCGGGGGCTTAGAAGAAAGCGCCGCCCTTGTATTCGCCGAAGACCTCGCGCATGGCGCCACAGACCTCGCCGATCGAAGCGTTGGCTTTGAGGGCGGCGCGGATCGGGTGCAGGAGGTTGCCGTCGCCGCGGGCTGCGTCGCGGATCGACTCGAGCTTGGCCTCGACCTCGGCCTGGTCACGGTTCTCCTTGAAGGCCTTGAGACGGGCCAGCTGGCGCTGCTCGGCCTCGGGGTCGACCTTGAGGATGTCGACGTCGTCGACCTGGTCGGTGACGAATTTATTGACGCCGACGATCACGTCCTGGCCGCTCTTGTAGCGCTCGTGATAGCTGAGGGCCGACTCCTCGATCTCTCGCTGCATGAACTCCAGCGCCTCGACCGAGCCGCCGAGCTCTTCGACCTTCTCCATCAGCTCCTTGGCCCGCAGTTCGATCTCGTCGGTCAGCGACTCGACGAAGTAGGAGCCGGCGAAGGGGTCGACGGTGTCCGCCGCCCCGGACTCGTAGGCGATCACCTGCTGGGTTCGCAGGGCGATCCGGGCCGAGCGCTCGGTCGGCAGCGCCAGCGCCTCGTCGAAGCCGTTGGTGTGCAGCGACTGGGTGCCGCCGCAGACTGCGGCGAAGCCCTGCAGGGCGACGCGGATGATGTTGACCTCCGGCTGCTGGGCCTGCAGGGTGACGCCGCCGGTCTGGGTGTGGAAGCGGATCTGCATCGATTTCTCGTTCTCCGCCCCGAACCGCTCCTTGACGATCTCCGCCCACATCCGCCGCACCGCCCGGAACTTGGCGATCTCCTGGAAGACGTTGTTGTGGCCGTTGAAGAAGAAGGCCAGCCGCGGCGCGAACTCGTCGATCTTCAGCCCTCGCTCGAGCGCCGCTTCGACGTAGGCAATCGCGTTGGAGAGCGTGAAGGCGACCTCCTGCACGGCCGAGCAGCCCTTCTCGCGGATGTGGTACCCGGAGATCGAGATCGTGTTCCATTTCGGCACGTTCTCGCTGCAGTACTCGAAGATGTCCGTCGTCAGCCGCATCGTCGGCTCGGCCGGGTAGATGTAGTTGCCGCGCGCCATGTACTCCTTCAGCACGTCGTTCTGGACGGTGCCGCGCAGCTTCTCGGAGGGCACACCCTGTTCCTCGCCGACCAGCTCGTAGAGCAGCAGCAGAATCGCCGCCGGGGCATTGATCGTCATCGAGGTCGAGACGCCGTCGAGCGGGATCTGGTCGAAGCAGATCCGCATGTCCTCGATCGTGTCGATCGGGACGCCGGTGCGGCCGACCTCGCCGTGGCAGAGCGGGTCGTCGGAGTCGCGGCCGAGCTGGGTCGGCAGGTCAAAGGCCATCGAGAGGCCGGTCGAGCCGTGCTCGATCAGGTAGCGGTAGCGCTCGTTGGTGTCCTCGGGGGAGGCGAAGCCGGCGTACTGGCGCATCGTCCAGAGCCGGTCGCGGTACATCCGCTCATGGATGCCGCGGGTGAACGGCGGCTGGCCCGGCTCGCCGAGCCGCTCCTCCAGCCCTGGGGCGACATCGCCCTCGTCGTAGAGGGGCTGGATCTCGATCCCGGAGTCGGTGAAGACGCGCTCGTCGTCGGGTCCGACCACGGGTGCGATCGTGCGGTGCGCCTCCTGGGCGCCGGATCCGTCAGCTGCAGTCACCCGGGGGAGAATATTGAAGCGGAACATCTGTCCGCCGGCGGGGTTGTAAAGAGCAGTGATCCGGGAATAACCTGGACAGACAACAAATCGCCGTAAGTCGCCTAACGGGACAGCAGGGGGCGGCAGCAACGGAGGACTCACATATGACTGAAGCAACCCAGCCACGGATGGCTAGGGGTACGAAGCTGCCACTGGCGGCTCTCGCTGCTGCGCTGTTCGCGCTGCTGGCGTTCGCTCCCTACGCCTCTGCGACGGCCGATCCGGTCGAAAGCGGCTCCGCGACCATCACCCTCAACAACGGCTTCACGAAGTACCTGAAGACGTTTGGGATCAAGACGACGAAGATCGCGCCCGCGAAGCTGAAGGGCAAGAAGGCCACCTTCCCGGGCACCGGCGGCGAAGTCGATCCGACCACCGGCGGCGGCACCGTCAACCTTGGCGGCGGCCTCAAGTTCAAGGCCGGCAAGAAGAGCGCGCCGGTCAAGGGGCTCGTCCTCGACACGAACAAGAAAGCCCTCTTCGCCAAGGTCGCTGGGAAGAAGATCAAGCTCGCAACCGTCAGCGGCTACAGCTTCACCCGCGCCGGCTTCGGCGTCAGCATGACGATCAAGAAGCTGAAGCTGACCAAGACGGCGGCGAAGAAGCTGAACAAGAAGCTCGGCTACGCCAAGGGCAAGCCGAAGCCGTTCATCGCCAACAAGCTGATGGGTTCGGCCAAGGCCGAAGAGCAGCCGGCCACGGTTACGATCGTTCCCGGCGGCAACGTCAGCTTCAACGCCGACCAGGAACTGCTGAAAAAGCTGAAAGACGTGGAAACCGAGGCCGCGGTGATCGCACCGACCACCGAAAAAGGCTTCGGCAACTACGAGCTTCCGATCAGCGGCGGCAACATCGGCCCGACCGGGCAGGCCGGACAGGTGCAGACCGCGGGTGGCCTGCTACTGACGCAGAAACTCCCGACCAGCCCCACCACGGCGCTGGAAACGGAGATCACGCTGGGCAACATGTGGCTCGACCTCTCGGCTAAAACGGTGACGGTTGAAGTCGTCGCCAAATCCAACGCCAGCGAGAGCCTCAACCTCGGCAACCTCGGGCGCAGCTCGATCGCCGACCTGACCATCACCAAAGTCACCACCGATGCGGCGGCTCGCACCGTCAGCGTCGACTCCTCGGCAGTGCTTCAGCCGATCTCGGCTGAAGTGCTCGAGGGCTTCGTCAAGGTCTACCAGGCCTACTACGAAGCAGGGTTCTACGCCGAATTCTGTGCAAAAGCCGCTCCGGAAAAATGCGAATCGGCAAATCCGGACCAGAAAGCAGCTGAAGAAAAAGCCGGCAAAGAAGCAGCCAAAGAGGCAGCGGCGAAACGGGTCGAAAAAGACCACATCACCGCCGGCAACCCGCTGGGCACGTTCTCCTTCACCGCCCAGACCCAGTAGTCAGCAACAAGCTCGCTGCATCGCGAGAGGGGGCGGCCTTCGGGCCGCCCCTTTTTGTTGCTTGGTCGGCGCTAGTCGCTAGCGCCGACGAGGCGCTCGACGCCGCTCTGGTCGATCGTCCGACGCAGACCCTCCGTGAGGTCGACCGTCGGTTCCCAGCCGAGCAGGTCGCGGGCGCGGCCGATGTCGGGGCGGCGCTGTTTGGGGTCGTCGGTGGGCAGCGCCTCGTAGACGATCTCCGAGCGCGAGTCGGTCAGCTCGACGACCTTCTTCGCCAGTTCCAGGAGGGTGAACTCGTCCGGGTTGCCGATGTTGACGGGCGAGTGCACGTCGGACTCGGCGAGGCGGACGATGCCGTCGATCAGGTCGTCGACGTAACAGAAGCTGCGGGTCTGGCTACCGTCACCGAAGACCGTGATCGGCCGGTCCTGCAGCGCCTGGCGGAGGAAGGTCGGGATCGCGCGGCCGTCGTGGGCGCGCATCCGCGGGCCGTAGGTGTTGAAGATGCGGACCATCGCCGTGTCCACGCCCTGCTGGCGGTGGTAGGCCATCGTCAGCGCCTCCGCATAGCGCTTCGCCTCGTCGTAGACGCCGCGCGGGCCAATCGGGTTGACGTGCCCCCAGTAGTCCTCTTTCTGCGGATGGACCTCGGGGTCGCCGTAGACCTCGCTGGTCGAGGCGATCAGGAAGCGGGCGCGCTTCCACTTGGCGACGCCGAGCATGTGGTGGGTGCCGTGGGAGCCGACCTTGAGCGTGTGCAGCGGCAGCCGCAGGTAGTCGATCGGGCTCGCCGGCGAGGCAAGGTGGTAGACGAAGTCGACCGGCTCCGGGATGTCGACCTTCTCGGTGATGTCGATGTTGCGGAACTCGAACGCCTCGTCGCGGATGTGGGCGATGTTCTCCAGCGATCCGGTCTCGAGGTTGTCGATGCAGATGACTCGATGCCCGTCCCGCAGTAGTCGTTCGCAGAGATGGGAACCGAGGAAACCGGCGCCGCCGGTGACTACGCAAGTGCTCATGGGGGCGATCCTAGCGAGCGAACGACCGTCTGGACGTTCTTCTGATCCGCTTTGCAATTTCCGTCCTTTTGCCCTGAGGCATTTGTCCAGTGGGGGGAGAGTCGAACCGCTCTCGTACCTATCGCTGCCAGTGTCCGAACGAGACGACCGAAGCGGCAGGGAAAACGAGACAGCGATGCAGACTCTCAACGCCGGGGGTGCGAACCCGCTCGGCCAGAATGACCACGCCGCCCGCAAGCGGGCGGCTGTCGAGACCTACTCGCGGCACGAGGCGGCTCTGCGGCGGACCGCCGCCCGCTACTCCCTCTGCGCCGACGACGCCGACGAAGCCCTGCAGCGCGGCCTGGAGATCCTCCTGCGCAAGGCGCCGACGGCGGAGCCGCGACAACTGGTCAAGTGGATGCAGACGGTGGTCAAGCACGAGGCGCTGGCGGTCCGCCAAGAGCGCGAGCGCGTCCTCGCCGGCCCGGCCGCTCGCGCCCCCGAGCCCGGCGACGAGGACTGGACCGCGCTCCTCCCCTCCCCCGGCGACGGCCCGGCGGAGAGGCTCGAGCGGCGGGAGGCGGTGTTCCGCAGCCGCGAGGCGCTGCAAGCGCTGAAGCCCCAGGAGCTGCGGGCGCTGACGCTGCTCGCCGAGGGCTACTCGTACGCCGAGATCGGCGAGATCACCCGCTGGAGCCAGACGAAAGTGAACCGCTGCCTCGCCGAGGGACGGGAGCGGTTCCGCAGCCTCGTCGCGCGCAGCGAGGACGGCAGCCGCTGCGCGGAGATGAAGCCGCTGCTCTCGGCCTTCTGCGACGGCGAGGCCGGTCGCGAGCAGGTGGCGGAGCTGCGCGAGCACCTGCGGGCGTGCGCCGCCTGCCGGGCCACGTTGCGGACCTACCGGGCGGCACCGGCAGCCGCGGCTGCCTTGGCCCCCGCCGTCCCTGTGCACCGCTCGCTCTTGGAACGGGTCCACGAGGCGATCGGGAATGCGGCGTCCCGCTTCGGCGGCCGCGGCGAGGCGGTCGTGCAGATCGCCGGCGGTGGTGGGGCCGGCGGGGCCGGCCTGGCGAAGATCGCCGCCATCTGCATCGGCGCCGCGGGCAGTGCCGCGGCTTGCTTCGCCACCGGTGTCCTCCCAGGGCCGCTCGAAGGCGGCGACGAGCAACCACACGCCATCGTGCGCCAGCAGGACCGCCGGGTTGACTCCCTCCCGGAGCCGCAGCCTCCGCTCCCGAGCGAGCCCGATCCGGCGCCGGCTCCCGAGCCGCATCCGGAGGCGACGCCAAAGCCCACTCCCGAACAGCAGCCAGCCGCCGAAGCACCAGCGAAAACCGAACCAGTCGCCGTCGAACCGGAACCCGTCAGCGCCGAACCCATCCCGGAACCGGAACCGGCGCCCGAACCGGTCGCCGCACCGGCTCCGGCGCCCAGCTCCGGCGGCAGCAGCCCGGCCGGGGAGTTCGGCCCGTGAGCCGGCTGAGGAGAAGGCTGATTGCGGGCCTGGTGGTCGGTCTGCTCTCGATGGCAGGAAGTGGTCCGTCCCAGGCGAGCTCCGCCAGCTGGCAGGCGAGCCCCGTTTTCTCGATCGACCCGCGAGAGGTTCCAGGAGTGGCGAGCGACGGCACGCGGGCGGCTTACCGGCTGCTCGACCCACAAGGACAGCAGGTCGGCGGGCTGATGGAGGCGCCTGCGCGCGATCCCCTCGAAAAAGTCCAGGTGCCACCGGTGAGCGGCGTCTACACGCTGGAAGGCTGGCTCGAGGACGCAGCCGGCAACGAGTTGCGCCGGGCTGAGACCTTGCTTCGGTTCGACGACGCGGTGCCACCGCCGCCCACCGTGCACGGGCCCGGGCGCTGGCTCCTCGGGGGCGAGCAGGCGAAACTCGAGCTCGATCCGCCCGCGGTCGCGCTGCCGCTTTCGGGGATTTCGGGCTACGAGGTGGCGCTGAGGCCTGGTGATATCCGCATTGCGGCGAACGCGGGCCAGGTCTCTCTCGGATTGCTCCCGGAGGGCATCACCGAGGCACGGGTGGTGTCGGTTTCGGGCTCAGGCGTCCGCTCCCAAGCTCAGACGGTCTTCCTCGCCGTCGACGCCGCGGCGCCGGCGGTCACGCTGGAAGGCGTCCCGTCCGGGTGGAGCAACGGCCCGGTGAAGCTGACGGCGACGAGCGCCGACAACCTCTCAGGGATGGAGCCGACCGGCCCCGCCGGCCCCTTCAGCGCGATTGCGATCGATGGCGCCTCGCCGATCACCGCCCCCGGTGCCACGGCCTTCGCCTGGGTCGGCGGCAGCGGGGTCCACGCGATCCGCTTCTATGGACGCGACGCCGCCGGCAACGTCGGCGACGGTGCGGCCGGCTCGCCACCGCCGCAGAGCGCGACGGTGCGGATCGACGAAGAACCACCGCGGGTGGAGTTCGCCGCCGCCCAGGACCCGGCCGACCCGGAGCGGATCGAGGCTTCGGTCGGCGATCGGCTTTCCGGACCGAGCGCCGATCGCGGCTCGATCGGCGTCCGCCGGTCCGGGACCCGCGCTCGCTACGAGGCGCTCCCGACTCGGGTGGAGGCCGGGCGCCTGGTTGCCCGCTGGGACTCCGACGCCTACCCGCCCGGCAAGTACGAGTTCCTAGCCACCGGCTTCGACGCCGCCGGCAACTCCGCCAACGGCGACAACCGGGTCCGGGGAGGCCGGATGGTTCTGGTCAACCCGCTGAAGACGCAGGTAACCCTGCGGTCCCAGCTCTCCGGTCTGCGTTTCAGCGGCTCCCTACGGCGCGCCTCGGGCGGGCCGCTCGCCGGCCAAACGATTGCGATCAGCGAGACCTTCGCCGCGGGCGCTGACCGACCCCAGCGAACCACTCTGGTCCGCACCGGCGCCGATGGGACCTTCTCGCTGCGACTGAAGCCCGGACCGAGCAGGGAGGTGGTCGCCGGCTTCGACGGCAGTCGCCAGCTGACGAAGGCTGAGGGTCCCGTCACCGAGCTCGCCGCGGCGACGGCCATCCGTTTCCGGGCCTCGACGGCGACAGCCGCCATCGGCGGGGCACCGGTCATCTTCAGCGGCAGGATTCCGGCAGCGGGGGCGGTGGGCGCGGTTGGCGGCATCCCGGTCGAGCTGCAGTTCCGCTATCCGGGCGCCCGCTGGAGCGAGTTCCGCACCGTCGAGGCCGACCGCCACGGTCGCTTCCGCTACGCCTACCGGTTCAGCGACGACGACAGCCGCGGCGTCCGCTTTCAGTTCCGCGCCTACGTAAAAGGCCGCGAGGGCTGGCCCTACGGACCGGGCGCCTCGCGGCCTGTGAGCGTCAAAGGACGCTGATGCTGCTTACCGCAGAGCGGTCAGCTGCCCGCTGACGGTGCCGACTACGCCGGTGGCGGTATCGACGACGCCCTGGGCACGGGAGGTCTGCTCCTCGATCGCCTTGCGGACGCGGCTCTCGACCTCGGTGCGGTTGCGCTTGATCGTCGTCTCGACCTCGCGGCGACGGTTGCGGGCCTCGCGCTCGACCTGGTTGCGGGTCTTGCGGGCCTCGGTGATCGCCTTACGGCGGGCGGTGGAACCGCGGCGCTCGGTCCGTTTCAGCGATTTGCGCAGGTTGCTCCGGTAGTTCTTGATCTGCCGCTCGGCCTTGCTGCGGTCCGTCCACGGCTCGACCAGCTCGGAGACGCGGTCGCTGACGGTGAGGACGGCGCCGACGGGGAAGTCGACAGCGGTCTGGACGACGCCCTGGACCTGGTTTTTCTCAGCGACAGCGGTCTTGGTGGCGGCGCGTTTCGAAGCTTTGGCGGTTTTGACCGCGGATTTTTTCGCTTCGGTGGTGGCGCGTTTCGCCTGAGTTTTGGATTTGCTGCCGTTGCTTTTGCTCTCTGCCATAGGAAGAAAACACCTCTTCAGTCTTGAATTGGGGGCTTGGGGAAGTGCCCGAGTGTAACGAACATAAGTTCGTAGGAACACACGTTTGTAAACCGCCTGGAGAGAAGGGTTACGCGGCTTTGGCCAACTGCGCGGCGCGGACGGTCGCGAGGCCGTCCTCGTCGTTTGCCGCCGCCATCGGGTAGCGGGCGTCAAGGTCGAGCGCCGCCTCGCTCAAATCCCCCTCGCCGAACGAAACAGCGCCGCCCGCCTCACGGGCGATCAGCTGGGCAGCCGCTGCATCAACCGAGCGGCAGGAGCGCAGGCTCAGCATCGCATCGAAGCGGCCGGCGGCGACGTAGACGGCGCTGATCGCGATCGCGCCGACAACCCGCAGGCGGAAGACCTTGCCGATCAGCGCCTCGAAAGCTGGCAACGCCCACTCCGGCTCGGCCGACTCGACACCGACGACCTCGAGCCGGTCGGCGGGCGCGGTGACCCGCACCGGCTCCCCGTTCAGCTTTGCGCCGTCGCCGCGGCGCGCCATGAACTCCTCGTCGGCGCCGAAGTCGTGGACGAAGCCGAACTCGACGTCGGCCATCGAGGGGCCCGAGGCGACGGCGATCGAAACGGCGAAGGAAGGGATCGTGCGGCGCGCGTTCAGCGAGCCGTCGATCGGGTCGATGACGACGCGCGCCTCGCCACCAGAGCCGAAGCTGACTTCGCCCCGCTCCTCGGAGACGGCGACGAAGGAGGCGCCTTCGGCAGCGAGCTTGTCGAGCTCGGCGAAGACGACATCCTCAGCGCGGCGGTCGATCACGAGGGTGCGGTCGCCGCCCTCGCCGATCCCCTCGTAGACGGTCCGCTCCTCGCTGGTCCGCGTCTCTTCGAAGATCGGCCGCTGGGCAGCGACGATGCGGCGGCAGATCGCGGGCCAGTCGGCGGAGAGGACGTCCATCGCGCGGATGCTAGAGAACATCTCCAGGGCGCTAGCTTTGGGTGGTGCGCGAGGACCTCCCGACGACTGAGAGCACCGCTCCGGAGCGTGAGCGCGCGGTTGCCCACGGCGAGGGGCCGCTGCTGATCATCGGCCCGGCCGGCACCGGCAAGACCGAGCTCCTCGCACATCGCCTCGCCCACCTCGTCGACGCCGGGGCCCGCCCTGAGAGCGTCCTCACGATCGCCTCCCGCCAGGCCACCGCCGCCCGCCTGCGCGAACGCTGCGAGGCGCTGCTGGAGGGGTCCTTCGAGGAGCTCTGGGTCGGCAGCTGGGACGCGATCGGCGAGCGCCTCCTCCGCGAGCACCCCGAGGAGGCGGGGCTGGACCCCTTCTTCGACGTCCTCGGCCGGGCCCAGCGGCTGGCGATGCTGCTCGACCGGCTCGATCAGCTGCCGCTGCGGCGGCACGAGATCCGCGGCAACCCGGCTGGACTGCTGGCCCGGCTGCTGGCCCGGATCGACCGCCTCAAGGCGGAGCGAACGGGGCCGACCAGCCTCTCCGAGGCAGCGCAATCGCGGGCGGAAGCCGCCGGCGACGAGGCCGAGCGCGAGGCGGCGCGGCGCGAGCTCGAGTTCGCCGAGCTCTACGCCCATCACGACCGCATCCTCTCGGAGTCCGGCAGCCTCGACCGCGGCGACGTCTTCCTCGCCCTCGACTGCCTCCTGGTCGAGCGGCCCGACGTGCGGCGCCGGATCGCCGAGCGCTTCCCGCAGGTGATGGTCGACGAGCTCGAGGAGGCGACGCCGGCGCAGCTGGCGGTGCTCGAATCGCTTGCCCCCGACAACCCGAACCAGGTCTTCGCGCTGGAGAGCGGCGCCGAGGTGACCGCGGCCGAGGGTTGGTTCGACGGCGTCCATCCCGGCGGTGCGCGGATCCTGCTCGAGCAGCGCTTCCGCGAACCCGAGCTCGGCTTCTGGCGCTGCAGCAACGAGCGCGCGCAGGCGCAGGCAGTGGCGCGAGCGGTCGAGCACCTCGGCGCCGCCGGGACGCCGCCCGACCAGATCTGCGTCCTCGTCGCCGACCCGGCCAAACAAGGCGGCGCCATCGCCGCGGCGATGGAAGAGCGCGGCATCCCCTTCCACCTATCCGGCCCGACGGCGCTCTTCCAGCGGCCCGAGGTGCGCGACGCGATCGCCTGGTTGCGGGTGCTGGCCGACCCCGACGACTCGGCCGCGGCGGCGCGGGCGCTGACCCGGCCGCCGGTCGAACTGCGCTCGGGCGACCTGGCGCGGCTGACGACGATCGCGCGGCGTCGCAAGCAGGACATGGTCGCCGCCTGCGAGGCCGCGCTCGACAGCCCCCAGTTCCAGCCCGAGGCGCGGGAGCGGATCGGGGCCTTCCTCAAGCTCTACAACGGCGCCGCCGCGGTGATGGAGGAACGCCGGGCCGACGTCTTCGTGCGGCGGCTGATCGAGCAGGTCGGGTTGCGCCGCCAGCGCCTCTTCGCCGCCCAGCCGGAGGTGGCCGAGCGGCTGCTCGCGCTTTCGCAGCTGGCCGAGCTGGCGACCGCCTGGACCCGACGTGAGCCCCACGGCTCGACCCGCGGCTTCGTCACCTACCTGAGCGCCGTCGCCGAGGCCGGGACCGAGGAGGAAGAGACCGAGCATCAGCGCTCCCCCGGGGCGGTCAACGTGATGGCGGCCGACGCGGTCAAGGGACTCGGCTTCGACCACGTCTTCGTCCTCGGCCTCGAGGAGGAGCGCGACTGGGAGCGGATCGGCTCCCCCGCCCGCCGTGGCCTCGTCCTCTCCCGCCTCGAGCGCGGGCAGGGCGGCGAGGCCGAGCGTCCCTCCCACTTCTTCGAGGGTGCCCTGCGGGCGGCGGGCGGCGAGGAGGAGGCGCACGAGGAGGAGCTGTTCGGCCCCGCCGAGGGCCTGCACGCGACCTACCGGACGCTGCGCGAGCAGGTGCTGGAGGCCTCCTGGCGAGCCGGGCGCGAGCTCTCCGAGCCGCGGCTCGACACGGCGATCGACGTCAACCGGGCGATCGCCCGCTACCTTGAGCTCTTGAAGCTGGCGGCGCTGGCACAGCGCCCGGGGGACGAGCCGACGGCGGAGGCGATCGAGGCGGTCAACGGGCTCTTGCGACAGGTAGCCACCCCTGAGCAGCAGGCCGAGCTCGACGCCTCCTCGCTCGACTCCTACCTGCTCGACTCAGAGCGGGAGCGCGGCCGCCGCCTCGACCTCGTCGCCGCCCGCGAGGAGCCCTCGCTCGCCGCCTTCCTGCCGCGCCGCGGCGACGGCAAGCTCAGCCTCTCGGCCTCGGACCTCTCGCTCTACCTCACCTGCCCACTCAAGTACAAGTTCGCGCGGGTCTTCGGGATCCCCCAGGAGCCGACGATCAACCAGCGCTTCGGCATCCTCTTCCACAACGTCCTCGAACGCTTCCACAAGGAGCCGCCCGAAAACCCCGAGGAAGGGCTGCGGGTCCTGAACCGGCTCTTCGAGTCCGGCTGGCGCCGGACCGGGTTCGGCTCCAGCGACGACGAGCTGCAGTTCCGCGATCGCGCCCGCGAGGCACTCCGCCTCTACTGGGAAAACGAGCGCGACTCCGAGGGCGAACCGGTCTGGCTGGAGAAAAAGTTCGACTTCAAGGTCGGCGATCACCATGTCCGCGGCCGCGTTGACCGCGTCGACCGCCTCCCCGACGGCGACTACGAGCTGATCGATTACAAGACCGGAGAGCGCAAGACCGAAGCGGACCTCGACGACGACCTGCAGCTGGCGCTCTACCGGATGGCGGCACGCGAGGCCTGGGGCATCGAAGCCGGCATCGGCAGCTACTACTACGTCCTCGACGGCGACAAGGTGGCGGCCCCGACCAAGCCCGACGACGCCGAGCGGGTAGAGCGCACCGTCCTCCAGGTCGGCGAGGGCATCCTCAGCCAGGACTTCGAGCCCCGCCCCTCCCCCACCGTCTGCAGCTGGTGCGACTACCGGTTGATCTGCCCGGCGGCGGAAGCTTGAGGGTCTAGCTCTTGTCGTCGCCGCGCTGGCGGAGGAAGCGCTGGAACTCTCGGGCCAAGGTGTCGGCTGAAGGGAGCTCGCCTTCCTCGTCGAGGAGATCGGCCTGTTCGGCCTCGATCCGGGTGACCAAATCCTCGATCTCCGGGTTGGCGGCGACGGCGCGGCCGATCTGCTCCTCGTAGTCGGCCGTTTCCTCTTCCAGCTCGGAGGCCTCGACGGCGATCCCGGTCAGGCCCTCGAGCCGGCGCAGCAAGGCAAGGGCTGCCTTCGGGTTGGGGACGGCGGCGACGTAGTGGGGCACGGCGGCCCAAAGCGAAGCGGAGTCGATGCCGTTCTGGCGGCAGAGGTCGTGGACGACGCCGACGATCCCGGTCGGGCCCTCGTAGCTGGAGCGCTCGAGTTCGAGCTCCTCGACCAGCTCGGCGCTGGAGGCGAGGCCGGTGATCGGCACCGGCAGGGTGTGGGAGACCTCGGCGATCAGGGCGCCGAGGGTGACGACCATCTCCACCCCGAGGGCATCGGCGACGGTCGCGATCGTCTCCGAGAAGGTGCGCCAGCGCAGGTTCGGCTCGGTCCCGTCGAGCAGGACGAGGTCGCGGTCGGCGCTCGGCACCAGCGCCGCGTAGACGTTGTTCTCCGGCCACTCGATGCGGCGCGTCTGCCCTTCGTCCATCGTGATCGTCGGCCGCGTTGACTGGAAGTCGAAGTAGTCCTCAGGATCGACGCTGGCGACGAGCTCCGCGTCGAGTGAGGTGGCGACCGCTCCAAGCGCGGTCGACGCCGCGGCCGCCGCGTCGTTCCAGCCGCGGAATGCGCAGACCATGATCGGCGCGCGCAGGTGCGGCAGGTCGCCTTCCCAACTCAATGAATCCACGCTTTCGAGCGTAGACCATCGTCTTTCTGCGCCGGCCGTTCAGGCGGTGCGGGCGCGACGAATCAGCTGCGCCGCCATGAACAGCGCCAGCGCCGCGAAGGAGAGCTGCAGGGCGCGTTCGGAGATGTGGTTGGCGGCGGTGACGCCGATCCAGACGCCGAGCGGCGAGAGCGCGCCGATAATCATCGCCTCGCGGACGCGGACGTTGCCGTAGCCGTTCTGGCGGTAGGCGCCGACGATGGCGACGATCACGATCATCAGCAGCGAGGTCGACTCGGCCTCGACCTGGGTGAGCCCGATGAAGATCGTCAGCGCCGGGACGAAGAGGACGCCGCCGCCGACCCCCACGAGGCCGCCGGTGAGGCCGCCGAAGAGGCAGATCAGGACTGCGATGAACTCGTTCATCGCGTTTTCTCGCTCACGAGAGGATCAGCTCCACCGCGATCGCGATCAGGAGCGCGGCGAAGAGGTAGGAGACCGCGCGCTGGGGGATCCGCTGTTGAATCGCGGTCCCGAGGATGACTCCGAGTACGGCGGGGATCGAGAGCAGCAGCGCGGTGCCGACGTGGACGTTGCCGTAGATCCCGCCCTGGGCGAGGGCGCCGAGGAGGCCGATGAGGATGATCGCTGCGAGGCTGGTGCCGGTCGCCAGGCGCTCGCCGTAGGCGAACCAGAAGATCAGCAGCGGCACGATGATCGTCCCGCCGCCGACGCCGAAGAGGCCGCTGAAGATTCCGGCGAGGGTGCCGATCGCCGCCAGCTTCCAGATCTCGTGGTCCGGGGTCGCGGCGGCGTCCATCTCGCGATACTAGAGCCGTGTCCCCCCAGTCCGAGAGCGGGGGCGGCGAGTGGGCCGCAAGGCTCGAGCCGCTCCGCACCGAGCCTGCCCGTGCAGCGATCTTGACCGACGTCGACGGGACCCTGGCGCCGATCGTCGAGCGGGCCGAGGACGCGGCGGTGCCGGCGGCGGCGCGCGAAGCGCTGGCGGCCCTGAGCGAGCGCTATGGACTGGTCGGCTGCATCTCCGGCCGGCGGGCGGAGGAGGCGCGGCGGCTGGTTGGTCTCGACTCTCTCGCCTACGCCGGCAACCACGGGCTCGAGCTGCTGCTGCCGGGGGACGAAGCGCCGCGGCCAGATCCGTCGATCGCCGGACGCGAGGGCGAAGCGGCCGCGTTTCTCGCCGGCCTCGACGGCGAGCGGTTGCGTGCGGCGGGGCTGCGACAGGAGGACAAGGGACCGATCCAGGCGCTGCACTGGCGCGGCGCCGTCGACGAAGCCGCCGCCGAGAGCTGCGCCCACGAGGTCGCCAACGAGGGCGGTCGCGCCGGGCTGGAACCACGCTGGGGGCGCAAGGTGCTGGAGCTGCGCCCGGTCGGCGGCGGCGGCAAGGACGGGGCGATCGCCTCGCTGCTGGCCGAGGACGGGGTTGACCGCGCCGTCTACGCCGGCGACGACCGCACCGACCTCGACGCCTTCAGGCGGCTGCGGGAGCTGCGGGAGGAGGGACAGCTCGTCGCCGGGGTCTGCGTCGGCGTGCTCTCGGCCGAGGCACCGGCGGAGCTGGCGGAGGAGTCCGACGTGACCGTCGCCGGCCTCGACGGCTGGCTGGAGATCCTCGAGTGGCTGGCGCGATGATGCCGGCGAGCAGCTGATGCCTTACACCGACCTCCTTCGCGTCAGCGTCTTCATCACCGCCGCCGAGGCGACCGCGCTCGGCGCGATCACCGCCGTCGCCGCCAACCGCGACGGCGAAACCACGATCGTCCTCGTCGCCGCCGCCTGGTGGCTGATCTCGCTGGCGATCGGCCTCTACCTGGGCCGTCCGCAGCGGGCCGCGGACGACGTCCGCGACGCTCTCGCCCGTGCCCGCACCGCCACCTCGCTCCCGGACCAGAACCCTGCCCGGATCGCCTTTACCCGCCTCTGGCCGATCGCGATGACCGCGATCCTCGCCGGCTTCCTCGGCATCTTCTTCCCCGGCGTCGCCGCCGTCGGCGCCGGCTACGCCCTGATCGTCTCCCTCGCCTGGCACACCCGCGAGGCGGCGGTCCTCGGCATCGAGGCCCGCGACGGCGTCAAGTTCTATGTCGTCCCCAACCACCCGCTGAAACCGATCGAGCTGGTGCGGGCGCCGGGGCTGCGCAGCGATCGACTAACCGTCTGAGCGCAATCGAGCTTTCCCGGAGGAACTGTCCGAGGCACCCTGGTCGAGATCGGCCCTCACAAACCGAACGATCTCCTCGACCATCGAGGCGTACGCCCTCTGACGCCGACCCCCTCGGAGCTTCTCGGCTAACCGCTCGGCGGTCAGCAGATAACTGGTGACGAGGGGCTCGCGGAAGTAGTAGTTCAACTGCTCCTGGGCTCGATCGTAGACGCGAAGGTAGGTACGGGCGACATAGCCGGAGATGGCGACCCCGACCGCAGCGAGGCTGGCCACCGAGATTCGGGCAGCCGCTTCACCGGTAACCAGAACCATCACGGCGCCGATGACCAGGACGGCAAGGCCGATCAGGATCGCGATCTGGGCGTAGAGGTAGCTGGTGCGAGCCTGGGCCCTCACGGGCTTTTGGTACTCGTCGAGCAGGGCGCGGTTTGCCGCTAGGAGCTCCCCCAGCTCTCCCGGTGAGATCTGCTCGTCGCGGTCGGCGCGGAGCTGCTCGCGCTGTTCTTGTTCGAGACGTTCTTCGAACTTGCGCCTTGCCGCTTCCCGCTGGACAAATAGGACCAGGCCCAGGGCGATCGCCGCCACCCCGGCAACCGCGGCGGCGATCCAGGTGATCGTCGGGACTCCGGAGGGGTCGGTCGAGTAAGCATTTTCTTCTACTTGGGCGTTGAAGATCCAGGCCCAGAGGACGACCGTCGCTACGCCCGCCATCCCACCCAGCACCGCCAGCACCCTGATCCGGGAACGAACCGCACGAAGCTCAGGAGAAGCGGCCCATTCCTCCAACAGCGTCGAGTTGTCCGCCTCAGTCATCCCAATAGCTTCCTGAACTCGCTCCAGGTCTGCGTGTTGGCGACGTCGCCGGGGGTGAGCCAGGCGCGGCGGGCGGTGGCTACGGCGTAGGCCATGTTGTCGAGGGTGTCGACGCCGTGGGCGTCGGTGTTGAGGACGATCATCACTCCGGCTTCGGAGGCGAGGCGCGCGTGGAGGTCGGAGAGGTCGCGGCGGTTGGGATTGCCGTTGATCTCGATCATCGTGCCGGTGCGCGCCGCGGCCTCGGCGACCTTCTCGACGTCGATGCCGTAGGGCTCGCGGCGGCCGATCAGGCGGCCGGTGAGGTGGCCGATGCAGTCGACGTTCGGATTTTCGATCGCGGTGACGACGCGCTCGGTCATCTGCTTTTCGGAGACGTTGAAGGAGGTGTGGACGGAGGCGACGACCCAGTCGAGGGCGGCGACGAGGTCGTCGGGGTAGTCGAGGGTGCCGTCGAGGCCGATGTTGATCTCCGAGCCGGCGAGGAGGCGGAAGTCCTTCTTGCCGTAGCCCTTGTTCCAGGCGGCGATCTCCTCGATCCGCTCCCAGAGGCGCTCGGCGGTGACGTGGTCGCCGAAGCCGTGGCTGGCCGAGTGGTCGGTGATCGCCAGGTATTCGTAGCCGCGGTCGCGCGCCGCTTCGGCCATCTCCTCGACGCTGTTGCGCCCGTCGGAGAGGGTGGTGTGGGAGTGGAGGTCGCCCTTGACGTCGCCGAGCTCGACCAGCTGCGGCAGCTTGCCTTCGCGCGCCGCCTTCAGCTCGCCGCGGCCCTCGCGCAGCTCCGGCTCGATGTAGGCGTAGCCGAGGCGCTCGTAGACCTCCTGCTCGGTCGCGCAGGTCTGGATGTCGCCGCTCTCGGTCTCGGTGATCCCGTGCTCGGAGACCGAGAGGCCGCGAGAGACCGCCTCTTCGCGCAGCTGCACGTTGTGGGCCTTGGAGCCGGTGAAGTGCTGGAGCAGGTTGCCGAAGGCGGCGGGCGCGACGATCCGCAGGTCGACCGAGACGCCGTTGTGGGTCTGGGCACGGACGCCGTTGGGGCCGGGGGTGCCTGCGGCGGCGATCAGCGGGTGGCTCGCGAGGTGCTCGGAGAGCGCCGCAGGCTCCTCGGCGGTGGCGATCAGGTCGATGTCCTTGCAGGTCTCGCCCCAGCGCCGGACCGAGCCCGCCACCTCGACTCGGTCGGAGGCCGGATGCTCGCGCAGCGCCGCCGCCAGCTCCTCGGCGATCGGCTTCACCTTCGAGAGCAGCAGGCGGCCCGGTCCCTCGCCCGGCTCGCCGAGCCGCTCGAGCGAGGCGAGGATGTTTTCCTCCGCCTTCGGGCCGAGGCCTTTGACGTCGCGGATCTTTTCCCCCTCGGCCGCCGCTTTCAGGTCCTCCATCGAGGAGATTTCCAGCTCCTCGAAGAGGCGGCGGGCGGTTTTCGAGCCGACCCCGGGGACGCGCGTGACCTCGATCAAGGTCGGCGGGAACTTCGCCTTCAGCTTCACCGCGGCGGGGATCTCGCCGGTCGCGATCAGCGCGTCGATCTTTTCCGCCAGCGTCTTGCCGACGCCAGGCACCTTGGTCGCTTCGCCGCGGCCGGCGAGCTCGGCGACGGAGACCGGGCTCTCGCGGATTGCCTTGGCGGCGGTGCCGTAGGCGAGGACGCGGTATCTGTCGGCGCCGTCGAGCTCGTAGAGGACTCCCAGCTCTTCCAGCGCGGCGGCGATCTCGGCGTTGGTCACGGAGGCAACTTTAGGAGTTCCTCCCCGGCGCCCGCCGAATAGCATCGCGACCGATGAGCGAGCACCACGGCGGCCCCGCCTGGCTGGTCCTGCCGACCTACAACGAGGCTGAAAACGTCGAGCCGCTGGTCGACGCCGCCCGCGCGAAGCTGCCGCCGGGCGCCCAGGTGCTGATCGTCGACGACAGCTCGCCGGACGGGACCGGGGAGATCGCCGACCGGCTCGCTGCGCAGCACGAGAACGTGGCGGTGCTGCACCGGCCGCGCAAGGAAGGGCTCGGGCCCGCCTACATCGCCGGCTTTCGCGCGGCGCTCGCCGGCGGCGCCGGCCTTGTCCTGGAGATGGACGCCGACTTCTCCCACGACCCCGCCTACCTGCCGCGGCTGCTGGAGGCGGCGAAGCGGGCCGACGTGGTACTCGGCTCCCGTTACGTCGCCGGCGGCGGGGTCAGCGATTGGGGGCCGCTGCGCCGGGCGGTTAGCCGCGCCGGCAGTACCTATGCGCGACTGGTGCTCGGGGTCGACGTCCGCGACCTCACCGGCGGCTTCAAGTGCTTCAGGCGCGAGGTCCTCGAAGCGATCGACCTCGACCAGATCAGCACCCGCGGCTACGCCTTCCAGGTCGAGGTGACCTACCGGGCGATCCGCCTCGGCTTTAAGGTGGTCGAGGTGCCGATCGTTTTCCGCGAGCGGCGGGTAGGAAGCTCGAAGATGGACCTCAAGATCGTCGCCGAGGCGGTCTGGCGCCTCCCCCTACTACGGCGCTATACTTTCTGAAGTATTGAGCTGAAGCCGAAACATCGACCGGGAGACCGATACCAGTGACTGGGAAATTGACGGACGTAACCGACGCCACCTTCAAAGCTGACGTGCTCGACGCCGAGGGCCCCGTCCTCGTCGACTTCTGGGCACCCTGGTGCGGTCCGTGCCGCGTCGTCCACCCGGTCCTGGAGGAGATCGACGCCGAGCGCGACGACCTCAAGATCGTCTCGATCAACGTCGACGAGAACCAGCAGACGGCGGCCAACTACGAAGTCCTCTCGATCCCGACGATGATCCTCTTCAAGGACGGCGCGATCGCCAAGAAAGTCGTCGGCGCGATGCCGAAGCGCCGCCTCGAGGCCGAGCTGGAGCCGGCGCTCGCCTAAGGCGGCGCCGCGCTCTCCTTCCATGCCGTTCGTTCACGTCCACTGGTACGAGGGCCGCTCCGACGAGCAGAAGGCGGAGATCGCCAAGCGCATCGAAGCGGCCCTGATCGAGGTAGCCGGCGTCGCGCCGGATCACTGCTGGGTGAAGTTCGACGATTCGAAGAAATCGGACTTCATCATCGGCGAGAAGCCGAGCGAGTAGCTACGTCCGGCTGACGCCGATTTTGAGGTCGCCGCCGTCGATCTTGGCGGCGGCTCCGTTGTCGTCGCCCTCGTAGGAGACCGAAGTGGCTAGAACCTCGGTCGTCAGGTAGTCCTGGTGGGCCTGGGCGGCCTCGAGGAGGTCGGGGTCGCCGGCGAGGGTGAGGTCGATGCGGTCGGTGATCTCCAGGCCTGCGGCTTTGCGGGCGTTCTGGACGGCGTGGACGATCTCGCGGGCTAGGCCCTCGCGGCGGAGCTCGTCGTCGAGCTCTAGTTGGAGGGCGACGGCGTGGCCGGCCTCGGCCTCTACCTCGTAGCCCTCGAGGGGCTGGAGGGCGAGGGTGATGTCTTCAGGGCCGAGGGTGTGGTCGGTGCCGTCGATCGAGATCCCGACTTCGCCGCCCTCGGCGAGGGTCGCGGCGACGTGAGCGGCGTCGAGGGCCTCTACCGCGGCTGCGACCTGGGGCATGCTTTTGCCGAAGCGGGGACCGAGGGCGCGGTAGTTGGGCTTGGCCGAGTAGCTGACCAGCTCCGACTCGTCGCTGACGAAGTCGAGCTCCTTGACGTTGAGCTCGGCGGTGACGAGGGCGGCGCGGGCTTCGATCGCGGCCCGCTCGGCCTCGTTGGCGACGATCACGGCCCGGCGCAGCGGCTGGCGCACCTTCGCCTTCGCCTGGGCGCGGGCGGCGCGGCCGAGCTCGACCGTGAGCCGGACCGCCTCCATCCCCTGCTCTAGGTCGGAGTCGGCGAGGGACTCGTCGACCGTCGGGAAGTCGCGGAGGTGGACCGACTCCGTCTCGCCGCTGAGGTTGCGGTGGATCTCATCGGCGAGGAAGGGGACGAACGGAGCCAGCATCGCCGTCGTCTCCAGCAAGCAGTGGCGCAGGGTCGCGAAGGCGGCGTGATCGCCGTCCCAGAAGCGCCGACGGCTGAGTCGCACGTACCAGTTGGAGAGCTCCTCGACGTACTCGGCGATCGCCCGCCCCGCCGCGGTGCAGTCGTAGTCGTCCATCCGCTCGCGCACGGTCGCCGTCGTCGCCTGCAGCCGCGAGAGCGCCCAGCGGTCGAGGTCGTTCGCGCTCTCTGGCTCAGCGGAGAAATCCGCCGCAGTCAGGTTTTCCGCGTTGGCGTAGAGGACCCAGAAGGAGTAGGTGTTCCAGAGGGTGAGGAGGAACTGGCGGACCGACTCACCGACCGTGTCGACGCTGAAGCGGTAGCCGGCCCAGGGCTGCTGGGCGGTCAGGTAGTACCAGCGGAAGGCGTCGGCGCCGTGGGCGTCGAGGACGTCCCAGGGGTCGACGACGTTGCCGCGGCTCTTCGACATCTTCTGGCCCTCAGGGTCGAGGATGAGGCCGAGGCAGACGCAGTTGCGGTAGCTGGAGGTGTCGAAGAGCAGGGTCGACTCGGCGAGCAGGGTGTAGAACCAGCCGCGGGTCTGGTCCTGGGCCTCGCAGATGTAGTCGGCCGGGAAGCGCTCCTCGAACTCCTCTTTGCCCTCGAACGGGTAGTGGAACTGCGCGAAGGGCATCGCGCCGCTGTCGTACCAGGTGTCGATCACCGAGACCACCCGGCGCATGACGCCGCCGCAGTCGGAGCAGTCGAGGGTGACGCCGTCGATGTAGGGGCGGTGGAGGTCGTCGGGGACGGGCTCGCGCGCCCGCTCGCGCAGCTCGGCGACCGAGCCGGCGCAGAAGCGGCCGTCGCAGCCCTCCCCGGTGCACTCCCAGATCGGCAGCGGCGTCCCCCAGTAGCGGTCGCGCGAGAGCGCCCAGTCGACGTTGTTCTCCAGCCATTTGCCGAAGCGCCCGTGCTTGATGTGCTCGGGGTGCCAGCCGATCTCCTCGTTGTTGGCGAGCAGCTGGTCGCGGGCCTGGGAGGTGGCGATGTACCAGCTCGACTTCGCGTAGTAGAGGAGCGGCGTCCCGCAGCGCCAGCAGTGCGGGTAGGCGTGCTCGTAGACCTGCTCGCGGAAGAGCAGGCCGCGCTGGTCGAGGTCGCCGATCAGAGCCGCGGTGACGTCGGCGTCCTTGACGAACTTGCCCTCGAAGCCGGTGACACGGTCGTCGAATCTGCCATCGAGTCCGACCGGGTTGTAGAGGGTGGCGGCGTCGGTCGGGTCGAAGATCCCGGCCACGGCGGCGACCCGGTAGTCGTCTTCGCCGAAGGCGGGGGCGATGTGGACGAGACCGGTCCCGTCCTCGGTCGTCACGAAGTCGCCGGCGAGGACCCGGAAGGCGTTGGCGGGACCGCCGTCCTCCAGGGCGAAGACGTGCCCGCGGTAGCTGCGGCCGACGAGCTCGGAACCGGGGAAGCGATCGAGCACCTCCGCCCCCTCCCCCAGCACCCGCTCGACCAACGGCTCGGCGAGGATCACGGTCTCGCCGTCGAGCCGCGCCCGTACGTAGGTGACATCGGGCGCCGCGGCGACGGCGACGTTGCCGGGGAGGGTCCACGGGGTCGTCGTCCAGACCAGCATCGACTCGCCGGACTCGCTTCCGTCCTCACCCAGCAGCGGGAACCGCACGTAGATCGACGGGTCTTTGACGTCCTCGTAGCCGAGCGCCACCTCGTGCGAGGAGAGCGCCGTCCCGCAGCGGGGGCAGTAAGGGACGACCTTGTGGCCCTCGTAGAGGCGGTCCTTGTCCCAGAGCTGCTTCAGCGACCACCAGACCGACTCGATGTAGTCGTCCTCGAGGGTCACGTAGGGGTCGTCGAGATCGATCCAGAAGCCGATCCGCTCGGTCAGCTTGTTCCAGTCCTCGACGTACTCGAAGACGGACTCGCGGCAGCGCTGGTTGAACTCGGCGATCCCGAACTCCTCGATCTCCTGCTTGGAGGAGATGCCGAGCTGCTTTTCGACCTCGAGCTCGACCGGCAGTCCGTGGCAGTCCCAGCCGGCCTTGCGCGGGACCCGGTACCCGCACATCGTCTTGTAGCGCGGGTAGACATCCTTGAAGACGCGGGCGAGGACGTGGTGGGAGCCGGGGCGGCCGTTGGCGGTCGGCGGCCCCTCGTAGAAGCTCCAGACCGGCGCCTCGGCGCGCTGGGCGAGCGAGCGCTCGAAGACCTTCTCCTCGCGCCAGCGCGCGAGCACCCGCTGCTCCAGCTCGGGGAAGGACTGCTTCGGGTCTACGGGTTCGAATCCGGGCACGAACTGCGGATTCTAGGTGCGCCTCACCAGACGAGGACGAACTCGTTCGGGTCCTTCGGGTTGGCGTAGACCGGCAGGACCAGGCCCGGCTCCATCCGGGTGGCAGCAAAGACGGGCATGATCTCCCGCCGCTTCACCTCCCGCCGCCCCTGTCCCGGCACGTCGAGGTCGAGCCGCAGGCTCATCAGCGGCATCTCGTTGACGGTGGCGCTGCTGCCGGCGGAGAGGACGGTCGCGGTGCCGCGCAGGCCCTGCCGGAAGATCCAGTCGTTGTGGGCGGCCTTGCGGTTCTGGCGGCGGGCGTAGAGGACGAGGCCGAAGGCGGTCAGCGCCCAGATGCCGCCGAGGAGGACGAGGGTGAATGCAGCCTCGGCCGGGATGCCGACGAAGAAGGGAGCAACTGCGACGGCGAGGCCGCCGAGGCCGAAGAAGGCGATCAGGCCGATGCCGACCTTGTTGAGCTGCATCTACTCCTCGCACTCCCCGCGGATCCGGTCGGCGACGTGCGCGGTGGCGTCGCAGAGCGCGGCGAGGCCGGCGGCGCCCGGGTCGTCCTCCTCGATGCTGCCGAGCAGGGCGCCGTAGGCGAGCTCGAAGGAGAAGTCGGCGGGCGGCTTCGTCCCCAGCCAATCGACGAAGCTCGGCGAGAACAGCTGCCGCAGCCAGTTCGGGTCCTGGTAGGGGCTGGTGCTGACCGCGTAGCGCTCGTTCAGTGCCGTGCTCTCGGTCCAAAGCTTCGAGTGGCGCGCCTCGAAGCCGTAGAACTCGTCGTCGCGGGTGCTGCGGCCGCGGCGGATGCAGAAGACGCGCGGCGCGAAGGCGGTCGCCGCCGGAACATCGGTGAGGGCGACGTGAAAGCGGAAGGTCTTGTTGCGCCTGTAGGCGAGCTGGCCGACGACGCCGTCGACCCCTTCGCCGAGTTGCCCGCGCGCCGCCGGTTGCAGCGGCTGGCCCTTGGCCTCGACGATCAGCGGCGTCAACGGCCCGGGGTCGAAGCCGGGCAGCTGCTCGAGGCCGCGGGCGGCGGCGAGCTCGGCGTAAGCGGAGGAGGCGTCGGGCACGCGGGCAGCCTAAGGCGAGGGGCGGCGCGGAGACGGGTGGCGCCGGGTCGCTAGGGTGCAGCGCCGATGGAGCGCTACGACTTGAACGGCAAGGTCGCGCTGGTGACCGGCGCCGCCCGCGGCATCGGCTTCGAGACCGCGCGGCAGATGCACCTGCGCGGCGCCTCGGTGGCGGTGCTCGACCTCGACGCGGACGAGGCGCGGGAGGCGGCGGAGCGCATCGGCCCGCGCGCGATCGGGCTCGGCGGCGACGTCACCGACCAGAGCGCGCTGATGAACGCCGTCGCCGAGGTCGTCGAGCGGTTCGGCGGCATCGACGTCGCCGTCGCCAACGCCGGCATCGCCCAGAAGCAGTTCGCGACGGTGCGCTCGATCTCCGGCGAGGAATGGGAGCGCGTCTTTGAAGTCGACCTGCTCGGCGTCTGGCGGACGGTGCGGGCGGCGCTGCCGCAGATCGTCGAGCGGCGCGGCCAGATGATCGTCGTCTCCTCCGTCTACGCCTTCGCCAACGGGTTTGGCAATAGCCCCTACGCGGTTGCCAAGGCCGGGGTCGAGGCGTTGGGGCGGACGTTGCGGGCGGAGCTGGCTCCGCACGGCGCCAGCGCCAGCGTCGCCTACTTCGGCTGGGTCGACACGAAGATGGTCCAGGACGCCTTCGAGCAGGAGGAGTCGCCGCGGATCCGGGAACTGAGCCCCGAGTGGCTGCTGAAACGGATCAGTCCCGAAGAGGCGGGGGCGGGGCTGGTGCGCGGGATCGAGGAACAGGCGCCGCGGATCTTCGTCCCGAAATGGTGGCGGTATGTCTCCGCCTTCCGTGGCCTGATCAACCCGCTGCTGGACAAGCGGATGGAGACGGACGAGAAAACGCGGGCGCTGGTGCGGGACCTCGACGCGAAGAGCGCGGGTTAGCCCCGAACTTCCCCAACCTCTATCTCGGCTGGGTAGAGGTTGGGGAAGTTCGGGTGAGGCGCTCTAGGAGGGACACCACCGACTCGTAGGGCTGGTTGGTTGCCCGCTCCATCGCTATCTCGCAGGTGCGATTGGTGGAGAGGTAGGCGTCGAAATGGCGGCCGCTTAGCTCTTCCGCCTGGGGGCGCGTGGCGGAGGCGGTGAGCTCGGGGTGGGTGATGCCGCGGTCGCCGGCGAAGGCGCAGCAGGTGGCGGAGGGGGCGATGTAGACGTCGTCGGCTAGGGCATTGGCGAGGATGCGGAGCGGGTGCGCCAAGGCGAGGCGCCGGGTCGCGCAGGTCGGGTGAACCGTCGCGGAAGCGACCTTGGAGTCGATCTCGAGGTTCGGCAGCAACCGCAAAGCCCACGCAACCGAATCGACGATCTCGATCTTCGAGAGCCGCTCCGAGTTCTCCTCCGAGAGCACACCCTCAGCCGGATCAGCAATCGCCCCCGTGCAGGACGCCGCATCGATCACAACCGGCAGCGCCCCCTCCCCACTCCACTCCCACAACCGCTCCACCATCTCATTCGCCTTGTGCGCATGAGCCTGGGCAAACCCTTTCGAGCTCCAAGGCAATCCACAGCAACTCCCCGCCACATCCTCCGGAACCACCACCGGCATCCCAGCCCGCGCCGAAACCATCACAAGATCGTCAACCACAGATCGAGTCCGCGAAAACGGCTCTCCAGGGACCGTTTTCGCGGACTCGGTGGATGACGGACCGAAAATCCGATTCGTACAGCTCGGCACGTACACCGCAGCCGCCCCGGTTGGAGGAGAGGGTGACCCTCTCCGGACCCTCCCCGCTGTTGTCCGGAGAGGGTCACCCTCTCCTCCCCCGGCCGCCGGCACCCCATCACGCGCCGCCCCGGGCAGTCCCTTCCCCCGCTTCGTCCTGCGAGCCAAAGGCCCCCCGACCCTGAGGGCCAGCCGAGAGATCTTCTCGACGGCACCCCAACGCTTCGCCGCCGCAAGTGCCGCCTTTTCCGCTCGCTCCCCATGCTGCGCCACCCGCAGCTCCTTAACCATCCGCCCCGTATCAATCCCCAACGGACAGGCGATCTGGCAGGACCCGTCCGTCGCGCACGTCTGCAGCGCGTCGTAGTCGTACTCGGCCAGCAGCGCCCGCTGCACCGGCGAGCCCTCGGGCTGGCGGGCCATCTCCCGCCGCAGGACGATCCGCTGGCGCGGGGTCGTCGTCAGGTTGCGGCTCGGGCAGACCGGCTCGCAGAAGCCGCACTCGACGCAGGTCGTCGCCCCGCCCCAGTCCTCGATCGCCGGCGTCGTTTTCAGGTCGCGCAAGTGGACGCCGGGGTCGCGGCTGAGGATGACGTCGGGCGAGAGGACGCCGTCGGGGTCGGCGAGCTGCTTCAGCCGCCACATCAGCTCGGTCGCCTTCTCCCCCCACTCGCGCTCCACATAAGGGGCCATGTTCACCCCGGTCCCGTGCTCGGCCTTGAGCGAGCCGTCGTACTTGCCGACGATCAGCTCGACGAGGCCGCCCATGAATGCCTCGTAGCGCTCGAGGTCCTCCTGCTTGGCGAAGTCCGGGGTCAGCATGAAGTGGAGGTTCCCGGCGCTGGCGTGGCCGGCGACGCCGGGCAGGAAGCCGTGCTCGCCGAGCAGCGCCTGCAGGTCCTTGGCCCCTTCGGCGATCCGCGCCGGCGGCACGCAGACGTCCTCGACGATCAGCGCCGTCCCCTCCGGCCGCACCCGCCCGATCAGGCCGTGCAGGCCCTCGCGCACCCGCCAGGCGAGCTCGATCGCCTCCGGCTCGCGGGTGAACTCGAGGGGGCGGATCGTCTCGTGGGAGCCGAGGATCGCTTCGGCGCGCAGGACCTGCGCCGCGAGGTCGCCCTCGTCGGCGCCGCCGAACTCGACCAGCAGCACCGCCGACTCGGGCGGCAACTCTTTCCACTCCTGCGGTGCCCCGACCATGTTCCAGGCGGCGGTGATCAGCGCCGGCGCCACCATCAGCTCGACCGCGGTCGCCCCCGAGGCGACGAGATCGCCGACGGGGGCGACGGCCTCGTCGATTCCGGGGAAGTGGACCCAGGCGGTCGTCGTCACCGGCGAGACCGGGACCGTCTCGAAGACGACCTCGGCGATGAAGGCGAGCGTTCCCTCGGAGCCGACGAGGAGGCGGCGGAAGATCTCCAGCGGCTCTTCGGCGTCGAGGAAGGCGCAGAGGCGGTAGCCGGTCGTGTTCTTGATCGCGAACTTGCGGCGGATCCGCTCAGCGAGCTCGGCGTCGGCGCGGATCTCGTCGCGGATCGCCTCCAGGCCGGCGACCAGCTCCGGCTCGGCGGCGGCGAAGCGCTCGGCCGCGTCTGGCGCGCCGGTGTCGATGACCGTCCCCGACGGCAGCACAAAGGTCATCTCCCGCACCGTCGAGTAGGAGTCCTTGGTGACGCCGCAGCGCATGCCGCCCGAGTTGTTGGCGACGACGCCGCCGACCGTGCAGACGTCGGTGCTGGCCGGGTCGGGGCCGAGTTTGCGCCCGTGCGGGGCGAGGACGCGGTTGGCGTGGCCGAGGATCGTCCCCGGCTTCACGCGGGCGCGGATGCCGTCGTCCTCGACCCTGACCCCGCCCCAGTGCTTGCGGACGTCAACGAGGATGCCGTCGCTCTGGCCCTGCCCGTTGAGGCTGGTGCCGCCGGCGCGGAAGGTGACGGGGATGTCGCGCTCCCGTCCGAAGCGCAAGACCTTGGCGACGTCCTCGGCATCGCGCGCCTCGACCACCGCCCGCGGAAAGCGCCGGTAGGGGCTGGCGTCGGAGGCGTAGGAGACGAGGTCGCTGACCCGGTGCAGGACTCGATCGGCGCCGAGCAGCTGCTCGAGGTCGCGCCGCAGCGGCGCGGCGACGCCGTCCGCGAGCTCGTCCGGCGCCCGGTCCGCCACCGGCTGGCTTGGCGGCGGCAGGACCGACGTCGTTCCGTGGTTCTTTTGTCCTCTTATGGCGGACAAAGGAACCACGACTTAGAACAGGGACATGCCCGGCGCTACCGGGACTTCGACCAGCTCGGGCTGCGAGGAGGCGAGAGCGGAACTGAGGGCGCCGGCGACCTCGTCGCGGCTGCTCGCACGGGTCGCGTTCACCCCGTACCCCTCGGCAACCGAGGCGACGTTCAGCTTCGGCAGGTCGAGGCCGGGGGCGGCGTTGACCTGCTCGACTTCGGCGAACCACTTGAGGATCGCGTACTCGGAGTTCTGGAGGACGAGGAAGGTGACAGGAGCTTGGTAGGCGACGGCGCTCCAGAAGGCGGTGATCGCGTACTGGGCCGAGCCCTCGCCGAGGACGCAGACGACGGGACGGTCGGGCTGGGCGAGTTGGACGCCGACCGAGGCGGCGAGGCCGAAGCCGAGGCCGCCGCCGGCGCTGAAGTAGTAGCTGCCGGGGCGCGAGATCCGCAGCTGGTTGCGCAGCGCCAGCGTGCTCGACGGCGACTCGAGGACGACGATCGCGTCCTCGGGCATCGCTTCGGCCAACGCGGTGTGGACGGTCGAGGCGTTGAGGGGGTCCTCGGCCGGGATTTCCTGCGGCCCGGGGTTCGGCTCCGGCGCCTGGCGCGATGACTCCGGCACCGCCTCCAGCAGCGCCGCCAGCGTCAGGCCGACGTCGGCGACGATCGCGTCGCCCATCGGCGCCCGCACAGCCTCGTCAGGGTCGCTGGTGATCGCGACCAGCTCCGCCCCCTCGGGCAGCAGCGGCCCGGGAATGTGCGGGTAGTACGGGAAGACCGAGCTGCCGGCGATGAGGACGAGGTCGTGGCCCTCGAGCGTCTGCCCGACCGGGCCGATCGCCGGTGGCAGGACGCCGCGGAAGTTCGGGTGGTTCTCGGGGAAGCCGAGGCGGACGCCGCCGGTCGCAGGCGAGGCCCAGACCGGGAGCCGCTGGCGCTCGGCGAGGGCAACGGCGGTGTCCCAGGCGCCGGCGGTGTCGATGTCGGGGCCGGCGACGAGGACGGGATTCGTCGCCGCGTCGAGGCGCGCGGCCAGCGCCCGCACCGCCTCGGGGTCGGCGACGGCGCGGCCGTCGACCCTGCGCGCGATCGCCGCCTGGGTGTCCTTCTCGTCGACCTCGGCGTACCAGTCGTCCATCGGCAGCGAGACGAAGACGGGGCCGCGCGGCGCCAGGCCGGCAAGGTGGGCGCCGTGGGCAAGCGCCAGTGGCACGTCCTCGGCCCGCGGCGGCTCGAAGCTCCACTTGACCAGCGGGTGCGGCATCCGGGTCGCGTCGCGGTTGGTCAGGTTCGCCTGCAGGGTGATCTGCGCCCGCGCCTGCTGTCCCGCGGTGATCAAGAGCGGCGAGTGGTTCGCCTGGGCGTTGAAGATCGCCCCCATCGCGTTGCCGACGCCAGGCGCCGTGTGGAGGTTGACGACCGTCGTCTTCCCCGACGCCTGCGCGAACCCGTCGGCCATCCCGACCACGACCGCCTCCTGCAGGCCGAGGACGTAGCGGAAGTCGCCGGGAAAGTCGGCCAGCATCGGCAGCTCGGTCGAGCCCGGGTTGCCGAACATCGTCGTCATCCCGTGCTCCCGGAAAAGGTCGAAGGTCGCTTCGCGAACGGTCGGCACGAATCGAACCCTATCCCGCCGTGTTCGAACTACCTCATGCCGGGGAGATATCCAGGGCAGGATTCAAGCGACGGGCGTCGTACGGCCGATAAGGCGGGAGTGAGCCACCGTCTCCTCGCCAGCGCCTGGGCCCGCGCCCTCGCCATCTTCCTGGCCTCCCTGGCGCCCCTGTTCGCCGTCTGCGCCTACGCCGAGGCGGCCCCGACGACCCGGGTCGTCTACGCGGCGGGAAAGATCGTCCCTATCCCGGCCTCGATCCCCCACGCCGAAGGCGACATGGTCGACCAGCGGATCATCCCCAACCTGCGCTGGATCGCCGCCCGGTACCCGATCTACGTCACCGATGGCTATTCCGGCCCGCTGCCCAACGGCGAACACGCCGGCTGCAACGGCTGCCACGTCAAAAACTCCGATCACTACAACGGGCTCGCGGTTGACATCGTCCCGCTCACCCCAAGCAGCAAATGCGACGCCAACTGGGCCGGGATCACCCGCCTCGCCCTCTTCGCCGAGCCCGAACAGAACAAACCGGTGCCGCCCTTCCGCTGGGTTGGCTATGACGGCGACGCCGGCCACGGCTGCGGCAACCACCTCCACCTCTCCTGGAACCACGCGGTCGCGCCGATGTTCCAGCTCGCCGAATGGGTCGAAGTGATGGCGGTCAACTTCACCGGCGTCAAGCCGAGCAAGAAGAAGAAACCAAAGGCCGCACCGCGCGCCCCCGCCGGACCGCCCGGCGGCATCGGGCAGGTTCTGACCGGCGGCGTCTCCGCCCGTCCGCACGGCGACTAGCCGCCCCACGAGCCGAGGCGTGCAGATACATAGGATGCGCCGGTGCGCGTCTTCGCCGCCACCGTCTTCCTCCTCGCCCTCGCCCTCGTAGTTGGCTGCGGCAACTCCGACGACTCGACGCCGACCGCATGCCTCGAAGGGCCTGAGGCCTATGCGCGGGCGCTGACCGCAGCGCCAGACGAAGTTCTCCTCGAAGGCGAGACGTTGATCAGCGAATGCCTCGTCCGCAACCAATCAAGCGGCGACCTGACCCGGGTCGGCGAAGCGCTGATCGAGACTGCGACGAAGCTCAACGCCGAGGCGCGGGCCGACGCCGGCGGAGACGCGGCCGTCCAGCTCGGCTACCTGCTCGGCGCCGTGCAGGGTGGGAGCGAGGAGAGCGAAGGGATCCACTCCGACCTCGTCCGCCGCCTCACCGTCGCCGCCCGCTACGCCCCGGGCAAGCAGCCGCTCTCCCCCGCGTTCTTGCGTGCTTATCGCGATGGATACGCTGCCGGAAAAGACAACGGTTGAACTGAGGAGACGCATGGCAGAGCAGTTGTGGGGCGGCGAGACGACGAAAGCGGTTGACAACTTCCCGGTCTCGGGCGAGCGGGTGCCGGTGCCGGTGGTGCGCTGGCTGGGCCGGATCAAGGGCGCGGCGGCGGACGCGAACGGCGCCCTCGGCCTGCTCGACGGCGACCTCGCGGAGCGGATTTCGGCCGCCGGCGAGGCGATCGCCAATGGCGAGCACGACGATCAGTTCCCGGTCGACGTCTTCCAGACCGGCTCCGGCACCTCCTCGAACATGAACGCCAACGAGGTGATCGCCAACCTTGCCGGGGGCGAGACCCATGCCAACGACCACGTCAACATGGGCCAGTCCTCGAACGATGTCTTCCCCTCCGCCGTCCACCTGGCGGCGCTAGACGAGGTCAGCCACGACCTGCTGCCGGCGATGGGCGCCCTCGAGGCCGCCCTGGCGGAGAAGTCGAGGCAGTTCGCCGACGTCGTCAAGGCCGGCCGCACCCACCTGATGGACGCCGTCCCGGTCACGCTTGGCCAGGAGTTCGGCGGTTACGCCGCGCAGGTCCGCCTCGGCGTCCAACGCGTCGAGGGGACGCTGCGGCGGGTCGGCCAGATCCCACTCGGCGGCACCGCCACCGGCACCGGCCTCAACACCCACCCCGAGTTCGCCGACAAGATGCGCGAGAAGCTCGCCGCCGACACCGGCCTGGAGTTCTCCGGTCCGCTCGACGCCTTAGAGGCGCAGGGCAACCGCGACGCCCTGGTCGAGCTC
>Ga0066658_10000044_pt1 | contig 39090 bp, 31 predicted proteins | sample GraSoiAngelo_107_FD_75174 | JGI IMG/M metagenome (GOLD analysis project Ga0066658, IMG submission 75174) | Grasslands soil microbial communities from the Angelo Coastal Reserve, California, USA - 14_0903_09_30cm | ecosystem: Environmental > Terrestrial > Soil > Grasslands | place: USA...
CAAGGACGTTGTCGATGTTCATCGTCGGCTCCCCCATCCCCATGAAGACGACGTGGTCGATCTCTTCACTGCGGCGGAAGTGGAGCGCTTGGTCGAGGATCTCGTCGACCTCGAGGTTGCGGCCGAACTTCATCTGCCCGGTGGCGCAGAAGCTGCAGGTGAGTGGGCAACCGGACTGCGAGGAGAGGCAGACCGAGCGGCGGCCGTCACGGTAGCGCATCAGCACCGCCTCGATCGGCCGTCCATCGGCGGTGTGGAAGAGGGTCTTGACGGTCCCGTCGTCTGACTTCGCCTCGGCGGCGACGGTCAGGGTCGAAACCGGCACCGCCGCGGAGAGCCGCTCGCGCAGCCCCGCCGGCAGGTTCGTCATCTCCTCGTAGGAGCGCGCCCCGCGCGCCACCCACTCCCACACCTGTTTGGTGCGGTACGGAGGCTCACCCGCCTCGGCGAGAGTCGTCGTCAGCAGCTCACGATCCACGCCGTCGAGTGTAGGGAGGGTTACTGGTGGATCTTCTCGCCCCGCTCGAGCATGCCGACGAACTTGCGCAGGCGCCGCTCCCGCGTCTCCGGCTTCTTCGCCTCGTCGAGGCGGTAGAGGATCGCGTAGCGGTTGGCGCCGTCAAGGGAAGCGAAGAACTCGGCCGCGGCCGGGTTGGCGTCGAGCTCGCGCTGCAGATCCGGCGGAACCTTGGCCGCGCTCTGGCCCTCGTAGGCGGCCTCCCAGCGGCCGTCCGCCCTCGCCGCCTCAACCTGGGCGAGGCCTGCCGGCCGCATCCGCCCTGCCTCGATCAGGGCTTCGGCCTTCTCGCGGTTGATCTTCGACCAGCGGCCACGGGGGCGGCGCGGCGTGAAGCGCTGCAGGAAGTGGGTCTCGTCGAGGCCTCGCTTCTGGCTGTCGATCCAGCCGAAGCAGAGCGCCACCTCAAGGGCCTCGGCGTAGGTGACGCTGGGCTCGGGCGCTCCTTTCTTCGCGATCTTCAGCCAGACGCCGCCAGCGGACTCGTGGTTCTCCTCCAGCCATGCCTCAAGCTCGGCGGGAGCGGCGAAGAGGAGGACCGGGAGCTCGTCGGGCGGGCCCGGCACCCGGCTACAGCCCGGCGGCGTCAGCCAGCAGGTCGACCTGGGCTGGGTCGCTCGAGCTCGGGAAGAGGAAGAGCTCCTGACAGCCGGCTCCCTCGAATGCGGCGAGGTACTGCTGGACGGTCTCCGCATCCTTTGCCGCCGAACCGGCGATGAAGTTCGCCGTGTCCTCTCCGAGCCAGGCGTAGTAGTCGGTGAGGTAGGCGCGGGCGTCCTCCTCGGCGCGGTCGCCGAGGGAGAAGTAGGCGAGGGCGGCGTTCTGCGGCTGCTCGCTGCGGCCGGACTCCGACCAGGCCCGCTCGAACCCCTGCCGCCACTCGGCGAACTGGTCCGGCGGCGCCCCGGCGGCGATCCAGCCGTCGCCGAAACGGGCGGCGCGCTTAAACGATGCCTCGACCGAGCCGCCGACCAGGATCCGGGGATCGGAGTGGTGCTCGGGGCCGACCTCCTCCCCCTCCCATACCTCCTTGATCCGCTCAAGCATCGCGTCGAGGTCCCGCCCGCGCGTGCTGGTGTCGACGCCGGTGACCTCGTAGTCGTCGTCGCGGCCGCCGAGCCCGATCCCGAGGGTCATCCGGCCGCCGGAGATCACGTGGACGCTGTAGGCCTGCTTGGCGAGCACGACCGGGTTGACCCGCAGCGGCCCGAGCAGGACGGTGGTGGCGAGCCCGATCCGCTCGGTTACCGCCGCCGCGGCGGCAAGCGCGGTAAGCGGCTCGAGGTTGGGATAGGCGACGCGGTCGATCGTGCCGAGGCTGGAGAAGCCGCGGGCCTCTGCGCGCCGCGCCCACTCGGTCAGCTGCTCTCCGCTGGTTCCTGGCACGGCGTTGGGAAGACCGATCGCGATGTCCATCTGAGGCTCCTTCCGAGGGGGCTTGGTCCGAAGACCGTACCTACCCGGTTTCGCCGGGCAGCTCCGCCAGCAGCGCGTCGATCGCATCGCGCGCGTACTCGAAGACGGCCTCGCGGCCGCTGAGGCGATAGCGCGAGTTCGCCCCCATCACCAGCGAGTAGAGCTCGAAGGCAAAGCGCTCGGGGTTCTCGACTCCGGCGACCCGAGCCTGGCGCTCGAGCTCCCCGGTCCAGGCATCGAGCGAGGCGGCGATCGCGTCGCGGACGGGTCCGGGGCGGTCGTCGTACTCAGCCGAACTGGCGGCCCAGAAGCAGCCGCCGGAGTAATCCTGGAGCTGATCGAGGTAGCTCTCGGCCATCGCCCGCAGCCGCGGAGCCCCATCGGGCAGCTCCAGAGCGGGGTCGATGACGCGGGCGCGGAAACGCTCCGCGGCGGCGCCGACGGTCGCCAGCTGCAGCTCTTGCTTGGAGCCGAAGTGGGCGAAGAGCCCGCTCTTGCTCATCTGCAGCTCGGCGGCAAGGCGGCCGATCGTCAGCCCCTCCAGGCCTTCGGCGGAGGCGAGGTCGACGGCGCGGTCGAGGATCGAGGCGCGGGTGGCGGAGCCCTTCTCGGTGACGGGAGTCACAGACACACGATATAAAAAAGCACGAACGTTCGTTTAACGAGACGGGCAAGAACCCGGCAACCAGACAGGTGGAGGAGTGGAGATGAGCGACTACGCAGTGAAGAAGATCGACGAGATGGAGGCGATCTTCCTCGGCGGCTACAAACGTGTGCGGGCCGAGTTGGGCGTGACCGCCTTCGGCATGCAGGTAATCGACCTGCCGCCGAACTACGGGGACTACCCCGACCACGACCACGCCGAGGAAGGCCAGGAGGAGGTCTTCATGGCGCTTCGCGGTAGCGGTGAGATCGAGATCGAGGGCGAGCGCTTCCCGCTCGACCCCGACCACATGGTCCGCGTTGGCCCGGCGACGAAGCGGAAGGTGTGGCCCGGGGCCGAGGGGATGCGGATGGTCGTGATCGGCGGCGTCCCCGGTGGCGTCTACGAGGCGCCGGACCGCAGCAAGCTCGGTGAACCGGACCCGATGCGCGCCTGACAGAGGGATAGGCTGGGGGCGTGATGCGGCGCGTCTCGTCCCTGGTCGTCCTCGCCTTCCTCGCCGCGTTCGTTCTGCCGGCGACGGTTTCGGCCGCTCAAACCGAGACCGATGATGGCGACGCGATCGTCGTCATCTCCGGCGACGTCACCGTCCCCCGCGGCCAGACCGTCGACGGTGTCTTCATCGTCAGCGGCGACCTGACCCTGCTTGGGCACGTCGATGGCGACGTCGTCCTGGTCTCCGGCGATGCCCTCGTCAGCGGCATGATCGACGGCAGCCTCGTCACCATCGGTGGCCAGGCCCGGGTACTTCCCAGGGCGTTGATCAAGGGCAACGTCCACTACGGGGACGAGCAACCGATCGTCGCCGGAGCGGCGATCGTCCGCGGCGACGTCTCGAAGGAGGACGGGTTCGACTCAGTCGACTTCCTCCCCTTCATCAGCTTCTTCCTCTTCTGGCTTGCCGTCGGCATCTCGATGGCGATCCTCGGCGTGCTGTTGCTGCTGATCGCGCCGCGTGCGGCCGAGGCGGTCGCGGCCCGCTCACGGGAGCGCATCGGCCCGGTGATCGGGATCGGGTTCGCGGTCGCGATCGCGCTGCCGGTCGCCGGGGCAATTGCGGCGGTAACGCTGGTCGGGCTCCCCCTCGCCTTCATCGTCCTCCTCGCCCTGCTGCCGCTGGTCGCGCTCGCCTACGTCGCCTCGGCCTATGCCCTCGGGCGGCGCCTCGTCAAGGAGCCGAAAGGCCGGATCTGGGCCTTTCTGGCGGGGCTGGCGATACTGCGGGTCCTCGCCCTGGTGCCGATCCTCGGCTTCCTCGTCGGCATCGCAGCCGCGATCTTCGGCCTCGGCCTGATCGGAGCCGCTATCGGGGCGGCTCGGGAGCGGCCGGATCCGGCTCCCACCCCGGGCACCTGAACACCGGCAGCCGCGGGTAACGCGGATAGGCGGGGTCGCTCTGCGAGCGCTCGCAGAGCGAGAAGACCGAGCCGCGGGTATTCGGCACTAGCCGCTGGTGGCGGCAGCTGTCGCAGAGCCCGGCGGCTGGACGCGGAGTCATCGCCCCGAACCTAGAACCTCTCGGCGCAAACTGCGAACTCGGGGAGGGTGAGTCCCGCCTTCGAGGGGCCTAGCCTTGGTGGACGATGAGAGCGGCAACCCTCTTCGACGCAGACGCGGCCTCCTACAGCGGCACGGTCGAGGTCCTCGGCGTCATCTACAAGGCCGAGGACGACGGCTACGCGGTGCTCGAGGTCCAGGAGGCTGAGAGCGGCGAAGGCTTTGCCCTGGTCGGCCCGGTTGCCCACCTCGAGGCCGGCGACAGGGCCGAAGTCAGCGGCGAGTGGCAGACCCACAGCCGCTACGGCCGGCAGCTGCGGGCGCAGGGAGCGCTACCGCTTGACCCGGCCGACCGCGACGGGCAGATCGCCTACCTCAGCAGCCTCCGTCACATCGGACAGAAGCGAGCCGAGCGGCTCTGCGACGAGTACGGGGAGGGAGTACTGCAGGAGATCGCCGCCGACCCCCAGCGCGTCTTCGGCTCCCTGCGCGGGGTCAGCGGCGACCAGGCGGCGGCGGCCACCCAGTCCTGGTTCGCGAGCCGGGCGATCCGCGACCTCCACGTGCAGCTCGCCCCCCACGGACTCGCCCATCTGGCGGCTCCGATCCACGCCCGTTACGGCGACCGCGCGACGACGATCCTGCACGAGGACCCCTACCGCCTGACCGAGGTGCCGGGCGTCGGCTTCGCCCGTGCCGACAAAATCGCCCTCGCCGCCGAGATGGCGCCCGAGTCCGACAAGCGGGCGCAGGCCGCCAGCCTCTATGCGCTGATTGAGGCCGAGCAGCAGGGCAACAGCTACCTGCCGCTGGACGAGCTGAGCCGGCGCACGGCGCGGCTGATCGGACTTGTTCCAGACCCCGACGTGCTGATGCAGGCACGCGGTGTGGTCGTCGACGAAGACCGGATCTACCGCGGAGGCACTCACGCCAGTGAGCTCGCCGTCGCGGCGACGCTGGCCAGCCGTGCCGCCGCTCCCCCCCACCTCGATCACGACCCCGGCGAAGAGCCGCGCGACGGCCTCACCGACGAGCAGTGGGCGGCGGTGCGCGGCGCCTTCGCCGCCCGGCTCTCCGTCCTCACCGGCGGCCCCGGCGTCGGCAAGACCAAAGCGACCAGGGAGATCGTCACCGAGGCCGAAGCCGCGAACGCGACGATCGCCCTCTGCGCCCCGACCGGCCGGGCGGCGCGGCGGCTCGAGGAAGCAACCGGGCACGAAGCGAAGACGATCCACCGCCTGCTCGAGTGGATGCCGGGGCGCGAACCGGCCTTCCGCCCCGGGCGGCCGTTGCCCGCCGACCTGGTCATCGTCGACGAGTCCTCGATGCTGAACCTGCGCCTCTGCGAGGTGCTGCTCGGCGGCCTCGCCGAGAGCACGCACATCGTCTTCGTCGGCGACGCGGACCAGCTGCCGCCGATCGGCGCGGGCAAGCCGTTCGAGGACTTGATCTCCTCCGGGGCGGCGCCGGTCGTGCGGCTGACGCAGATCTTCCGCCAGGCGGCGCGCTCGATGATCACCACCGCCGCCCACGAGATCAACCAGGGCCGCCCGCCCCACCTCGACCCGGGAGAGGATCAGGATCACGACTTCTTCTTCATCGAGCGGGGAACGCCCGAGCGGGCGCTGGAGACGGTGGTCGAGGTGGTCGCCGAGCGGGCGCCGGGCAAATTCGGCGTCGACCCGATCCGCGACGTCCAGGTGCTGGCGCCGATGTACCGGGGGGCGGTCGGGATCGACGCGCTCAACGAGCGCCTGCAGGCGGAGCTCAACCCCGACGGCAAGCGCGCCCTCTCTGACCGCTTCCGGATCGGCGACCGCCTGATCCAGACCCGCAACTCCCACGAGCTGGGGCTGATGAACGGCTCGATCGTCTTCCTCCGCGCCGACGACCCCGACGAAGAGGTGATCCGCGTCGACACCGACGAGGGCGGCAGCCTCCTCATCCCCTACGGCGATACGGGAACGCTGCGCCTTGCCTACGCGATCTCGGTCCACAAGGCGCAGGGCTGCGAGGTACCGGTTGTGGTCGGCGTCTGCCACCGCTCCCACGCCCGGATGCTGAACCGGCCGCTGCTCTACACGGCGATCACCCGCGCCCGCAACAGCTGCGTGCTGATCGGCGACCAGGCCGCGCTTGCCTCGGCGGTGCGGCGCGATGACAGCGGCGGCCGCCACTCCGGGCTAGCGGAGCGGCTGAGCACGATCGGCTGAGCGCCACGGTTTCAGCCGGCATCTAGCCTAGGCAGGTGAAGAAGGATCGCTTGCCGCTGGCCGAGATTGGGATCACCCTCGCGGGGATCGCGGTGATGGCGGCGATCGTCGTCACCGTCGACCCGCTGCGGGACTCGGTCACCGCCCTGCTCCAGGGAGACCACGACGAGGTCCGTGAGGAGATCGACAGCCTCGGAGTAGCGGGGCCACTGCTGATCCTCTTCCTCGCCCTCCTCCACAGCGTCGTCTTCTACCCGGCCGAGATCGTCGACGCCGCCGCCGGCTTCGCCTACGGTTTCTTCCCCGCCCTCCTCCTGGTGATGGTGGGCTGGCTCCTCAACGGGCTCGTCTGCTGGACGATCGGCCGCTCGATCGCGCGGCCGCTGTTCGACCGCTGGTTCGGCGAGGAGCGCTTCGAACGGGTCGAGCGGGCGATCGAGCGCGGTGGGCCGACGCTGCTGCTGGCGATGCGGCTGATCCCAATCCTCCCCTTCAGCATCGTCTCCTACGCCGCCGGGGCGGCGCGGGTGCCGCTTTGGCGGTTCGTCTGGACGACGCTGGTCGGCTACCTGCCGATCACCGCAATCTCGGTCTACTTCGGGACCCGACTTGAAGGCCTCTCGCTGACCGACCCGCTGGTCCTTGCAAGCGCCCTCGCGCTGCTGGCGCTGCTGGGAGCCGGCCACTGGGTAATGCGGCGGCAGACGAGCCGCTCCTCGGCCTGAGGGTCAGCGAGCGGCGACCCGGAAGCGGAAGCTCTCCGGCGTCGGGTCGAAAAGACCGGCAGCGCCCCGAGCCTTGACCTGGAGCAGGTGCCGGCCCAACGCGTAGCGGCGCACGAAGCGGGAGGCGCAGGCGCTAAAGCGGGCGCGATCGACCTTGCAGAGGAAGGTGGCGTCTGGTTGATCGGAGCCGAAGCGGAAGGCGAGGCGCGCCGACCGCCCGGCGGTGCGGGCCAATTTCGGCGGGTGCCTAAGGATCGAGGTGCTCGGCGTCGAGGGGGTCGGGGTCGGCAGCGGAGCCGGAGAGCCGGAGGGCCCTTGCGACGGCTCCGGGGTGGCGGTTGCGGCGGTGGGGTTTTCAAGCGGCTGCGCCGGTTCGCTCGGGCCGTCGCCGGCTTCGATCGGCCCCGGCAGGCCGGCGATCGCCGCGAAGGCATCGATCATCCCGGCACCCGCAGCCTCGGCAGTGGACGTGCCAATGGGGGTCGCGGAGTTGGCGAGGGCGCTCCGAACCTGCTGCGAGGGCAGGCTTGGTTTCGCCTGGCGCACGAGAGCTGCGACCGCAGCGGCATGGGGTGCCGCCGCCGAGGTCCCGCAGAAGCGCCAGGTGCCACTGGAGAGGAACGCGAAGAAGGTAGTGACGCCGCAGTCGGTGGCCGCAAGGTCCGGCTTCGGGATCATCTCGGGGACTCCGAGCGGCAGCGCTGGAGCGGGCCCATCGACGGGGCCGAAGAGGTGGGTGACGGGGCCGCGCGAGGAATAGGACTCGACTTTGCCGCTGTTGTTGAAGGGGACCGCCGCGACCGCGACCGCGGCCTCTGCTCCGGCGTGACCGAAGACGGTCGGACCGACCACGTCTTCGCCGCTTGACTGCGGGTACTCGACGGCGCTGACCCCGCCCCCGTTCTGGAGCAGGATGAACTTGAGGCGCGGGCTGAGGCCGGAGAAGCGGTTGACGACCAGCTGCACGTTCTTGGTCGAGCTCGATTCGTTTTCCCACTGCAGGATCTCCAGCGGCCGCTGCGTTCCGGTCGGGCCAGCATTGTTGGTCGCGGACCTTTCGAGCAGCTGCCCGCCGCTGGAGAGGAGGAAGGCGTCGAGGTCGGTGACGACGCCGTTCCACGGTTCCGCCCACTGCAGGTCCAGCGTCAGCACTTCTTTGGGCTTGACGCTGATCCCGAAGGTGGTGTCGGTGGCGGAGCCCGGGTTGAAGTCCATGCAGTGCGAGCCGTTGAAGCCGCCCAGTTTGGCGACGGCTTCCGGACAGCCGAGCGAGTCACGGAAGGAGGGTGCTTCCCAGGAACCGATTTCCCGGCCGCTGGAGTCCAGGAGGTTGTCGTTGCCGGCGGCGCTGAAATAGCTGACGCCTTGATCGCTGACGTTGTCGATCGCGACCGCCACCGGCCCGTCCTGGAAGAAAGGCTCTTCAAACCAGGCGACGTCGTCGACGATCACGTCGGCGCCGGCGCCGCCCTCAGAGACGGGTTGCGCCAGCCGTTCGATGTTCTGCGCGAACGATTCTTCGCTCTCGAAGGCGGTGGCGAAGGCGAGGTCGGCGTGCGGAGCAAGGTCGTGGACGATCTGCAGCATCGCCCGGCCCTCGTCGCCCTGGTCGCTCGGGCCCTCGTCGAGCACCCGAACCGGCAGCTGTTGGTTGCTGCAGGACCCCGCCGGGCCAGGGAGGTCGCCGCTGAGGACGTCGTCTGAGGCGTCAGTGGCCGGCGCGGCGCCGCCCAGCTTGTCGGTGTCGTAGGAGTCGGAGAGGACGCCGACGGTGGTGCCGGCACCGCGCAGCTCGAAAGCCTGGCGGGCGTCGTCGACGCGGAGCTGGGTGAGGCCCTCGGAGATCGCGGCTCCGCCTTCGCAGGGGCCGGCGGGCCCGAAGACGATCGGCTCCCGCACCGGCCAGGCGGCCCTGAGCCCGGCAACCGAGGAGACCGCGGAAAGCAGCGCTGGCTCGATCGAGAAGGTGACGGTTTGGGTCTGGCGGCTGGCACTGAGGATCTGCGCCCCGGCGCTGCGCAGACGCGGAAAGGCCGAGAGAGCGCCGCGCTCGAAGCGAGCGGTGACGAGGACCTTTCCTCCCTTCCGGACGAGACTGCCGGGACCGTGCGAGGGAATCCCCAGTTGCTCATCCTGCGCGGTTACCGTCTTGGCGGCGACGCTGGGATCGGCAAGCGCCTCGAGGGGAGGCGTCAGCCTGCTCCCAGCTCGATCGGGCTGGGCCGCAGCGACGGCGGCGGGCAACAGCAGCGCCAGGGCGGCTGCAAGCGCGAGCGCACGCGCGGGGCGGTTGGTGCAAAGAGGGACCTGCATCCTTCCTTTCTGTATCGGCATCGGGCGCCTAATTGTTAGTACCTCGGCGCCGGCTCTTCGGGCGAGTTTGGCGCTGCAACCGGGTGGGATCCTGCTACGGTCCTCTTCGTTAGGGCCGGTAGATACCGGCGAAAGTTGTGCGTAGCGCTCGCAGTCGTTGCTTCATCGCATCCTCCGCGTTCGCAGCACATGAAGTGGAGGCAATGCATGCCGACTGGAACTGTCAAGTGGTTCAGCGACGACAAGGGCTACGGGTTCATCACGCCCGATGACGGCTCGAAGGACGTTTTCGTCCATCACACCGCGATTCTGGGCGAGGGCTTCAAGTCCCTCACCGAGGGCGCCAAAGTGAGCTACGAGTCCGAAGAAGGCCCGAAAGGCCCAGCCGCAGCGAGCGTTCAGCAGCAGTAATTTCAGCTAAACGCTCTTCGCAGTTCGAAGCCCGCCGCAAGGCGGGCTTCTTCTTGCCCGCAGCGCGCCAAACGACTCCCCTACCCTCTCCCTTCCCATGAGCAAAGCCCGAGAAGACCTCAGAAACGTCGCGATCATCGCCCACGTCGACCACGGCAAGACGACCCTGGTCGACGCGATGCTGTGGCAGACCGGCACTTTCCGCAAAGGCCAGGACGTCGCCGAGCGGGTGATGGACTCGATGGACCTCGAGCGCGAGAAGGGGATCACGATCCTCGCCAAGAACACCGCCGTCACCTACGGCGAGACGAAGCTGAACATTGTCGACACCCCCGGCCACGCCGACTTCGGCGGCGAGGTGGAGCGGGCGCTGACGATGGTCGACGGGGCGCTGCTGCTGGTCGACGCCTCCGAGGGGCCGCTGCCGCAGACCCGGTTCGTCCTCCGCAAGGCGCTGGAGCGAAAGCTGCCGATCATCCTCGTCGTCAACAAGGTCGACCGGCCTGACGCGAGGATCGCCGAGGTGGTGGACGAGGTCTACGAGCTCTTCCTCGACCTCGACGCCGACTCCGAGCAGATCGATTTCCCGATCGTTTACACCAACGCCAAGGACGGCTGGGCGGCGCTCGAAGAAGGGGTCGAAGGCGAGAACCTGACCCCGTTGCTCGACCTGATGCTGGAGAAGATCCCGGCGCCTACCTATGACGAGGGGGTGCCACTGCAAGCGCACGTAACCAACCTCGACGCTTCCCCTTATGTCGGGCGGCTGGCGATCTGCCGCGTCCACCAGGGATCGATCCGCTCCGGGCAGCAGATCGCCTGGTGCCGCGCCGATGGCAGCGTCCAGCGCGCCGCCGTCTCCGAGCTCTATGTCACCCAGGGGCTGGAACGTGTCGCCGCCGAGGAAGCCGGCCCGGGCGAAATCATCGCCGTCGCCGGGATTGAAGAGGTGACGATCGGCGAGACGCTGGCCGACCCGGAGAACCCGCAGCCGCTGCCGGTGATCACCGTCGACGAGCCCTCGCTCTCGGTCGTGATCGGGATCAACACTTCGCCGCTGGCGGGCACTCAGGGCGGCAACAAGCTGACCGCGCGTCAAATTCGCGCGCGCCTTGACGCCGAGCTGGTCGGCAACGTCTCGCTCCGGGTCAAAGACACCGGTCGTCCCGACGCCTGGGAGGTCCAGGGGCGCGGCGAGCTGCAGCTGGTCGTGCTGCTGGAGATCATGCGGCGCGAGGGCTACGAGCTGACCGCGGGCCAGCCACAGGTGGTGACCCGTGAGATCGAAGGACAGATCCACGAGCCGGTCGAGCGGCTGGCGATTGACGTCCCCGAGGAGCACGTCGGCGACGTCACCCAGATGCTCGCGGGGCGCAAGGGGCGGCTTGAGCAGATGGTCAACCACTCGACCGGGTGGGTGCGGATGGAGTACCTGGTGCCGGCGCGGGGATTGATCGGGTTCCGCACCGAGTTCCTCACCGTGACCCGCGGCAGCGGACTGCTGCACCACGTCTTCGACCGCTGGGAGCCATGGGCGGGCGAGCTGCGCACGCGCCAGACCGGCTCGCTGGTGGCCGACCGTCGCGGCCAGAGCGCCGGCTACTCGCTGATGAGCCTGCAGGACCGCGGCAGGCTCTTCGTTGGCTCCGGCGAGGAGGTCTACGAAGGGATGATCGTCGGCGAGAACTCCCGCTCCGATGATCTCGACGTCAACCCGACCAAGGCCAAACAGCAGACCAACATGCGCGCCGCCAGCGCCGACGTCCTGGTCCGACTGGCGCCGGCCACCCGACTCTCCCTCGAAGGCTCGCTCGAGTTCGTCCGCGAGGACGAGTGCGTCGAAATCACCCCCGAAGCGATCCGCCTGCGCAAGGTCGAGCTTGAGAAAGTCAAGCGCCTGAAGGCCTCAAAGCGCGGCGACACGGCTCCGGCGCGCTAACCGGCGGCACAAAAAAAGCCGCCGGCCCCGGGGGCCGACGGCTTTTCGTTGCGGCTTGTCTTGCTTAGACCGTTGCGGCGGCCTGCTCGGACTGGCTCTGCTCGGAGGCCTGGGCCTTGGCGTCCGGCGCCGGGGTGCTTTCCTGGCGCGGGAGCAGGACTTCTTTGGCGATGACGAGGCGCTGGATCTGGCTCGTGCCCTCGTAGAGCTGCATGATCTTCGAGTCGCGCATCAGTTTCTCCACCGGGTACTCCTTGATGAAGCCGTAACCGCCGTAGACCTGTACGGCGTCGGTGGTGACCTCCATCGCCGAGTCGGCGGCGAAGCGCTTGGCCATCGAGGAGACCTTCGAGTTGCGGACGCCCTGATCGAGCAGGAATGCCGAATTCCAGGTCAGCAGGCGGGCGGCCTCGACCTTGGTCGCCATGTCGGCGATCATGAACTGGATCGCCTGGTGCATCGCGATCGGGACCCCGAACTGGACCCTTTCTTTGGAGTAGTCCGTCGCGTACTCGAGGGCGGCGCGGGCGATGCCGACGGCCATCGCCGAGACGCCGGGACGGGTCCGGTCGAGGGTCATCATCGCCAGTTTGAAGCCCTTGTTTTCCTCGGCCAGGAGGTTCTCGGCCGGGATCTCGACTTCGTCGAAGGAGATGGTCGCGGTGTTGGAGGCCCGCTGACCCATCTTGTCCTCCTTCTTGTCGACGGAGACCCCGGGGAGGTCGGCGTCGACGACGAAGGCGCTGATGCCGCGGTGTCCGGCCTCAGGGTCGGTCTTGGCGAAGACGGTGAAGTAGTCGGCGTAGGTGCCGTTGGTGATGAAGCACTTGGAGCCGCTGACTACGTACTTGTCGCCCTTCTTCACGGCCTTGGTCTTCATCCCGGAGACGTCGGAGCCGGCGTCGGGCTCGGTCAGGCCGAACGAGCAGAGCTTTGGCGCTTCGGTCAGCATCCCGAGGTATTTCTTTTTCGTCTCCTCAGAACCGCCGAGGGTGATCGGCGCCGAAGCGAGGCCGTTGGCGGCCAGCGAGGTGCCGATCCCGGAGCAGCCCCAGCCGAACTCCTCCTCGATCAGGCAGCCGGAGAGGTAGTCGAGGCCGGCACCGCCGTAGGCCTCGGGGACGTGGGTGTTCATCAAGCCGACCTCCCAGGCCTTCTCGATCACGTCCTGGGGCCAGGTGCCGTCCTTGTCGTACTCCCAGGCGACATTCCGCATGTCTTTCTCGGCGAAGCTGTGTGCCAGCTCGCGCAGGTCCTTCTGCTCATCAGTGAGGGTGAAGTCGACCACCGGTCGGTGCTCCTTTTCTTCGCGGTTCCGTTGAAGTCTGCGGGAGCGCCGGCGGGGAGCCGAACGTTCCACCGATTGACTGGTCAGTCAACCGGTCCTCAAGGTTAGCGGACGGAGGTCCTGAAATGGGCGCTTTACCCTTCTCCCATGGTCTTTCCGCTGGCTTTATCGGCGCTGCAGAAGGGCGGAGCGCTGCTCCTCTTCACCGGATTGGCGGCCCCGCTGATCGGCCTCCTGCTGAAGCGGGTGGGCGGCGGCTGGGAGACGATGGGCGGCGGGCCGTTCGCGATCCTCAACGAGCGCCCCCAGAAGCGCGTCGCTGGCAGCCAGCCGATCGACCCCGCGATTCAGGCCGCCGAGGTGCGCCAGATGCTGGAGGCCAAATCGGAGCGCCGCCGGCAGCGAGGCGAGGCTCCGCTCGACGTCGAGGCGGAGGCCGAGCGCCTGCTCGCCGCCGCCGAGCAGCCCCGGGGAGAGGAGGCGATCGACGGCGAGCTGCGGGCCGAGGTGCGCGGGCTCGTCGTCGCTCGCAACGAACGCCGAATGAGGGAAGGGCTGGAGCCGCTCGACGTCGAGGCGGAGACGCGACGGCAACTGGCGGATTTCATAGGATCGGGCTGATGGCCGGACCCGAGGAAAACATCTACGAGGTTGAGGAGATGCTCAACCAGCCGGGCACCTATTTCAACCCCCAGACGGAGGTCGTGGTGGTCGTCGATGACTCCGCTTCGGTCGACCAAGAGGTCTTCAACAACCTCGAGGGCTACGAAGGGGCGGAGTGGGTGCGGGTCTCCGACGAGGTCCCGATCGATGAAGAGGGCCGCGACCGGGCGCTCGAGGGCTTCGAGACCCGCAACCAACCCGGCGCGATCGCCGCCGACGCGCTGGAAGCAAGCGACGACGACCTTGAAGAAGAAGAGGAACGGCCCGAAGCCGACCCTGACCCCGAGGAGGAGTAGATGCTCTCCGAGGGGGTCCTCGGAAGCTCCTAGGGCAAGCTTCCGCCCTAGCGGTCGTCACCGCAGCAATAGCCCCTGAGTTACCGGCTCTACGGTGCGCCGTTCTCGCAGCGCACCCTGGAAGAGAGGTAGCCAGCGGGAACGACGGCGAGGCTACTTAGCACCTCTCCTCCCAACGGCTCTGTGACAGCCAGGGTCGCGGCGAGTTCTGAGCGTTTGGCACACTCGGCGACTGCGCGATCGAGGGCACCGCATTCCCGCACCGCCACCGCCACCTCGTCAGGGTCACGGTCCTCGACGTTCTGACGCGCCAGCAGCGTCGGGAGGCCGCGGTCGGCTTCGATCGCATACAGCAGCACCAGCGGGTACGTCCCTCGTCGCAAGTCCATGCCCGTCTGCGCGTAGCCGCCTGGATCGTCGACCGCCAGATCGACGATCTCCTCAGCTAGCCGGATCGCCAGGCCGGCCTCGGTGGCGTAGCGCTCCAGAGAGGGAGAAAGGGTGAGGTCCCTGCCGCGCAACTTCAGGCCCAGCTGGATCGCGAACTTCACTGCCGACCCGGTCGTCTCGCGCGCTGCATGCACCCAATCGTCTACCGACCGGTCGGCGGCGAAGCGAGCCGCCGAATCGCGCATGCCCCCCTGGCACCCCTGCTGGCATGCGAGGGCGAACGCCGAGACTGCATCCGCTCCCAATTTCGCGGTTGCGCTGAGAGCGCGGGCGGCGGCGAAGTCGGCGGTGAGGATGGCGAAGGCGTTATTCACCTTCAGCGCCTTCGTCGGCGTCCGGTCGATCATCATCGTCAACAGCTCCGGGAGGGCGCCGACCGACTCGGCGGCGACTCCGGCGTCCAGCGCCGGGTCGGTCAGCGGCGCCCCGTCGGCCCCAGCGATCGCGAGGACGATCGCGGCGTACATCGGTCCGAGGTGCTTCCTCACGGTGCGATGGATCACCTCGCTGACGAAGGGGAACTGGTTGGAAAGTGTGCCCAAGAGTGCCCGGTTGGCGCGCTCGAGCCCGTCCGAGAGGTCGTCCCCGTGAGCCGCAAGGGCCTCCCAGGCTGGAGTCCCGCGGGCCTCGGTCTCGTAAGCCGACTCCCCCATCATCCTCTTGACCGTCCCCAGGAAGGGCTTGGGCGCGGTTCCCGCCGAGCCGCCAGCCCCCTTGGTCATCTCAACACTCCAAGCCCGGCTCAGCATCGAGACGTCGATTCCCAGCTGCGGAAAGGGCCGACTGACGACGCCGTCCTGACGGGCCCGGCCCCCCTTTCGCCGCAGCTGCACCCGGACCTCTTCGGCGACCAGGTTTCCGCTGCGCATCGCGAATGCTATGCCCTCTCCGGTCAGAGCATGGGTGGTGCCGGCTGCGTCGCCGGAGAGGTAAACCCCGGGCACCTCGGAGCTCTCGATACGGGTGCGGATTCCCAGCGGAGAACCATAAGGAGAGCCGAGCGGTTGTAGGCTGCCAAAGCGATGCCTCGCCTTCATCTCGAGTTCCTCGATGAAGGCGCGCAGGGCCTTCGTCAGCGGTGGCGTACTGCGGAGGCCGTCGCGGTAAAACCCCAGTCCGATGTTTGCAGTGTGCTCGTCGACCGGGAACACCCAGCCGTAGCCCGAGAGGACCATACCCTCAAATTCGAGCGGGATGTAACAGTCGAAGACGGGATCTAGAGGCTTCTCGGTCACGAAGTACTGGCGGACGGCATAGGCCAAGGGCTTCGCGTAGCCGGCGACGACCGTGCGGCGAATCCGCGACGTGGCGCCATCGGCGGCCACCACCGTGCCGGCCCGCAGCCAAAACCGTTCACCATCCTCTTCGGCGATCAGCCGATGACCGCCGTCGAGCTGTTCGACCCCGTCCACCCGTCCCCGCGCCAGACGCGCCCCGCGCAGCTGCGCGGCCTCGACTAGGGCCGCGTCGAAGGCACTGCGCGTGATGCAGCGCGGCCGGGGCCGCTCCGCGGCTGGCCTGAACTCGGTGACGCTCTGCCGACGGTGGCTGAGAACCACTCTCGCCGCCTCGATCTCACGGCTCCCCTCAATCAGACCCCCGAGCCCGAGCCGTTCGGCCGCGGCGACGGCGGGGGGCAGCAGACCGTCGCCGCAAGGTTTGGGCCGAGGAAAGCAATCCTTGTCGACAATCAGTACGTCGTGACCCGCCTCCGCAAGTACCGCCGCGGTGGTACTGCCGGAGGGGCCGCCCCCGACTACAACGATTTCGGCTTCGTCCCGAACCGGCAGCGAGGAGCTCAACTCGGCGCCATCTCCCCCACGCGGCCGATCACCTGCTGGGCGAGCGTGACGAGTCGCTCGCCGTGCTCCGGCTCGGGGTCGACCTCGGGCAGCGATTCTTCGGCGCGGGTGACCCACGCCGCGCAGTCCCGCAGGGCCGCTTCGATTCCCCCGGCGTCCCTCACACGCTCGACCAAGCCCGGTAGCTCGTACTCGTCTGGGCCCCGGCCGAGCGTCTTGCCTAAGTCCTCGTCGCCTTCGAGGGCGTAGATCACCGGGAGGGTGTAGAGGCCTTGGCGCAGGTCGCTTCCTGCGGTCTTCCCCGTGAGCTCCGGATCGGCGATCAGGTCGAGCACGTCGTCGGCGATCTGGAACGCCATCCCCACCGCCTCTCCGAAGCCGTAAAGGCGTTCGGCGTCCGCGGGCGCGGCGCCGCCCACCGTCGCCCCGAGCCAGGCCGAGAAGGCGATCAGGCTGGCCGTCTTCGCCTCGATTGCCGCCAGGTAACGCTCACGGGTGCGGGCGCTGTCGTAAAGGTCGCGCGCCTCAAGAATCTCCCCTTCGCATACCTTCGCAGCGACCTTTCCGAAGCGGGCCGCCACCTCGTCCCCGATCGCGGCGACTAACTCAACCGAACGACCAAAGAGCCAGCCGCCCGCGAGACTGGCCGCGAGGTTGCCGGCGTGCATCCCGATCGCCGGCTTTCCGCGTCGCATCTTGTCGTCGTCGACAACGTCATCGTGAGCGAGGGTGGCGGCGTGGAAGAGCTCGATCGCGACCGCCGCGTCCTTCACCAGCGGGTCGTTCGGGCGCTCGCCGTAGCGAGCCGCGTGGAAGGCAACCGCCGCCCGAAACCGCTTGCCGGGATTGGAGACGATATAGGCGCAGCTGGGCCGCAGGGCGCTATCGGCTGCGAGAGGATGAATCGCGGCGGCGAGCTCATGCTCTCCTAGCAATTTCTCTCCCCAATCGCATAGTTGCACTAAGTTTCCTTTAATAAGAGGAAAATGTTTGAGTAACTATACAGTTCCAGAATACTTGTGCCATCACAAATTGCGCAGGAGAGCGGCGATTGAAGCAGGCACCGGTCGGGGCCCGGTACCCGCGCTTGGTCCTCGGACTTGCGATCGGCTGTCTCGCGCTCCTCGGGGTCGTCGGAATCGGCGTCGAGCACCAGCTAGAACCGACCAACCTCTCGGTCCCGGGAACCGAATCGTTCCTGGGAAATCAGATGATCGCCGCCCATTTCGGCGAGTCGGCGCCATTTGTGATCCTCCTCCGAGGTCCCACCCCTGCACTTGACCGCGAAGGACCGAGACTAGTCAACCGACTGCGGCGGGACCCGAAGGCGACCACGGTCTCTCCCTGGGACCGCGGCGTCGGCCTGGAGGCGCTACGCCCGCACCCCCGCACCGCCCTGATCCTCGTCGATTTCCACGTCTCAGTCGGGCGGGCGATCAGGTGGGCGGCGGCGCACATGGACAGGGTCGCTGAAACTGTGTCCCCCCCGGTCGAAGCTCGCGCCGCCGGCTTCGCCAGCATCGCGAAGGCCATCCAGGACAAGTCGGTCGAAGTCACCCGGCGTGGGGAGGCGATCGTGCTGCCGATCCTCCTGCTTGTGCTGCTTTTGGTGTTTCGCTCCCCGATCGCTGCCGCAATTCCCCTTGCCTTCGGCGCCACCACCGTGATCGTCGCCCGCGGGGTCCTCTCCGCCCTCGCCTCTTACGTCGACATCAGCGCCTTCGCTCTCAGCATTGCCTCGATGATCGGCCTAGCCCTCGGGGTCGACTACGCCCTTCTCATCGTCTCCCGCTTCCGGGAAGAGCTCGACGGCGGGGCAACGCCGGTCGAGGCGGCCACGGTCACGCGGATGACGGCGGGGCGCACCACTGTGTTCGCCGGCAGCACCCTCTTCATGGCGATCCTGATTGCCGTTTTCCTCGTCCCCGGGATGCTGCTGTTCTCGCTCTGCACGACCGTGGTAGCAGTCGTCGTAATCGCGGTGGCCGGACCGTGGCTGGTCGGACCGGCCATCCTCGTCCTGGTCGGCGACAACATCGACCGCTGGCGGATCGGGCCCAAGGGCCAGATCCAGACCCGTTGGCTCGTAGCAAGCCGGAGTGCCCTGCGCCACCGATATGGAGCGGCGGCGATCAGCGCCCTGGTACTGATCCTGGTGGCGGTGCCGGCTCTAGCCCTAACGACCGGGCCCCTGACTGTCAAGCAGCTACCAGCGGACGATCGGGCACGGCAGAATGTCGAAGCGATCGAAACGGCAGTGGGGGGAGGATGGATCGCCCCCGCCGTGGTCGTCGCCGTCGACGAGAACGGACCGGTGACCAAACCGAAGGAGCTGGCCGCGCTCCAGTCATGGCAGTCGAACATCGCCCGGTACTCCGACGTCAAGGCGGTGATTGGACCCGGGTCGATCGCGAGGCGGGTCTCCCCCCTGCTTCACGCCGGCAGGAGCTTCGTCGCCGACAACGGCGCCGGGAGTCGCCTCTCAAGTCGCCTCGACCGCGCCGAAGCCGGTCTCTCTCGGCTCCGCGAGGGCCTCGGTCGCGCCAGCGAGGGCGCGCGACGCCTGGCGTTGGGCGACGGCCGGGCCCAGGCGGGCACTCAGCTGATCGGCAGGGTCCTCGTCCTGGCCAGCGCCAGCGGAAGCGCCGCCCGCCAAGCGCTGCACGAATTCAACCACGGCGCGCATCGGCTCGCGGCGGGCCAGCGCATGGCCGAGGTCGGGTCGTCGGCCCTGTCCCTCAGCGCCGAAAACCTCGACTTCGAAGTGCGCCGGCAATTGCTTCCAGAAGCGCAGCAGATAAAGCGATCTCTGCGGGAATCCGCGGGGTCGCTGCCCGCCGCGGAAACCGCCGCGGCGGCGACCATCGCACGGTTGGAAGCGGCGTGGACTGAGCTGAGTGAGATGGGAGCGGAGACCGCCGACCCGCATCTGCAGGCGCTGGAGATCGACGTGCGCGAAGCCTTGACCGCTGCCAGCGGGACCGACCCAGTCAACGGCGCCTCCTTCGCCCCCGGCTACGAAGGGCTCGAACGAGCCCTGCAAGGCATGCGGCTCGCGCTGGCGGACCGCGCCAAAGAAGCGACGAACCTGGAGGGGCGGTTGCGGAGCACGCTGGACAGCGTCGTCTTCCTCCGCAGGCTCGCGAGCACCCTCCAGAGCGGAATCATCCGCCTGGAACATGGCAGCGATCGGCTGGCGGGAGGGTCAGACCGGATCGTTGCGGGGGCAACGAACCTGAGCACCGGCCTGGCGCGGCTCCAGGCCGGTGCTCGTCGTCTCAGCGACGGCATCGCGCGCCTCACTGCCGGCAACGAAGCGCTGGCGGAAGGGCTTTCGCTCGCCTTCGGCCGGACCAGGCCGCTGGTGCGGGGGGCGCGGGAAGCGGAGATCAAGGTGGTCTCCGCCCGCCGGAGCCTTCGGGGGCGCACGCCGGGTCTCTTCGATTCCGGCTATTTCGTCCTCTCCGCGCTAGATGGCGCTCCCTCGGCCCAGCGGGTGCTGGCGAGCCAAACGCTGGACGTGGGCGGCGGCGGCCAGGCGGCAAAGATCCTGGTTATCGCCAAGGGCAAGCTCGACAAACCGGGGATGACCGACCTCAACAGCCGCCTCCGCCGCAGTGCCCGTGAGTTGGCGCGCCGGACGGGGACGAAGACGGCGGTCACCGGCGGCATCGCGCAGACGGTGGACTACACCGCTGCGACGAGCGCCCGCCTCCCGCTGCTTGTGGCGGCGATCACGCTGGCGACGTCCCTAGTGCTGCTGGCGATCCTCCGCGCCCTCCCCTTGGCGGCGATCGCGATCACCCTCAATCTCTTTGCCGTCGCCGCCGCGTTCGGCGTCCTGCGCATGCTCTTCGTGTTGCCGGAAGGGTGGCCACTGGGCGGAACCGACCATCTCGACCCAGTGGGCGCGGCCGGCATCTTCGGCATCGTCTTCGGCCTCTCGATCGATTACGCCGTCTTCCTCCTGATGAGGATGCGCGAAAGCTGGGAGCGCGATGGGGACCATCAGGCGGCAATCGCTTTCGGCCTCGAGCGAACCGCCGGCGTGATTACCGGAGCAGCAACGATCATGGCGGTCGTCTTCGGGGTCTTCGCCACGGCGCCGATCGACACGGTAGCCCAGTTCGGTGTCGGCCTGACGGTGGCGGTGCTGCTCGACGCGACCCTGATCCGGCTGGTCCTGCTGCCGACCCTGATGGCCTCCCTCGGCCCGCGCGTCTGGTGGCTGCCCGCATGGCTGGACCGGCTCCTGCCCCGCCTTAACGTCGATGGGGCGACGATCCCTTCCTACAGTGCGCCCGCAAGCGCGGGTGAAGAACCTTGACGGAGCCGTTCTGAGCTTCGAATTCGATCGTTGCGCGACGGGGTTTGAGGCAGACGCTCTTGGAGTTCTGCAGGAGGCCGCCGTCGCCACCGAAGACCGTGAGGACGAACTTGCGGACCGCGGCATCGGGAAGGCCAGCGAGGCCGGTGCTGATGCCGCCGTGCGACGAGCCGATTTGGCCGGCAATGGCGAGGCGGACTTGGCCGTGAAGGTCGGCGACGAGATCCGGCAGCCGGTGTTCGGAGGCGCGCAGGTAGATCGGGCCCGAGAGCGGCTTGTCGAGTAGCGGGGTCCAGGCGGTGGCCTTGCCGTACACCGACGCCCGCGGACAGGAATCACTGACGAACTCCACGCGGGTGCAGATACCTCTGATGTGGGTGGTGTCGAGGAACTCCGAGGAAGGCAGGTTGACGCCGACCCGGGCAATGTTGGCGTTTCCCGGGGGCATCCGCAGGGCCGCCCGGAGGCCGGGGTCCTGGCCGCGGGCGGTCTTGCCCAGGAGCCGAAGCGAGAGGCGGGGCTCGAACTTCAGCGTGCCGCATTGCACCGCCCGGAACGGTACGGAGAGCGAGGCGCTTCGGCCGAAGACCGAGGTGACGAGGGCTTCAACCGCTGCCGCCTCGCAATTCGTCGGGTTCAGCGTGAACTCAGGTCGATTGAGCTTCACGGCGATCGAGCGGACGTCGAGCGAGACGCCTTCGAGGACAGTCGGCAGGGGGTCGCTCGCAACGGATATGCGGCCACTTTCGAGGTCGACGCCGAGCCCCGACCGGACCACCACCGTCCCCAGGTCGTACGGTCCTGCCACCGCCGGCACCACCACTGCCAGCGAGACGGGCGCGCCGCGGTAGGGGCCAGCGAGATAGGCCTTCCCGTGGATGTAGAAGGGCCGCGGGCCCGCTCCCGCCCCCACCGTAACTTCGCCCAACTGCGAAGCCGCCGAGCAGGACGGCAGCGCGATCTCGTCGCGGCCCGGCCGGAACCCGGCCGCGACCAGCGCCTGGTCGGGGCAGTACGGAATCCCCGCCAGCTTTCCGAGCAAGCCGGGGGGCGGCGAGATCCCAAGCCCCACGAGCTGCTGAGTGCCGTCCTCGCGACTGAGCTGGAACGAGAAGGGGGAGAAGGACCCGGCCCGGTTCGAGGCGGTTCCCGCCGCGAAAGCGGGTTGATGCGCCGCCTCGCCTTCCCGGCCGGGGCAGGGCGACCCATTCGGCCCAGAGCTGATTCGGTAGGAGTCGTTGGTGTGGACCGGCGGGCCAGACTGCGGCGCTGACCACGGCGTCAGGATGCCTTCGGTCGCGTAGGTGCCGCAACCGGGCGGGGTGCGCAGGACCGCGCGCGGGCCGCCGAAGAAGTCTAGGTTGAAATCCTCGACCGGAAGTTGGGGATCTTCGCTGAAGCTCGTCGTCAGCTGGCCGTTTTGGCCATTGGGGTCGATCCGCCCCGGCAACTTCACCACCACCCCGGTCTCCGGGTCGTCGAGGGTGAGGTAGATCGCGAACAGCGTGTCAAAGGGATTTGCGTGCGGCGTCGCGATGTAGATCCCGCCGTGAAGCGGGTGATTGAGCAAGGGGGTGATGACTTCCGCCGAGCCAACCTTGGAGGCGTCCGGACAGTGCGGCGGACCGTCGCCGCCCAGGTCGACCTGCTCTGGCGAGCAGCCGATCAGCCCGTCGGCCGCCGAGGGGTTGATCACCATGCCCGGGGCGGTCTTCACGACTAGGTCCCTGAGGTCGGCAGTGGAGTTCCCGTCGGGGTCTTCGTTCTGAGGAATGTGGATATGGACGTGCAGCCCGGTCGGCGCGTCGGCTTCGGTGGAGGTGGGGCGCCATTCCAAGGTCGGTTCGAATTTGAGCTTGTCGCAGCCGGTGATCGCGGGCATCTGGAAGCTCTTTTCAACGAAAATCCCGGGGGCCTGGTAGGTGTCGGCTTGCCCCCTGACCGTGAGCGGGCCGGTGCAGGAGGTCGGGTTGCGTAGCAGCGGCAGACGCGCCGCCGTCGAAGCGCAGCCGGTGCCGATCCCGGGGCAGCGGCGTTCGGCGTCGTGGCTGGGGTCGGCCGGGACTCCCCATACCCGCGCGGTGACGCCAATGATCCGCGCTTCTTCGGTGATGTTGTAGCCCCCGGAAGTGGTGCCGTAGTCGCTGCCCGAGCGGATGTGGGCATCAGAAGACGTGTAGGGATCGACGCTCGAGTAGCGACTAGTTACCCCCCGGGGCGGGATTACGTTGTACAGCTCACGCGTCCGGGTGAAAATCTGCGGGGTCCCTTCTTCAAAGTATTCGATCGTCATCGTCCCCACTTGGGTGTCGCCTGGGCAGAGTTCTTGGTCGACGACGTAGCCCGGGCAGCGGGGCGTAGCCGTCGTGCTCCCGACCCTTCCCGGTGGCTGTTCGGTGATTAGGTCTTTGAGGAAGGCATCGAGGCTGCCAGCGGTTCCGCCAGAGGACTGGACGAACGAGTGGTTGAAGCCGTAGTGGGTGATCGACTCGAAGGGTGGGCCACCTGCCTGGGTGAACGGCTGCCCTTTTTCGTCGACCACTTCCATCCTGAAGGATTCGATACCGAAGGTCGAGAAGCGCTGGTCTTCGCCACGCAGGGTGCCGCTTGAGTTCGCGAGGACGAACCGGAAGTGGTAAGCGGTGTCCGGTCGCAGGCCGCCGATTTCCCGGCGGGCGGTCTGGGGGTTGCCTTCGGTAGCCAGGTCAGAGGCGCACGGCAGTGCCGTAGCGTCAGCGTAGCCCGAAGCTTCGAACGCGCTCTCTTCCACGTATTCGACTTTGCAGCTCGTCGTCAAACCCAGGGTGTTCACCCTCGCCTCGAGGGTGGCGTCGCTGAAGTGCGGATACGCCCACTGACTAGCGAGCCCTACCACCGGCAGCGTCGCGAACGACTCGATTGGCCCCTCGACGGTGCCGCGGGAGTTGACGGCGACGGTCCTGTAGCGATAAACGGTGCCCACCTGGAGCCCTGAGATCGCGGCGCTGACGGGTACCGGCTCCGGGCCGGAGCCGATCGGATTGAGAGGCGTCGTGCGCGTGGCCAGACCGGCGAAGCCTTCCGTTTCGAAGTGCGTCTCGTCGACGAACTGGAACTGGACGACGGTGTCGAAGCCATGAGGCATGACTTCGGCTTCGAGAACGACACCGGTCCGTTCTTCAGCGAGGGCCGCCTCCGCCTCGATCGTGGGTGGCCCATCGGTGACGATGACGCCGTCGGCGCTGTGCCCCTTAACGCCCCTGGTGTAGGGGGGGACCCCTTCGTTGGCCGCAGCCAAGCGGAAGTGATAGGTCGTAGATGGATTCAGCCCCGTTAACTCGGCGGTCACCTCGGTCGGACTCGAGTAGGGGGTCGCGGGAGAGCAGGGAACGCTGTCGCCATAGTGAGTCGTCGGCCCGAATTCGAACCTACAGAGAGTGACGTCCCCCGCCCCTGCGGGATCGACCTGGCCGCTGAGCTCAGCGCTGGTTTCGCCGACTCCCCCCGGCGGATCCGCGCTGACGTCCGGCACAAACGTGTCAGGACTGAAGATCCGGACGAGGCCCGGTTCAACCTGCCCGGCGTAGAGCCTGCCGGTCGCGGCGTTCACGGCCAGCGCCGGAAGCGCCTCTTCCTGGCCGATGCCGAAGGTGTGCAGGAGGTTGCCGGCTGAGTCGTACTCGGCGAAGGCTTCTTCCTCCCCACTGTGGCTGAAGTAGACGTCGTCGGTCGCCCTGTCCACTGCGACGCCGACGGGGTTATTGGCATCGACTACCGCTTCGAAGTTTCCGGCGGGGTCGAACTTGACCGCCGCTTCACCGTCGAAGAAGAAGGAGCCGACGACGTACAGCGCACCCGTAGAATCGACTTCGATTTGACTCGGTTGGGCGAGGTGCGGGTCGGCGATCTGTCCCAGATATTCCCCGGAGGGACCGAAACGGTCGATTACTTTGTGGACGCCATCGCAGACGTAGAGCTCGCCGCTGTTTGGGTCGACGGCAAGCCCCACTGGCACGAAGCCGCCGTCGGGCGTGGCGCTCTGCCCCGGGGCGCCACACTCGTCTTCCGCGGGCTCGGATCTGCCGGTGATCTGGCAGAGGAACTGTCCGGAGGAGTCGAACCGGTCGACCAGCCCGTGGACGACGTCAACCGCGTAGACGTCGCCGCGGTTGGGACCCGCCGAGTCGTCGATCGCGATTCCATCGAAGGCGACATTCCCGGCTTCGGGATCGAAGAACGATATCGACCCCCGGGGGGTCGTGGAGCCGTCGACCGTGACCCCGGCGTAGTCGCCGTCTTCGTCGAACGCGAGGATCCTGCTGGCGAGCATTTCGCTTTTCTTTTCGAAGAGTTCGCCGACGTAGACGTTGCCGTCGGCAGCGTCGCCGGAGCCGTCGCTGGCCACGCTCACGACGAACCTCAGGGGACCGCCCGGGGCGTCGCTGCCGTCGAAGCTGGCTTCTTCGACGTTGACGACGTGAGCAGCCTCGGCCGCGACCCCAAAGCCGGACAGGAAGAGTGCAGCGACCAGCGCCAAGAGTAAAGCGAGCCGAGGGCCGATCCGCTTCATCGACCTCCTCCAACGTTCCCGTGGGCATGATGCTGGTGCTTGCCATGGCCGCGCCGGTGACGCTTGCGATGGCCGTGCCGATGACGCTTGTGATGGCGGCGGAGCCGCTCGCCCGGGCTGCTGCTTACCTCGATCGGCAACGGCGGCGTGGTCGCCGGTGGGCGGCAGGCCTCCCCGGCGCACGGTTCGGGAACGTCGTGTGGTTCGACGAAACCGCCCTCCGCCCGCGCGTCGTAGAGACTCGTGTTCTGTTCGTCGGTGTCCGCCCCGACCAGCGACTCGGGCGTAGTGAAAAAGATGTCGCTGCCACTAGGGGTGGCGTCGAGGAACCTGGCCGGGGCCGGGAAGTCGGCGCCTGAGATCAGGTAGGTTTTTCCGGCTCTATACAGGTAGACGTCCGCCTCGCCGTCGCCGTCTCCCTCGACCAAGCTCTCGGCACTGCCGAAGAAGACGCTGCCGTCGTCGAGCACGGCGTTCCGCCGCCAGTGCGCCGTCCCACCGTTTGAAAGGTTTCCCCAGTTGACGCCGGTTTGGAGGCCCTGAGCGTCAACCCGTGGCCGCACTCCAGACGCCGGACAGGAGACACAGCTGAGTTGACCCAGGCCGCCGTTGGCCGCGGCGTCGTAGAGGTAGATCTCCTGGTCCCGTTCGCCATTGACGGCGTCGTGGTTGTCGAAGCCAGCCAGGCCCTGCCTGGAGGTAAAGGCGAAGTACCTTCCGCTTGGCGAGACGTCGGCCGCGAGCAGGTCCTGCTTGTGCACCTGATCGCCCTGACTTGCCTGCCACGACCACTCGTCTTCCCCACCGAGGGTGGCAATGAAGGAAATCGAGCCCCCGTGGGCTACGTAGAGGCTGCAGGAACGGCTGGCTTCCGAGCTGGCGCAATTCCCCGGCGAGGCCGCGGGGGCGAGGACGCCGTCGGCGACGAAGTAGACGTAGGAGCCCGCCTCGGCTGCCCCCGACACGCCAAGCACCCCGGCTGGTTCAGGGCCGGCAGTGAGGTCGGTCAGCTGGTCACTGGAGACATCGTATTCGTAGAGATCCGGCCGTTCGCTGGTCGCGTTGGAATCAGGGGTTAAGCGGCTACTGTCGGTAAAGAAGGCCGTCGACGCGGCAGAGTCGGCGCGCCAGAAAGCGCCCCCGCCGCTGGCGCCGGGCCCTCGGGAGCGGTCGACCTGGACGGTGCAAGCGAGAGAGGCCTGGGTGCAGACCCCGCCGAGCACCGGGCTCTGCGGCTGGTCGGCGTTGCGGCGCAGGTAGAGTGAACCGCCGGAGTAGAAGAAGACGCTCCTACCGTCACTGGAGACCGCACCGGAGATCGGAGCGAATCCGCTCCCCTGCACGCTCTGACCGATCAGGCTGTTGTGGCCGACGGCGTCGGCCAGTTCCCCGGGGACCGGGGCCCCACTGGGGAGGAAGGTGATCAACCGCAGGTCTTCGGCGGTCCAGAGATAGAAGTCATAGCTCGGCGGCGCCTCAGGCGTCAGCTTCGCTTCCTCGCTGAAGACGACGTGGGAGAAGTCATCAGAAGCGTCCTGGAACTTCGCATTGGCCGGCTCCGCCCCCGCTGGCGGCGCATTCAGCAGGGTGTAAGAGTCCGTCGTCAAGTCGTGCAGGAAGACGTTCCGGTAAGGCGTCGGTTCGCCGACGACGATCGGTTCGCCAACGCGTTTGCACTTGGACGTTTCCGGCGATTCGAACCAGCCCTCTTCAACAGCGACCGCCCGCACGTCCGGGGAGAAGTACAGGTTCTGTTCGCAAGCTCCCGCTAACAGCGCCGCGGGCTCGCTCTGGGGCGCCACGCTGCGGGTCGACCAACCTTCTGAACCGCGTTCGGCGACGTAGAAGTAGCCGCTCGTGGAGGCGCCGGAGGCGGGATGGTTGGTGTAGTAGGCGACGGCGTTCCCGTTCGCGGCGGCACGCCCCGGCAGGGAGTTCAGCGGTAGCAGGCTGCCGCGACTAACCAGCTCGTAAGCCCGGCAGTCCGGCAATACCTGAGCCGCCGCCCCCTGGTCGGCGCGGATCGCTTCGTTCGCGCAGCCGTCCGCCCAGGCCGGGCCCGCGGGAAATAAGAAGGGAACCGCGAGGGCGCCCAGGCAAAGGAGCAAAGCACCCCCCAGCCTTGCGTGCCCCAACACCTATCTCACCTTGCAGGAGCTGACGACGGTGGTATCGGACTTGGTGCCGTTGCTGAATCGCAGGGTGGCGCGGACAAAAGGGGCGATCCCGAGCACCAGTCCTTTGGGAGCGGGGCAGCTCGCCTTGAGGAAGCTCTGGCGGCGACCTCCTTCCATGAAGGTCCGCTTGAGCACGAGCTTGAAGCCAATGATCCGCGACCACCGGCCGAGACGGAGGTGAGCCGTCAACACCGTGCCGTAGGTGCCGCGATGGCGGGTGAGGACAAAGGGGAAGACGAACGAGGTCGGCGGCTGCGGGTTGAAGACGTGGATGAGGATCGCCCGGTGCCCGTTGGAAAGCCGGCCGTTGAAGAGCAAAGTGCGCCCGTTGAAGATGAAGTTGGCGTGGCCGGGGAAGCTCGATTTCGCCCGAACCCGACCATGGCCGATCAGCGCCTGCCCGCACGCTTCCAGCGCTTCCTGCGAGCTGGCGGGTTCGATATTGGCGGCGTTGCACAGCGGCAGCCCTCGGGTGCTGAACCTCGCCGCCCGGTGGATCGCCAGCTGGATCTCGGTTAAGGCCGGCGGCTTGCGGTTCTTCCGGGGCCTGACCCGGCCTTCGATCCGAATCCCCACCGGGGCGCTCTTAGAGCGGGGCAGGATACGCGGGAAGATCTTGCTGTCGAAGAAGATGATGGCACTGGGGGTGGCGACGACTTCCGCCTCGCCGGAAGTCGTCCAGGTGGCAGCGAGGGCCGCCAGGCAGAGCAGCACGAAGGATCCCCCGAGGACCCGCGAATCAGACAAAACGAGCCGGATTCAGCCGGCAATAGTCGAAGTCGAAGCCGACGACGACGGCATTTGCTCGCTTTGCTTCCCGCACGAGCTCGTTCGCCATCGCCTGCACGCTGCCCTTGCGCTCCGCGCGGAGGCTGCGGCCCATCTTCCAAAGCAGGCGGTCGCCATTCTTCGCGTATCCAAGCCACCTCGTCAGGCGTCGGCTATCGGCGGGGGGACGCGGTACCGGCGCCAGGCGGCCGATCACCCGTTCGAGGCCTCGGGCGGCGCGCAGGACTGCCGGTGCCGCCTGCTTCAGGTGCCCCCGAGCCACCTCGTCTTTGACCCCTTGCAACACCCCGGCGTTTGCAGTGTTCGCCGCCTTGCAGATCGGCTCGACACGTTCCACATAGTCAGCGCGGGTCCCGGCGGCACTCGCGAAGGAGCCGGTCGCAGTTGCCGCGGCCAGCATTAGCGCTACCGCGAACGGCAGCAGCCGGCTAACGAAGCGTACCCAGTGACCCACAACACCGTCATAATAAACCCTGAGCGATTAAGAATGTTTTTTGCAATGATCAATTTGCGGACCCGCGTCCGCTGTCGATTGGCCTTTTAGATGGAAGACCACCGCCTCCCGCCCCCCCTCGCCGTCTCCGCAGCCAGCCCCGGTAGCCTCGTGGAGGCGTTCCGGGCAACGCTCATAGCAAGCCGCCGGGCCAGGGGACTCGATGGACCTCTGGAGATCCAAATCCCCGAATACCTGCAAGTGCCGCAGGCCGCAGTTCCCGGGCGGGCCTGGGTCCCACACCTGCTCAACTGGGAGGAGCGGGAAGCGATCGTGCTTGCCTGGGAGTTGATCGAGCCGCGCGTTCTGCGACTAGCCCTCGAAGCCGAGCCACACGAAATCAGCCGCTGGGCCAACAGGCCGGAGCTGCTTTTCAGGCTAGGGCAGATGGCGATGGACCAGGACGATGGCGGCCCGGCCAACGGCCACCTCTCGTTCCGCTGGCTGATGGCACATCAGGAGGAGGCAGCTCGAGCGCTGGCGGGCGAGGTTGTGGGCATCGAGCATGTGAGCCTTCACGTCGCCCCCGAGGACGAAACCGAGGTGGCGCGGATCTTCACGCAGGGACTGGGCATGGTGGAAATTCCCCGCCCGGCCACTATCTCTGTCCCCGGGCGATGGCTGCAGGCGGGTAATGCCCGGGTGCACCTCAACTCCCGGGAAGGGGAGCCGGGCGAGCAGGGATTCCCCGGGACTGCGCCCAACCACGTCTGTTTCGCGGTCGAGGACATCATCGCCGCCGAGAGGGAGCTCGCCCGGCTGGGGGTGGCAACCAAGCGAGCGGGCTCGCTTTCGAAGCCGCAGCTCTGGATTCGGCTTCCCGGGGGTACCGCGATCGAGCTGCAGCCCCTCCCGTGAGCTCGCGGCGCGACCTCGCCTTTAAGTCAGAAGGCCTGCGGTGTGGAGCATGGCTCTTTGAGCCGGACGACCCGGCGGCCTCGGGGTGCGTTGTCCTTGCCCACGGCTTCGGTTGTGTCAAGCGCCTCCGGCTCAACGCCTTCGCCGAGCGCTTTCGGGCCTCCGGGCTGCGCGCACTGGCCTTCGACTACCGGCACTTTGGCGACAGCGAAGGCGAGCCCAGGCAGTTGCTGAAGATCGACCGCCAGCTCGCCGATTGGCGGGCTGCCGTCGCCTTCGCACGTTCCCTGCCTGGCGTAGACCCCGACCGGATTGCGCTGTGGGGTACCTCGCTGGCAGGCGGTCACGTGGTTAAAGTCGCCGCCGCGGACCGCGGCGTCGCGGCCGTCGTCGCGCAGATCCCGTTCAGCGGGGGTTTCGGGGTCGCCCGCAGCACCGGATACGTTCACTCCCTGCGGTTGACAGCGGCCGGCCTGCGCGACGAGTACCGAGCGCGCCGAGGCAAGGAGCCGTTCTATATTCCCCTTTACGGACCTCCAGGAGCGCTGGCGGGCATCGCCGCCGAGGGCCTTACCGAGCGGGTCGCGGCGCTGACCGAAGGGGAGCTCGACAACCGCTATACGCCTCGAATCGGACTGCGGCTGCGCACCTACAAACCGCTACGCCAGCTGCCTCGACTGCGCTGCCCGGTGCTCATCTGCGTGGCGGAGCCGTTCCAGCCGCCGATTGCCGCGGCTACTGCGCCCAACGTGACCCTGCGGAGCTATCGGGTCGGCCATTTCGACCTCTACAGCGGCCCGCAGTTCGAGCGGGTGGTCGCCGAGCAGGCGGAGTTCCTCAGCCGCCACCTCGCCTGATCGGGGCGGGCACCCCCGCTCACCTCCGGGTTGCGCCCAAGGACGCAGAACAGCCGGTGCACGACCGGCACCGGCTCCTGCGGGAAGTCGCGGGCCAGCAGCCCCCTCAGGGCGGCGTCGAACCGAGCCATCTCGGCGCCGCCGAGACTTCCCCCGACACCGCCGCTCGAACGCACGCGCCCCAGCCACGCCTCATGCGTATAGGGGATCTCGAAGTCGGAACTGAAACTCTCGACGGCTTCGAAGCCTCCGCGGCGAAGGTCGCCGAACCAGTCCGAGTAGATGCCGGCACCGTGCCCATAGCGCCGCGGCGGGCTCCCGGCCCAATCCGGGTTGAACCGCTCGATTAGCTCCTGGGTCGATGCCAGCAGGTCACCCTGCCCAGCACTGACTCGGTCAAAATGGCAAATTGCAAGGAAGCCGCCGGGTCGGAGCACCCTGCGCAACTCTAATGCAGCGCGATCGCGATCGAGCCAGTGCCAGCAGCGGGCCGCGGTGGCCAGATCGAAGCTCGCCTCGCTCAAAGAGAGACTCTCGGCCTTTCCCCGCAGGTAGCGCACCTGGAGATCCTCGTCCCGCGCTGCCCGCTCCGCCTGCTCCAGCAGCTCCTGTGAGGGATCGACCCCGAAGACTTCCCCTCCCCGCCGGGCAAATTCGTTCGCGAGCGCTCCGGTTCCGCAACCGACGTCGAGAATTCGAAGGCACTCCAGTCGCCCGCCGGCCTTTTCGGCCAGTCGCTTGAAGAGCTCGTCCGGAAAGCCGCCCCGATAGCGAGCGTAGGTGTCCGCGACCCGACCGAAGTCGACAGGAGTGTCGCTCAAGCTTCAAGCTCCTTCCGCAGGCCGCCGCAATATATCCGCGCCCTGTAGCGGGCGACCTGCAACGGGAGCACGACTAGTGAGATCGCGCCAACCACCGCCGCCAGCAGCGGCGAGACGATCGCGATCATCGCAACGTGGCAGGCTAGCCGTGAGAGGGTGACTGGGCGCGTCGCAGTGACTCGCGTCACCCTGCCGACGCCCAAGCCGGTCATTCGGCGGTGGGCGGTCCGGTGTGCGTAGAGGACCGTCAATGCAGTTGCCAGGCTAAGGGCTGCACCGGCGGCAGCATGAGAGCTAATGACGCCGGCCCAAGCGACGCAGGCGGTGGAGCAGAGGTAGAAGCCGGTGCCCAGGCGCAGCGCCCGCTCGGGGCCGAGCCGGACCGCCACGGTCCGGTTCCCGACTTTGCCGTCGCTGTCGACATCGCGGATCGCAGCGTGAATAATGCCGCCAGTTCCAATCAGCACTGCGTAGACGATCACAATCTCGATCGGGTACGGCCCAACTCCCCCTCCGGCGGCCGCCCAGGCAGCGACCGGGATCGTCGAGTAGGCGACGCCTCCGACCACGGGGCCGACCAATCCATACGGCTTGGCGAAGGAATAGAGGACAACGAGGATCCCACCGACGCCGGAGACCACGAGCGCCAGAACCCACCCGAGGAAGGTGGTGCTGGCGAGAGCCCAAAGCCCGATCACGCAGAGGGCGAGGGCGATCGCGAAGACGCGAGCTTGGAGGAGGGTCACTACCTCGCTCGGCAAAGGGAGCTCTGGAGCGGTCACCTCGTCCTTGTCGCGATCGAGGATGTCGTTGATAACCACGGCCAGCCCTCCCGCGAGCACGGTCGCGAGCACGGCCGCCAGCAGCTCGAGCGGGGTCGGCGAATCCGCCGCGGCGAATGAGCCGGCCGGCACCATGATCGCCATCCAGATGTTGACCCGCATCATCCACCAGGCCCCCTCCAAGCGCAGCAGCGACGTTCGCGCTCGTCCCATCATGCCGTGATCGCTTCGCTGGCGAGGGTCTCGCCCCGCCAAAGGTCGTAGTAGGAATCGAGCAGACCCGACTCCCGCAGCGCCGCGTTCGCGGCCTCCACATCAATCCCGACCGGAAAAGGAGGTTCGTCGCGGGCAAGGACACAGGCGCCGACGAGGACGCTGGCGAGCACCAGATCGATTGATCGGTTCGGCAGGCTTTCGGCGTAGTGGAAGTTGATCGGCATGCCGTGGCCAAGGACGAGCACCTTGGCCCCGTTGACGAGCGTGTACCGGGTTCCCAGCTTTCCTAGCGGCTCGACTTCCATCGCCAGCTCCGCCAGCTCGCTCAGCGCGAACTCGCGATCGCGAGAGGTCGTGCTGACCAGGTAGCAGTCCCAATCGATGCAGTGAAACTGCTCGCTTCGCAGCGAGTCGGCGCCGACGCAGCCGAAGACCAGCAGCGGCCGGCTGCGCCCCAGCAGCGCAGTCGGGTTGCGGTCAGTCGAGAAACCGCGCTCGTGGGCGCTGACCAAGCGGACTATGTCGGAGTCATAGACGGCGACCCGCATCCGACGGTTGCGCAGGATGTTGGCGATTTCCTCGCCGATCCGCCCGTAGCCGAGAACCATGGCAGGGCGCCCCTCGAATTTTTCCTGGGGCAGCAGCGCCAGCGTGTTGCGGACCGCGGCGTCCGCAACCCCATAGGCCTCTACCGTCGCCTTGACGTGGCTCTGCGCGACGCTGAAGAGTGGCAGTGGCAGGCGCCGGTGCTCGACCTTGCGGATGCCAGAGGTCGTCTGCTCCACCACACCGGCAATCGAGTCGAGTGCCTCGGGCATGCGATCGAGCACGACCGGCAGGACATAGCCGCCGTCATCGAGGACCAAGACCCGCTTTCGCCGCCGGCGGGCGAGCTCGAAGTGCTCGGTCAGGGCGGCCTCCAGTTCCGAGTAGGTCCGGACCCGAACCTGTTGGGTGCGACGCAGGTGAGCGTCCACCCGCTCGCTGTGGAGGTAGCGGTACTCCTTGTCGATCACCATCACGTCCCGCGGATCGACTCCCAGCGCGAACGCAGTCTCGATCAGCGGCAGGAAGTCGGAGAGGTGGTGAATGGTGAACAGCACCGAGTACTCGGCGAGGGGCTGCCCGGGGAACAGGTTCGGGACACTGCGGGTGAGCCGCATGTCCTGGCGGATCTCCTCTGCCTCCGAGTCGGTGAACGGCATCAGCCGCGCTAGCGGCTCCAACTCCCCCCGCCCGATCCCGGAGCCATCGCCGAGACCGCAAAGCTGACGGGTCGCCCGGTAGTGGGGCCGCGCCGCCGAGTCCTCGCCAGCGGGGGCAATGCTGAGGACACAGCGCAGGCCGCCCGGCCAAACGAGGTCGACCACACCCTCGAAGGTGCCGCCCCTGGACCAAAGGACGTCACTGCGCTCCGCGGGCCGGCGCGCTTCGGTCGCGATACTGCCGCTGATTATGCCCTCGAGAGTCCGCTCCGCCTCCTCGGCGGTCGCATAGAACTCGACGGTCTCCGACAGCGGCACCTCGGAGACTCCCTTGCGCGCGGGTAACCCCCTCCCACTATCTCTCGCGTTGGTCACTGGATCGAGCAGACCGCGCCGACCATATGCCGAACAGGTATATTCGACAGTATTGGTCTGTCCATTTAAGTTCTTTAAAATTTATATCAAAATATTTTAGTTATCAATGAAGCCTGACACCGATGCATGCCTGCAGTTCGGCAGCTCCCCGGTCGCTCCGGTTTCTGTAGACGCAGCCGAGCGGACCTTGCCACCGATGGTGGAGCTGCGGGGCGTGCGGAGGACGTTTGGCTCCGAGGTGGCCTTGGCGGGGGTGGACCTGAGCGTGAGCCGTGGCCGGGTGATGGCCCTGCTGGGGCCGAACGGGGCTGGGAAGACCACCCTGGTCAGGATCCTCGCCGGCCTATTGCGGCCAGACTCGGGCGCAGTCTCGATCGGCGGGATAGACGCGCTCCGCGAGCCTCGTTCGCTGCGGCGGGCGATCGGCCTTTCCGGGCAGTTCACCGCAATCGACGAGCTGCTCAGCGGCCGCGAGAACCTGGAACTGGTCGCACAGCTGCACCATCTTGGAAGACGAGAGACGCGGCAACGGGCAAGGGCGGCACTTAATCGCTTCGGCCTTTGCGAGGTGGCCGACCGTCAGGCCAAGACCTACTCGGGTGGCCTCCTGCGCCGCCTCGACCTCGCCCTCAGCCTCGTCGCCCGGCCGCTCCTGCTGGTGCTCGATGAGCCGACCACGGGGCTGGACCCGCACAGCCGCCTTGATCTCTGGGCACTGCTCGAGGAACTGGTCGCGGACGGGACGACGCTGCTTCTGACGACGCAGTACTTGGAGGAGGCGGATCGACTCGGGCATGAGATCGCGGTGCTCGATCAGGGCCAAGTAGTGGCCGAGGGAAGCGCCGCCGAACTGAAGGCGCGGGCTGGCGGAGATTTGATCGAGCTGCACGCGAGCACCGAAGAAGACTTTGACCGGGCGCGAACGGCACTAATAGGTGCGCAACCGGACCTGTTCGCAGAACCCTCGCGGTGCCTTCTCCGCCTGCCAGCCAAGGACGGCTCCTCCACCCTCTCCGAAATCCTTCGAATCCTGGATGGAGCGGGAGTCGCGATCGAGGACATCGCCTTGCGCCGCCCCTCGCTCGACGACGTTTTCCTGGCTTTGACCGGCCACGCCGCCAAGCGCGGCCCGGCGGAGGCGTGATGGTGACCGCCGGGCTCGCGGACACGCTGGTGCTCGCCCATCGCAATCTCAGGCGCTTACTGCGAACGCCCCGGCTGATCGTGCTCAGCACCGTGCAGCCGGTCCTCTTTTTTCTGCTCTACCTCTGGGTCTTTGGCGGGGCCGTCGACACCCCCGGCATGAGCTACCTCGACTACCTGATGCCGGCGGTGGTCGTGCAGGCGATTCTCACCGGCGGCACCACCGCGGTGGCAGTGGCGGTGGACCTGCACAGCGGCATGGTCGACCGCTTTCGCTCGCTGCCGATCGACGCCTGGACGATCCTGGCGGGGCGGACCATTGCCGACCTCACGAGAGCCGCATTCGTAACGGCGCTGCTGGTTGGGCTGGGGTTCGCCCTCGGCTACGGCCTCGACAACGACCCGCTCTGGATTCTGTGCGCCCCGCTCCTGATGCTCGTGTTCGCCTTCCTCGTCTCCTGGCTACTGGTACTGGTGGGGGTGATCGTGGGCGATCCCGAGACGGCGCAGCTGGCGGGGTTACTGCTGCTGCCACTCCTTTTCGCCAGCTCCGCCTTCGTCCCGATCTCGACTATGCCGGACTGGCTGCAGCCCTTCGCCGAAAATCAGCCAGTCAACGTGGCGGTCACCGCGCTGCGGACGATGACGCAGGGAGGCGACGCCGCTCACTGGGCCTGGCTCTCGATCGCCTGGGCCGCGGCGGGGGCGGCGATCCTAATCCCGGTTGCCACGATCGCGTTCGGGAGGCGGTAACGATGGCGCCCGGCGAAGAGCGCCGATCCGATGGGGCGATCTCGCTGCCACCGGGGCCGCGACGGCCGGCGGCGGTTCAAGCGCTGGAATGGGCGCTCCGACCGGCGACCTTCCTAGAGCGGTGCCACCGCGACTACGGCGACCTCTTCACCGTGAGACTCGACGTCGGGCGAGCGCCGCGGGTGCTGATCGCCGAGCCGCAGACGGCGGCCCGCCTCCTTTCCGACCCTTCGCTGACCAAGATCCCCGACACGCGCGCCTCGATCGCGCCGGTGTTCGGAGAGGAGTGGGTGCTCCTGGCCAATGGCGCGAAGCACATCCGGCGCCGGCGCCAGATGCTGCCCGCGTTCCACGGCGACCACCTCCAGGGCTACCGCGAGAAGATCGTCGCCGCCACCGACAGCGAGATCGCGCGCTGGCCGCTCAGCCAGCCGATTGCGCTCCGAGGTCGCCTTCAGAGCCTGACGCTCCAGCTCATCCTCGTGGCTGTCCTCGGATCGGCCGGCGAGGAGGTGATGGAGGAAACGGGACGGAAGGTGGAGAGCCTGCTGGCGATCGTCGCCAACCGAAGGGCCGCGCTCGCCGTCGCCCTCCCCGACCGCGCCCGCTCGCTGCTCGCGCGCGGCGCCCTCGGCCGCGCCCGCTCCAGCCTCGACGCGGTGATCGTGGCGGAGATCGAACGCCGTCGCCGGACGCCCGCGGGCGGGGTGGGCAGCGACGCCCTCGCCCATCTTCTCCAGCCCACTGTCGACGGCGAGGAGGCCCTTAGGACCGAGGTCGTGTGTGACCAAGTCCGCACGCTACTCCTGGCTGGGCATGAGTCGACCGCAACCTCGCTCGCCTGGACGCTCGAGCACCTCGTCCACGCACCGAACGCCAGCAAACGACTAAGGGAAGAGGCACGTTCGATTGGCGGTGATGGCGGCGAGGCCTACACGGAAGCGGTCCTCACCGAGTCGCTGCGGCTCAGCCCGCCCTTGGCCAACACGCAGCGGCAGCTGACCAAGGCGCTCCCGTCTGGTCCCTATACCCTGGTGCCGGGAACCCTGGTAACGCCTTGCGCATACCTGATCCACCGGCGCCCCGATCTTTACCCGGCGCCTAATGAGTTCCGGCCTGAGCGCTTCCTCTCCGCGCCCCCAACCCCAGCCGCGTGGCTGCCTTTCGGCGGCGGCCCCCGGCGCTGTCTCGGCGCCAGCTTCGCCCGCTTGCAGATGAACCTGATCCTGCGCCGCCTCTTCCAGCGCCTCAGCCTTGAAGCCGTATCAGCCATGCGCGAGCCAGTCCAACGACGCGGAATAGTGCTGGCTCCTGCAAATGGAGCCGAAGTGGTTGTCACGAAGCGCCTGCCCCCCTAGAGAACATAATGAGGAACGGAATTCGAGCAAAGAACCACCTCGACATGCTTTGTTTGGGGAGCCCTGTTGATTCTTCCCGATAGGGTCCGCGCAATGCTTGATCCTGGCAAAAAGGCCCCTGACTTCGAGTTGCCGGATCAAAATGGGAATTTGATCAAACTTTCAGATGTGTTGGATCGTGCGCTCGTACTGTTTTTTTACCCCCGCGCCAACACCTCCGGCTGCACCACCCAGGCCTGCGGTGTCCGCGATCGCAAAGCCGATTACGCCGCCGCCGGGGCGACCGTGATCGGCATCTCCCCCGACGAGGTCAAGGACATCGACAAGTTCGCCGGCAAACACGACCTCGACTTCACCCTCCTCGCCGATGCCGACCACGCCGTAGCTGAGAAATACGGGACCTGGGTCGAGAAGTCGATGTACGGGCGCAAGTACATGGGTGTCGCCCGCGCCACCTTCATCATCGATCCGAAGGGGAAGATCGCCAAGGTCTTCCCCAAGGTTCAGCCGAAAAAGCACGACGACCTCGTGCTGAAGGCGCTCGGCGAACTCGCCGCTGCCTGATCAGGCGCTGACGGCGACCGCGACGATGAACGAGGCGTAGAGCGCGAACCAGCCGATCACGGCCGGCAGTTTGAAGCGCCGCGCCAGGTGCAGGCTCTCGTAGGCGAGGAGGCCGCCGAGGAGGCCGAGGCCAATCGAGAGGATCGCGTGCCAGTTCAGCTCCCAGTCGGTGAAGATCAGCCCGATTCCAACCGGGATCATCGACTGGAAGACCATCGCGCCGGTGATGTTGCCGAGCGCCAGCGCGTCCTTGCCTTCGCGAACCCAGAAAAAGCTGTTCACCTTCTCCGGCAGCTCGGTCGCGAGCGGCGCCAGGATCAGCGCCAGCACCAGCGCCTCGACCCCGATGTCCTCGGCGATGTGGAGCAGCTCCTCGACGAAGAGGTGGGCGCCGCCGACCATCGCCCCCAGCCCGACCAGAAGCTGAATCACGCAGAGGGCCAGAGCCGGGTCTTCGCGCCGTTCGGGGCGCCGCTCGAAGATCAGCGGGTTGAGCGAGTCTTCGCTCTGCACCTCTCCCCCGCCCTTCAGGGTGAGGCGGATGTAGAAGACGTAGGCGAGAAGGAAGACGACGCCGACCGCGATCCGCACCGGCGCCGGCGGGCCCCAGGCGAGCGCTCCCGCGAGGCCGAAGAGGACGAGGAAGAAGACGAGGTCGCGCTCCAGGGTCGGGCGGTGGACGTTGAGCTGGACGCCCTGATCGCGTTTGTCGCGGTAAAGGTAGGCGAAGAGGCCGACCAGGCCCATCGCCAGGGTCGCAAGTAGGAACGGGGCGCCGACGATCGCTCCGATGGCGACATCTTCGGAGCCCTCCTTGACGCCGAGCAGGGCGACGATCGCGATCAGCGTCTCCGGCATCGCCGTGCCCACCGCGGCGAGGATGCTGCCGACAGCGCCGACCCCGACCTCAAGCCGGTGCCCGATCCACTCGACCGCGTTGGTGAAGATCAGCGCGCCCGTAAGGACGATCGCGAAGCTCACCAGAAGGAGGACCGCTTCCATCGGAGCAGGCTATATGGCCGGAGTCGCCGGCCTCAGGCGAAGTAGAACGCGAGGGCGAGGACGAAGTAGAGCGCCAAAAGCTGCACTCCCTCGAACCAGTTCGACTCGCCGTCGGCAGTGACGTGGTTGCCGACCAGGATCGCCAGCAGGATCGCCCCCAGCTCGAAGCCGTTGAAGACGAGCGCCAGCGGGTGGGGGCCGAGGAAGAAGGAGGCGAGCACCAGCACCGGGGCAACGAAAAGCGCGATCTGGGCGCTGGAGCCGATCGCGATGTTGACTGCCAGGTCCATCTTGTCTTTCCTCGCGACGAGGACGGCGACCCAGTGCTCGGCGGCGTTGCCGACGATGGCGACGACGATGACGCCGATGAAGAACTCCGACAATCCGACGGACTCCGAGGCCTCGGTGATCGAGCCGACCAGGACCTCGGACATCACCCCGACGAGGACGCCGGCGATCGCCAGGGCGATGACCGAGGTCCGGACCGACCAGCCCCAGGTGTCCTCCTCCTCGTACTCGGGGTTGAACAGGGCCCGGTGCGTCTTCATCGAGAAGACAAGGCCGATCACGTAGGTCGCGATGAGGACAATCGCGACCGCGAGCGAGAGGTGCTCGACCGTGCCGCCG
>Ga0066658_10000045_pt1 | contig 38840 bp, 40 predicted proteins | sample GraSoiAngelo_107_FD_75174 | JGI IMG/M metagenome (GOLD analysis project Ga0066658, IMG submission 75174) | Grasslands soil microbial communities from the Angelo Coastal Reserve, California, USA - 14_0903_09_30cm | ecosystem: Environmental > Terrestrial > Soil > Grasslands | place: USA...
CCTCGGCGGTTGCGGCGGCGGCTCCGACGAGGATTCGACCGGCTCCGCGCCGGCGCCCTCGAAGAGCAGACCGGCCCCGCCAAAGAGCGAGTTCCCGAGCGTCGAAGGCAGGACCCTGCGCGAGGTACTCAAGGCGGCCGACGAGCGCTTCGAAGGAAAGGTGACCTCTCCGGCTGAAGTCTTCTATCCCGGCAAGAACCGCTATCCGTTCGGGGTCATGGACCACGAGGGCGGCCAGATCCCGGCCGCCGAAGTGGCGCTCTACCTGGCGAAGGTCCCGGTGCCGGAGCCGGGGGCGAAATCGAAATCCGGCAACAAAGGGCCACTCTCCAAAGCCCAGGCACAGGCGCTCGACCAGCCTGCCCGTGGCCCATATCCCGCCTCGATCGAAAGCCTGGTGACGAAGCCGGCTTTCCGCTCTGCCTCCACCGCGGACGACCCCGATGCGGCAACCGTCGTCTACTCGACCGAACTCGATCTCCCCAGCGCCGGAGAGTGGAAGCTCGCGGCAATCGTCAAGGAAGACGGAGAAACGATGGGCGCTCAGATGCCGGGCATCGTCGTCGGCCAGTTCAAGAAGATCCCGCGGCCGGGGCAGGAGGCCCCGCTGATCCGCACGCCGACCCCGCAGGACGTCGGTGGGGACCTTTCGAAGCTCACGACCCGCGTCCCTCCTGACGACCAGAACAAGGTGGATTACGCGGAAGCCCTCGGAAAAGAACCGATCGTGCTCTTGTTCGCGACCCCCGAGTTCTGCCAGAGTCGGGTTTGCGGCCCCGTCGTCGACGTGGCCGAGCAGGCCCAGCAGGAATACGGTGGCGAAGCGGCCTTCATCCACATGGAGATCTACAACGACAACGACCCCGCGCAAGGAGTCCGGCCCCAGGTGAGGAAGTTCCACCTGCCGACCGAGCCCTACCTGTTCACCATCGACCGCGGTGGCGTCGTCGCCGATGCGGTCGAGGGACCGTTCGGACTGAAGCTGATGCACGAAGCAGTCGACAAGGCGATCGCCAAATGAACGAGAAATCCGCAGCAACCGAGGAGGAGCTCCTGCAGTCGTTCGCCGAAGAGGCGAAGCGGCGCTGCGACGTGATCGCCGCCGGCCTTGCCACCGCCACCACGGACTTCGAGACGATGCGGGCCGAAGCGCACGCCCTCAAGGGCACCGCCAGCGTCGTCGGCCTGCGCCGCCTCGCCGAGCTCGCCGGCTTGATGGAGTCCGACCTCGCCGAAGCGAAGAAGACCGGCACGATCCGCGGCGGCCGCGACCACCAGATCGCCGACGCCGCCAAAGCCCTCGCCGACGGCGCCGCCGCCGCCGCCAAAGGCGAAGAAGAGCCCCCCGACGTCGGCCGCTCCCTCGCCCAGCTCTTCAGCGCCTAGCACCCAAACTCGCGGTACGCTCGCCCGGCGGGGCAGTAGCTCAGTTGGTTAGAGCAGCGGACTCATAATCCGTCGGTCCCTGGTTCGAGTCCAGGCTGCCCCATCGAATGCAGCGGGACGAGTTCTTCTGGCTACGCGTGATCGGCTGCGCAACCGCGGCGGCGCTGGCGACCGCGATCCTTGTCGCGGATGGCATCGGTACCGCCTTCCTCCTGCTCGTCGGCATTGCGGCCTTCGTCGCCGTCTTCCCCTGGCAACGACTGACGACCCTGAGGGCGGGACCCTTTGAGATGTCCTTGGAGCACGGTCAGATCAAGGCGGTCGTCGACTCGATCGAAATCGAGGGTGAGGCGAGAGAGAGGCTGATGGCGCTCCTCGCTCGGCTAAAGGGGGATATCGAGCTAGCCCGGGGAGGCCGTGTCCTCTGGGTCGATGACAAACCTAGGCGGGTCGTCGCCGAGCGGCGGTTGCTTCGAGCGCTTCAGATCGAGACCGTGATGGTCCCCTTCAGTCGAGATGCAGCCGAGACGCTGCGCCGCGACAACGATTTCGACCTGGTGATCACCAGTCTCTACAAGGGGAAGGAGCGAAGGGAGACGGGGCAGCCTACGGACGGGCGGCGCCCCGGGGTTCTCTTCGTCCAGTGGCTTCGCGGTGGCACCGACGAAGACTCGGTGATCTGTGAGATCTATGAGGAGGCAATCGCCGACAAGGTGGTGAACAACCTGCCGGTGATCTTCTATGTCGCGGGGGTCGAGATGGAAAAGCTGAAGCAGGCGATTCGCCCTGTGGCTGAGATGGAGCCGGGCGTCGAACTTGCCCAGAAGATGGAGGAATTCCTCGCTAAGGCGATCAGGTTGGTGGCCGACGCTCGGGCAGATCCGATCTCGGTGCCGGCCGAGAAGGCGCTCTTCTAGGGCATCCTCTAGACGACGGTCATCTGCAGAAGAGCCCCGATCGCGCCGCAGGCGAGAACCACCCACAGCACCGTCAGTTTCCCGTGCCATCTATTGAGGGCCAAGAACGCGCCGAGCGCCAGCACCGCCGTGTAGCCGTCGACGACGCTGGTGTCGAGGATTTCTACGGTGACGGCGGCGATTAGGCCGATTACCCCGGCGGCGATGCCGAGGAGGAACTGGTGCAGGCGTTCGTTTTCGGCGACTGCGACCAGCTGGCGGTGGAGGAAGATCGGGAAGCAGAAGGCGGGGATGAAGATGCCGAGGGTGATGACTATGGCGCCAACGAGGCCGCCGGCGAGGTAGCCGACGAAGGTGGCGAAGATGATCAGCGGCGCCGGCAGGATGCCGCCGATTGCGAGACCGTCGACAAACTGGCTCTCGGTCAGCCAGTGGTGCCCGTCGACGGCGCTGGCGTGGAGGAGCGGCACCACGGTGTAGGCGCCGCCGAAGGTGAGCAGGCCCGCCTTCAGCCCCTCGAGGAGGATTTCGCCGGTGAGGCCGATGGTGATCGCGCCCGCCGCGATCCACGGCAATGCCGGCAAACCGATGGCTATCGACGGGGTGCCGCCGCCGAACCAACCCCGCGCGCCGCGCCAGAGCTCGTAGGCGATCCCGCCCGCGAGCAGGACGAAGACGAAGCTGGCGTCGGCGAAGAAGGTGAGGACGAAGCCGGCGACGGCGATCAGGGCCAGCGGCACGTCCTTGATGAACGAGGTGCCGAGCCGGACCAACGCCCGCGCGACCAGCGCTCCGACTGCCGCGCTCAGCCCGTAGAAGAGGGCGTCGAGGTGTTCGGAGATGTTCGCCTCGACATAGAGGGCCGAGAGCCCCAGCATCAGCAGGAAGCCCGGCAGCATGAAGCCGAGCCCCGCCATCAAGCCGCCGAGCTTGCCGCCGCGGATCCGCCCGAAGTAGACGCAGAGCTCGTGCGCCTCCGGTCCCGGCAGCACCTGGTAGACCGCCAGCAGGCGCTGAAAGCTGAGCTCGTCTATCCACTTCTCCTCGTCGACGCACTCGCGCTTGATCATCGCGATCTGAGCCGCGGGCCCGCCCCAGGCGAGGCAGCCGAACTTGAGAAAGCGGAGGAAGATGGCACCCGGCGATTCCAAGGGGCTGTTTGTCTATCGCACCCGGGGGTAATCGCAGCCTGAGCCCCGATGTCGCGCCGTTCGCCCAGTTCGCGCCGATCCCGGGGATACACGGGACTGCGGAGTGGCGAGGTTGACGAGCCTCGGACCTGACCGCCGGTCAATGCACGCAACGCAACGACTGGAGGAATCTACGATGGCTGACGGAAGCGTTGGCGAAGCGCAGGATAAAGCGCAGGAAGTAGCCGGCCAAGCGCAGGAGAAAGCGCGCGAGGCCGCCGGCAGGGCGCAGGAGGGCGTCCGCCAACAGATCGATCAACGCTCGACTGAGGCCGGGGAGCGGGTCGCCAGCACCGCCCAGGACCTCCGCTCGGTGGGCGAGGAGCTGCGCAAACAGGGCAAGGATGCGCCGGCGAAACTGGCCGACCGGGCCGCCGAGCAAACGGAGCGGGTCGGTAGCTACCTGAAAGACAACGGGCCGGACAAGATGCTGGAAGACGTCGAGGACTTCGGCCGCCAGCGTCCGTGGGCGGTTCTCGCCGGCGGGGTGGCGGTCGGCGTAGTCGCCGCGCGCTTCCTCAAGGCCTCTAGCCGCAACCGCTACCAACAGCGGAGCGGGAGCCAGAACGGCGCCCAGTTGCCCCGTCGCTCGGCGGTCGAGCCGGTTGCGACGCCGCCGCCTCCGACCACTCAGCCGGTCACTCCGGCTCCGGCCACTCCGGTGATGACGCCATGAGCACCGCCAACGGAGAGGCGAACGAGCTGCGGTCGCACTCCACCGGGGAGCTGGTCAAACAGCTCTCCGAGCAGACGACCACGCTCGTCCGCAAAGAGATCGAGCTGGCGAGGGCCGAGCTCACCGCGAAAGGCAAGGTCGCGGGGCAGGGCGCCGGCATGTTCGGCGGCGCCGCTGTAGTCGGGCTCCTCGCCCTCGGAACCCTGACGGTGGTGATCCTCGCCCTGCTCGACAAGGCGATGGACCTCTGGGTTGCCGCCCTCATCGTCACCCTCGTCTACGGGGCCGTTGCCGCGGTCCTGGCGATGCGGGGAAGGGACCGAGTCAAAGAGGGGATGCCGCCCGCCCCAGAACAGACCGTCGAAACCGTGAAGGAGGACGTGCAATGGGCCAAGAGCCAAGCCAAATCCGCCAGGAGATAGAGGAGACGCGAGCCGAAATGGGTGACACCGTGGACGCTCTCGCCTACAAGACCGACGTCAAAACTCGGGTCAAAGAGTCGATCTCAGACAAGCGCGAGCGCCTGATCGAGCAGGTCCAGGGGACCAAAGACAAAGTCGGCGACGCCACCCCGGACGGCCAGCAGGTCAAAGAGGGGGCGCGCCAGGCAGTCGGCGTCGCCCAGGAGAACCCGCTCGGGCTGGCGATCGGCGGCGTTGCCGCCGGCTTTCTCGCCGGGATGCTGCTTCCGAGCACGAAGATCGAGGACGAACGGGTCGGGCCAATCGCCGACCAGGTGAAGGAAACCGCGGCCGAAACCGGCCAGGAGGCACTCGAGCGCGGCCGCGAGGTCGCCAGCCAGGTGGCCGAGCAGGCCGTCGAAGGCGCCAAAGAAGTCGGCCAGGAAGCGGTCGACACCGCCAAAGAAGCGGGACAGGAGCAGGCCGAGGGGCTGAAAGACAGCGCCAAAGAGAGCGCGGAGGAAGTCAAAGAGCAGGCCCGAGCCTGAGTAATCGGAGTGGGCTCCCAGCCGGGGGCCCACTCCTAGGAAATCCGCCGTCTTAGAAACGCCGATGTAGGAAATCGGGGGACGCTAGTTTTATCTGCGATGACCGAAATCGATGTCGATCTGACGGCGCTTCTTCCCCCGGATCTGCCCGATGGAAGGGAAGCGGTTGCAGAGGGGAAAGCCCTCGCTCGCGATGTCGAGCGCTCCCGTTCTCTCTTCTGCGAGGAGAAGGGCGTTTCCTCGGAGCGCGAGTGGCGCGAACGCGCCCGCACGGAGGGTTTTGCCTGCACCTGCATGAACATCGGCCTCGCCACCTGGGCCGACACCCGCGAGGCCCTCGGGCTGATCCACGAAGACGCGCTCTCGCGCGGGGTGAGGCCGCCGGACCGCTTCAACCTGATCGCCGAGCGCCGGATGGGCCTGCCAAAAGACAAGCGCGCGGCTGCGGCCCAGGAAACCGGGCCGGTGATGATGACCGAGCAGGACTGGTGGGAGCTCGCCCATACGGTGCCGATCCAGCCCGAGGCCGCTGACAACACGATCGGCGGACCGGGCTCGGTGGAGAACGCGATCGATGCACTGAGGGCCGGGATCACCACCATCGGCGTCCTCTCCCAGTATTCCTGGCGCTGGCCCTACTTCGACGACGACGTCACCCAGACGATGGAGGTGCTGAAGGCGGCCGGGCTGCTCGCGGCCTTCAAAGACGACGGCGTTATCTTCGACTCATACCTGGAGGATGGCTACCCTGGCGTCTTCCACGACTACGCCAACTACATCGGTTGGGCGATCCTGGAGCGCTACATCAGCGAAGAGCTGATCGGCGCCGCCTATTCCCCCTCCTGGGGTGGCCTGACGCAGAACCCGGTGGTCAAGTCGGCGGTGACGCTGGCTCTGGAAGCGGTCAACCCCGACCGGGTCCCCCTCTCCTACGTCCAGGGCGACACGATCGGCAACACGCCGGATTTCGACGCCAACATGGCGGTCTTGAACACTGACGTCCTCTTCATGAAGATGGTCGACCGCCGCTACCGGCTCGGCACCGCCCCGATCGCGGTGCCTGTCACCGAGACCGAACGGATTCCCTCCTGGGACGAGGTGGCGACGGTGCAGACGATCAGCCGCCGGCTCGAGGACTACGCGCCGATGGTCGACCCGGTCGTCAACTGGGGCAGGATCGAGGCGATGCGGGACGAACTCGTCCGCGGCGGCCGCGCCTTTTTCGAGGCGGCGATCGCCGGGCTCTCAAGTGCCGGCATCGACGTCCGCGACCCGGCGCAGCTGCTGCTGGTGGTGAAACGGCTCGGCTCAGCTCGCTGTGAGGAGCTGTTCGGGGCCGGGACGCCGAACCCCGAGTACCCCCGCGGCCGCCGTCCGGTTCTCGAAACGGACCTGGTGAGAAGCACGATGCAGGAGCGCGAGCGGCTGCTTGCCGAGCTGCGAGGTCGCAGCGAAGAGGAGGCGATCCGCGGGATGAAGGTCCTCGTCACCTCCACCGATGTCCATGAGTTCGCTGAGTTCCTGCTTTCCTCGACGCTCTCCGCGGTGGGGGCCGAGGTAATCGATTTCGGCGTCAACCGCGACCCCGAGGACATCGTTAAAGCGGTGATCGAGACCGACGCCGACGCCGTCGTCATCAGCACCCACAACGGCGTCGCCCGCTCTTTCGGGCAGCGCCTGATGGGAGAGCTCGACTCCGCCGGCGCCGGCGGAGTCGCCGTCTTCATGGGCGGCGTCCTCAACGAAGACGTCGACGGCTCCGAGATCCCGGTCGACGTCAGCGCCGATCTCAACGCAAACGGGATCAGCACGCCGGGCACGATCGACCGCCTCGTCGATGCGCTGGGCGAGAGGCGCGGCGGCGGGGTCGCTGCGTGACGAGCGCGTGAGCGTCGTCGCGCTCGCGGATTTCGGCAGCACCTACACCAAGGTTCGCCTGGTCGACCCGGCTGAGGGGCGACTCCTGGCGCAGGCCGAGGCGCCGACCAGCATCGCCACCGACCTGATGGACGGCTACGCCGCGGCGCTCGAGGCGGCGACGAAGCAGGCCAAGAAGCCGGTGTCGGTCGAGCAGCAACTCGCCGTCTCCAGCGCCGGCGGCGGTCTCAGAGTGGCAGCGGTCGGCCTGGTGGCCGACATGACCGCCGCCGCGGCGCGCCAGACGGCGTTGAACGCGGGCGCTCGCGTGGAGCTCGTGCTCGCCGGCAGCCTCGGGGAGGAGCAGCTCGACGAGCTGCAGGCGGTGCGACCAGAGATCGTCCTTTTCGCCGGCGGCACCGACGGCGGCCAGGCCGACCTGGTCATGGAGAACGCCCGTCGCCTCGCTTCGCGGCAGCTTTCCGGGTTCGTCGTCGTCGCCTGCAACGCGGACGTGGCCGAGGAGGCGGCCGACTTGCTCCGCGCTGCGGGCATCGGCGCGGAAGTCGCCGGCAACGTGATGCCGGAGCTGGGCCGGCTGGAGATCGACTCCGCCCGCGAAGCGATCCTGCGCGCCTTCCTCGACCACGTAATCGGCGGCAAGGGGCTGAGCGCGGGCGCCGAGTTCGCGCAGATGGTGAGGATGCCGACCCCTGAGGCCGTCCTCGAAGCGACGCGGCTGCTCGCCCGCGGCACCAATGACCAGCCCGGCCTCGGCGATCTGATCGTTGTCGACGTTGGCGGCGCCACCACCGACGTCCACTCCGACCGCGCCGCCGAGGCGGCGGCGCCGGGGGTGGAGGACCCGCTGCTGCCGCCCCCACCGACGCTCCGCACGGTCGAGGGGGACCTCGGTCTCCGGGCCGGCGCGCCGGGCGTACTCGCCGCCGATCGTTCCTGGGTCGAGGCTGAATCCAGGCTCGGCGAGGAGGCGATCAGACGAGCTGTCTCGTATCGGACCGAGAGCCCGGAGTGGATTCCGGAGGACGGGGAGGAGGCTCGGTTCGATGGCCTCCTCGCAGTTGGCTGCACGACCCACGCCCTCACCCGTCATTGCGGGACGATGCTGCTCAGTCGCAGCGAGGCGGGGCCGCCGACGCTGGTCCGCTCCGGGCCGGATCTTCGAGAGGTGGCCCGGGTGCTGGGTACTGGTGGGGTTTTCGCCCACCGGGACGATGGGGAGTGGGTTCTTCGCCAGGCGCTCGCCCGGCGCGCCCCTCGCTCACTGGCGCCCCGGGATGCCGAAGTGGGTATCGACCGCAAGTACCTCCTCGCCGCCGCCGGCCTCCTCGCCAGCGAGGACCCCGATGCTGCGCTGCGCCTCCTACGGCGGGAGCTCCACCTTGCCCGTAGCTAGACACAGAGACCACTTGACGGCCGCAGAGCGGGCGGCAGCGGTCCGGGCAATACCCGATGATTACCCGAAAGGGAACTGAGGAGGAAGATGTTCAGGCGGCGCCAAAAGCAGAGCATCACGCGGATCTTCTACGCGGGGGACGTGCACGGGTCGCGGGTCTGCTGGAAGAAGTTCGTCAATGCTGCCGCTCATTACCCGGCGGATGCTCTCGTCATGGGCGGGGACCTGACCGGAAAGGCGTTGGTTCCGATCGTGCGCGAAGGCGACGGCTCCTACCGGGCTCGGGTAATCGGCGAGTCACGGGTCGCCCACACCGCTGAGGAGCTCGATCAGATGCAGCAGGCGATCTCGACCAACGGGATGTACGCGCTGATCGTCGATCAGGACGAGGCCCGCAGCCTGCAGGAAGACTCCGACAAACGGGATCGAGCCTTCGAAAAGGCGCTGCTGGACGAGCTGCGGCTCTGGATCGAGTTCGCCGACGAGCGCCTCGCCGGTAGCGAAGCCCGCGCTTACGTCATCCCCGGCAACGACGACCCGTGGTCGATCGACGAAGTACTCGAGTCGGGAACCTGCGTCGATGCCTGTGACGAGACCATACGGATGCTGGGTCCGCACGAGATGGTCTCGTTCGGTTATTCCAACCGCACCCCGTGGCAGACCCCGCGCGAGCTCGACGAGGACGAGATCTACTCACGGTTGAAGCGGCTCACCGACCAGCTGGAGGCTCCGGAACGGGCGATCTTCAACATCCACGTCCCGCCTTACGAAAGCAGCCTCGACACCGCCTTCGAGATTGACCAGGACCTTCGCTACGTGACCAAGGGGGGGCGACCGCACGAGATCGCCACCGGCAGCCCGGCGGTCCGCCAGATAATCGAGGAGGCGCAGCCGCTCCTGAGTCTGCACGGTCACATCCACGAGAGCAAAGGTGTGACGAAGATTGGACATACGGTGGCAATCAACCCCGGTTCCGATTACGGTAGCGGCCACCTCGACGGCTGCCTCATTCACCTGGCGGCCGATCGTGTGGTTAACCAGTACCTGGTGTCGGGATGAAGACGGGGACGAAAGGGGAAGGAATGGCCTCGCAGGGGGAGTCGACGGGGACCTATGCACGCCGTGCCACTGGCTTGGTGCGGGAAGTTTCTCCGTTCTCGACCCTGGTCTTCAACATGGCGGGGCAGCCGACGGCGGTCTTCCTCGCGATCTCGATCTTCTTCACCCTCGGGCTCTACCCGGGGGGTTCGATCTGGCTTGGCTTTGCGATGGCTCTCGTCGTCGCGATCGTGATCTGCGTCTGTTACGGCCTCTTCACCTCGGCGATCCCGCGCAGTGGTGGTGACTACGTCCTCGTTGGTCGTGTCACCCATCCGGTTATCGGCTTGGTGTCCTCGTTCTTCTGGACCTCCGGAGTGATTCTCTCGATCGCCTTCATCGCTTTGGCTTTCGTCACCGTTGCGCTGGGGCCGTCGCTGACGGCGGTGGGGCTGGTCAGCGGCCAGGACTCGCTTGTCACCGCCGGCGAAGACATCTTGGTCAGCAAGGGCTGGCAGTTCGGGATCGGGACCGCACTGATCCTTGGCTCTGCTGTTCTGCTGGCCGGAGGCTGGCGCTGGACGACGCGGATCATGAACGGACTCTGGGCGATCACGATGCTCGGCCTGGCGACCGTGTTCCTGGTCCTCCTCTTCAAGAGCCATGCCGGGTTCGTCAACAGCTTCAACCAGTTCGCCGGCTCGATCACCGGCGAACCCGACACCTACGGCGCGGTGATCGAAAGCGCCCACAAGGAAGGAGTCGACACCAGCCCCGCCTTCAGCATGGACAACACCTGGCCGGTGTGGGCGTCTATCTGCGGCCTCTCCCTGTTCGGTTGGCTCTCGATCTACATCTCGGGCGAGGTGCGGCGAGCGAGGGACACGACCCAGATGAAAGTCATGAGCCTAGGAGCCGTTCTCCACATCGGGATCGCGGCGATCCTCGCCGTCCTCTTCTTCGCCAGGTTCGGCCACGACTTTTTCGTCGCGATCAACTCGCTGGGCGAAAGCTACCCCTTTGCGGCGCCGCCCTATTACACGTTCCTGGCCTCGATCGCAGGCGGCAGCACCCTCCTCGCCTGGTGGCTTTTCATCGCTTTCGCGGCCGCCTTCCCGCTACTGATGATCCCCAACATCACGATCGCGGTCCGGACCTTCTTCGCCTGGGCTCTGGACGGCCTACTGCCGACCCGGTTCGCCCAAGTCTCCTCTCGGACCCATGCTCCCCATTACGCGATCGGCCTCACGGTCACCCTCAGCATCATCGTCCTCGGCTGGGCCGTCTTCAACAACGAAGGCTTCCAGAGTGTCCTCGTCGAGGCGATCCTCCTGCAGCTGGTGACGATGATCCTGATCGGGGTCTCCGCCGTGCTGCTGCCCTACCGCCGGCCCGACGCCTGGCGCTCTTCGGCGACCACCCGGCGCCTGTTCGGGATCCCCGTGGTCGCGGTTGCCGGCGGGCTGGTCGCGATCCTGTTGACGGTCCTCTACTACGTCTTCCTGCACTACCCCGACCTTGGGATCGACAAGGGTCAGTTCTACCGCGACTGCGCGATCATCCTCGGGGCAGCGCTTCTGACGTTCTTCATCGCCCGCACCGCTCGTCTGCGTCAGGGTGTCGACGTGGACAAGCTGGCGGCGGAGATCCCGCCGGAATAGTGGCCGAGGACTACACCAAGCCGCTCCCGGATCCCGTCGCCGAGGGGCTCCGGCTAGCGGAAGGCGCCGCTGAGCGGGATCTGCCGCTGCGAGTGCTCGGCGGGGTCGCGGTCGCGATCCTCTGCCCGAGCAGCCGGCGGCCACCGCTGGCGCGGGATTACGCCGACATCGACTTCGCCACCACCGGGTCCGCCAAGGAGGGTGTGATCGAGTTGATGGAAGCTTTTGGTTACAGCGGGGACCGGGAGTTCAACATCCTCCACGGCCACCGCCGTCTCTTTTTCTGGGATGAGAGCAATCAGCGACAGGTGGACGTGTTCGTCGATGAGGCAAACCTCTGTCACCGGATCGACTTGAAGCGCCGAATCGAGTCCGTGCCTCTCACTCTCTCGCTCGCAGACCTCACCGTGTTGAAGCTTCAGATCATCGAGACCAACGAAAAGGATTACCTCGACATCTGCGCGATCTTTGCCGACCACGACCTCACCCTCGATGAGAGCGGTGTCAACTCTTCGTATGTGTCCCAGTTGGGAGCAGGTGACTGGGGGCTTTGGAAGACGATGGAGCTGGTGGCCGAGCGCAGTGAACGGTTTGCCCTCGGTTTGTCCGGATTTGAAGCGTCGGAGCTCGTCGCCGAACGCCTGCGGCGCCTCCGCGCCGAGCTGGACAGCGTTCCCAAGTCGCGACGGTGGAAGCTGCGGGCGCGGGTCGGGGAGCGGAAGCGATGGTACGAGGTTCCCGAGGAAGTCCAGTAAGAATGGTCATGTCACATCTATTGGATAGTCTCGCCTATGTGAAGAGGCTGACTAATCGTCTCCGGAAGGGCCAAAGGTGACTCGCCCGCGTCGGGGGGAGCCGCGCGCGAGGACGAAGATCCTCGAGGCCAGCCGGAGGCTCTTTGCCAGGCGCGGTTTCTCGGAGACCTCGATGGGGGACATCGCGCGGACGGCGCAGGTGGCCCGAGCAACGGTCTACAACAACTTCGACGACAAGCAGGACATCCTCGCCGAGATCATCCGCGATTACATGACCGGCTACGCGATGATCGCCACGCGCCTTCGTGAAAATGCCCGCTCAGGAGAAACTTCGTTTGACCTGATCCAGGAGATGGTTCGCGAAGCTCTGAGCTGGCGGGTCAAGAACGCTGACCTGCGGCCAATCGTCGCGGTCGCCAAGAACCTACGCGGCAGCGGCTGGGAGGAGGCGGACAAAGCGGCTGACGATGCCCTCCTGGGCTGGATCATCGACGTCCACGCCGCCGACGCCGATGCCGGCCTGATCCGTGAGGACATCGACCTCGAGTTCGGGGTCCGCGCAGCCTTCGCAATGATCGAGTCGGTGCTCTCCTCCTTCGATGTCACCTCTAGCGAAGAGGACATCGACAAGGCCGCCCACCAGCTCGCGCTTCTGCACTGGTACTCAATTTGTTCCGTGCCGCCAGAGGCGGCCCCGCGCAGTCCCCTGGGACGCAAGAAGTCACCTGCAGAATCCTAGACAAACTGTCCAGTCTGGACTATTGTGGGTGGTCGCGTGTCCAGTCCAGATCATCTCGCAGGGGATCTGGCCCACCTAGTCCACCCCCTGACCGATCACTCTCAGTTGCCTTCCACTGGGCCGCTGGTGATCGTCCGCGGCGAAGGATGCGAGTTGGTTGCCGCAGAAGGCCGGCGGCTGATCGATGGCTGCTCAGGGCTCTGGACCGTCAACCTCGGCCATGGCCGAAACGACCTGGTCAAGGCAGCCGGAGCTCAACTTCAGACCCTGCCGTACCTCTCCACCTTCGGCGGCGTTTCCTCGCCGCCCGCGATTGAGCTGGCCGAGCGGATTACCGCGCTGACGCCAGGCCTGAGCGGCGTCTTCTTCGTCAGCGGCGGTAGTGAGGCCAACGAGAGCGCGATCAAGCTGGCGCGGCGCCACTGGATTCACCGTGGAATGCCGCAGAAGTCGATCGTCCTCGCGCACGACAGGGGGTACCACGGGCTGTCGGGGGTTACGACCACGGCGACTCGGCTGCGGGCCTACCACCCCGACTTCGGGGACCCCGCCCCCGACGTGGTCGAGGTGCCGGCGCCGTACACCTACCGATGCGAGGCCGGTGTGCCGTGTGACCCTGCGGTTTGCCCGATCTGTCAAGGAGATGCACTCGAGCGGAAGATCGAAGAGATCGGGCCCGATCGGGTGGCCGCCCTCATCGTCGAGCCGGTCTTCGGCTCCGGCGGGGTGATCGTGCCGCCGGCGGGCTACCTACGACGCCTGCGCGAGGTCTGCGACCGGCACGACGTGTTGCTGATCGTCGACGAGGTGATCACCGGCTTCGGTCGCACCGGGACCTGGTTTGCCTGCGAGGACGAAGGAGTCGTCGCCGACATGATCACCTTCGCCAAGGGCGTGACCAACGGCTACATCCCGCTGGGCGGGGTGGTCCTCAGCGATGCACTCTGGGACGAGCTCCGCGACCCAGGGCGCAGGCCGGGCTACCTGATGCATGGCTTTACGCACTCGGGCCATCCGGTCGCCTGTGCAGTTGCCCTGGCGACGATCGAGGCGATCGAGCGAGAGGACCTTCTGGTGCAGGTGGGGGAGAGCAGCGAGCTTCTCGCCGATGCAGTAGCCCCGCTTCGAGACCTTCCAGAAGTCGGGGAGGTCCGCCAGGCCGGGTTGATGGTCGGCGTCGAGCTGGTCGCCGACCGGGAGACCCGGCAACGCTGGCCGGTCGAGGCGGAGCGCGGCCGCCGTGCCGCCTACGCGGCACGGGATCGAGGACTGCTCACCCGCGGCCTCTTGGACGACATCCTCTGCTTCGCGCCGCCGTTCACCATCTCAGAGCAGATGCTGCGGCTCTCCGTGGAGATCCTCGGTGAGAGCATCGCCGCCACCGGGGACCTCCACGCCGAACCACGCGTCTAGGGCAGGTACTTTTCCGCCTGTTCCTTGGCTTCTTCGATGCCTTTTTCAGCCTTAGCCTGACCTTCTTCAAGGCCCTCTTCGGCTTCCTTCTGGGCCTTTTCGAACTTCTTCTTGGTCTTGCCGTTGACCTCTTCCTTGGCTTCTTCGAGGCCCTTCTTGGTCTTTTCGACGCCTTCGTCGATCGCTTCTTCGGCCTTCTTCGTGCCTTCTTCGACCTGCGTTTCGGCCTGTTCCTGAATCGTCCCGGTGGTGTCGTCACTGCTGCCGCAGCCGGACCAGACGACGCCGCCGGCGGCGATCGCGATCACGGCGAACAGCGAGAGAATGGGGCGCGGCTTTTTGCTCATTAATGCTCCAGATCGTTGCTGTTTAACGTGGCGGCAGTGAATCAGACCGAGCCGGACAGCTTCGAATCTCTGGTCGCCGACGCGATCGACGCCCTCCCCGAGGAATTTCAGCGCCTGCTGGAGCGGGTCGCAGTAGTCGTCTCTGACCTCGGCTTCGAGCGGCATGCCTACGGCGAGTACTTCGGTGACGGGGTCGCGGCCGAACGCTACGAGGACCGGATCGTGATCTACCGCGACACCCTCGAACGGGACTTCGGCCACGACCGTGGACTGCTCGCCCGCCAGGTGGAGCAGACTCTGCGGCACGAGCTCGCCCACCACCTCGGCTGGGACGAGGGCGGCGTCGGCGGCCTCGGCCTCTAGTCAGCGAACCCGGCAGGTCTGTTCGATGTTTTCGCTGATCTCGCTGTGCCCTTCGAAGCGGAAGGTGCCGCGAGCGAAGACGAAGGGCGCGATCGTGAAGTCGCCCGGGGCGGTGCAGGCGGCTGAGACATAGCTGCGGCGCTTGCCCGCGTATGAGTAGCGCCGGTCAATCGTCAGGTCGATCTCGGTTACCGAGCCGAGGCCGCCGCCCAGGCGGGGGATCTTCGCTCGCAGGAGGGTGCCGAACCTTCCCTTGCTGAGATGTTGAATCGCCAGCGGCACCACCAAGGTGAAGCGAACGGGAACGCCGGCGAAGAGGTGGAGGACCAGGGCCTGCTTCCCCCGCTGGCGGCTGTTGAAGGCGAGGATCTTGCCGGTGGCGGTGACCTCCTTGCCGAGCTGGACGTCGGCGCTGAAGTTGCCGCGTCCCACCAGCGCCGGGCGGCAGCGTTCCAGCGCCGCTTCGGTGCTGGTCGATTGCAGGATCGGCGCCGAGCAGACCGGCAGGCCCTTGCTGTAGAGGCGGCCGTTGCGGTGGATCGCGATTTCCAGCCAGCGCAGCGGCGGCGGATGGCTTCCATCGGTGGTGGCGATCCGGCCCGAGACCTCGACGCTGACGGGGGCGCTGCGGTCCCGGGGCAGCGCGTGTGGCGTGAAGTCGGCGTTGAAGGTGAGTTCGAGACCGTCCTTGATCACGCGCTCCGCGCCGGAGTCACCAGCCCAGCCGAGGGCGAGCACAGCAGTCAGGGCGGGGATGAAAAATCGGCGGCGCATGCTCCTAGCGGCGAGTCTAGGCGCTCGCTTCCGCGACCGAGATTGAGCGATGACTAAGGGTTAAGAGCCGTCGCGATCGTCGGGGCGGGTTACTCGTTCGGCCCGCTGCCGGACTTCTTCGCTTGCTTCCTTGGTGGCGGCGAAAGCCTCGTCGCGGGCGGCGGCGATCCCCTCGCTGGGCTTGCCGCCGACGATGTCGCGGAAGGCTTCCTTGAAGCGCTCGGTGCGGCGGTCCGGGGTGAAGCGCTCTTCCGAGCGGGCCTGCTTGCGGGGGTTGCGCTCGTGATAGCGGCGGCGTGCCCAGGCCGACTCCGGCTTGCCGAGGCGGCAGGCACCGTAGAGCGCGATCGGAAAGATGAAGAAGCCGATGCTGCCGTGCATCACCCGCCCCTTGGCGAAGCAGATCGCGACGAGGCAGAAGACGAGCAGGGCGCTGAGGACGGTGCCGAGGATCGCGCCGACATCCCCCTCTTCGATCGTGAACGGGGTGAAGCCGAGCAGGGCGAGCATCATCAGCGCCGCCGCGATCACCGTGGCATCGATCGAGGCACGCCCCTCCTTCGCCCAGTAGACGTCGTCGAGGTAGACCCAGAGGGCGAACTCGTCGATCGTCAGGCCGGCGCCGATCCCGAAGGCGAAGGCGCAGATCTCCGTCCAGGGGCTGTTGCCGAAGGCGGCGAAGCCGCCGGCGCCAGCGGCCATCATCGTCACGATCCCGAAGACGAGGTGGTGGAGGTGGACGCCGCTGTCGCTGACGATGCTGCCGGGCCACCAGGGCACCTTCGGGCTGCGCATCAGCCGCGTGCTCATGCGGATGAAAGCGAAGGAGAGAAGGAAGCCCATGAGGACGAGGTAGAGCCCCTGCAGCTCGTGCTCGGAGATGCGGTTCCAGAAGTCGGTGACGATCGAGGCGGTGCTCATGCCGGCACTGGGGTCGCGCGTATGGACGGCGCCTGTTCATTCCGCGCCGCGATCAGGTCGAGGGTGAGCAGGACGGCGGCGATCGCGAAGATCGGCGAGAGGGCGATGTCGGTTACTGCCTCGGCGAGCCAGGTGGCGAGGAAGGTGTGACCGAAGAGGTCGTGGACCAGGGCGGCGAGCAGGTGCCCGATCCCGTCGCCGATGACCTGGATTGGGAGCAGAACCCAGAGGACGAGCCAGAAGTTTCCCCAGACCAGGCGCATGCTGCGAGTTAGCGCCCCGCGCGCGGTGCGCTCCTCCAGCTCAACCACCGGACCGGCGAGGCCGAACCAGACGAAAACGAGTAGGCCGGGGAGGATGCCGAGCAGGAGTCCGACCGCGACACCGACCACGTAGACGAGGTCGACAGCGATCAGGCGGCCGTAGTTGAGGCGCCGGGCGATCTCGCGCAGCGGCGGTGGATCCTCGCCGTGAGGGTGGGTGAGCGAGATCGCGATCGCGCCGCTGAAGAAGACCTCGCCGATCAGCCCGGTGGCGGTGATCGCCCCGACAGCGAGGACCAGTGCCGCGACTTTAATCCCGTTGGTGAGGTCGAGCGATTCGAGCTCGACGTTCATCGTCAGCGCGTCGAGCAAGGCAAGCGGCACGAAGACGACCAGGGCCAGCAGCAGGAGCGAGGGGGCCCAGGAGCGGTAGGTCCGCCAGATTCGGCTGTAGGTGGAGCCGACTCGCCGGGGAAGGCTCACCGGCGACGATCGCGGCGACCGGCCGGCCGCCGACCCCGCGCCTCCAGTCGCGACTGGCTTGACTCGGCCGCGGGTATCTTCTTCAGCCGCCCGAGCTCGGGGATCAGAATCTCTTCGGCGCAGCGCCGGTGCCAGTGGTGATGATCGGTGCCGCCGAGCCGGCGGACGAACTGAACGATCGTGTGGTCCTCGCCGACCGGGATCTCCCCATGGCACCCCGGGCAGTGGTAGAGCTTGCGGGCGATCCCGCGGATCAGCCAGGTCTCGTCACCCTCTTCGTTGAGGCCGAAGAGGCTCCAGCGTTTGCTCGGCTCCCCCTCGAACCGATCCACCTCAGCGCCTCGACATCCAGGCGAAGCCGGCGGCCATCGCCACGTTGGCGACTCCCGCCAGCTGCAGGCCCAGCTTCGCGCCGGGGCGGCTCACCGCCGGTGAGGCAGACCAGAGGGCGTCGGTGGCGATCTCGGTCCCGCGCAGCCAGGCCAACGACTGCCAGTCGGCCGCCGAGCCGCGGCGGTCGGCCACCAGGTGGGCGGCGGCGAAGGTGAGCCAGATCGGGCCGCAGCGGCGGAAGAGGTGCTTCGCATCCGGCGAGGGCTCCTCGTGACCGAGCACCTTCAGGGTCGCCGCGGGCGCCGCGATCGCAGCGCTGCCGAGCAGAAGATCGAAAACGATCATGTTGCGGTTGGTGAGGCGCAGGGCCTCTTCCAGGGTCATCGCAGGACGAATCCAACCAGAACCTGGAAGGGAAAGCGTCAGGTTCGGCGAAATGGACCGCCGTGACCAAGACCGCAACGAAGTCCCCACAGCTCAAAAGCCTTTCCGACTACATCCAGGAGCGTTTCGAAGAGTTCTCGCGCTCCCAGAAGGATGTCGCCCGCTACATCGTCGATCACCTCGACGAGGCAGCTTTCCTCACCGCCGAGGAGCTGGCCAGGAGAGCGAGCACCTCGTCCTCGACGGTGGTGCGCTTCTCCCAGGCCCTCGGTTTCGAGGGCTACCCGGAGCTCCAGCAGGCGGCGATCGAGGAGTACCGGACGACGATCGCGGCAAGCGCGACCGCCGGCGGCGCCCTCTTCTCTTTCGATCACTCCGAGCTGGAGGGGTCGCTCAGCGCCGACTACGCGAACCTCGAGGAAACCGCGCGCAAGCTGACCTCCGACCAGGTCAACGCCTCGGTCGCGGCGCTGGCCGAAGCGCAGCGCATCGTCATCGTCGGCGTCGACCAGATGGCCTTTTTCGCCAGCTACCTGCGCCACACCCTCAGCTTGTTGGACATCCGCGCCGAAATCGTTGCCAGCACCGGTGGCGAATCGCTGCAGCGCCTGGGCCGGATCGACGAGAACACCCTCGTCATCACCCTTTCCGCCGGCCGCGCCCACCCGCTGCTGCTGCGGGCGATGAAGCTGGCGCTGCACCGCGGCGCCCGCACCCTGGCGATCTCCGATGCGACGATGTCGGAGGTGGGGGAGCATGCCGAGCTGACTCTCTACTTCTCCTCCAACAGCCCCAGCTTCAACCGTTCGCACACGGCGCTGATGGCCCTGGTCCAAGGTTTGGCCCACGGGCTCTACGCCCGCGACGAAGCCGCGCACAAAGATCGCATCCGCGCGTACAAACTGAAGTAACGGTCTCTGCCGCAGAGGCGAAGCGCCCGCGCGCGTCCGGTAGGTAATCTGGACGCGATGACTGAGCGCGCGACGTTTCGACTGAAGACCGGCCTCGCCGAGATGCTGAAAGGCGGGGTGATCATGGACGTGGTCACCCCCGAGGAGGCGAAGATCGCCGAGGACGCGGGCGCTGTCGCGGTGATGGCGTTGGAGCGGGTCCCCGCCGACATCCGTCGCGACGGCGGTGTCGCCCGGATGTCCGACCCGGCGATGATCAAAGGCATCCAGGAGGCGGTCTCGATCCCGGTGATGGCCAAGGCCCGGATCGGTCACTTCGCCGAGGCGCAGGTTCTGCAGGCGCTGGAGGTTGATTACATCGACGAGTCCGAGGTGCTGACCCCGGCCGACGAGCGCAACCACATCGACAAGCTCGCCTTCGAGGTTCCCTTCGTCTGCGGCGCCACCAACCTCGGCGAGGCGCTGCGGCGGCTCGGCGAGGGGGCGGCGATGATCCGCTCCAAGGGCGAGGCCGGAACCGGCAACGTCGTCGAGGCGGTCCGCCACATGCGCGAGATCACCGGTGGCATCAAGCGGCTGGCGCAGCTTCGTCCCGAGGAGCTGGCGGCGGCGGCAAAAGAACACCAGGCGCCGCTGGAAGTGGTCCAGGAGGTTGCCGCGGCGGGTCGTCTGCCGGTGCCGCTCTTCTGCGCCGGGGGTATTGCGACGCCCGCCGACGCGGCGCTGATGATGCAGCTCGGCGCCGAGGGCAACTTCGTCGGCTCGGGAATTTTCAAGAGCTCCGATCCGCAGCGGCGGGCGCGGGCGATCGTCGAGGCGACCACCCACCACAACGACCCCGAGCGCGTGGCCGCGGCCTCGATCGGCCTCGGCGAGGCGATGCCGGGGTTGGAGATCGCCGGCCTCGCCGCCGAGGACGCCCTGCTGCAGAACCGCGGAGCGTAGGTGGCGGACCTTAGGGTCGGCGTCCTCGCGCTCCAGGGCGATTTCGAAGCCCACGCGAAGACGCTGCGCGCGCTCGGCGCCGAGCCGCGCGAGGTCCGGACGCCGGCGCAGATGGAGGGCCTCGACGCGCTCGTCATCCCCGGCGGCGAGAGCACGACGATCGGCAAGCAGATCTCCTCGGCGGGACTCGAGACGGCGCTGCGGGCCCACCACGAGGCCGGTCGCCCGATCCTCGGCACCTGCGCCGGCTTGATCGTCTGCGACGCCGAGCACCTCGGCTTCATCGACGCGGTCGCGAAGCGGAACGCCTTCGGCCGCCAGCTACAGAGCTTCGAGGCCGACATAGAGGTCGAGGGGGCGGGCGACGAGCCGCTGCGGGCGGTGTTCATCCGCGCGCCCTGGGTCGAGAGCCACGGCGAGGGGGTGGAGGTGCTGGCCTCCTATGACGGGCACCCGGTGGCGATCAGGGAGGGAAGCGTGCTCGCCTGCGCCTTCCACCCGGAGCTGACCGATGACCCCCGCTTCCACGCGATCTTCATGGCGATGACCACGGCGGCCCGGGAACGGGCCGGGGAGGAGGCAAGACGATGAGCGGCGGCGACACGAGGGTGCAGAACTTGGCGAAGATCCTGGTCGGCTACTCGACCAAGGTGAAAGAGGGGGACGTCGTCGCGATCGACGGCGAGAGCGCAGCGGCGCCGCTGCTGCTGGCGGTCTACGAGGAGGTGCTCAAAGCCGGCGGGCAGGCGATGCTGAACGTGGCCCTCGAGGGTCAGGTCGCGGCCTACTTCAAGCACGCCTCGGACAAGCAGCTGGAATGGATCTCGCCCTTCGCCGAGTGGATGGTCGACAACGCCGACGTGCGGATCGCGATCGGCGCCAGCACCAACACCCGTGAGCTCTCGGGCGTGCCGCCGGAGCGACAGACGCTGCGCCAGTCGGCCACGGGAGACCTGATGACGCGGGCGATGAAGCGGGCTGCCGAGGGGGAGTTCCGCTGGTGCTACACGCTCTTCCCGACCAGCGCCTACGCCTCCGAGGCGGAGATGAGCCTCGCCGACTACGAAGACTTTTACTTTGGTGCCTGCCTCGCCACCGATCCGGAGCCGCTGACGGCGTGGAAGCGCGCCTCGGAGGAGACGACCCGGCTGGCCGACTGGATCGAGGGCCACGAGGAGGTGCGGGTGACCGCGCCGGGAACCGACATCCGGCTCGGGATTGCCGGCCGCAAATTCATCCCTTGCGTCGGCGACAACAACATGCCCGACGGGGAGTTCTTCACCGGCCCGGTCGAGGATTCGGTCGAGGGCGAAGTCAGCTTCCACCTGCCGGCGGTGATCGGTGGCCGCGAGGTCTCCGGCGTCAAACTCCGCTTTGAGAGTGGCAGGGTCGTCGACGCCTCGGCCGAGCGCGGCGAGGAGTACCTGCTGAAACTGCTCGACACCGACGAGGGTGCGCGGACGCTCGGCGAGCTCGGGATCGGCACCAACTACGGGATCGCCAACGGCACCCGCGAGGTCCTGCTCGACGAGAAGATCGGGGGCACCGTCCACATGGCGGTCGGCGGCAGCTACCCGGAGTCCGGCGGCGAGAACGAGTCCGCCGTCCACACCGACCTGGTCTGCGACCTTCGCCTCGGCGGAAAGCTTGAAGTCGACGGTGTGGTGATGCAGGAAGACGGCAGATTCGTCGTCTGACGAGCCGTCAGGAGTGAGTGACGATGACGCCGAGAAAGCCGATCACCATCGTCGCGAACATTCCTCCGAAAAGCTGGATCAACATTCGGTTCTGAGCGGCAAACTGAGTCCGCATTTCGGCAAAGCCCGCATCCATGCGCTGCTCGATGCGATCAACGCGAGCGTTGAGGTCGTCAAGCCTCTCGTCGGTCCAAGCTCCCCTTGCCATCACGGCCATGATGGCAAGCTATCAAACCAAATGCAACGTTTGGTCTACGAAACTTTAAAATTTCGGTGACGTAGCCGTTACTGATCCGGCAAGGGTGAGCCGGCGAGGAAGAAGAACCAGAGGGTGAGAGCGAGGGCGGCGAGCATCACCGAGGCCATCAGCACCGCCTCGACCACGGTGACGGAGCTCGGCATCGGCGCCGTGTCCCGCATGCTCTTCAGCCAGCTGGGGCGGATCGGCGCCAGCCGGTTGGTGCCGGTGATGCGGATGTAGAGGTTGTTGAGGCGGCCGATCAGCCAGGCGACGACGAGGATCGAAGCGACGATCCCGACCGCGACGATGGCGTAGGGGCCGCCGCTGGGGAACTGCGTCTCCGAGAGCTTCGAGGCGATGTAGACCCAGCTCAGGGGGATCGCCGTCCAGAGCGAGAAGGCCGCCAACAGCATGGCGACGAAAACGAGGCTGGCAGCCAGCGCCTGTCCAGCTCTTTGGGTTCTCTCCTTCACTGCCATGGGGCGACTTCATAGAATGCCAGGCGATGTCCGGGCATTCCAAGTGGCACTCGATCAAACACAAGAAGGGCGCTGCCGACGCCAAACGCGGCAAGCTCTTCAGCAAGCTCGCGCGCGCGATCACCGTCGCTGCCCGTGACGGCGGCGGCGACATCAGCGGCAACCCGACGCTGGCGACGGCGGTCCAGAAGGCCAAAGAAGCCTCGATGCCGAAGGACAAAATCCAGAAAGCGATCGACGTTGGCACCGGAGCCGGCAGCGACGGCGCCGCAATAGAAAGGATCGTCTACGAGGGCTACGGCCCGGCCGGCGTCGCCGTCCTCGTCGAAGCCCTCACCGACAACCGCAACCGCGCCAGCGCCGAGATCCGGCACGCCTTCTCCAAACACGGAGGCAGCCTCGGCGAGCCCGGCTCGGTTGCTTGGATCTTCGAGAAAAAGGGCGCAATCGTGGTTGACGGCAGCCGCTACGGGGAGGACGACCTGATCGGGGCGATCGACGCGGGCGCCGAAGACGTCCGCGAGGACGACGGCAAGCTGCGGGTGATCTGCGAGCCCACCGACCTCACCGCCGTGCGCGAGGCACTCGCCGGCGAAGGGATCGAGGTCGAGTCGGCCGGGTTGATCACGGAGCCGAAAAGCAGCGTCGAAGTTAAGGGTCACGACGCCGAGCGGGTGCTGAAACTGCTCGACTCACTCGACGACCAAGACGACGTCGACGAGGTCTACGCCAACTTCGACATCCCCGCTGACGTTCTCGAGAAGCTCGCTGCCTAGGAGGCATCCGACCGGATTCCGAGAATCACTACTTGTGCAAGTAGTGATCGGAATCGACCCTGGGGCGGCAAACCTCGGCTTCGGCGTGGTTCGCGTCGAGGGGAACCACATGGTGGCCCTTGACGGCGGGGTGGTCGAGACCACGCCCGATCTGCCGCTGGAGCGGCGCCTGGAGCGGATTCACCGGTCACTGAAGGAGCTGATCGCCTGGCACGAGCCAAAAGCGATGGCGATCGAGGAGGTCTTCTTCGGCAAGAACGTGCGCTCGGCGATGGCCGTCGGGCAGGCCAGCGGCGTGGCGATGTTGGCCGCGGCTGAGCACGGCGTCAGCTGCTTCGCCTACACGCCGCAGGCGATCAAGATGGCGGTCTGCGGCTCCGGCGGAGCCGGCAAGAAGCAGGTCCAGCGCATGGTTGGGACGCTGCTCGGCCTGCCCGAGCCGCCGACCCCCGACCACGCTGCCGACGCCCTCGCGGTGGCGATCTGCCACGGCGGCGCCGCCGGTCACCGGCAGGCGGTTGCGGTGGCGCGGGAAGTCATCCCTGCGCCGGGGGAGCGGGTCGCCGGATGATTGCTGCGGTGCGGGGCGAGGTGATGGTGAGGCGACCCGACCACGTCGTCGTCGATACCGGTGGCGTCGGCTACCGGCTCGCCGTCTCCTCGGAGACGCTGAAAGCGGTGCCGGCAACGGGCCGCGAGACCTTCCTGCATGCCGAGCTGATCGCCCGCGAGGACTCGCTCTCGCTCTATGGGTTCTCTTCCGAGGAGGAGCGCGACCTCTTCCGGCTGCTGATCACTGTCAGCGGCGTCGGCCCCAAGGTCGCGATCGCCACCCTCTCCGGCGGCAGCCACCGCGATCTCCTGCGGGCGATCGCAGCCGGCGACGCGAAACGGTTCCAGGCTGTGCCTGGGATCGGCAAGCGGACGGCCGAACGGATCATCGTCGAGCTGAAGGAGAAAGTGGCCGGGGCGCTGGAGGAAGAGGTGGCCGTGAGCGCCGTCGAGCAGGGAGATGCCCGCGCGCTCGCCCGCGACGGCCTCGTCAACCTTGGCTACGCGCCGCTCGAGGCCGAGCAGCTGCTCGACGGGGTGGAGGGCTCCGAGCCCCAGGATCTTGTCGCGGCGGCGCTGCGCAAAGCCGGGACCTCGAGGAACGCCGCGTGAGCGACGGCCCAGACATCGGCGGCAACCGCATCCGCACCCCTGGGATCGACGAGGACCCGGTGCCCGTGGATGCCGAGGTCAAGGTTCACGACGCCCGCGCGGAGGCTCCCGAGGAGGACCTCGACCGCTCGCTGCGGCCGCCGACGCTGGCCGACTTCGTCAACCAGCAGCAGGTGACCGACCAGCTGACGATCTTCATTGAAGCTGCCAAAGGTCGCGGCGAGCCCCTTGACCACGTCCTCCTTGCCGGCCCTCCCGGATTGGGCAAGACCTCGCTCGCCCACATCGTCGCCGCCGAGCTCGGGGTGCCGATGGTGCAGACGGCCGGGCCGGCCCTCGAGCGCAAGGCCGACGTCGCCTCCTTCCTCACCGCGTTGGAGCCGGGCAGCGTCTTCTTCATCGACGAGATCCACCGGCTCGGGCGGGCGGTCGAGGAGACCCTCTACCCGGCAATGGAGGACGGCGAGCTGCCGGTGATCCTTGGGCAGGGAGCGGGGGCGCGGACGGTAACCCTGCCGCTTCCGCCCTTCACCTTGATCGGGGCGACGACCCGATCCGGGTTGCTGACGACCCCGCTGCGCGACCGCTTCGGCGTCTCCCATCGACTCGAGTACTACGAGGCCGAGCACCTGGCGCTGATCATCGAGCGCTCGGCCGGGATCCTCGGGGTCGACATCGACCCTGCCGGGGCGGAGACGATCGCCTCCCGTTCGAGGGGAACGCCGCGCGTCGCCAACCGCCTGCTGAAGCGGGTTCGGGACTTCGCCCAGGTCAAGGGCAGCGGCCGGATCGGCGCCAACGAGGCTGCTGACGCCCTGGCGATGCTCGAGGTCGATGCCGGCGGCCTCGATCGCAGCGACCGCGCCCTCCTGGAGACGATCGCGACCAAGTTCGGCGGCGGCCCGGTCGGGCTCTCGACCCTGGCGGTCGCGATCGGCGAGGAGCAGGACACGATCGAGGACGTCCTTGAGCCCTACCTCCTCCAGCAGGGCTTGCTGAAGCGGACCCCGCGAGGTCGAGTTCTTACCCAACGCGCCTTTGACCATCTCGGGGTTCCCGCGCCCGAAGGTGCGGCGAGCCTCTTTTGAGACCCTCCCGCTAGCCTGTCGAATATGCCGTTTTTCATCTGTCCGAATTGCGGACACCGGGAGGTGAGCGGGGAGCGGACCGCGGGGTTCAGCACCCGCCCCAAGGGCTGCTCGAAATGCGGCTTCGGTTTTGTCTTCGAATTACTCGACGATTATTATCCGGCTCCGAATGCGGCCTTTTTCGTCTGTGACAAGCAGGAACGCGTGATCGACGCCGGCAAAGGCAGCTTCGAGCTGACCGGTTTGACCGATGAGGACGTAATCGGCCGCCCGGTTCGCGAGGTCCTCGGGCTCGACTGGATCGACTCCGGCGACGGTGGCAAAGAGGCCGATACCGACGGTGACGGCGTCAGCGATCCGATCGAGACCTCCCTCGAGTGGGGCGTCCGTTCCCTCGGCAAGCGCGTCGCGGTGAACGCGGAGGGCGATTTGCCGGCGCGGGCGGTGGCCGACGTCTTTCCCGCCTACGACGACGACGGCGGCCTTCTCCTCGTCCTCACCCCGGAGGGCTGACGGAGATGAGCTCCCGCCGCCGCAACCTCTTCGTCCTGCTCTTCGTCGTCGGGCTGGTCGCCGTATCCGGGCTGATCATCGCCACCAAGGAAACGAAGCTTGGCCTCGACCTGCAGGGCGGGCTCGAGCTCGTCTACCAGGGCCAGCCGACCGGGACGAGCAACGAAGTCTCCGGCGAAGACATCGACGAGTCGATCTCGATCATCGAACAGCGGATCAACAAGCTCGGCGTCTCCGAGCCCGAGGTCGCGCGGCTCGGGGTAGACGGGATCACGGTCAGCCTGCCCGGCGTCACCGACGCCCGCCGCGCCGCCGAGCAGGTCGGCACCACCGCCCAGCTCTACTACTTCGATTGGGAGCCGAACCTAATCGGGCCCGAGAAGGTGATCGGCGGCAAACCGGGGGTCGAACCGCCGGAAGGGCCACGCAAAGCCTCCGAAGAACGATGGGAAAAGGCCGGTCGCAACGTTGCCAAAGAAGAGAACAAACGGCTGATCTTCGCCGGCGCCTATCCGACCGCCTATGAAGCCGCCCAGCTGGCCGCCGAACAGCCGCCGGCTACGAACTGCGAGGAGCAGGGATGCTCCGTCGCCAAGCCCCGCTACTACCTTTTCGACAAAGCCGAGCCGCACGACCTCATCGCCGGGCCGGAGCTGGCAAAAAAGGACCTCTACATCAGCGCCACGGGGAAGAAACGGTCGAAGGACGGGATCGTCGTCGAGGTCCCGGCGGGCACGATCGTCGTCTCCGAACTTCCGGTCGACGAATCCGGGCAGGTGATCGAAGACGCGGAGCCGGGCTGGTACGCGCTCAAAGACGAACCGGCGCTGAGCGGCAACGACATCACCAACCCCGAACAGACCTATGGGCCGAACAACGAACCGGTCGTTTCCTTTGGCTTCACCGACGACGGGCGCGACGCCTTCCAGGAAGTGACGAGGAGGATCGCCCAGCGCGGACAGGCGCAGGCGATCGGCCCAGTGGGGGGCGAAGAAGCCGAAGCGCTGTCCGGGCACTTCGCCGTCATCCTCGACAACGAAGTCAAAACGCGGCCGATCATCAACTTCGCCGAAAACCCGGACGGGATCGACGGTCGCACTGGGGCCCAGATCTCGGGTGGGTTCAACAGCGTCAACGAGGCTCAAGACCTGGCAACCACCCTGCAGATCGGCGCCCTGCCGATCAGCCTCAAACTGATCAGCCAGACGCAGGTCTCGGCGACCCTCGGCAGCGAAGCGCTCGACCAGGGCGTCAAGGCCGGGATCGTCGGCCTGGCGCTGGTGATCCTCTTCCTGCTCCTCTACTACCGCTTCCTCGGCCTGATCGCCTCGATCGCCCTCGGTGCCTACGCGGTGATCTTCTTCGCCCTGATCGACCTGATCCCGATCACCCTCACCCTGCCGGGCATCGCCGGGCTGGTGCTGACGATAGGCGTGGCCGCCGACTCCAACATCGTCATCTTCGAGCGAATAAAGGAGGAGGTGAGGGCGGGCCGCTCGATGTCGAGCGCGATCGCCGCTGGCTACAAACGCGGGATCAGCACGATCATCGACGCCAACGTCGTCACCCTGCTGACCGCCTTCATCCTCTTCGTCCTGGCGACCGCGGGCGTCAAGGGGTTCGCCTTCACCCTCGGTGTCGGCACGATCGTCTCGCTGCTGACCGCGGTTGTCTTCACCCAGGCGCTGCTGATCAGCATGAGCCGCTCACGGCTACTGCGCTCGCCGAGCGCCCTCGGCGCCGGCGGCGAGGGGAGAAAATGGCACTTCGACTTCATGGGCGCGAGCCGCTGGTTCTTCTCGATTTCGGGAGTGATCCTGCTGATCGGTGGCTTTGCCCTGGCGACCAAGCAGCTCAACTTCGGGATCGACTTCGAGTCGGGAACGCGGATCACCGCGGCGCTGCAGAAACCGACCGACGAGGAAGGCGTTCGTGACGCGCTCGAGCAAGCTGGGATTAACGGTGAGGAGGTCCAGCAGGTCGACGATCCGAACTTCGGCAGCAACGTCTTCCAGATCCAGTCGCACGAGCTCAAGCCGGGCGAAGTGCGCGAGGCCGAATCCACCCTGATCGACGAATTCGGGGTGGTGGAAGAAGGGTTCGAGAGCACCAGTGTCGGCCCCACCTTCGGCCAGCAGGTGGCCGACAGCGCGCTGAAGGCGCTGATCTTCTCGCTGCTGGTGATCTGCGGCTATGTGGCTCTGCGCTTCGACCCGAAGTTCGCCGTCCCGGTCCTGATCGCGATCTTCCACGACATCCTGATCACCGCCGGCGTCTACTCATTGACCGGAAAAGAGGTGAGCAGCGGTACGGTCGCCGCCTTCCTGACGATCTTGGGTTACTCGATCTACGACACGATCATCGTCTTCGACCGGATCCGCGAGAACGTGCCGCGGATGCCGCGGGCCGCCTTCTCCCAGATCGTCAACCGCTCGATGAGCGAGGTCTTGACCAGGTCGTTGGCGACCAGCTTCTCGACCCTTCTCGGCGTCCTCTCGCTGATGGTCTTCGGCGGCGCCACGCTGCAGGACTTCGCCTTCGCGATGCTGGTCGGGATCGCTTCCGGCACCTACTCCTCGATCTTCATCGCCTCGCCGGTGCTGACCGCTTGGAAAGAACGCGAGCCGGGCTTCGTCCGCCGCCGCCTGCGGATCGCCGAAGTTGAGGGCGGCAGGGTGCCGGCCTACGCCGATGACATCGAGATGGCGAAACTGAGCCGCGATGACGAAACCGAAGCGGGGACGCCGACCGAAGCCGAGGCACCGGCAGCGGCGCCGGCCGCGGGACCGGTGGCGACCGCGGAGCGGATCGAGGATCCTGGCACCGGGAACGGCAGCGGCTCCCGCACCAACGGGGACACGGAGGCGGCGGCCGAGGCCTCGGCGGAGCGCCGTCAGCGCAACGCCGAGCGCCGGGCTCGGCGACAGGCACGACGCAAGCACGGGAGGCGGTAGCCGATGGCTCTTGTTGTTTTCTTCATGATGGGAATCGCCCTCTGGCACTTCACCGTCTTCCTGCCGGACCGCTTCTGGCAGGGGATTGTCGGCGCTTTCCTCGGCGCCGTAATCGGCTCGATCGTCTTCGGGATGATCGTCCAGGAGGCGAGCGGCAAAGACCTTGGTGACACCGACCTCTCGACGGCGCTGATCGCCGTTCCGGGGACGCTGATCGGGCTCGCAATCGTCTACGCGATCGGTATGCGCTCCGAAGAGCGACTCGACTGAGGAAGTTCTCGGGGTTTCCGCACCTTCGGGGCTTCAAGCGCCCCATTTCCGCCGCCGGGCTACCTAGCCTGGAAGGGTGCCGAATAGCGCCAGTCCATTTGCCGCCGAGCCGTACTCCTACGCGGAGGCGCGGGCCCTGGTCGAGGAGCTCGGACTGAGCGATCCGGTCGCGGTGACGCTGGTCCGGCGGGGCTATCGGACGCCGGAAGAGGCGCGGACGTTTCTTGCTGCCGAAGAGACGCACCCGCCGCAAGCGTTCGAGGGGATGGTCGTGGCGGTCGCGCAGCTGCTTGCGGCGACGGAGGCAGGCAAGAGGATCACCGTCCACGGCGATTTCGACGTCGACGGGGTCTGCGCGACGACGTTGATGGTCTCGACCCTGCGCGAGCTTGGCGCGGACTGCGATTGGTTCATCCCCAACCGGCTCGAGGACGGGTACGGGCTGTCGGAGAAGAACGTGCGGAAGCTCGCCGAGCGGGGCACCCAGCTGCTGGTGACGGTCGACTGCGGGATCACCTCGGTCGAGGAGGTGCGGTTGGCAAAGGAGCTGGGGATGGAGGTGATCGTCACCGATCACCACCAGCAGGCCGAGGCGCTTCCGGACTGCTTGATCCTGCATCCGCAGGTGAGTGGTTATCCGTTTGAGGCTCTGTGCGGGACCGCTGTGGCTTGGAAGCTGTGCTGCGCTCTGAGGGAGGCGCCATCAGCAGGACCCACCAGCAAAGTAGGGCCTGCTGATGCCGCCTCTGAGCGCGATTTGGATTTGGTGGCCCTGGCGACGGTGGCGGACGTGGTGCCGTTGGTCGGGGAGAACCGTTGTCTTGTTCGGAAGGGGCTTGCTGAGATTCGGCGGGCGCAGCGGCCTGGGATCAAGGCGCTTCTCGGGGTCTCCAAATGCGATCCGGAGCGGTTGGACGAGGGAGACCTGGGTTTCCGGCTGGCGCCGAGGATCAACGCCGCCGGCCGGCTGTATCGGGCCGATGCCGGGGTGGAGCTGTTCCTGACCAAAGATGAGGAGCGGGCCGAGACGATCGCGATCGAGCTGAGCAAAGCGAACTCGGAACGACGGGCGACCGAGCGGGAGGTCGACGCAGCGGCCGAGGCGGCGCGGCGGGAGCTTCCCGGGGATCTGAGCGAGGCACGAGGTCTGGTCCTGGCGGGGGAGGGATGGCACCCCGGCGTGGTCGGGATCGTCGCCTCGCGTCTGGTCGAGCGGCATCACCGACCCGTCGTTGTCATCTCCCTCGACGAAGACGGGAGCGGGCGCGGCTCAGGACGCAGTATCCCGGGCTTCGATCTCCTGGCGGCGCTGGAGGCCTGCGCCGATCACCTCGAGGGTTTCGGCGGCCACCGGGCGGCTGCCGGGCTCCAGATCAAGGCCGAGAACGTGGAGGCGTTCCAGCGGGCCTTCGCCGCTCACGCGAACGAGGTCCTGAGCGAGGACGACCTGCGGCGGACCGAAAAGGTCGATGCGATGGTCGGCGGCGTCGGCCTCGGGCTGGAGCTGGCCGAGGAGCTGCGGCAACTGGCGCCGTTCGGGATGGGCAATCCTGGAGTCCGCTTGCTGGTGCCGGCGGCGCGGGTCAGCGACGTGCGGACGATGGGGGAGGGCAAGCACGCTCGCTTCAGCCTCCACAGCGGCTCGCACCGGGCGCTCGGAGTCGCCTTCGGCCGCGCCAGCCTCGGGGTCGAGGACGAGGACCTTCTCGACGCCAGCGTCCGTCTCGAGGTCAACCACTGGAACGGCTCGGTCGAGCCTCGGGTCGTGCTCCGCGAGCTCCACGCGCTGGAGGAGCCCGAGGCGGAGGAGCCGGTGCTACCGCATTCGTGCTCGTGCGACGAAGCGGCATGGTGGGCGCGCTTCGAATCCGAGCTTGGCGCGGATCTCGACGTCGAGTCCGCGAAAACGGCCCCTGGAGAGCCGTTCTCGCGGACTCGCGATGAAGGGCGGCGGGTGGTGCACGGTTCGGCTCCGGCAACGGTGCCTATCGCGGAGCTTGTCTCGAGCGGAGCGGCGGTGCTGGCTGTGTGCGCGGATGCCTCGCGGCGGGCGGCGCTGGCCAATGGAGCGACCGGGCTGGCTCGGTTCAACGGCGGCGCGGCGCTGATCGCCTGCCATCGCTGCGGCGATGAGGAGATCGCTCGACTCAGCGGCCGGGCTGACGCCGGCCTAGCCCTGACCGACTTCGCTGCCCTGGAGCGGGCCCCAGAGCTGGCAGGTGCCTTCGAGCACGTCGTCCTCGTCGATCCTCCGCGCGCAGAGGCCGATGAAGTGCTGGCGAGCGCGCCGTGCACCAACTCCTCACCCAGCTATTTCCACGTCCTCTGGAGTGAGGGGGAGGTTGAGTTCGCCGGCAAGGCTCTAGCCGAGCAGTGGGCGACGCGGGAGGGGGTGGCGGCGACCTACCGGGCGCTGCGGCAGACCGGTGACTCCCATGGCCGGCGCCTGCGCGAAGCGCTTGTCGGGGGAGGGGACCACCCGCTCTGCCCCGAGGCCGCGGCGCGCCGCTTTCGTGTCCTCCGCGAGCTCGGGCTCCTCCAGGGATCGCCGGAAGGCGGCGCAGGGGTCGTCCGGGTCGTATCCTCAGTGAGGACGGACTTGCAGCGCTCAGCTGCCTTCCGTGCTTACGACGAAAGACTTTCGGAGGCCCAGCGATTTCTCGCGAGACCGAAACCGCAGTAGCGCACAAGGAGCTCCTTGCCGATCTCTTCGCGGTGATCGAGGAGTTTGATTCGGCTGCGACCGAAGCTGGCAATGGCAACGGTGCAGCCGGCGGCACCGCAGTCGCGGTGGCGGCGATCGACCGGGCCAAAGTTGAGCGCGCCTTCGATTTCGCCTGTGAGCGGCATGCAGACCAGCGCCGCTACTCCGGCGACGAGTTCATCACCCACCCGGTCGGGGTCGCCCAAATCTGCGCCGGCATGCGGCTCGACACCGAGACGCTCTGCGCGGCGCTCCTCCACGACACCGTCGAGGATACGACCGCCAGCCTCGACGAAATCCGTGAGGAGTTTGGCGAGGAAATCGCCCAGTTGGTCGACGGCGTCACCAAGCTGACGGGAATCACCTTCGAGAGCCGCGACGAGCGGCAGGCTGAGAACTACCGGAAGATGATGGTGGCGATGGCCACCGACGTCAGGGTGATCCTGATCAAGCTGGCCGACCGCCTCCACAACATGCGCACGCTCGGCGCCCTGCCGAAGCAAAAACAGACGCTGAAGTCCCACGAGACGCTGGAGATCTACGCGCCGCTGGCCCACCGGCTGGGGATCCACGCGATCAAATGGGAGCTCGAGGACCTCGCCTTCGCGACCCTGCATCCGCGCAAGTACGCGGAAATCAAACAGCTGGTCGCCCAGCAGCGCGATGAGCGCGAGAACTACGTCACCGACGCCGGTGATTTCCTCGCCCAGGAGCTGGAGCAGGTTGGGATCGAGGCCGAGATCTCGGGCCGCGCCAAGCACTTCTACTCGATCTACACGAAGATGGCGAAGAAGGGCCGCGAGTTCAACGAGATCTTCGACCTGACGGCGATGCGGGTGATCGTCCACTCGGTCAAAGACTGCTACGGCGCGATCGGCGTCATCCACTCGCTCTGGAAGCCGCTCCCGGGCCGCTTCAAGGACTGGGTTGCGATGCCCAAAGCCAACATGTACCAGGCGCTGCACACGACGGTGATCGGGCCCGAGGGCAAGCCGCTGGAGATCCAGATCCGGACCGAGGAGATGCACAAGCTCGCCGAGTACGGGATCGCCGCCCACGTCGCCTACAAAGAGGGGGCGCACGGAGACCCGCAGCGGGAGAAGATGACCTGGCTGCGGCAGCTGGTCGAGGCCGAGGGCGAACAGGACCCGGCCGAGTTCCTCGAATCGCTCAAGGTCGACCTCTTTGAGGACGAGGTCTTCGTCTTCACCCCGAAGGGCGAAGTGAAGAACCTCTCCGCCGGCTCGACCCCGCTCGACTTCGCTTACGCGATCCACACCGATGTCGGCCACAGCTGCGTCGGCGCCAAGGTCAACGGCGCGATCGTGCCGCTGCACTACCAGCTGCGCTCGGGCGACATCGTCGAGGTGCTGACCGCGAAGCAGAAGCGCGGCCCCTCGCTCGACTGGCTGAAACTGGTGCGGACGAATCGCGCCCGTAACAAGATCCGCTCCTGGTTCAAAGAGGAGCGACGCGAGGACGCCGAGCGTGACGGCCGCGAAAAGCTCGAGGAAGCGTTGCGCACGCGCGGCATCCCGATGCAGAAAGTTGCCGGATCGGCGCTGCTGGCGGACGTGATCCGCGAGATGGGCTTCCGCAAAGGCACCGACTTCTACATCGCCCTCGGTCAGGGCAAAGTCTCGGCCAAGGCCGCCGCCAACAAGCTGATGCAGCGGCTGAAAGCGGGGGAGGGCGTCGAGGAGGAGGCAGCCGGAGCGGCGGTGGGGCGGGAGGATCGCGCCCGCCGGACCAAGGACGCCTCCAACTACGGGATCATCGTCAAGGGCGTCGATAACGTCGCCGTGCGGCTGGCCAAGTGCTGCCGGCCGGTGCCCGGCGACTCGATCGCCGGCTATGTCTCCCTCGGCCGCGGGATTACGATCCACCGCACCGACTGCAAGAACGTCAAGGCCCTGAAAAAGGCGCCGGAGCGGTTTGTCGAGGTTCGGTGGGAGGGCGAAAATGAGGCTTCCTACCGGGTCGAGCTGCAAATCGACGCCTACGACCGCACGCGGCTGCTCGAGGATCTCTCGCGGACCTTCTCGGAGGCGGGGATCAACATCATCGGCGCCACCTGCACGACCAACCACCCGATGGTGAAAAACAAGTTCGTGGTTGAGGTTGGCGACACCGAGCAGCTCAAGCACTGCATTAGCCGCCTCCGCAACGTCGAGAGCGTCTTCGACGCATATCGCGTAACCCCGGCCGCTTGAGGACGGCCAGTCGGACGGGGTGATGGGTCTAGCCGTTGCAGTAACCGGGCCTACCGGCGAGATCGGGAAGCCCTTGATGGCTGAGTTGGAGCGCCGGCCTGAGGTGGGTGAGGTGCTGGGGATGGCTCGGCGGCCCTTTGACCCGTCCGAGGAGGGTTGGGAGAAGGTTGTCTATCGGCGTGGGGACATCCTTGACCGCGGGGCGCTGGCGGCTTTGTTCGATGGGGTGGACGTGGCGGTTCATCTCGCCTTTGCGATCTTCGGCAGCCGCGAGGAGACGCGGAAGGTGAATTTGCAGGGCACCCGCAATGTCTTTGAAGCGGCGATCAAGGCCGGGGTGAAGCGCCTTGTCTATGCCTCCTCTGTGGCCGCCTACGGCTTCCACCCCGACAACCCGCAGCCGCTGACCGAGGACGTGCCGGCTCGCGGCTCGGAGAGCTTCTACTACTCGGCTCAGAAGGCTGAGTTGGAGGGCCTGCTCGACGAGCTGCTGCTGGGAAGCAGCGTTGACGCCTACGTCTTCCGACCCTGCATCGTTGCCGGGCCGCGGGCGACGATGCTGGTCGAGCAGACCGTCGACGCGGTGAGAGTGGGCGACCCAGTGCCGCTGCTGCGAAAGGGCGTGGAAAAGCTGCCGCTGATGACGCCGATCCTGCCCGACCCGGGCGTGCCGATGCAGCTCGTCCACCACGACGACGTCGCCCGGGCGATGGCGGCGGCGATCTGCGGCGACGGCCCGCCTGGCGTCTACAACCTCGCCGGCCAGGGAGAGGTGCGGATTTCGGACATCGCTAGCGCCCTCGGCTGGCGCTCGGTCCCGGTTCCTCGCCCCGCGGTTGGTCTCGGCACCGCCGCCGCCCGCCGCCTCAGCTTCGCCTCCTCGAGGTTCGAGTGGGCGAGTGCCGCCGATACGCCCGTCCTGATGGACTCCGCCAAGGCCGAGCAGAACCTGGGGTGGCGCCCCCGCCACGATGCCCAGGAGACCCTGCGGGAAACGGTTGCGAGCGCCCGTGAAAAGGGCCTCCTGGACTGAGTGTCAAAAAGAAGTCAGTTGCGCCGGAGGATGAAGATCGGGTAGAACAAGATCCGGCTGGTTAGCCAGGTCGGTTGTGAGGGTAGGCGAGTGTTTGTGGGGACTACCGTGGGAGGACTTAGGTTGGCGCGCGAGGAGGACGCGGAGGGCCGTTGGGTGACCATCGCTCTCAGCGAGCTCGCGATCGGTGCACTGAGGCGCGATCCCGATGTAGAGGCGCATGCGAGGATGGAGAGCGCGCTGCGCTTCTATCTCGCAGACAGCAAGGGCGACAGCCCCGCATGGCCCTATCCCGGCTTCCTTCGCGGCAGTGAGACGCGCGCGGATACCGAGGTCGAGCTCATGCTGCCCGCAGGTCTCTGGGGGGCCTTCGAGGAGGAGGCGGTTAGACAGGGCGTCACCGTCGAGCAGCTTTCCGAGCACGCGATCTTCTACTTCGCCGCCGAGCTTGACGCAGGGCGAGTTACGCAGCGGATCCTCGACGAGCTCGAGAGGGGCGACGCCGCGGCCGATTAGGGCCGCGGCGAGGCTGCGACGACCGGCGCGGCGCCGAGCTCGTCAAGGTTCGCCCGTAGGGAACGGCGACCGCGGTGGTGAAGCCCGTGGACGGAGCTCTCGCTCTTGTTCAGGGTGTCGGCTATCTCAACCGGCGAGAGGCCGACGATGTGGCGCAGAACGAGCACCTCGCGTTGGTCCTCCGGCAGGTCTTCAAGGGCCTGACGCAGCGCCTGACCACGATCCTGGGCCGTCTGAGCCTGGCCCATGTCCGCCACCCTCACCTCTTCGGTCGGGATCGCGCGTTTCGCCCGCAAATGGTCGAGCGCAGCGTTGCGCGCCACGCGCAGAATCCAAGCGTCGAACGGCACGGCGCGTTCCTCGTACTTATTGATCGCCTTGATCAGCTTGGCGAAGACGTTCTGGGTGATGTCTTCCGCTTCGTGGTGGTCCCGGACGAGACCGTTCACATAGCGGAGGACGTCATCTGCATAGCGAACGTATAGGTAGTGGATTCCCTCAGGATCTCCCGCCTTGGCGCGGGACACAGCCTCGCGAGTCAGAGTGTTGGCCCGCTGGGTCAAGTCCGGGCCGTCGGACGCGCTGCTCATCGATCCTCTCCCTCATGCTCACCGCATGTACTACCACTGGGTTTTCAAAGCCCGCCCCCTCCAGGGGAATCAGGGTGGGCTCCATCTCTCTGTCAAATTCAGGTTTCATCAAAATTCCCAAAATGGGGAAATAAATAAAGCGGCCCTCTCCGAAAGAGCGGGCTAATCGGCCGCAAACCTGTCACCGCCCTGGCGAATTGTCAATCACAATTTTCGACTATTAGGAGCCGTGCTTGCGACTTTCCTGTAAACCGGCCGTTTTTCAACATTTGTCCAGGGGGTGACAAAAAGTCTGAAGTTAGGTTGAACCGCAAGCCGCCAGACAAAGGTTGGCCCTACCGCGGGAGTTCTTTACAAGAACGTGGTCAGGGTCGAACTCGGAAAACTCGCTTGTAGCGGCCTTGAAGGCCACTTCGGGACCGACGTCTCCGCCGGCACCCGCAAGGCGCTGCTCCATTACGCCTACAAGCTGAAAGCAGGCCGGCGGCCCGTTGCTGCGCCCCGCTTTCTTCAGGCCCAGACCTCGGCTGAGGTGGAGTTCGATCTCACGCTCGATCGCGAGACCGAGGCCCTGCTGGTGCAGGAGGCCCGGCGGCAGCGGACGACGATGAGCCGTCTCGCCGCCCACGCGGTGCTCGTCTATTTGGCGGAGCTGGACTTTCTCGGCGTCGTTCCGCGTGGCAACGCGCCGGCCGTGGATCCCGAACTGAATTCCTAGTCGCGGCGGCCGAGCGGAGCTGAGAGATTCGCCTGGGAGGCATCCTCGATCGCCTCGGCCACAGAGCGGACCGCGACCGGCTTGCCGCGGTTCTGCAGCGACTCCTCCAGGGCCTCGAGCCCGAGCACGATCTCCAGCCCGAGGCGGGCGTTGGAGACCGGCGTCGCACCCTCGCGGATCGCAGCGGCGAAGTCGCTCAGCTCCTGGCCCAGCGGCTCCAGCGCCTGGACGCGGGGGGCGACCATGTCGCCGGTCCGGTAGGTGAGGCGGTACTCGCCGAAGTTGGCGGGGGGCTCGGCGAAGTCGAGGCCGCGGTCGTAGATCCGCACTGAGTCGTCAGCGGCGGTGTCTTCGTACTGGACCATCCGGCGACTGCCGACGACGACCATCTGCCGCATCTTCCGCGGTGCAAGCCAGGAGAGCTGGACGTTGGCTTGGGTGCCGCCCTCGAAACGAAGCGTCAGGAACGCGGTCTCGTGGACACCGTCCTGGAAGACGCTGCGCCCGGTTGCCGAAACCTCGAGCAGCGGCCGGTCGAGCCAGTGGAGGAGGATCGAGAGGTCGTGGGGGGCAAGGTCGAGGACGACGCCATCCTGCTGGTAGAGCCCGAGGTTCATCCGCGAGGAGGTGATGAAGTAGATCTCGCCCAGCTCGTCTTCCTGGATCAGGTCGCGGACGGCATTGACGGAGGGGCTGTAGACGAAGGTGTGGCCGGGCATCAGCACCCGATCGGATTCCTCGGAGAGCCGGACCAGGGCGGCGGCCTCGTTGGCGCTGCGGGCCAGCGGCTTCTCGACGAGGACGTGCTTGCCGGCCTCAAGCGCGCGGCGGACGAGGCTGTAGTGGGTGTGGGGCGGCGTCGCGATCGCGACCGCTTCGATCCGCGGGTCGGCAAGCGCGGCGTCGAGATCGGGCTCGATCCAGATCCCGGGATGGCGGCGGCGGAAGTCTTCGGCGCGACCTTCGTCGAGCTCGCAGAGGCCCATCAGCCGGAACTCGGGCCGCTCGACGACGTTGCGGACGATGTTCGGTCCCCAGTAGCCATAGCCGACGACCAAGGTTCCAATTGCACCTGCTGGATTCACGCTGCTCCCTTTCGACTGAGGACTACCCATGGGGTCTTGAGAAGGATGAGAAGGTCGAGGCCGAGGGACCGCCGTTCGGCGTACTCGATGTCGAGGCGGACCATTTCCTCGTAGGTCCGCTCGTTGCGGCCGCTGACCTGCCAGTAGCCGGTGAGGCCGGGCTTGACGGAGAACCGCTCGCGGTACCAGCTCGGGTACTCGGAGACCTCGTAGGGGATTGCCGGGCGGGGGCCGACCAGGGTCATGTCGCCCTTGAGGACGTTGAAGAGCTGCGGGAGCTCGTCCAGGCTCCAGCGCCTGATCCAGCGGCCGACCGGGGTAATCCGGTTGTCGACGGCGAGCTTGTAGAGGGTTTCGCCGCCGTTCTCCTGGCTTGTATTTTCGCCCTTGATCAACGCGGTCACGTACTCCTGGTGGCCGCGCGGGTCGGCGTCGACGCGCATGCTGCGGAACTTGTAGAGGGTGAACTCCTTTTCCCGGTGGCCGACGCGTCGCTGGCGGAAGAGGGCGGGGCCGCGGCTGTCGAGACGGATCGCGAGGGCGACGCCGATCAGCAGCGGGCCGAGCAGGAGGATGAGGACGGAGGAGGTTGCGAGGTCGAAGCAACGGCGCAGGACGCTGAACACCCGCGGCTGCTCGCCAATATGGGCGGTCGCTTCCTGGTGGGTTAGTCCGTGGGCCTCCATGCATTAGAGGCAACGGTTGCGAGGGCGGAACACTTGCGCCCGGCAGGCTGACCTTGGTCGGAAAAAAGACCGAGCGCAGATTGGCACCATGTTTTTTCGGCGGCGGCGAAAGACCGGGCGCTTTCGAGCGTTAATTGGTCATGGCAGCCAGGATCGTCTCCATCATCGGGTCGCGTCCCGAGATCGTGCAGGCAGCGCCGCTGTCCCTTGCCTACGCGAACTGCGTCGAGGAGATCCTCGTCCACACCGGCCAGCACTACGACCCCGGGATGTCCGACCTCCAGATCGCCGACTTGCACCTGCCGCTCCCCGAGTTCAACCTCGGCGTCGGCTCCTTGCCGCCTTCGGCTGCCGTCGCCGTGGCCGAGGAACGGATCAGCCGGGTGATCGA